>Ga0326597_10008673_pt1 | contig 13689 bp, 15 predicted proteins | sample RVTome_12_FD_203789 | JGI IMG/M metagenome (GOLD analysis project Ga0326597, IMG submission 203789) | Soil microbial communities from uranium-contaminated site in the Upper Colorado River Basin, Wyoming, United States - RVT100D185 | ecosystem: Environmental > Terrestrial > Soil > Contaminated >... | reverse complement strand
TGCGTCGCCTGCCCGATGATCTGGCCGTAGCGGCGCACAAGTTCGCCCGACCGGATCGCGCGGACCGAAAACTTGTGGCCGCGCGGCACCGCATCGCGCAGCACCACGCCGCCGGCTTGCAGCCCCACGGCAAGATCGGCCAGGGCGATCGCAACATTGTCTTCGGGGTGCAGCAGAATATGGCGCGGCGTCATCTCAGGCCCCCGTCAGCGCACGGTCAAGATGGGTATAGCCGCCATCGACAAACAGCCACTGCCCGGTCATATGCGCGGCGCGCGACGACAGCGCAAAGACGGTCATCGCGGCAATCTCGCGCGCCTCGGTCATGCGTTGGCCAAGCGGCACCCGCGCCGCGATGCGCGCCAGTTCGGCCTGCGGGTCGTCGAACTTGTCAAGCCAGCGGCGATAAAGCGGGGTCATCACTTCGGCCGGGATCACCGCGTTCACGCGCACCCCGTCGGCCGCAAAGGCCGCCGCCCATTCGCGCGTCAGGCCCAACTGCGCCGCCTTGGCCGCAACATAGCCCGAGGTGTCGCCCTGCCCGGTCACCGCGGTCTTGGACGAAATGTTGACGACGGCACCTTGCTGGGCGCGCAGGTCATCGGCCAGCAGATGCACCAGCGTGTAGTAATGCAGCAAATTGGCGTCAAGTGAGGCGCGAAACGCTTCGGGCCCCGCGGCAATATCGGCGCCGTCATTGCAGCCGGCGTTGTTCACCAGCCCGTAGATGCCACCCCAGCGGCCGCGCGCCTGTTCGACCGCGCGGCGGCAGGCAGCAGCGTCGGCAAGCTCGACCCCGATCCAGTCGGCGCCGGGGCCAAGTGCGGCCAGCCAGGCCGCATCGGGGGCGTGGCGCGACAGGATCACCGGCACCGCGCCTTCGGCGGCCAGTTCCTGCGAAATCGCGCCGCCAATGCCGGCGCCACCGCCGGTCACGATTACAACCTTGCCTTTCAGGCCGAGATCCATCTTTCACCTGTTCCAGATCGGAGGGGCCGGCCCCGCACGATGGGGCCGGCCCGCAGCCGGTTTCAGTCGTAAAGCACTGCCGCGATTTCCGGGTTGTCGATCGTGGCCCTGTCATACCAGAAAAAGCCGGTGTCGATCGACTTGCCGATGGTTTCGCCCCTTGCCGCGGCAACCGCGGCCTTCACGGTTTCGTAGCCGATACCTACCGGGTTTTGCGTGATCGCCCCGGCCATTGCCCCCGACATGATCGCCGCTTTCTGCGCGGCGCCGGAATCGTAGCCGATCACCACCACTTCGGAACGCCCGGTTTCGCGCACCGCGTTGACAACGCCGATCGCCGAGCCCTCGTTGGCGCCGAACATGCCCTTCAGATCGGGATGCGCGGTCAGGATCGCCTTGGCGATTTCGGTCGATTGCAGCTGATCGCCCGCGCCATACTGGATATCGACGATCTCGATACCCGGATAGGCCTGCTTGACGCGGTTCACGAATCCGTCGCGCCGGTCGATGCCGGTGCGCGAGGTCTGGTCGTGCACCACCAGCGCCACCTTGCCGGCGCCGCCGATGAATTCGGCCATCTTGTCGGCGGCCAGCGCCGCGGCGGCAAGGTTGTCGGTGGCGGCGGTGGCCATCGGGATGTCGCTGTCAACACCCGAGTCGAAGGCGATCACCGGCACACCCGCGCCTTGTGCCTGGCGCAGCAGCGGAATTGCCGCCTGGCTGTCCAGCGCGGCAAAGCCGATCGCGGCGGGTTTCTTGGCAAGCGCCGCGGCCAGCATGTCGATCTGCTTGTCCACCTGCGCCTCGCTGTCGGGCCCCTCAAAGGTGACCTCGACCCCAAGCTCGGCCGCGGCCTGGTCGGCACCGGCCTTCACCGCCTGCCAGAACTGGTGCTGAAAACCCTTGGAAATCAGCGGGATATAAAGCTTTTCCTGTGCCGTGGCGCCATGCGCACCGGCCAGCAGGGCGATGGCGCTGATGGCGCCAAGCAGGGTTCTTCTGTTGAGCATGTTCTCCTCCATGTTGCTCTGTCGTGCCAATCCGGGCCGCTTGCCGGCCCCGTTCAGGGTGGTGCCTAGCCGGCGCGGCGGCGGCGCAGCATATCGGCATAGACCGCGGCGATGATGATCAGCCCGGTCACCACGGTCTGCCATTCCTGCGCCACTGAAAGGATGCGCAGCCCGTTCAGCAGCACGCTCATGATCAGCGCGCCGATGATCGTGCCCAGAACCGAACCACGCCCGCCGGCAAGCGAGGTGCCGCCGATCACCACTGCGGCAATCGCGTCCAGCTCATACCCCAGCCCCAGCGCCGGCTGTGCCGAATTCAACCGCGAGGCGATCAGCAGCCCGGCGATGCCGCAGATGCCGCCCGCCAGCGCATAGATGCGAATCTTCCACAAATCGGTGTTGACCCCCGACAGCCGCACCGCCTCTTCGTTCGAGCCAAGCGCAAAGCAATAGCGCCCCAACAGCGTGCGCGACAGCATCCAGCCGATGCCAAGCGCCACCGCAAACAGGATCAGCACGCCGTTCGGCACCGGAAAGGCCGGCACCACCATGCCGATCAGCGAGCCGGCGGAAATCTGGTAGAAAGCCGGCGTGTCGTTGAAATAGATCGGCTTGGTGCCGGAAATCACCAGCGACAGCCCTTTCAGGATCAGCATCATGCCGAGCGTCGCAATAAAGGGCGGGATCTTCATTTTCGCCACCAGTGTGCCCGAGGTGGCACCGCAGGCGGCGCCTGCCGCCACCGCGCCCAGAACGCCAAGCGGCAATGGCAGGCCCCAATAGGTCAGAACCACCCCGGCGGTGACCGCAGTAAAGGTCATCAACGTGCCGACCGAAAGGTCGATGCCGCCGGTGATGATCACCAGCGTCGCGGCAATCGCCAGCACGCCGTTCACGCTTGTCGCCTGCAGAATGCCAAGCACGTTCGAGGTTTGCAGGAAGTTGGGCGACGCCAGCGAGAAGAACACGACGAGCACGATCAGGCTGGCGAAGGCCAGCAGCTTCTGATGCGCGCCCGAAGCGCGCAGCCGGGAAACGGCATTCGCAGGGGCGGTGGCGGTGGTCATGCGGGTGCTCCTTCAACGGCTTTTTCGCGGGCGGTCGCCAGATGCATGATCTGCTCTTGCGTGGTGCCGGGGCCGCCGGGCAGAAACCCGGTCAGTCGGCCCTCGCACATCACCGCGATGCGGTGCGACAGGCGCAGGATTTCTGGCAGTTCCGAACTGATCACGATGATCGCCTTGCCTTCGGCGGCAAGGTTTTGCAGCAGGCGGTAGATTTCGGCTTTCGCGCCCACGTCGATGCCGCGGGTGGGTTCGTCAAAAATCAGGATGTCGCAGTTGCGCAGCAACCATTTGGCAACCACCACCTTTTGCTGGTTGCCCCCCGACAGCAGACGGACCTCTTGCCGGTCCGAGGGGGTGCGGATCGCCAGACTGGCGATAAAGTCGCGCGCCACCCGGGCCAGTGCCCGGTCGTCAATACGGCCAAAGCGGTCCGAGACCCGGTCAAGCGAGGTCATCGCGATATTGGCGCGCAGATCCAGCCCCAGCGCCAGACCGAAATGCTTGCGGTCCTCTGACAGATAGCCGATGCCCGCCTGCACCGCATGCTGCGGGCTTTTGATGCTGACCTTGCGGCCATGCACCGTGATTTCGCCGCCGCTGGTCGGGTCGGCACCGAACACCGCGCGGGCAACCTCGGTGCGGCCCGCGCCCATCAGCCCGGCAAACCCCAGAATCTCGCCGGCGCGCACCTCAAAACTGACATTGCGCACCATCCGGCCGGCCTGCAGCCCTTCGACCCGAAGCGCCACCGCGGCGCCCGACAGGTCGGGTATTTCGATATGCACCTGATCAAGCTCGCGCCCCACCATCATGGCGATGATGGTGCTGATCGGGGTGGTTGCGGCATCGACCGTGCCGACATAGGCGCCATCGCGCATCACCGTCACCCGGTCCGAGATGCGGCAGATTTCATCCATCTTGTGGCTGATGTAGATCACCCCCACGCCCTCGGCCTTCAGGCCGCGGATGATGGTGAACAGCTCGTTGGTCTCGGCCTCGTTCAGTGCCGCGGTCGGTTCATCCATGATCAGCACGCGCGAGCGGAACGACAGCGCCTTGGCAATCTCGACCATCTGCTGGCGGGCAATGGTCAGCCCGCGCACCGTGGCGCGCGGATCCATCGGCACCTTCATCTGGGCAAAGATCGCCTCGGCGTCGCGGTTCAGCCGGGCCTCGTCCAGCACGCCCCAGCGGTTGCGCGGCTCGCGCCCGATGAAGATGTTCTGGGCCACGCTCAGATCGGGCATCAGCGCAAGTTCCTGATGAATGATGCCGATGCCAAGCGCCTGCGCGGCGCGCGGGCCGCCAATGCTGACCTCTTGCCCGGCGACGCTGATGGCGCCACTGTCGGGCGCATAAATCCCCGACAGCACCTTCATCAGCGTCGATTTGCCGGCGCCGTTCTCGCCCATCAGCGCGTGCACCTCGCCGGCGTTCAGCTCAAACGACACGTTGCGCAGCGCGTGCACGCCCGGAAAGCGCTTTTCGATCGCCGTCATGCGCACCAGTTCGGTCATGGCGCGGCCTCCATCACCACCAGCGCCTTGATCAGCGCGGCGCGGTCGGCGGCAAGTTCGGGCAGCCGGCGCGGCAGATCGGCAAGGCGCAGGCGTTCGGAAACCAGGCTTTCGGGGTTCAGATCACCCGAGGCAAAGGCCGCCATGACGGTGCGAAAATCTTCCTCGGTTGCGTTGCGCGCGCCGATCAGCCGCATTTCGCGCTTGTGGAATTCTGGGTCGGCAAAGCTGATGCTGCCCTGCACCACCGAAATCAGCACGTAGCTGCCGCCATGCGCAACATGGGCAAACCCCGCCTCGATGGCTTGCGCATTGCCGGTGGCGTCAAACACGATGTCGAAGCCCTCGGCCAGATTGCCCGTCAGCAGCGGCGCGCCGGTGCCATGCAGATGCACAAAGCCGAACCCGTCGCCGGCGGCCTGCAGTCGCGCCGGGCTGGTGTCAAGCAGATGCACCGTTGCACCGCCAAGCCGCGCAAACAGCGCCGCCCCCAGCCCGATCGGACCGGCGCCGGTGACCAGAACCCGGTCGCCCGCCACCAGCCCCGAGCGGCGCACTGCATGCGCGCCGATCGCCAGAAACTCGACCATCGCCGCCGCTTCGGGGCCGAGCCCATCGGCGGCATATAGATTGCCCGCCGGCACCGCAATGCGTGCGCACAGACCGCCGTCGCGATGCACGCCGAACACCTCGATCCGGGTGCAGCAATTGGGTTTGCCGCGACGGCAGGCGCGGCAGCTGCCGCAGGCGACATAGGGGTTGATGACCACCAGCGCGCCCTTTTCCCAGCCGCAGGCGGGCGCCGCCACATGGCCCGAAAGTTCATGGCCGATCACGCGCGGATAGGCCAGATAGGGGTGCGCGCCCTGAAATATGTGGTAGTCGGTGCCGCACAGGCCGGCCGCGGCGATATCGACCAACACCCAGCCGGGCGGCGCGACGGTTGGCAGCGGCTTTGGCACCAGCTCAAGGCGGCCCGGCGCCGGGCAGGCAGCGCACAGCATCTGGCTTGCGATCACTCCACCCGCGCCTCCCCTCGCGTTTTGGAACTTAATGATTAAGAGCACTAGAGTGACGATTTCGCCTTGTAAATTGTTTTTAATTTTTTTACGCAATATACAGCCGGCCGTCCACAGGCGCCAACAGCACGAGGTTTTCTTGGCACGCACCGACACACGCTTTCGGGCAGCACACAACCAACTGCTTGACCACCTTGCCGGCCAGGAAACCGGCGCCGCGATCGAATCTGAAAACCGGCTGGCGGAACGGCTGCGGGTCAGCCGCACGGTGGTGCGCGCCACGCTGTTGCGCGCAAGCGAAGCCGGGATCATTTCCTGGCAGGGGCGCGACAAGCGGCTTTTGCGCCGGCCGGTAGCCGAGGACCGGTTGGCCGAGCGCGACGACTACATCACCCTGCGCGAGCTGGAAGGCCGGTTCCTCGACTGGGTGCTGCGCTTCGACGTGCCTGCCGAAACGGCGCTGAACGTGGCGCAGTTGGCCAAAAGCTTTTCGGTGCCGCCGCATATGCTGCAACAGTTTCTGGCGGAGCTGAGCCATTTCGGGCTGGTCGAGCGGCGGCCGCGCGGCGGCTGGCGGCTGCTGGGATTTACCGCCGATTATGCGCTGGAACTGACCGAGTTCCGCACGCTGCTGGAACTGAACGCGGTGCGCATGCTGGCCGGCCTGGCGCGCAGCCATCCGATCTGGGCCGGGCTTGACGATCTGGAACAGCGCCACCGCCGCCTGCTGGCGCGGATCGATACCGATTTTCACGCATTTTCACCGCTGGATCAGGCGTTCCACGCCGCCATCAACTCGGTGGTGCAAAATCGCTTCATCGCCGATTTTCAAAAGGTTATCTCGCTGATCTTCCACTATCACTATCAGTGGGACAAACGCGAGGAACGGCTGCGCAACGAGGCCGCGATCGGCGAACACCTGGCGATCATCGCCGCGCTGCGCTCTGCCAACCCGGCCGCCGCTGAAGCCGCCACCCGCGCCCATCTGATGACCTCAAAGGAAACCCTTCTGTCATCGCTGCGCGTGAACCGCCTGGGGTGAGGCCGCAACGCGCCCACAACCACTTCCTGTTGCGGTAAACCGAGCAGCGAAATCAACGGTCAAGGGGGAAAGTGGCAGCCCGTAGGGGGCGGCAAGAACCCCCCGAAATCAGCGGTTTAGGTTGTCCAACCCGGCAGTCAACACGTGTTGAAAACATTGCGCAATTTCCGCGAATGTCCAACCCTATATTGGCTGCCGAAATCGAAAACCCCGGAGCGCTGGCGGGCGCTGCCGGGGTTATTGGTATTGGACAAACTGTCTGCACAAGAGACTACATCGAGCGTCACCAGGTGGCAACCGAATTGCGCAGCGACAATTGCGACGCGGCTCAAGAAGTGATTGGGTCGGAAGGTGCCCGCGTGACGCTCTGCTCTGAGGATATCGAGGTGCGCATGGAGCTGGCGCGCGACTTGTCCGAAGCAATCGCCGCTGCACACCCAGATGACGCCTGCCAGCTCATGACCGGAGCGCTCATTAACCTGTCGGCGGGCATTCCATCGGGCGACGTTTTCGTGAGTGCCGCCGAGGATGCGCGCTGGTGGGCAAGCATTGCCACCCCAGCCGAGCTGACGGCAGTGATGGCGGCGACTCTGAGTGCCCTGGGAAACACAGCTCTGCACGTCACCGCGCGCAAGCAGCTTTTTGTGCGCCTCTGGAACTCGTTTTCCAGTGAAGACCGGCGGGCTTTCCTGGACCGGTTCGCGCGTGATGCGACATGACAGATGGCATTGATGGCGTTCGCGACCTGGTGGCCGCCGCAAAGGACGTCGCGCCGATACCGGGCAACGTGACGCCCCTGCGCGGAAACCCGGAGTCGCTCAAGCCAAGAGCGCGGGGGCTACTTACCGCAGCGATCTGGGCCGGTGACATGCACCCGGCGCTTGATCGTGACTACCTGGTGAAAGGCTGGCTGGATCGCGGCGCGGTGTCAGTCATCTATGGCGCCTCAAACGTGGGGAAATCGTTTCTCGCCTTGGATATCGCGCACCATGTGGCGAAGGGCCTTGAATGGGGCGGGTGGCGCGGGGCCGGGTTCTATATATCGCGGCAGAAGGTGGCGGCTCTTTCGTCAATCGCGTTGCAGCGCTGGACACACCCGAATTCTTTGTTCTGACCGTGCCGCTCACGCTTACCGGAAAGGACAGCCAAGCGGCGCCGCTTTCGGAAATGATGCAGCACTTGGCGGCAACAGGTGGTGCGGGCTTCGATCTGATTGTGATCGACACGCTGGCGCGGGTGATGGGCGGCGGCGATGAAAACACCGCGCCGGATATTGCCGACCTGTTCCGCAACCTCGACCTGATCCGGCGCGCGACCGGCGCCCATGTGATGCTCATACATCACTCGGGCAAGGATGCCGGGCGCGGGGCGCGAGGGCACTCATCGCTGCGGGCCGCGATAGATACCGAAATCGAGCTGACCCGTGACAACTTTGGCACGATCACGGCAGACCTTTCGAAACAGCGTGATGGGCCAACAGGCTACAGGTTTGCCTATCGACTGCTGCAAGTGGAGCTGGGGCGCGATCAAGACGGCGACCCGGTGACGACCTGTCTTGTTGAGCCGACGGAACCCGCAGAGGCGGGCCGTGCGGTGGTGTCGGACGCGGCGCGCAAGGCGCTGGCCGCACTGGACAAGATGATTGCGGCGAGCGGCGAAGTGATCCGCAGGCCGCAGTATCCGGGCGGGGCAAGCGTGCCTTTGGGGGCATGGATTGACGCCTGCGTAAGTGGTGAAGACGTTTCTTCGGCGAAGTCCGACGATGACCGGCGCCGCACCGTGCATAAATGCAAGGACAAGCTCTGCGAGGCGGCTTTGATCCTAGTGCGGGATGATCGCGTTTGGAGGGTCGAGCAATGACTCCGCGCTGTTCATTGCGGCGAATTGGCCCGGCGCGGCCCGGAACACCGGGCCGCGCTACTTGGCCCGGTGTGGCCCGGTGTGGCCCGGAAGTACGCAATAGCTTGAAAAGGTGCGGTTATTTTCGGGCCGCGCTTTTTGGCCCGGCTTGGCCCGGCTTGGCCCGGAACACCGGGCCGCGCTACTTGGCCCGGCTTGGCCCGGCTTGGCCCGGAAAATCGCAAGGTACGGAAAAGACACAAATAAAATCGGGCCAAAGTATTTTTCTCGTTGGCCCGGACCAGATAGCAAGGCGAGTTGTGGACCGGGCCGGGAGGGGGAATAGCCCCCCTCAAGGGGGGCTATTCCACCCCTTCCTGGGACACGCCCGAATTTTCCGCGTGGACCTCACAACCGAATGGAGGCGATATGAACAAGATCAGTGATGACCAGGCCGAGCGCATCGCATTGGCAACTCGCAACCTCGCGCGCCAACTCTTGCGCGAAGACAGGGACATGACCGCGCCGGAAGTCTTGGCTGTCATGCATGCCGAAGTCATCGGCGCGATGGCGATGCTCTTTGGAGGCGCCGCTGCGGCAGAGAGCGCAAGGCGGGCGGCTGGCATCATCGAGTGCCTGCCGATCTTTGGCGACTGCCTGCGCGAAAGAAACTTGTTGGCGATGCCTTGCGAGGGCGAAGCATGAAAGAAGCTGCGGCGCGATGGAAAACCGCTCGGGTCCTTCCGGGGATCGACCCATATGCGGGGCTGCTAAGCGCATGAGTTTATCACGGCTTAACCAATTGGAAAGCCTAAACAATATGCACTTAACGTTTAACCATGAGTGTAAAGGAACCGAGACAGGATGAAGCACCCTGCGCATACCGCCGCGCGAAGCTTCCCGTCAGTCGTGAGTGGGAAAACCGCGACAAGACGTGGCCCGCCTTCATCGGGCGCGATGCTGGCAAGGCCGGGGCTGATGGCCTTGCCCTCTGCGGAGCCTGAGTTTGCTCGGGGCTATTTAGGCTTGCGTAGCGCCACGCCGGGGCCGTTGCCATTCTCGGGCAAGAACACCACGCCAGCGGCTTCGAGCGCGGCCCGGATGGCTGCGGTTGCATGCCCTGGGCCGGTGGCGTCTGTCTCTGATCTGGTGACGGTGTTTCGATGAACTTGCGCCCTGTCCGCCAAATCGCGGACAGTCCAATTCAGAAGCGCCCTGGCCGCCCTAATTTGTGCGCTTGTCACCATTGTAGATTCCAGTATATAGTGCCTGTGTCACCTTAGCGGTGACAATAGCACAACACAAAGGATAATCACAATGGCTACCAAAGCTCCGCCGCTGGCTCATGAAGCTGGATTTGGCAACGATATGACCGATGAAGAACAATGGCATGGGATTGCGCGCATGTGCGATAAATTGTGCGAACTGTCGCAGCTGATCGACGCGCTAGAAGTTGTCATTTTTGCCACCCGGACGGAAGCGGACGATAAATCCTTGAGGGCGGCACTGGCACTCACACGCCAGATTGGCACCAATGCGCGGGCAACCCTCGCCGTAGGCGATGCGCTGTACAGCAGAGAACTCGAACCGGAGGTCGCGACATGAGCGCCGATAGCCTCACGCGGCGAGCGAGCGAGGGCGAAACGGACCGGCTGACGATCTTGCGCGATGGCGCCGCCTCATCGGGTTTCACCATTGATTTTCTGGAGGCGTTGACATCTGGCCTATCCGATAGGGCGGTCCTGAAAGTCATGGGCAATGCACGGGTGATGCCGGCACACATGAAATCCAGCGACAACCCCAACCTGTGGCGCAGATCCAGCGCCCCGTTGAGCGTGGTTGCACTTATCGAAGCACACTGGCAGGCGGTCGAGGACTGCGCCACGGCTGAGGCCGCCCTAAACTTCGCACAGCTTGTGCGGGCTGATTTGCAGCACGGCTCGCCCCCAAGTGCCGAGAGATTTGCTGAAATCGGTGGGCAGACCCTACGCCTCGAAGCGGCGGCTGTGCGAGCCGTCAAGGCTAAGGCCGTCACCTGGCAGCACCTCTGCGCCGCGGTGCCTGCCGATATGGCAGAGGTTCGGATCAGGGCGGCTTACCTGCTGGAGGTTGACCATATCGAAGGCCTTGCAGGGTTTCCCGCCGAGCTGGGGGCGGTGCTGCGCTCGCTCTGCGACGATGCGACGCGCGATGCGTTGATGGTGCACTTGCAGGGCAAAAAAGCGTAGTGTTTGAGCCGGTTTGGAGGCCTGACAAAAGGTGGAAAAATAAATGTTGCAACGATGCCACTTTCTCAATATGGTAACGTTGCAACATTCGAGGTTTCCAATGCGCCTTTCAGGATTTCTGCACTGCACTGACTGCCCGAAAGAGCGATTTAACGCCCTTCGGCGCCATGACAATTTGCCGCTCTTCAGTCCTGGTGCCGACGCAGGCGGGTGGCAATCCTTCACGCTTGATGACGCGTTTCGCTTTCGGCTGATGCTCGATTTTCTTGGCGATAGCGTTGCCGATGCAGCCTATCTTCAGGGTCTTCCGCCTTCCGGCGCGGTCAAGATTGTTGACAATGTGATGCCGCGCTTTGACCGGCACCCGCTCAACTTCAAGGGTTCGGGCGAACTGTGGGCGGGCATCGTGGTATTCGAGGAAGCGATTGAAGATGCTGATCCGCTGCGCTCTGCAGCGTGGTTTGCGGGCCAGCCTTCCGACCTTTCGCAGTGGATCGAGGACAAGCGCACAGGTGGCCATACCGGCAAGAAGTGCGAGGTGGTGCGGATATTCCTGGCCAATGCCTCGCGCGCGGCGAGCTTTGTGCGCCAGCGGGCGATTGACCTTGGCTTGCCCGAGGGCATGGATTTTTCGGGGACCACAGAATGATGGTGCAACGCTTTGCGCTGCCCCTTCCTTGGGGTGTGATTGAGCTCTTCGACCTGACGGAACAGGTCGAAGAGACCGATTCCGAAGTGTCGTTCAAAAAGACGCTCTTCTTAGTCAACCCGCGCGCCAAGGGCGGCGCGATGGAACTGAAAAGCACCTATTGGGAAATCAAGAAATGACCCCGCACTACGCAATTCATGGCGAGATCGGCGATGGGGACGCTCGGGCCGAACCTTTAGGCAACTTTCTGCGCGCCAATCGCGGACCTGTCACAGTCACAATCAATTCGGTTGGCGGCCATGCCCATGAGGGCGGGGCGATGTTGGGCGAACTTGAACGCCACGGCCACGCCACATGCATCGTTGAGGGCATGGCCGCTTCCGCCGCTTCGTTGCTGATGATGGGCGGGCGCACGGTTGTGCTTCACCCGGCGGCGATGGTGATGATCCATGAGCCTTCCGGGCTGAGCTATGGGCCTGCCGAAGCGCATCGTTATGCGGCGGGGGTGCTCGACAAAATGACGCTCGTCTATGCCGAGGCATACGCGCGGCTGACCGGGAACCCGCTTGAGCTGGTGCGCAAGTGGATGGCCGATGAAACCTGGTTGAATGCCGAGGAAGCCTTGGCGCTCAATTTCTGTGACCGGATCGAAGGCGCCGAAGCGACGGTTGCCTTCGCCGCCTACGATTATTCGAAATTCCGCCACGCACCCGCGCAGCTTGTGCAATTGGCGCGCTCCAAAGGTTGGGTGAGTGGTTCACCCGCGAAACAGAAAGGAACTCAAGATGCTTGACCAAGAACAGCTACCTCAAGCGCGCGACTTGGCACGGGTGCGCGCCGCCTATGACAAGCGCCAAATTGCCGCGCCCTTTGCTGATTCGGTGCTGAAGCGTGTGGGCGCCGTCGAAATGGCCGAACGACTCGCGCCACTGGTGCAGAAGGCACACGACGCCGCCGCCCTTGCTGGCCTGTCTATCGCCGAGGGCGTTGCCATTCTTGATGATGTGCTTTCGCAGATGGCACCTGCCGAAGGCGAAAAGGTGACGTCTGCAAAAAACGATGCGATGGAAAAGGCGGTGCTCGACAAGGTTCTTCAAGCGCGAGTCGAGGCTTCCGGGCCTGATCAATACACCCCCGGCTCGTCCAACAGCGTTGGCAATTCCTTCGATGGGGGCGCCGGGTTTCGCGCCAAGATGGTTGCGGGCCTTGGGGCGAAGCTTGACCCTGCCGGTGCGTCGCCGAAGGGCCGCGATGCAGCGCAGATGACGTTGGCCGATATCGCGATGGCGACGTGCCGCCTCGTTGGGCTTCGCCCGCACGATGCCGCTGAGGCGGTGCGCATGGCGGCGCACTCGACTTCCGATTTTCCGCTGATTCTGGAAAACGCGTTGACCAATCAGGTTGCGCGAAAGATCGAACAGCGGATGCCCGACCTGATGCGCGCATCCCATGAAATCGCGCGCGAAGATTACCGGCCCGGAAAGTCTCTTTCCCTGTCCGCTTCGGGGGTGCCGCAGGAAGTTTCGGAGGGCGGCGAAATCAACTTTGTCACCGCCGACGAAAAGGGTGAAGCACTGCCGAAAGTGCGCGACTTCGCCAGCGGTTTCAACATCACCAATCAGGCGATGGCGAATGACGCCACTGCGACCCGCCTGCTTGGCGATATCGGTAACCGCATGACGCAAGGGGCGATCGAGCGGCTGCGCATGATCCTGCTTGAGCCGATCGAGGCGAATGCAGGGGCGGGGCAGACGATGGCCGACAACGTGAACATGTTCCACGCTTTGCACGGGAACCTGGCCAGCACTGGCGCGGTGCTGAGCGTCAGCTCGCTGACCGAGGCGCGCGTGGCGCTGCGCAAGATGCGCGGTCTCAAAGGCGAACTGCTGGCAATCGAGCCTTGGGCGCTCGTGGTTCCCGCCGAACTGGAGACCTCAGCGCAACAACTCGTGGCCCTGATCAACGCAGCGAAGACTTCCGATGCCAACCCGTTCAGCGGCAAGCTGGAAATTGTCGTTGAGCCTGGGCTTTCGGCCCCCGCCGCGTGGTATCTGATCGGCGACCCCGAGCGCCATGAGGGGCTTGCCCATGCGTTCCTTGATGGGCAGCGCAACCCGCTCGTGGAATCGCGCGCCGGGTGGAATACGCTTGGAATGGAGTTTCGGCTGACTTGGGCGCTCGATGCCAAATTCATCGAAACCGCGACATGGTTCAAGAACCCCGGCCCAAGCGAATAAGGTTTGGAATCCTGCCGGGCGCAATCTCCATGCGGTGCCCGGCAGAGTGGGGGAAGTCTCCTCTAGGTGGCTGGGCACCTAAATGTAAAATTCCGCGCTTTCCCCCACCTTG
>Ga0326597_10008671_pt1 | contig 13691 bp, 13 predicted proteins | sample RVTome_12_FD_203789 | JGI IMG/M metagenome (GOLD analysis project Ga0326597, IMG submission 203789) | Soil microbial communities from uranium-contaminated site in the Upper Colorado River Basin, Wyoming, United States - RVT100D185 | ecosystem: Environmental > Terrestrial > Soil > Contaminated >... | reverse complement strand
AGATTCGATCGCGGGCAGGAACAGTGAAATTATTTTAAGACTTTTCTATGGGGAGCAGGAGTGCCACTCCGATTGACAGGTGGGGGGATCATGAGGCACGTTCTGAGAAATGGGTACTGGGGTGGAGTGCCTGATGTAAACCACCCACCCACTCGCGCGCATTTTTGAGGTCCTCCCAAAAACGTGCCTCATGATCCCCCCACCTGTCAATCGGAGTGGCACTCCTGCTCCCCATAGAAAAGTCTTAAAATAATTTCACTGTTCCTGCCCGCGATCGAATCTGGGTAAGTGCTGCCATTCGCGCGCACACCACGTATGCTCGCTGTTACACGCAGTTCCCATGCCTTGCCCCCAGTCCTGAGGCATGATCGGAAAAAGTGAAAACTCGCCAATATGATGTCAGCCATTTTTCCATTTTTCACGGAGACCCCTTTCTATACCAATGGTCATTTCCCACAATAGTCGACAGACTGTTTTTTTCGGTATATATACCGATGGCGCGAGTATCTTCCAAATCCATCACACATGCTGTAAGGTTACCCCCTATGCAATTATACAAATCGGGAGATATTGCTAACAAATTCTTTCTATACAAATCGGGAGATAACACCGAATAAGTCTTAGCACATGGAGAGATAACAAAACCAATTCACTTTTCGGCGAAAAGTGGTCCGAAAAAATTACTACCTATACGGCGATGAAATGACATGGTTTGTATCCCGATTTGTATAGAAAGAATTTGTTAGCAACATCTCCCGATTTGTATAATTGCATAGGGGGTAACCTTACAGCATGTGTGATGGATTGGGCGGATACTCGCCCCATGGGTATGTATACCGAAAAAAGCAGTCGGTCGACTATTGTGGGAGATGACCACTTGGTATAGAAAGGGGTGTTCGCGCGGAAAAATCAAAATGTTAGGCCTTCTTTATTTGGCGATGGCCTGTAGTGCATGGCTGATCCACCGCTGGTTGCAGCGTTCTTGGCGTATGCGCGGCGTTGTTCGTCCAGCCGCTGTTTGGCAAGATCCACTACGTCGGTGCTCTGCAACAAACTGGCCACGGCAGCAGCCGATGTAGTGGCGGCGCCGGGGGTCTGATGCGGCTGCATGCTGCTGAACCGGCCCTCTTCCATGGCTTTGCTGGCCAAAGACAGCATCGTGCCCGCATCCTGGTCGGCCTGCCGCTTGGCCAGGCCATACGTGCGGTGATTGGCAACGGAGAGACCGCGACTCGGTTTGCCCTCGTAGTCGGGTGCCCGCCCTCGTTCCCACCACACCTCAACAGGCGAGCCCGTGAACATGGTATTGGGCACGAGCACCGAGTCTGCTTCGACCGACCCACCTCGAGATCCGGCCGTGGGCAGTGCCGTGGGTTTCACAACGACGTACAACAAGTTCATGCTGACAATGGTGCCCTCAATGCCTGCCACGCGCACGCTCTTGTGGTTGGCAAACAGGCCGTTCGTCTGCAGCCGTATGCCCGACACCACGTTGCTGATCAAGTCGCCGAGCCCGTACGAAAAGGCTATGCTCATCAAGCCCAGGGCCAGCACGGCGTGCCCCACGTTCACGCCAATGGCGCCGAGCGCCGCGGCCACGGCCACCAGCAACATGACAATGGCCCAGACGTACTTTGAAAAACGGACCCAGTGCTCGGGCACGCCGCACTGCCGCAGCAAAAACGCCCAGAACTTCGTCCACATCCAGGCAATAACAATAATGACGCTGAACACCAGCAGCGCCACCAAAATGTTGGGCAACACCTCGGCAAAGAACTCGTGCGTCGTCACAGCCACGGACCGCGCATCGGCCACGTACACGGCCTGTATCGACGGGTGCGCCGGAACAACGGCAAGACTGTCGCCTGGTGGCATTGGCGGCGGCGTTGTTGCCGCTGCTGCGACCATTTTGTTCAGGTGATGCGCCAACTCAATGGCCTCGACAGTAGCCGCGGCCATGCACGACACTAGCTGCTCGTGGTACTGGCCTTTTACAGGCTATTTGCATTTGCATGTTTACTCTCAGCAGCGTCCGTTTGTAGGACCAGAAAAAAGGAAAGTGCAAAGATGGTGGCAACAGTTATTCGTACATAGCGTCTCGGCATGCCACAGTTCCACAATACAATTTCGCAGACGTTGAACCAGCAGTAGCCAAAGGCAATGAAAAAGCACAATTGAAGTGCGAGTTCCAAGGCATCGAAGAGCACAGACATGCTACGGACAAAACACAGCGGGGTTTCCAGCGCGGGCTACGGCGGCGCGGTACTGGTCCAGCACCAGCTGCGCCTCAATGTCCAGCACGTCGTCCTCTTCCATGGGCTGCAGCGCGGACCTGGGCACCGCTGGCTGGACTTTGGACTCCGGCTCGTCGTCGTCGATGTTGGCGGCGCCGTAGAGCTGGGCAATGCACCTGTACATGGCCTCTTGCGCGGCATTCGCGTCAACGAGGACGTGTTTGCCCATGCACCCGGCCTGCACGTGATCCTGCAGCACCACGGCAGCGGGCGCCGCCGCCAGACCAGCCACGGCGCACTCCATGTCGCGCACCTGCTGCTGCCAAACGTCACTGGCCCGGTCATCGTCGAGTTCGGCCGGTCGGTCAGAGACAATGCTGCCGCGCACAAACGGGCAGTGGATGGTGTGGCCCGGGAACTTGTGTTCCATGCGGTGCAGCAGCACACGCACGCCCTGTTGGCTTGAGGAAGAAGACGACGACATGCCATGATCTGGTGTGGCGGGTACCATGGCCGTGCGGGCCGGCGTGGCCAGGCCGAGGCCCGTGCGCGGCGTGCGCATCAGCGGCGCGTACTTGCTCTGGGCCAGCGGACCGTCGGCGCGGCGGGCGTACTTGCCCACGAGGCGGTCGCAGTCGGCGGCGAACGTGTCCTTGGCCCGGTGCGTCTGCACCTTGTACGCGGCCGAACTCGTCGACCGTATGGCCGTGCCGCGCCGGTGCCGCAGCAGCACGTACGTGTACAACCACCACCAGGCCCGCGCCGATTCTTCATAGTCACGAGAACCTATCGTTAAGAGTAATGATACAAAATGTGAGCGTCCGCGCCCTGCAACGTGGGCGTGCGTGCCTGTAATGACGACTTCGCCCGTGACGAAAATGTTAAAGACGATGCCGCGGCGCTGGTTGCCGCGGCGGGGCATGCGGAAACTGAGGCCGGGGAACTTGTCCGTCTTGTACTCGGCATTGCCGCTGTACTCGTTGCTGATGTCGACGAGCTCGATTTCAAAGGGCGCGCTGCAGCTGCACACAATATTTTGTATGCGGAACGAGCGGTGGCACACGGGCTCGCCGGCGGCCAGCAGCAGGCCCGTGAACTGCAGCGCGGCCATGCGGGCATCCATGACGCGCCTGGCGCCCGGGCACACGGCGCGCCCGCCGGCAAAGGCCAGCGTCATGGCCCGGCCGAGCCGCATTTTCATGGCGGCGAACCGCTGCGGGTTAAACCCGAAGCCCGGCAGCCGCAGCGTGAGCGTCTCCGGATCGATGGTGGTGTTCCAGAGATCGTACGTGGCCACGACATTGACAATGACCGGTTTCGGCGCGCGCCGCAACTCGTCGTCCGTAACCGGCAGGGCCATGACATTGGCCGGAATATCGTACTTCATCGTGAGGTTTTCCAATATGACACACGTGCCTTGCTTTTTACACGCGTTTGCCAAACAAGGATGGTGGCAACCCTTGGTCGTTTTCAACATTGAACTTCTCTATTGTACACCCATTGGCAATAAGAGCTCGGCAAAATTCCATGAAGTGAGTGTATCGGACTCGAGTACCGCGTGTGTGCACAGAGAACAGTGTAGCAGAATCATAAGGTTCTATTCTTTTGACAAATGGTTCTGTTTGCCAGTTCAGGCATGCGGCGTCCAATTTCTCGGAGAGATCAGACCAAGTGTGGCAAACGTCGATTTCGTTATCGGCATCAATGCATTCTATGACGCGATCAGGCCAAAGCAAGGCCGTAAAACCCATGCATGGCCACTCATTCTGCACGGCTTCTTCGACTTTGGCTTCCAGTCCCAACCACCTTTCTGAAAGCGGAAAACACACATCTATGCCGTACTGTCCAGAAAAGCCAATTCTTTGCTGGTCTTCATATGAGACCGTGAACACGCGTGTTTGGGCGCATACGTCACGCAAAAACCCCAGAGTGAACGGCTGCGCCAATGTGAACGACACGTAGCCGCTTAGGAAGTGCCATAATGGTCGGCCTTCTGCGGCGTGTACGGCCAATACCAAATCAACAACGTCCCGCAGCCCGTAGTACAACCAGCGGTTCGTCAGCGACAAAACGCCCACAAGCCTTGGTAAACCCTGAAATAAGTCCCAATTTTGCACTATGCCCTTGTGGCATAAATAATCGTAAAGGTCGCTTTGCGGCGGCTGCAACAAATTCTCGCCATGGAACATGACGAGACGTTCCATAATGTGGTTGGCCACGAGCTGCAGCCACAGTGGCGTGTTCTCGTGGCCGGGAGTGTTGGGTGGAATGAATGCGTGTGACATGGCGGGGTTTACCAATTCCCTGCGCAATCTTATCCACAAAAACCCCGCCGCACACCTTCTTCTTCGTGGCAGTAGTTGATGAGCCATTTCGAGGCTGATTGCCGGGCATGCCGTGCAAAATTACTGAAGGTCCCGTTCATTGCGCCGTGCCATTGTAAGGGAACGAGCCAGTTTGTCTGTGTACCGTGCTATCGCAAGGAAACAACGGAATATCATCGGTTATCGTGCCGCGTATGCAAGGTAGCATATCCCACGTACACGAGCGACCCAGTGTATGAACAAATGTTGCGCCAGCGCGCATCGGTGATATGGTGGAGTGTGGTCTGCATATCTACAGTTATTGTGGCCTCGCTATCTTTGTTACTATTTGCCTGGAGCATGTTTATTGCCGTAGAAATTGTACCATGGGATGCATTCTTCAGCTTTCTGTCGCCTGCGGCGCGTACCTCGTCTGTTATTTTTTGCAGCGTCGTGTGCAATATGGTTTGCATTGAAAACATCTTACTTCATACGAAAGGATATTTTCAGGTTATTTTCTTATGATATGGAATCCGTCAGAAAAAATGTAGAATTCGTTGTTCGCACGCACAACCACCAAAATGTAACGTGGATTCGTGGAAATGATGAAGCTAACGTGCTTCATGAAGACGAACTACGCGAGATAGTCCCACAGTAACAAGGCCAAAAGTAAATTTCACGTTTGATCACTAGCTGCAGTGGTCATGGGCATCGGATTCTCATTCTTATCAGGTGTTGATGTCGTTCATGACGTATTAACAGCGCCTGGGACAGCATGCAACATGAAACCTCGCATCACATTCATATGCATGAAGAAGAAGACCACCACGGCGATGCGGACAGTGCAGGCGAGCCCGACGGAGACGCGCCTCCTGCTCCGGCAACGGTGGCAGGCCAAATCAATGGCAACGACGATGCCGCCGTTCGCAGCATTGTCGATGAGCTCAAGAAGATGATGGTGGCCGCGCCGCCGTACGTCAATGCCCTTGTCAATTTGACGGGCCGCGACGTGACCATCAAACTGCTGACGCCCAGCAGTGAACCGGACAAGGGCTTGGTGCTGCCGGCGCATGCTGGCGGAGCCGCCCGCCTGGTGTGCACGCGCACGCCCGCCCTGCTCAAGACCATGGCTGTGCGGCCCGAACATGAGGAGGACGAGGACGGAGAGCCGCCGCCTTGTTACAATGCCCCGATTTACAGCAAGCCCGACGACGAGTACGACGAGGCGCGCATCCAAGTCCAGCTGCCCAAAGGCGTGGACCTCGTGGGCCGCATTGGCGCCATTGTACCGCTGGACGTGGCCATGCATTTGGCAGCAGCGTCAACGGAAAAAGAGGACAAGGGCGATCGCAAGCCGGTGCCAGTGTACGTGGCGTTCCCCGTGGCCAATGAGACATATGAAGTCTTGGTCCAATGGCGCGCAACACTGTAAAAACACCGAAACCACGCCAGATGGATCCGTTCTTTTCCTTTCTCAACAATGCGGCGGAGCAAGCTTTTGCTGCGCACGGCGCTGACCATCCAGCCGATGTGACGCTGAGCATCATGAATGCGGTTGCTCTGCACCGCGAAACAGAAGACAAATCAGTGGAGTGGGTCAGGAATGTTTTACAATGGCCCGAAGTCATAGATGCTCATTTGCTCCAGCGCGTGTTCACTGCTGCCAAACGACTTGGCAGGGAGCCCACAGCCGCGGAACGTTGGATTGAACAACTTATCGCGTCCGAAACAAGGCCGCAGACAAAAATCGGTTATGTAGGTAGCGATGCGGACACCATTCTGGGTATTGTGCTGGAGCGCGGTAATTTGTCCGTAGCCAAAGCTACGGCAAATTCGGTGGAGAGAGACCTAATGTCCTGGTCGAGTAAGCCGGCGTTTTTATTTGTGTCTGCCGTGAAGTCGGGAAATATTGCCTGTTTAGATTGGCTGCTTCAGAAGTTCGGGAAATGCGATAATGTCGGCGAATTGTTTAATTGGGCGGCCGCATTGTCCGATACCGATGTGCTGCAGTGGATACATGTCAGGTTCCCGCACATTGATTCTCGTCCTGAAGTCCTTGGAAGGGCATTCAATGCAGCGGCTAGCGCCGGGCGCGTGCCGACCATGCAGTGGTTCAAGGACACATACGGTCCTGGTCTCAACATTCACCACAACGAGGAACTAGCGTTTCGCTCGGCCATTTCCAACGGCAGAATCGCCGCGGCGCAGTGGCTGCTCAGCAATGCCGGCGACAAGCTGCAGCCCCACATCAAAGGCGAAGAAGCATTTCGCGGCGCGGCAAAAAATGGACACGTCGAAGCCATGCAATGGATGAAGAACACGTTTCCGGACACGCTGAATGTGCGTGTACGCAGCGACGAAGTGTTTCGTACGGCCATACAAGACAAACGGGACGCTGTCGTGCAGTGGTACAGAGAACAATACCCTGCCCTCGCCCCTGCTCCGCCGAAACGCAAAGATGAAGAGCCTGTCGCAGCGAAAAAGAAGAAGAGCAAGCGCAAGTGAAATGTTCGCAAAACCACGCTCGATCACACATGAAGACATCCAAGCTTTCCTTACAAACACCGCCGGATCCTGTGGATCAAATGGCACTCGCAGCAGCCGATGCTGCATTCAAGTACCGCGACGGCCAGCTTGCTGAATACATTGTGGAGGCCATCCGGAAACGGGATGAAGGCAAAGTGCGAGGTATGCGGTTGATCATCGCAAAGGAAAAAGATTACGTGTACAAGCTAGGTGTGGAGGGTACGGCAGCGGAGCAAGTGCATGAGATTGCTCATTTAGTCGAGGACATTGTGAGCGGCGATGCCAAAGCAGTGATGACACACCAATACTTTGAAAAATTGCTCGAGGGCAAAGTACAATATGTTTCAGCATTGGAAGAAGTTATTTCGCGCCTTGGCGTGAGAGTGAGGGCCAATTTCCAGTATGGCGGTAAGGATCATGCAGTAATTTCTATCGGCTGGTCCATGGGGTTGGCTGCTCGCGATATTTGATTACATGCAATGTGTTCCTCGGAGCGTCATCTATGATGCCAACAAGGTTCATGTGAAAAAAGAGTTTCGCTCATGAATCACCAAGACTGCATTTGCATTTCACTCTTGGTAAGAGAGGCCGAGATGACGAGCAATGGCGGCGGCGTGCTGGTGAAAAATGACGAGATTGAAAGCGCGGATGGCCCGAGCATTGGCCGGGGCCCCGGTATCGTCAGCGGAGGAGAGGGCCGTGCCCGAGCAGGGATGCTGCTTGGCAAACACCTTTGCAGCGGCCATGCGATTCGGGTTGGCCGTGTCGAACTTGGTAAAGGCGGAGACAATGTCGACCAGCTGCTGGCCGGGCACTTGGACAATGCGGGCCAGGGACTTGCGAACCGGACCGAGCCGGCCCGTCTCAGCTGCGAAGGAGCGGTGCTCGGTGTCGGGCCAGGCCGCCAGGCCGGCATCGCAGTCCTTGATCGAGCGGAGTGTCAGCAGACATGTATGTAAATGAACGTGAGAAAATGTAAATGGATTGGCTGGGTTTCGCAAAGTGAAACCTCTCCTGACAAACCACTGCACGCCAATGACCACTTGGGCGGAATTGCACAAGGCCACGTACCGTTTCCTGGAGACTGCCGCGGAAGAAGCGTTTCGCCGGCATGCCGAAGACGGTTCCGTGACCGACATTACCCTCGCCATTACCAACCAATACAACGAATACGATAGACACGGCATGGCTAGCGAGAAGCACGAACAGGTGTTCAGCGTGCTCGACTGGCCCGACGAACTGCCGCTCGCCGACATTAATCGCGTGTTTCGCGCCCGACCCCGGTACACGCATATTGAACGCTGGATGACAATGCTCATGACCAGCGACGATGCGCCGCATGCTGCCTTCACTACAGTCCATGAAGTGTACGATGCCGCGGCTGCCGTCATTAACGTCGGCAACGTGGCGCTGGCCAAGGTGCTGGCGCCGATGTGTAAGACCTGGGAAGGGTTCGCTCGGGCCCGGCTGGTGGAAACGTGTGCCAGCAGTGGCAGTGCCGAGGGCCTGGCCTGGCTGCACGAACTCTGGCCGGACCAATTCAACATGGACGGCTACGACAATGGGCCGTTCCAGCTGGCCGCCGAGAATGGCCACGTGGCCGCCATCGACTGGATGTCAAGCACGCTCGCCGTCAAGAATGCGGCCATTGTCAACGGCTTTGAAGCAGCTGCGGTGAACGGCCACGTCCCGGTGCTGCAGCTGCTGCTGGACAGATACGGCGCCGAGCGGGTGATGCCGCAGCTCGACAACTGCCGGGCCTACCGCGTCGCCGCCGCCAGAGGCCACGACAACGTCGTGCAGTGGTTCGAGCAAACATGGCCCTCGGGCACCACGTTCAATGTCCGCATGCAAAACGACTACGCGTACCGGATGGCCGTCAAGAACGGCAACACGGAGGCCGCACTGCAGCTGAGACGCCGCATACACACCCACGACGCAGAGCCCACTGGCAAACGCGCAAAACCATCGACGTAAAACCACCATGTCTGCGCCAATTTCTACGTTGGACCAGCTGACGATGCAGATGTACAGCTTTATCTTGGCGACGCAGGCCAGCGAAGGCGTGGAACTGGAACTGCGTCTCGGGAGGCAAGATGGCGCTAGCTTCAGGTCCGGCGTACACGCTGAAGATTTCCAGCTGCTGTGCACGTACTTGGGCGAGCAGCGGGCAAATGAGTTTGCCGCCTCGTATGCGCACATGACGGACTACGTGTACGAAGGCGATGTTCGTATTGTGTATGACGAGCGCAAGAAAATGGTCATTGATAAAATGACCAAGAAGCGGCTTGACACATTCGCGGTGCCATCCGATTTGCCGTACGACATTCGCGCGGCCAGGGCTACGGAACGGCACTTTCCCGCCGAAGATTTGCCCGACGCCGTGCCGGGCAATTACAAGCATAGGCGCAACAAAGACCGATGCTCGTTTACGCAAAAAGCGGGCGGGTTCCGCGTCGACGCGACGAAAGTGAGGACGCCGCCATCAGACATGACGTTCGAAGTCGAAATTGAGCTAGACGTGAAGCGGCTGCGCGACGTGGCACCGAACAGTCTGCATGATGCCGTGCGAGCTTGTGTCGCCGATTGCCTGCGCCTGTTGCATGACTTTTTCGCCGCAGTTAAGTCGAAGCGCGCCGCCATTCACGAAGTTATGTACCAGAACATTGTCAAGTCCAAAAGAGGAGAGTTCCCCGGTCCGATGCCCGCGGCCTTGAGCCGACGACACTTTGTCCGCCTGCAATCAGAGGAGTACATGGTATCGGAAAAGAGCGACGGCATCCGTTACTTGCTTTTTGTGAATGGCAGCGGCGCGTACCTGATTGGCCGAACCTGTACGCCAGAGTTTGTTGCCGGCGGTGAAAGGCTGGTGAAATTGTACGCCGACAACGGGCAGGCCACGCTACTGGACGGCGAACTCGTGGTGCACATAGTCTCGCGGAAACTCGTGTACTTGGTGTTCGACGCTGTGCTCATACGCGGCGAAAACGTCGGAGCACGCATGCTGCTGGAAAGGCTCACTGCCGTCCGAGAGCGCATTATTCAGCCTTGGCGAGCGGCATTTCAACACGACAACTCTGTACCATTCCACGTCATCAACAAGAACTTCTATCCGAAGGCGCAGCTTGGCCGCGTCTTCTCCGCCTTTGTCACACAACAACAGCAATCGACGGGCGACGGCAAACCGGTGCGGTACTGGCTTGACGACAAACGACATCACCGCACCAAAGGCGTGATTTTGACGCCGGTCAATGCGCCGTACGCGACAGATCTGCCGGTGCTCAAGTGGCAGTATCCCGAATTCGTTAGCCTCGACTTCAAACTCAGGTACCGCGATGACCGGCGAGTCTGGGTATTGCTCGGCGCTACCGACCAGTCTGACGATCTGGAAATCATGAAGCTGGACATGGCACCGGCCGACCGGGAACCTCTGGAACAGGCCATGGCCGGGCACGAGCACGGCGGCGACGGCCTCATTGTCGAACTGAGGTACGACGAGTGGACTGGCATGTGGCGATTTGTCGGAGCGCGGCCGGATAAACTCCGGGCCAGCCATGTTCGCGCCATGCTGTCCACCATGGAGACCATTGCCGAGGACGTGACCTATGACGAACTCGTGTATCGTCTCGGCCAAGATCCTACTACCGATAAATGGCTAGCACAATTGAAATCATAGTAAACCACGATTTGCCTTTGCACATACAATGGCCGAATTTGTGGCATAGCCAACGACAGCACTGCAATCGGAACCCGGGAGGTCCTGGCCAGAGCAATTGCCCGGGCCGAAGAGAGAGGATGCACAAAAGCCGTAGAATGGCTCGAGTTCGAGCGACTCACTACAATAAAAGACATCTTTTCCTGAAACCCCGCAAGTACCACCGATTGTTTGCAAATGTCCTTTGCCAGTCTGGAGCCGAACTGTCCCGGCGCTGAGAACGTGCCTTTTGCCATTTGTCTGGTCGCCGACTGGCTAGCGAGCAGCATTCTTGATATTGAGGGCATGAGGCAATGGCGTTCCACTCTGCTGCACGGAACTGTGTCTCGCGAAACAGCTAAGGCCATGATGCCTCGCATGCAACCATGGCACGAAAAGAACACGAAACTCATGACTTCGCTGTCGCTCTGCAGCCGGTACCTGTGGCACGCACTGCGACCAGGGGCTATTGAAGTGTGGCGAGCGGCAATTGGCGGTAGGCCGAAGGGTGGTTTCGTTTGGTTGTCGGACAGGATGCCGTCTCCAGCTGGATTGGAATATGTAGCATTTTGCCATGTCGAAGCTGTGGGCGAGAAAATGCGATGGTTGCCAAAGCTGTCCAACGACCCAATCATGGGTATGGATCTATCACGCGCGAGTCTGAAAGTGTGCAGCACATCAATTTCTTTGGAAGAAAAAGTTGTATGCGCCCTGAACAGTATGTGTCGTGTATTTTGGCCTTTAGTGTGGAGAAAATCTCGTCCGATTAGTTCTGAAGTCGATTATCAAGTGCGTTTGTACCTGCACGACATTTCACCGTTGCGGATACTGGAATTCGAGCGTGCCTTGGTTGCATCGGGCTTTACTATTGTATTAGGATTCAGTCAGTGAAGCCAGAATCATGTGCATGTTCCGCATCGGAGCCACGAATTTCTCGTTGAACTGCTGCACGCTCTCGTCGAATCGCTCTTTGAGCTTGTACTCCTTGTACGCTGACGATTCCAGGCCCTGCCGACACTGCACGCCAATGTCGCATTGGAACCGCTCGAATTCCTTGCTGATGCTGTACTCGAGCTTGAACAGGCCCTCGAACACGGCCGCTTCCTCGGTGTCGGGCATGTCGCGCATGTACCCGGCCAGGCGCGTGCTCGCCGCGTCGCGCCGTTGCCGCAGGGTCAGGGCATCAGCACTGCCGCTGCCGGGCGGGCGCTCTTGGTACGTAATGCTGCCGCCGAACCGGCCGGGCACACGGTACAAGTCAAAGAACCGGCGATCGGCATTGGTCAAGTGGCGCCGAGGCTCGCTGGCAATGAACTCAGCCGTGGCCACATCCAAATCGTTAATGGCCCGCCACTCAGTCACGGCCGCGCGCAGCCCATCGAAATCCTTCTTCACGACGGCTTCGCCAAAAATACGCGCGTACGCGGCGCGCTGCTTGCCGGCCGCAGTGAAGCGGTCCAACAATGCCGCCGAGTAGGCGGCACGCTGCTCGGCTTGCGCGGCCTGGAATTGGGCGTGCATCAGGGAAAACCACGGCCAATAGCAAGATTTATACTAAAATGCCTGACGACGATGTTGCCACGCTGTTTACCGGCGCCCTGAAACAACTGAGGCTGACCTTGGCGCGAGCGGAAATGGCCGTGCCCAATGGCAATGGCCGCCACTTGAACATGCTGCTTCATTTTCGCCAGGCCGTGGCCGTGTTTCAGCACGAGTACGACCGGCGCGACGGACTGCACGACGAGTTCGTCGACGACGACGATGCTGAGACTGACACGGACGACCTCGACAGCCTGGACAGCACCAGCATGGGCTCCTGGGACGATGACGCCGAAGATGACGAAGAAGTAGACGAACTGAACGATGCTTGCCCTGTAGGTGCGATACGCCGCGCCGGCTCCGGGCCCGGCACTGGCGTCTGCAGTGTTTGCCTGCTCGAGTACGCGCCACACCACATCGTCTGGCACTTGCCGTGCTCGCACGTCTTCCACCATATTTGCCTGAAGCAATGGTGGCGACACCAAACTGCACGTACCTGCCCAATCTGCAAGACAGAATATCACGCCAAATAAAACCCCAAACAAGCCTCCCGGCATCAACGCAACCACCAAAATGCCAATATCTTGCCTCATCGCCCAACAAAAAGGCTGCCAGGCTTTTTCCATTTTTCGCGAAGACCCCTTTCTATACCAAGTGGTCATCTCCCACAATAGTCGACCGACTGCTTTTTTCGGTATACATACCCATACGGCGATTATCGGCCAAACCCATCACATATGATGTAAGGTTACCCCATATGCAACTATACAAATCGGGAGATGTTCCTAACAAATTGCTTCTATACAAATCGGGATACAAAACAGGCCATTTCATCGCCGTATAGGTAGTAATTTTTTCGGACCACTTTTCGGCGAAAAGTGAATTGGTTTTGTTATCTCTCCATGTGCTACGAACTATCTCGCGCTATCTCCCGATTTGTATAGAAAGAATTTGTTAGCAATATCTCCCGATTTGTATAATTGCATAGGGGGTAACCTTACAGCATGTGTGATGGATTTGGACGATACTCGCCCCATCGGTATATATACCGAAAAAAGCAGTCCGTCGACTATTGTGGGAGATGACCACTTGGTATAGAAAGGGGTCTCCGCGAAAAATCAAAAAAGGCTACCAGCCTATTGGCGAGTTTTCACTTTTTCCGATCATGCCTCAGGACTGGGGTCAAGGCATGGGAACTGCGTGTAACAGAGAGCATACGTGGTGTGCGCGCGAATGGCAGCATTTGCCAGAATTCGATCGCGGGCAGGAACAGTGAAATTATTTTAAGACTTTTCTATGGGAGCAGGAGTGCCACTCCGATTGACAGGTGGGGGGATGTGGAGGCACGTTCTGAGAAATGGGTACTGGGGTGGAGTGCCCGATGTAAACCACCCA
>Ga0326597_10008670_pt1 | contig 13693 bp, 12 predicted proteins | sample RVTome_12_FD_203789 | JGI IMG/M metagenome (GOLD analysis project Ga0326597, IMG submission 203789) | Soil microbial communities from uranium-contaminated site in the Upper Colorado River Basin, Wyoming, United States - RVT100D185 | ecosystem: Environmental > Terrestrial > Soil > Contaminated >... | reverse complement strand
CAGCATGCACAACTGGCCACGGTGGTGGGCCTCGTGCGCCACGAAGTAGTTGAGAAAGTGCACGAGATCGGTCGGGAAGTTCTGCCACGCCGCCCGAGGAACGACGCCACCTTGAGCAATGCCGAGCTGGAGCAATCTGAGGATGCCGTCGCTACTCCGCGGCAGCGCGCGCAACAGCTCCGACGCGCGAACGCGGCGCGGATCGACGGTCCGGGGTATCGCGATGCCATGCCGCGCGCCCATCATCTTGATCCACATGCATCGGGCATTGTGGATGTGGGCCGCGATCATACGCACCGTCCGGCGTGGAACGCCGGGAACGGCTCTCGACCACATCGCGGGCGGCAGGTTCTCTATGAGATACATCGTCACGCGATTGTTCGTTCGCCAGGCGGCGATCAGCGAGCGACCGGTCTCGAGATCTGTCGGCACATTCGTTCACTCAGGCTCTGGCGCTCTGACGCCGGGCGTTTCTAGGAGGCTCGGACTGCAAGGATGTCGTTCGCAGCCACGGAGCGAAGGTCGTTGGGGGTAAGAGTAACGAGAGCCTTCGTCTGCCCGGAAGCGCGCACGAACTCGACCTCGAACGCCGCATCTCCGTACACCTCGACCACAGCACCGAGGTCTCCGGCGCGGAGCCCGTGCTCAGGCAGGTCGCGACTTAATACGACGGTATCGAGCACTTCGAAGGCCATAGTCACCTCGGCCGAACTGTGACGAGTCTAACCCTTTCCTGCCCCCGATCGAGAAACCAGATGATGACGACGGGAGCCGTACCCAGGGGACCCTTCAAGTCACCAGGAACAGTGAATTTGTGACCGAAGGGCGTCTCCACCACCTCAGAGACTTCGCCTGCGGCCGCGATGCGTCGCAGCTCCCCGATAAGGCCTGGACGTCGCTCGCATCGAAACCGAGGGCGGCGAAGACCCGAGCCTTGAATCGCCCGACGGGGTGGGATTTGGACAGAAGGTAACCGCGCACCTTCCGGTCGTCGATGCGAACGTCCCCAGCGTGGGGAAGCTTCATCCGCTAGAGGTGATGCCGAGGTCCGTAGAACACCGGGTCAAGCCCACTGATGTCGTATTCGGCACAAAGGTCACTCATCCGCTCGCCCGCCAAAAGTCGAGTGATGAAAAACCATCCGCTCGGACACAGGTGTGCTCGCTTTCCAGGGCATGGATTCCTCTCCAGGCCCCCGACTGTGTCACCCATGTCCCCGGTCTGTTTTGTAACCCTGTACCCGGTTTGTACCGGACCTTCCGGAGCTCGTGCACGTAGTCGTGCTCGCTTGCCCTTGCTTGACTTACCAAGGGTGCACGACCGTATCCGGCGGCTATCCTCGGGGCCGGACGGGGCGGCCATCGATCTCCATGTCCGCATCGACCATCAAGCGGACGAGGTCGCGGAACGTCACCTTCGGCTTCCAGCCCAGCGCCGCCCTGGCTTTGGCGGGATCGCCGAGGAGGGAGTCCACCTCCGCGGGCCGGAAGTACTTGGGATCGACCTTGACGTACTGCTCCCACTCGAGGCCCGCGTACGAGAACGCCTCCTCGAGGAACTCGCGCACGGAGTGGGTCTCTCCCGTCGCGATCACGTAGTCGTCCGGCTGCTCCTGCTGCATCATGAGCCACATCGCCTCGACGTAGTCCCGGGCGTAGCCCCAGTCGCGCTTCGCGTCGAGGTTGCCCAGGCGCAGCTCCTTGCTCGCCCCCTTCTTGATCGCGGCCAGGCCCATCGTGATCTTGCGGGTGACGAAGTTCTCTCCGCGCCGCGGGGATTCGTGGTTGAACAGGATGCCGTTGGAGGCGTGCATCCCGTAACCCTCCCGATAGTTGACGGTCATCCAGTGGCCGAACACCTTGGCCACGCCGTAGGGCGAGCGGGGATGGAAAGGAGTCTTCTCCGTCTGCGGGGTCTGCTGGACGAGGCCGAACATCTCCGAACTGCCGGCCTGGTAGACCCGCGCCTTGGAGCCCAGCTCGCGCACGGCGTCGAGCAGCCGCAGCACCCCAAGCCCCGTCACGTCCGCGGTGTAGTCCGGCATCTCGAAGGAGACCTTGACGTGGCTTTGGGCGGCGAGGTTGTACACCTCGTCGGGCCCGACCAGGCCGAGGGTTCGGACGAGGCTGTTCTGGTCGACGAGGTCGCCGTAGTGCAGGGCCAGCCGGTCGCGGACGTGGTCGATGCGCCAGGTGTTGAAGGAGCTGCTGCGCCGGACGAGGCCGTGGACCTCGTAGCCCTTCTCGAGCAGGAACTCCGCCAGGTAGCTGCCGTCCTGGCCGGTGATCCCGGTGATCATCGCCTTGCGCGCGCTCATTGCCCTCCGTCGGGGTGGCCCGAAACGAGGATTCTAGCCCGAGGCCAGCGCCGGCTGCTTGTACCATTGCCTTCCGGCGGAGGGACGGGGAGACATGCAGGAGAAGTTGGGGATCCTGGTCGGCGGGGGCCCGGCGCCGGGAAACAACAGCGTGATCGGGGCGGCCACGATCCGCGCGCGGGTGCAGGGGATCGAGGTCCTGGGCATCCGGGATGGGTTCGAATGGATCATGCAGGGCGACATCGACCACGTCGTCCCGCTCGACATCGTCGATGTCAGCCGGATCCATTTCCGGGGCGGGTCGCACATCGGCATCTCGCGGGCCAACCCCACCGCCAACCCCGAGCACCTCGAGAACGCGCTCCTCTCGCTGCTCCGCCTGGGCGTCAGCCAGCTCATCACCATCGGCGGGGACGACACGGCCTTCTCGGCCATGAAGCTCGAGGAGAAGGCGGCGGGCCGGCTGCGGGTGGTGCACGTCCCCAAGCGACAACGACCTCGACCTGCCGCCGCACGTGGATGCCTTCGGCTACCAGACCGCGCGCCACATCGGCGTGGACCTGGTGAAGAACCTCATGGTGGACGCCAAGACCCCCTCGCGGTGGTACTTCGTCATCGCCATGGGCCGCAAGGCCGGCCACCTGGCCCTCGGCATCGGCAAGGCGGCCGGCTCGACCATCACCCTCATCCCGGAGGAGTTCTCGGGGGCGCAAGGTCCGCCTCAAGCCCTTCATCGACACGCTCGCCGGATCCATCATCAAGCGCCTCAGCGAGGGACGCCGCGACGGGGTGGCCGTGATCGCGGAGGGCCTGGTGCTGCTCATCGACCCCCAGGATCTGGCCAGGGTCGAGCACGTGGAGCGCGACGCGCACGGCCACATCCGCATCGACGAAGTGAACCTGGGCGAGCTGCTCGAGGAGCAGGTGCGCGAGCGGTTGAAGATCCTCGGCATCAAGACCACCATCGCGGCCAAGAACATCGGCTACGAGCTGCGCTGCGCCGACCCCATACCCTTGGACATGGAGTACACGCGCGACCTGGGCTGCTGCGCGGCCAAGCACCTCTTCTCGGGGGGCAACGCCGTCATGATCTCGATCGAGGGCGGGCACTTCGTGCCGATCCCGTTCAAGAACCTGCTCGATTCGGAGACGGGCCGCGCCAAGGTGCGAGTGGTGGAGGTCCATTCCACGCGTTATGCCATCGCGCGGCGCTACATGATCCGTCTGCGGCGCGACGACTTCCAGGATCCGCACGAGGTGGCACGGCTGGCCGCCACCTGCCGGCTCTCGCCCGAGGAATTCCGGGCCGAGTTCGAGGACCTGGTCGAGGACGAGCCGCCGGCGCTCGTGCTGGAGGGCTTCGCGGGCGCGGATGCGGTCGAGCCGGCCGCGTCCCCCAAGCCCCGCGCGCGCCCCACGCGACGACCACGACGGGCTCGATAGCCGTCGCCCGCGACGGTTTGCGGCCGTCCGGCCCCGGTCCTATGCTGGCCCCACTCGGAGGGAAGAAGCCGATGGCGAAGAAGCACAAGCACCACGAGGCGGAGCGCGACGACGATGCCCGCGATGATGAGGGCGCGCCGGCCGGCCGAGTCAAGAAGAAGGTCTACGAAAAGGAGATCAAGGCCAGAAGCGTCGAGCTGGTGAAGCTCCAGGAATGGGTCAAGCACACCGGCCACCGCATCGCCGTCATCTTCGAGGGGCGCGACGCCGCCGGCAAGGGCGGCGCCATCAAGGCCATCAGCCAGAGCATGAGCGCGCGTGTCTGCCGCGTGGTCGCCCTGACCGCGCCCAGCGACCGCGAGAAGGGCCAGTGGTATTTCCAGCGCTACGCTCCCCACCTCCCCTCCGCCGGCGAGATCGTGCTCTTCGACCGGAGCTGGTACAACCGGGCCGGAGTGGAGCGGGTCATGGGCTTCTGCACGGAGGACGAGTACAGGGAATTCCTACGGTCCTGCCCCGAGTTCGAGCGGATGCTGGTCCGGTCGGGCATCCAGCTCGTGAAGTACTGGTTCTCGGTGAGCGACGAGGAACAGGAACGGCGCTTCCAGGCGCGCCTCGACGACCCGACCAAGCACTGGAAGCTGAGCCCCATGGACCTCGAGTCGCGATCGCGCTGGGTGGAGTACTCCCGCGCCAAGGACGAGATGTTCTCCCACACCGACATCAAGCAGGCGCCCTGGTACGTGGTCGAAGCGGACGACAAGCGCGCGGCCAGGCTCAACCTGATCTCGCACCTGGTCAGCCTCGTCCCCCACCAGGAAGTCGAACGGGAGAAGATCGTGCTTCCGCGCCGGCAGAGGGACGGCAGCTACGTCCGCCCGCCCATGACGGACCAGACGTTCGTGCCACGGCGATACTGAGCCCGCCCCTACTTCTTCTTGTGGCACTCCAGGCACTTCATGGGCGCCGAACCGCCCTTCTGCTTGTGGCAGTCGATGCACGTTCCGATCGCGGCCCTGGGATCGTGGAACGCGGCCTGGAGGCTCGTCTTCATGGGCGGCGCCGCCGGCATCGCGTGGCAGTCTCGGCAGGCCTGTTGCTCCGAGACCAGAGGCTTCTGCGGCCGGCTCGGATGGTGGCAGGTCGTGCAGGCGATGCCCCGCTTGCCGGCATGGCCCTCGTGGTCGAAGGTCACGGCGCCGAGCTTCGCCGGAAGCGTGACCTTGCCCTTGGGCCTCTGCGCAGCGGGACGCGCCGAGGCCGCGGGCGGCGTCGCCGGCGGCTTCTCCACCTGCGTGAGCGGAGGAGCTGAAGGCGCCGCGGCCGGCGGGGGCGGCGCTTGCGGCGCCGTGGCTTGCGTCGTCACGGGCGCTTTCGGCGCCGTCGTGACGGGCGGCCGCGCCGCAGCGGAGGCGGCTGGCGCCGACGTCCCGGCCGGCGAGGTCGTCGTGGTCGTCGCCACCGGCGATGCCGCCGGCGCCTCGGTCGCCGCCACGCCGGGCGTGGGTGACGCCGGCGGAGTCGTGACCGGGGGTTGTTCCTCTTTCTTCCCGCAGGCGAAGGCCACCGACACTACGAAAAGGATCGTCGCCAGCAGGCGCGCGCGCGACTTCATGGCTGTCCTCCTCCCCTGGGAGTTGAAGGCGCATCTCCTCGCTGGGTCATTCGCATGATATTCCTCGGGGGGTGCGACGCAGCACCACGCCAGGCAAGAGCGCGCGCGGAGCGAATTCACTTCGCGCAGCACCCATCCGCCACGGGGGTACAAGCACGCCGGGGGGGGTCTGGGGGATGCGGCGCAGCATCCCCCAGCTCAATGAAGAAGGGATCGCACCGACCTGCGGCCACCCACATCGAGATCCCCGTCCAGTCGCTCGACCGGACGTTCCTGCGGTTCCGGGCGTGGCTCCCTCCAAACCGCGCCGTTCCCCGCAGAAGGCCTCGAAAGCGCCGGATGGCCGCCGGCGATGCGATCCCTTGTGCGTCCAAGTCAAGCAGGGCGCGTGCCATGCGCGTGATCCGCTTACGTCTCAGAATGGAATCACTTCGAATTCGATATCGCGGGGATCGGCGGCGGCGATGATGCGGAACGTCAACGACGTCTTATCCGAAACGCAACATCACTCCCGCACGCGCGACGGCGCCGGGATGCCCAGCTGCTTCATCTTGCGGTAGAGGTTGGTCCGCTCGATGCCCAGCTCGCGGGCCGTGTCGCCGAGATTGCCGCGGTTCGCGTGCAGGCGCGTCACGATGTACTGCCGCTCGAACCGCGACCGCGCTTCGCGCAGAGGCACCGCACCCGAGACCTCGTCCGGCCCGCTCGCCAGGTGCAAGACGTCCATGAGGTCCTGCGAGCCCACGCTGTCGTTGGTGACGAGGATCGCGACCCGCTCCATGAGGTTGCGGAGCTCGCGGACGTTGCCTCGCCAGGGGAGCTGCACCAGGACGTCCACCGCCCGCGACGACAGCCGCTTCGGCCGCACGCCGTTCTCCACGCTGGCCAGGCGCAGGAAATGCTCCGCCAGCTCCGGGATGTCCTCGCGGCGGGAGCGGAGCGGCGGGACGGCGATGGTGAGGACGTTGATGCGGTGGTAGAGGTCCTCGCGGAACGTCCCGCGCCCGATCTCCTCCGGGAGGTTCTTGCTGGTGGCGGACAGGATGCGGACGTCGACCTTGCGCGGCTCCGAGCTGCCCACCGGGGTGACGACCCCTTCCTGGAGGACGCGCAGCAGCTTGGCCTGGGTCACGAGGCTCATGTCGCCGATCTCGTCCAGGAAAAGCGTTCCGCCGCTGGCCGTCTCGAACCTCCCCTTGCGGTCGCCCGTCGCCCCCGTGAACGACCCCTTCATGTGGCCGAACATTTCGCTCTCGATGAGCTCCGACGGTATGGCCGCGCAGTTGGTCTCGACGAACGGCCGCTCGCGGCGCGGCGAAAGGGAATGGATGGCGCGGGCGATCAGCTCCTTGCCCGTCCCGCTTTCGCCGGAGATGAGCACGCGGCACCGGGTGGGGCTCGCCATCTCCACGAGCTGGTAGATCCGCCGCATCGCCTCGGACCCGCCGACCATGCCGAGGCGCGATCCGTCGGCGACCGTCTCCGGTTCCGCCTCCCCACCGGGGATCGGCGGGCGGAAGATGCGGTCCAGGATCCGGAACAGGCGGTCGCGCGACACCGGCTTCTCGAGGAAATCCGTGGCCCCCACCTTCATGGCCTCGACCGCTTCGGCCACGCTGCCGCGCCCGGAGACCACCACGACCGGGGTCCCCGGCGCCTGACGCTGCAGCTCCCGCAGGACGTCGATGCCGGTGCCGTCGGGCAGCTTGAGGTCGAGCAGAACCAGCGCCGGCCGCACCTCGGTGAACATGCGGAGTCCGTCGCGGACGGAGGAGGCGGCGGCGGCCTTGTGCCCGCGCGCCACGAGGAGGTCGACGCTGGTCTTGCGCACGGCCTCGTCGTCGTCGATGACGAGGATCGCTCCCAGCGGCGGATCCAGCATGGAGGGGGAGCCATGCTACCATGCGGTTGGCAGCAGATACCGATGGAAATGCCCAGACCCCGCCGCCCCCTGCTCCGCCTCCTGACGGCCTGCCTTTTTGCCGCCGCCTGCGACGAGTACCACCTGGACGGCCCGGTCGACCCCGAGCCCCTCTCCCCTCCGCGGACGGTCTCGGTCACGGTCGAGTACCTCCAACCCAACGGGTGCGTCGAAGGCTCGCCGCGCTGCGACGACAACGTGGTCTTCTTCGGGAGCTGGATGCGCCCCGGCGAAGAGTTCTTCCTGCGGCCGCAACCCGGGCGGTTCCTCTGGCGCGGCACGGCGCCGAACGTGCCCGTCAACTTCCCGCCGCGGGGACAACCGCACGCCGTCGTCATCTACGATCCCTACCTCGTCGGCACCTCGACGGCCGGCCTCACCGCGGCGCGGCTGAAAGTGGGCGGCGAGGCAATCACCCGCATCGACTCCCCGGGCAGCGTGCGGGAGACCGGCCTCATCTACATCGACGAGAACGGGCAGGGCCGCAACCTGTACTGAGTGGCGGAGAGTCTCCGCCGCGTGACACGTGCCGGAGAGGGCCTCCGATGATCGCCCTCGATCGCTCGGCATGAACGAAGAACCAACGGCCACGTGCGCTGGGTGCGGCCGGGTCATCCTCCAGAACACGGCCCGGCGGATGGGGGGCCTCTGCGGCCCCTGCCGCAACGAGATCCAGGCGAAAGCGCTCCAGGCCAGGTGGGAACCCGTGAGGCTCCAGGGCCTCGCGCCGGTCACGCCGGCCGAGTTCGAGAAGGTCCGAACGGCCGCCGACGTCGAAGCGGCCTGCCATTTCATTTTCGACAAGGCCCACTGGAAATGGACCGAACACGGCGACGCGGCTCTCACGACCGGCGAGCGCACCGTCATCGCCGTCGAGACGTTCTTCGGTGAGACGTGCAACGGCGGGCTCCTCCAGTTCCTCCTGAACGAGTCGGGCGCGTTCGCGCGGGACCTGCCCGGGTCCCTGATGAGGGTCGGTCTCACGGGGTACGTGCCGCTGGCGCTCGAGCTGAACCGCCTGTTCCCGGCGCCGGTCTCGCACGACCCGAACGAGCGCGGGGACCAGGTCGACGCGCTCGACGACGGCGACGACGTCCTGGCCGCGCTCAGCGACCGCTTCTTCGGCCTCTACAACCAGCAGGACGCGAAAGGCTTCCGGGGGCGACTCATCGAGTACATCCGGGCCAACCCCGGGGAGTTCGTCTCGGACCTCACGGATGCCTGAAGCGGTGATCGTATTCGGCGCATCCGGGACCATCTGCGCCTCGGCGCAGACTCAGCGGCGGATCGCGGAGAGGCGCTGCCGGTAATCCGCCAACATCCTTCCCTGGGGCGAGGCGGGGTCCGCGACGAACTTCGCCGCTTCGCCGAGGCGCACCTCCGCCCCCGCGTATTGGCCCTGGAGGTAGTGTTGCCGCGCCAACGCGAGGTAGAGGTCCGCCAGCTTGGCGCGGGTCGCGTCGTCGTCCGGGGCCCACATGAGCGCGCCCCGGTACTGCTCCGCGGCGGCGAGGGCGTCGCGGCGGCGATCCAGGAGGAAGTCCCCGTAGCGCACCCGCGGCCTGGTCGTGTCCTTCTCCCGGGCGCGCCGGATGAGCTCCTGGTGCGCCCAGTCCATGGTGTCCAGGTCGTCGACCCTCCCGGCGAACTCGAGCAGGGGATCGAAGAGGTCGCTGGCGCCGGGGTCGGCTTCGATGGCGGCGCGGTAGGCGCGCGCCGCCCGCGCCGGGCTGATGTCGACGCCCTGGTCCGGCGGCGCCGGGGGCGGCGTCTTCTTGCCTTGGGCCTGCACGGCGCGCTCGTGCTGGCGCATCGCATACGGCTCGAGCGCACGGGCGAGCAGCTCGTGGGCTTCGCGCCGGCCCGGCTCCGCGGCCACGGCTTGCTCCAGGAGCCGGATGGCCTCGATCTCTTCGGGCTTGAGCTCCGGTGCCGGCTGTGGCTTCCATCCTCGGGGGAGGGGCGACGGTTGCGGCAGCGGCGTGGGCAGCGGCGCCGTCTCCGCGCGCTTCAGCCAGTCCCGGGCCTGGACCACGAGGGCGTTCTCGGCGGCCGGCGGCGCGACGGCTTCGCCTTGCGGCGCCGCGCCGCGGCACCCGGCAAGCACGCTCGCGGCGGACAGGGCCAAGACGGGAAGAACGAACGCCCTCACCGGGCAGTCCCCCCGCTTATCCCGTGGTCCGTCCGGCCTGCCCCCGGCGGAGCTTCTCGACCGCGCGGTTGGCGCGGTCGGCGACCTTCGGGCTCGGATCGTTGATGAGCGGGGTCAGGCGCGCCACCGCTTCGACGTCGCCGATGAGCGCGATGACGTCGCACAGCGCGGCGCGGACCTCGGGGTCGGGGTCTCCCAGGTAGGGGTAGAGGTCGGGCAGGACCTCGGACCCCATCTCGAGCAGGTAGTTGCGGCTGCGCGTGCCGAGGGTCCGCGACGGAAGGCTGAGGACGATCGTGTCCACGAACGCGCGGTCGCCCAACAGGACGAGCGCGAAGCTGTAGGCCAGCCGGAGCTCGTCGGTCTTCTCGCGCTGGTAGTCCTTCTTGAACGCGGGCAGCCGCGGCGGATCGGAGATCCGCCCCAGTCCCTCGATGGCCAGGCGCTTGCGCTCGGGGTCGGGGTCCTGCACGACCTCCTGGAACAGGTCGACCTGCGCGGGATCGGCGATTCGGCTGAGCGCGCCCAGGACACGGACGCCCGCTTCACGCCGCCGGTTGGCCTCGTACATCTGCCGCAGCGCCGGCCCCGCCTCGCGGACCCGGAGCACGCCGATCGCCTGCAGGACGCGGTTGCGAACCTCGGCGTCCCCGTCGGCCAGAAGCGGGATCAGCGCGCGCCCGTCCTGCGCGGTCCCTACCTTTCCGATGGCGGTGGCGGCGGCGCCCCGCACGCCGGCGTCGGGATCCCGGAGCGCGTTGCTCAGCGCGGGCAGCGCCGGACGCGCGTTCAGGATTCCGAGGGCGAGCGCCGCCTGCTCGCGGATGAAGGGATCCTGGTCGCGCAGCGAGCCGGCGAGCGCGTTCTCGACCGCGGGGTCCACCACCGTGAACGGGGCGACGGACGTGCGGTCGTACTCGTCGGAGAAGATCTCCAGGAACCGTTCCACCGTGCCGACGCGGTCCCGCTCGGTGTAGATCTCGACCAGCGTGCCGACGGCCTCCTCGCGCACGTCGCGGTCGCCGTCTCCGAGGGAAGTGACGAGCGCGGGAACGCCCGACGCGTCGCGCAGCGCGCGCAGCGCCCGTACGACCTCCAGGCGGACGCGGGCCTCGGGGTCGCGGACCAGGGCGGCCAGCGGCGTCACCGCCTCGCGCCGGCGGCTCCTGCCGAGGGCGGCCGCCGCCTCCTGCCGGGTGCTGGCGTTGGGGCTCTTGAGGTTCGCCACCAGGTCCTCGAACGACGGCTTGGTGGCCGCTGCGCCGGCGGAGACCGCCGCGAGCAGGACCGCTACGGCGGCGGCGTGGCGCACGCTTCGGATCATAACAAACTCAGGCGGGGACCACCGCCACCCGCGGCCCCTCCAGCGCCTCCTTGAGATACCGGCCGGTCCCCTCGCGGCTTTCGGCCAGGGAATCCGGGGTTCCTTCGAAGAGGAGGTGCCCGCCCCCGGCGCCTCCCTCGGGCCCGAGGTCGATCACCCAGTCCGCGTGCTTGACGACGTCCATATTGTGCTCGATCACCAGCAGCGTCGCCCCGCTCTCGCGAAGGCGCGTCAGGCAGGCCACCAGCTCGGCGATGTCCGCCATGTGCAGCCCGGTGGTCGGCTCGTCGAGCACGTAGAGCACCTGCTCCCCCGGGCGCCGCGCGAGGTGCACCGCCAGCTTCACCCGCTGCGCCTCCCCGCCGGAAAGCGTCGTCGCCGGCTGGCCCAGGCGAAGGTAACCGAGACCGATCTCGGCGAACAGCTTCAAGCGCCGGACGATCGCGGGCTGCCCGGCAAAGAAGTGCAGCGCCTCCTGCACGGTCATGTCCAGGACCTGGTCGATCGAGCGGCCGCGCCAGATCACTTCGAGAACTTCCGGCCGGTAGCGCTTGCCCCCGCAAGCCTCGCAGACCAGCGACACGTCGGCCAGGAACTGCATGTCCACGCGGACCTGGCCGTCGCCGGAGCAGGCCTCGCAGCGCCCGCCGGGAACGTTGAAGGAGAAATGGCTGGCCGACAGGCCACGGTCGCGGGCGTCGGCGGTGGCCGCGAACAGCTCGCGGATGGGGTCGAACGCCTTGACATACGTGACCGGGTTGGAGCGCGGCGTGCGGCCGATGGGCGACTGGTCGACCACCACGACCTCGGCGATCCGCTCCCCGGAAGCGACCGAGTCCCACGGAACGAACGCGGAAGGCTCGGCACGGGCATCGCGGCGGATCGCCGCGCACACGACGTCGTGCACGAGGGTCGACTTGCCGGAGCCCGAGACGCCCGTGACGCACGTCAGGGCCCCCAGCGGGATGCGCACGTCGATGCCCTTCAGGTTGTGGGCCCGCGCTCCGCGCACGACGATCGCCGCCGCGCCGGGGCGTCGCCGTGCGGCGCGCACGCTGGTGGCCAGCTCTCCGCGAAGGTACTTGGCGGTCAGGCTGCGCCCCTCGCTGAGCAGCTCGGCGCACGAACCCTGGAACACGACGCGGCCGCCCTGCTCGCCCGCGCCGGGCCCCAGGTCGATCACGTGGTCGGCGACGCGGATGATCGCCCGGTCGTGCTCGACCACGACCACCGTGTTCCCCTGGTCGCGCAGCGCCTGCAGGATCGCGATCAGGCGGCCGGTGTCGCGGGGGTGGAGGCCTACCGACGGCTCGTCGAGGACGTACAGCGTCCCCACCAGCGCGGTGCCGAGGGCGGATGCCAGCGCGATCCGCTGGGCCTCGCCCCCGGACAGGGTGGAGAACGCCCGGCCCAGGGTGAGGTAGTCGAGCCCGACGTCGGCCAGGTAGCGCAGCCGCCGCTCCAGCTCGAAGACGACGCGCGCGCCGGCGCCCCCGGTGTCGGCCTCCGGTCCGGCGCGGGCCAGGAACTCGCGCGCCTCCCGCACCGACAGCGCGCACACCGCGTCGATGTCGAGCCCGCCCACCCGCACGTGCAGCGCCTCGCGGCGCAGCCGGCGACCGCCGCAGTCCGGGCAGACCTGGTATCCGCGGTAGCGGCTCAGGAACACCCGCACCTGGACCTTGTACTTCCTGGTCTCCAGCCAGCGGAAGAAACCGATCACGCCCTGGAACTCCTCGTCACCTTCCAGCACCAGCCGGCGATGCTCTTCCGAGAGGTCGGACCAGGCAACGTCGAGCGGAATGCCTTGACGTCGCGTGAAGCGCTTCATCTCCGCGACGACGGCGCGGTAGCGGGGCCGGTTCCAGGGCTCGACGGCTCCTCCGGCCAGCGTCTTCGACGGGTCGGGGACGACGAGCTCCTGGTCGACCTCGATGAGGTTGCCGAAGCCGTGGCAGGTCGGGCACGCGCCGAACGGGTTGTTGAACGAGAACAATCGCGGCTGCGGCTCCTCGAACGCCTGGCCGCACCGGGCGCACTCGAACGCCTCGGAGAACTCGAGCAGCGGCCCGTCCACCACCTTGACCAGGGCCCGCCCCATCCCCTCCGCAAAGGCCGTCGCCAGGGCCTCGGTCACCCGCCCGGGCGGATCCACGGCCGGGGTGATCCGGTCCACGACCACGCGCAGCGGGTCCCCGAGGGCGAGGCCGGGCGTCTCGGCGGCCTCCAGGTCGACCACGTCCTCGCCGGCCAGGAGGCGCCGGAAGCCGCGCTTGCGAAGGCGGTCCACGAGGTCGGCGAGCGGAGTCCCCCCGACGGGCGTCGGGAAGAGGATCATGGCCCGGGCGCCTTCCGGCAGCGCGCGAATCCGGTCGGCCACGGTCTCGGCCGTGTCCCTGGAGACGACGCTCGCGCACGTCGGGCACACCGTCCGGCCCACCTTGGCGAACAAGAGCCGGAGATGGTCGTGGATCTCGGTGGCGGTGGCGACGGTGGACCGCGGGTTGCGCGCGGACACGCGCTGGCGGATGGCCACCGCGGGGCAGATCCCGTCCATCGAGTCCAGCGCCGGCCTCTCCATCCGGTCGAGGAACTGGCGCGCGTAGACGGACAGGCTTTCGACGTAGCGGCGGTGGCCCTCGGCGTAGAGGGTGTCGAAGGCCAGGCTGCTCTTGCCCGAGCCGGAGACGCCGGTGATCACCACCAGGCGGCCGGTGGGGATCACCACGTCGATTCCCTTGAGGTTGTGGACGCGGACGCCCCGCGCCACGATCGGCTGGGACATCAGCTACTAGTGTCCTGACCCGGAAGTCGCCGAACACCGAGAACGCCGAGGCGCCCGGATCGCGAGGCGCGACGACCGCCGCGTACCCGTGTGGTACGTAAGGGAGGAGCAACGAAGCGAGCCGGGATGCATCGGC
>Ga0326597_10008669_pt1 | contig 13693 bp, 14 predicted proteins | sample RVTome_12_FD_203789 | JGI IMG/M metagenome (GOLD analysis project Ga0326597, IMG submission 203789) | Soil microbial communities from uranium-contaminated site in the Upper Colorado River Basin, Wyoming, United States - RVT100D185 | ecosystem: Environmental > Terrestrial > Soil > Contaminated >... | reverse complement strand
GCCGACGCTGAAGAAGATGATCGGGTTCGGGTCGATCCCGCCGCCGCTCGCCGCGCCCGATACCCGGGTGTCGGTGGAGTGGGTCGTGGAGGGCGAGCCTGGCAAGGTACCGGCCACGGTGGTCGAGCTCCCGTTCCTCGACCTTCCTCGCAAGCGCGCCTAGCGCGGGAGCGCGAGGAGCACCGCCCCAAGCAACCCCAGGGCGATCCCCACCCGCTGAGAGAGCGGCGTCGGCTCCCGGAAGAAGACCGCACCGACGACCCCGGCCAGGGCGGGGCTGGTGGCGACCAGCGGCACGACGACGCTGGCCGGACCCTTCGAGAGCGCCCACAGGTAGCCGATCGTCGCCACCGCCGCCAGCGCGAGCACACCGACGGTCAGCCTCATCAGCGGTGAGCAGGAGGCCCGGCAGGGTCGACTTCGTTCGGCGAACCAGCGCGACCCCCACGACGAGCTGCACCGCCGCACTCGTCACCAGCAGCGCCGTGGGCCCGGCCGGCGTGACCGCCACCTTGGCCAGGAAGGCGCCCAATCCCTGGAGGCAGAGCGAGGCGACGGCGAGGCCCGACCATCGCCGGTCCCCGCGACGTTCGCCCGAACGGTAGGCCAGGAGGACGACGGCGCCGGTGGCGACCACGATCCCGATGGCCGCGGGCGGGCCGGGGCGCTCACCCAGGAACCCCAGCGCGAGCACGGCGGTCAGGGCCGGCGAGAGGCCCGTGATCGGCGAGACCCTGCCGAGGGGCCCGCGGCGGATGGCCTCAGTGGTGACGCCGAAAGCCAGGGCCATCAGGGCGGAGACCCCAAGGGCCCCCGGGAACGCCGACGCCGGCGGCTGATCGATGGCCAGCATCGGCAGGTAGATCGGCAGCGCCACCGCGGCCGACAGCAGGTAGAACTGCGGGGTCGAGAGCGTCTGGAGGGCGGCTTTCGACACCACCCGTTGCACCGACCAGATGACCAGGGCGGCGAGCGACGGTAGGAGCCACGGCTGCACGTGCCGCTCGTATCACGGAGGACCCCCAGAGGGGCCGCCCCCGCGGAACGACCGTCCCACGTTCGCTCCGGTGTCCGTTCCGGGACTCGTCAGCACGCTGACACCGCCTCATGAAGAACCCCTGGTCGCACCTGCGGTTCCGCGTGGCCTCGTGTCAGCACGCTGACGACTCCGGCGCCGAGTGCCGCGACTCTCTCCGCCGCGTCACGGGCGCGATAGGAGAGGGGTCTGAGAGAATCGAACCCGCCGTGCAGGCAAGTTCCAGGCGGATTCTCGTCATCCTCGCCCTCGTCGCCGCGCTGGTCGCGGCCGTGGCTGCATTCCAGGGCGGGCTGGTGGCGGCCGTGGCGGCGGGCATCGTCGTGCTGGGAGTGGCGGCGCTGGTGGCAACACGGAGCCCCGCGGAGGGAGCCCCCGACCCCGGGCGACGGCGGTTCCTGGGCCTGGCCGGCCTCACCGGCCTCGTGCTGGTCGCCGCGGGCGCAGGTCTGGGCCGGGCCGTTCGGCGGCTCACCCGCCCTGACCCGAAGCCGGCGCTCGACGCCATGGCCAGAGACGTCGGAGCGGAAGCCCTGGAGTTGGTCCGTCGCACGTACCACCAGGGCCGGTCCGGCGACCTCCAGCTGGTGCTGGCGCCCGGTTCGAGCGCGAACTACGCGCAGGAGTCGGTCTCGCTGATGCCGAACGACCCTCGGTCCAGCCACGCGCTGCCCTGGATGTACCTGGAGCGCGTACCGATCGTGGTGTACGCGCCGGGCATCGTGGAGTCATCCGATAGCACCGACCGTGTGACTCTCGCTGACCTCGCCCCCACGGCCGCACAGCTCACTGGGCTCGACGGGTTCGACCCGCCGGACGGCGCGCCGCTCCCCGGCATCCCGCGTCCGATCGCCCCGCCCAAGGTCATCGTCACGTTCGTCATCGACGGTGGGGGCTGGAACGTGCTCCATCACTGGCCCGACGCGTGGCCGAACCTGAAGCGCCTCCTGCGGAGCGGCGCGACGTATCGGAACGCCATCATGGGGTCGTTCCCCGCGGTGACCGCGTGCGCCCACGCCACCATCGGCACCGGTGCGTTCCCCCGCACCCACGGGATCACCGGCCACAACATCCGCGACGGCGGCGGCGTTCGGAAGGCCTACGGCGAGCCGGGGATGGCCGACCCCTCGGACATCCTGATCCCCACCCTGGCCGATCGATGGACGGAGGCCACGGAGAACCGGGCGTGGGTCGGCCAGATCGGCTATCAGGTCTGGCACCTGGGGATGCTGGGCGTGGGCGGCACGCCGCTTGGCGACAAGCCGATGGCGGTGTACTGGGACGAGGCCCGCACCGGAACGTGGCAGCCCCACAACCTAGACCGGTACCGCCTGCCGAGGGCCGTTCCGCCGGTGGCCATGCTGGAGGAGCACCAGGTCCAGTACCGCGATCCCGGCATCGACTCGCAGTTCGATCGGTTCGCCCCTGGCCTTCGGGCGGTGTGCTGCTCGCCGCCGATCATCCGGTACCAAGGCGACCTGATCGAGGCGGCGTTCGACAGCGAACAGATCGGGCGGCACGAGGCCACCGACCTCCTATACGTGAACTACAAGTCGCCCGACTACACCGGCCATGTCTACAACATGCTGTCGCTGCGCACGAAGTTCGCCCTTCGGGCCGTGGACGAGCAGCTCGGCCGGCTCGCGTCCTTCCTCGAGGCGAACTTCGCGCCAGGCGAGTTCGCCCTGATCGTGACCGCCGACCACGGCCAGTGCCCCACCGTCGACCTGGCCGAGGGGGTCCGCCTCGATCCCATCCAGCTCCAGGAGGACATCGACCGCGAGTTCGGCGGCTCGGTGTTCGGGCTGGTGAGCAGCGTGGTGCCGTCCGAGGTCTACCTGAACGAGCGGGCCATGTGGGACACCGGCGTGACCCGCGACGACGTGGCCGCGTTCCTCCGCGACTACCGGTACCGCGACAACATCGGTCCGTACGTGAACCGGGTCGCGATCGACTTCGGCCGCCTGGACCAGAGGCCCTTCGCCGCGGTGCTCTCCACCGACTACATCGAGGGTCTGGGCGGGGGGGACCTCTCGGGGTTCGGCCAGGGCATCTTCTTCGCGGAGTCCGACCCGGGCATCCCCGAGATCACCTGGTAGCGCGCCGTCCGGCGCCCGGATGGTACGGTTCGCCCAGCCAACACGACCCGAGCGGAGGACGCCGATGGCCGAACACCGATTGGCCGCCAAGCTCGACCGGATCCTTCAAGGGCAGGTCCCACTGCTCCGGTTCTTCACCGATTCCGCCTGGGCGAACAGGGACACGGACGACCCCGAGAACGCGGACTTCGTGGCAGGCAACCCCCAGGAGATGGTCATGCCCGAGTTCGTGGAGGCCCTCCAGCGCTGGGCCGTGCCCCGGGACAAGGACTGGTACGCGTACAAGTTCAACGAGCCCTACGCGCGGGCCGCGGCGGCCGCCGCATTACGCGAACGCCGCGGCATCCCCTTCGAGGACGAAGACATCTTCCTGACCGACGGCGCGTTCGCCGGATTGAACATCACCGTCGGGACCGTCACCGATCCCGGCGACGAGGTCGTGTTCCTGTCGCCCCCGTGGTTCTTCTACGAGGCGCTGATCATCGCCGCGGGCGCCACCCCCGTGCGCGTGCCCGTGAAGCAGCCGTCGTGGGACCTGGACCTCGACGCCATCGCCGCAGCCATCACCGAGCGGACCCGGGCCATCATCGTGAACTCGCCGAACAACCCCACCGGGCGGATCTACACGCCGCAGCAGCTCGAGGGGCTGGCCCGGGTGCTGACCGAGGCCTCGGAGCGGAACGGCCGCCCGGTGTACCTGGTGTCCGACGAGGCGTACTGGCGGATCGTGTTCGACGATCGCGAGTACCGAAGCCCCACCGAGTTCTACCCGTGGTCGTTCCTGGTCTACACGTACGGCAAGACCCTGCTCACGCCGGGCCAGCGGCTGGGCTACGTCGCGCTGCCGCCGACGATGCCCGACCGGGAGACCATGCGGACGGCGCTGATGGTCGCGCAGCTGTCCATCGGCGCAAACGGGGTGCCGAACGCCGTGCTCCAGCGAGCGCTGGCCGACCTGGAGAAGCTGTCGGTCGACGTGAAGGCGTTGCAACGGCGGCGGGACCGCATGGTGGAGGCGCTGCGGGCCGCCGGCTACGACGTGCACACGCCGGAGGGCACGTTCTACCTGCTGCCCAGATCACCCATCGAGGACGACGTGGCCTTCACCGAGCAGCTCGCGAAGGACAAGGTGTTCGTGCTGCCGGGAACCCTGGTGGAGATGCCGGGGTGGTTCCGCATCTCGGTGACCGGGAACGACGACATGGTGGAGCGGGCGCTGCCGGTTTTCGAACGGGCGGCGAAGTCGGCCGGCTGACGCCGTAGCGGCCGTGCCGGTCGAGCTCTCGCCGGAGGACCGCGCGCGGCTGGACGGCCGGCGCGGGGAGGCCGCGCGCTTGGCCATGCGGATCGTGGTCGCGATGGCCGAGGTCATGGGGGCTGACCGGCTGATCGACGTGGTCTCGGCGCACGTCGATGGGTGCCTGTACCACGGGCAAGCGGGGCTGGACTTCGCCGAACGGCTGGTGGCGGGCGGCGCAAAGGTCTCGGTGCCGACCACCCTGAACGTCGGATCGCTCGACCTCCTCCACCCCGGGCTGGTGCGTGAGGCGCCCCAGCGAGCGGAGGCGGCCCGCCGGCTGATGGATCTGTACGTCGAGATGGGGTGCCGCCCCACGTGGACGTGTGCGCCGTACCAGCTCCCCGACCGCCCGAAGTTCGGCCAGCACGTGGCGTGGGCGGAGTCGAACGCCATCGTGTTCGCCAACTCCGTGCTGGGCGCGCGGACGGGCCGGTACGGCGACTTCATCGACATCTGTGCGGCGATCACCGGGCGGGCCCCGTTCGCCGGGTTGCACCGCGACGAGGCCCGGCGGGCCGAGGTCGTGTTCCGCCTGTCGGGGATCCCCCAGCGGCTGCTGGACGAGGATGTGCTCTACCCGGTGCTCGGGCACCTCGTCGGGCGGGAGGCCGGCACCGCGGTGCCGGCCATCGTGGGGCTCCCCGCCGATGTGGAGGAGGACCGGCTGAAGGCCCTGGGGGCCGCGGCGGCGTCCTCGGGCTCGGTGGCGCTGTTCCACGCGGTCTGGGTGACGCCGGAGGCGCCCACGCTGGAGGCCGCGCTGGGCGGAGGTGCGCCCGCGCGTGAAATCGAGGTAACGGCGGAGACGCTCCGCGCGGCCCGCGACGAGCTCAGCACGACATCGCGAACCGACCTGGCCGCGGTGAGCCTGGGCACGCCGCACTTCTCCATCACCGAGTTCGAATCGCTTGTCTCGCTCCTCGACGGCGCCCGCGGGCATCCCGGCGTCGAGCTCTACGTGTCCACCGGCCGCGACGTGCTGACCGAGGTGGAACGGCGGGGCTGGCTCCGTCCGCTCCAAGAGGCCGGCGCGCAGGTCGTCGTCGATACGTGCACGTACATCACGCCGATCATCCGCGGCACCGGCGGGCCGGTGATGACGAACTCGGCGAAGTGGGCGTGGTACGCGCCGACCAACATCGGAGCCGAGGTGTTGTTCGGCAGCCTCGAGGAGTGCGTCCGATCGGTGGTGCTGGGGCGAGTGTGGCGCGACGAGCGACTGTGGGCCGATGGCTGAGGGCAGAACCCTCGTCGCCGGCGAGGCCACCGGGGCCGCACTGGTCCTGGACGAGCCGCTCAGCTTGTGGGGCGGCCTGGACTCGGACACGGGCCGCGTGATCGACGTCCGACACCCTCAGCACGGGGCCGAGGTTTCCGGGCGGGTGCTGGTGATGCCGTCCGGGCGCGGGTCCAGCTCGAGCCCCAGCGTGCTGGCCGAGGCCATCCGGGCGGGCACGGCCCCGGCGGCCATCGTCATGCGCGAGGCCGACCCCATCGTGGCCCTCGGTGCCATCGTGGCCCGCGAGCTGTACGGCACGCCGATCCCGGTGGTCGTGGCGGACGAGGAGACGTACAGGTCGCTTCGGACCGGCGCCGTGCTCACCGTTCGAGCGGACGAGGCGAGGGCCAACGTGGAACCGGCGTGAGCTTCCCGGACCACGGGTCACCGCGACGCGTGTCGGGGTGAACGGGGACATTCAGCGCATCATGACTCGCAGAAAAACCCTGCCGGGCGACGTACCGCCCGAACCATGCCCGGCCCCCAGCCGTAATCCCTGGAGGGAGTCATACCAGCTCCTTCCAAGGGGAGGTAGTTGCAGATGCACGGCAACATATCGCAACGCGTGCGCCGGTTCGGTCTCGTCGGCGTGGTTGCCGCTCTCGTGGCCGGCGGCGGCCTGCCGGCGGAGGCTCACCCGCCAACGCCGACGCGCCTGGACGTGCTGCTCCACTCGGCTGCGGGCCTCGCACCCGACGGCCAGTCGGTCGGCATCAGCCTCCTCGCGAGGTGTCCGGAGAGATGGACGGTCCTGCAAGCGTTGGCCACGGTGTCGCAGCCTCAGGCGTCGGGACAGGCATCGTTCCCCCTGACCTGTACCGGCCTGTTCCAGTCGTTCGGCGTCGCCGTGCAGTCGTCCGGTGCCCCGTTCCAGCTCGGGGAAGCGCAGGCCACGGCGTTCGTACTCATCAAGCGGGGGCGGACGGAGCAGGTCCAGGACTCGGAGGTCGTCCGGGTCGAGCCGACGGTCTTCGTGGAACTCGCGGAAACGGCGCTGCTCCAGGGCGGCGGCGGAGCGGTGTCGATCGACGTCACGGCCGCCTGCCCCGTCGGCTCGACCGGGCAGCAGTCGTACGTGAACGTCTCGCAGGGTCAGGCATCTGGCAACGGCTTCTACGTGCCAGCGTGCGATGGGCAGGAGCACACCTTCACCGTGACCGTTCAGGCATCCCGAGGACTGTTCCAAGCGGGGAGCGCCCAGGCCCTCACCTTCGCGTTCGTCGCGGTGGGCGCCGATTCCTTCGCCGGTGTCGACGACGGTCAGATCCAGATCGCGGCGCCCTGACGAAGTGGTTCCGGGCTGGAGAAGGAACCACCTGACGCGGGCTGGCCAGGCGCATCTCGCGTCGGCCCGTTGCGCGAGGCTGGTGGCTCGGGCGCAGCAGCCACTAAGGGGGTAGCACATCGCCGTTGTGAGGGCCCCCCGGGTCGCCCCGAGGCTCAGAGCTCGGCGTTGCACTGCTCCTGGCGGCTCCGGCCAACGCCTTGGCAAGGCCGCGAGACACGAGGGTCCTCAGCCGCGGCCGGGCGACACGGCTGGTCCACTCTTCGAGCTTCTCCTCTTGGAAGCCGTCCGGGAGCTCCAGCTCAGGCAGGCCAATCTGGCCGCCGCGTGGTGCGCGCAGGTAGACGGTATCGAACAGGGCTTTTTCCGGCGTGGCGAGGTAGCCAACCTCCTCCGAGCCTTCGTAGCCATCGAAGAGCTCGGGCGCGAGATGATGGATTGAGTAGGTACCGACCGTGGTGGTTACCCGGCGGGTCCGATCCAGCGATGCGACGAAGATCTGTCGCGGGACCTGCTCGATCATGCCGTGGCGAGCGAGTGCAGACCAGAACGAGACGTAGGCGGGAAACGGCGCGGTCAGGTACGGCGGAACGCTGAACGGATCAACGTCCGGACGCAGCGTCCATAGACCACGACGCAGGCGACGCACCAGGCCGGACTTTTCCAACGAGTGAAGGAGCTGGCTGGCGCGGCTGATGGACAGCCCCAGTCGAACAGCCGCCTCGCGCGTTTCGATGATCGACCGCCGCAGACGGAGCAGGTCGCCGAAGGCATCGGTGGGCTTCATCGGAGCTCCATGAGTCGCTCAGCGACAAAAGCCCGCATCCGCTCCCAGGCGGCGTAGTCGTCGTAAAGGTCGGCCACCTCCGGGTCGAGAAAGCGCACGACCTGATCGCGAAACGCCTCGAACGGCAGCTCGAAGGCCCGCTCCAGCGCGACTTCAAGGATATGCGGTTCAATCTCCCCCGCTCCGATCGCGTCGCGATGCCGACGCAGGAGCAGCTCGAGATCGAACACGTCGCGCGCCTGCGTCTCCGTGCGCTGGGCAAGTGCCCCGATCTTCTGCTCGATCGCGGCATCCGGGGTGTAGTGCAGCATAGTCGGTGCGCGCAGCGCGTACCGGGCCACAACACGGTCGGGTACCGCCTCCAGGATCCGGCGCGGGTCCGTGGCCCGGTGGCTGAACTCGATCTTAGTACGCACCGGTACCCGGCCTCCGCTCACCGCGATCAGCGGCTTCCAGCGCTGTGTCGTGGCGGTCTGCTTGGGTTTGGTGACCTGCTCCACGGCGAGACCGCCGCTGCGAAGCAGCAGCCCCGTCGCCGGCGATGCCAGCACCTCGTCGACCTTTTCCTCAAGCTTCCAGGGCTCGATTTCGACGGCGTCGAGATCGATATCCTCTGAGTAGCGGAGACTCTCGAAAAAGTACCGAAGGTTGGCGCCGCCCTTCACTACGTATCGGGTCTGGTCGAGGCGTGCCTGGAGCACCTGGAGGAATGCCAGGTGGAAGAACTCGATTATTTGCGCGTCGGTGAGCCTCTGGTTCATGAGCTAACGATACAGGTTATTTAGCTGTGGCGCAACATTCTGCATCGTTAGTGCAGCACACGGACCTTCGCGTCTCCCCAGACGGAACCCAGTGTTCTTCCGAGAGGTGCTGGTGAGGGAGGCGGGGTAGCCAGCCATGGGCACGAGGAGCCGTTTGCCTCGCTCCCCGGTTCAAACAAAGCTCAAATTGTGGACCTGGCTGGACGATGTGTGAACCGCCTCCCGCTCCTCGACGCTCTGCGAAGGCAAGCGTCGGGATAGAACGCCAAGGCTCTCCCGAGACTGACAGGAGCAGTCCGCCGATCAACCCGGGGCTCAGTCCGAGGCTCAGTCGGGGCCCAATCGCGAGTGGACCGGTCCGAGTCCTTCAGCACCGCAACGCTGACCTGGCCGATGCCTGCCAGGATGGGCGGTTCTCCGTACTTGTCGCGCTCGGCGCCCGGCTGTGGGGCGCGAGAACTCCGATTCGCACTCTGACCAGCTCATCCGTACCATCCGCCGGTGCTCTTCTTCTTGATCTATTTGGCCGTGCGCCGGATGCTCCGAGTGCTGGCCCGCGCATCCGCTCAACGCTCACTCGAGATCGAGAACGCGGTGCTCCGTCACCAGCTGGCCGTGCTCGTACCCGGTCGTCCTACGCGCGAGGGGTGATGATCACCCTGGTGACCACATCGGGGAACTCCCCGATGGTGCAGGTCCACAACGCGTCGCTCGTTGCGAGGCCAGGGATGTCAAAGACCACGACCCCATGGTCGATGATCTGCACGAACATCACCACTTCCGTGGTCCCTACGACCTGTCCGGCGATCTGCGCGCTCTGGCCGATCCCAACGGCCACGAAATGACGGGAGTCCGATCCCCGCGTGCAGTCGAAAGTGAACGGGTTGATGTTCTTGTTGCCCGGGGGCGGATCCGCAAGCGCGGGACCGCTCAGAGACGCGATAGCCAGGGCCACCGTGGACAGCAAAAGAACGACTCGACGGCTCTTCATTTCCCCTCCCTCTGACCGCCTATCGTCAGAGATCCCCTCATTAAATACGCTCGAGGATCTTCAGGACCGGGCAGCGTACCAGGTGTCGACGCCGGGTGAAAACTGAGCACTTCTCGCCGGTCGAAAACTGAGCACCTCCCACGGTCGCGAAGCGTTCGACCGACCCTTCGGGCAACCGACCCGGAGGGAGGAAGGGGTGTACTCAGTGCACGACTGGGCCGAGGTCCACAGGCTCCACCACCGCGAGCATCTGCCCAAGGCCGTGATCGCCCGTCGTCTCGGGATGAGCCGACAGACCGTCAGCCGGCTGCTCGAGCTCGATCGAGCCCCCCGTTACGAACGCTCGCCGGCGGGATCGATCCTGGACTCGTTCAAGGATCGGATCGCCGAGCTTCTGGGCGAGGACGCGCGGGCTCCCGCGACCGTGATCCTGCAGCGTCTTCGCCGGGAGGGCTACGCCGGCGGCATCACCGTGCTGAAAGATCACCTCGCCGTGATCCGCCCGTCGTTCATCGCGGCGAAGGCCCGCCAGCGCACGAGCTACCTCCCCGGTGAGATCGCCCAGGGCGACTGGTGGCACACCGGCGCTCGGATCCCGCTCGGAGGAGGTGCGACCAAGGAGGCGTTCGGATGGGTGACGACGCTTCCGCACTCGGCCGCCCACGCCGTGGTGTTCAGCTTCTCCCGCACGATGGCCGATCTGCTCCCGGCGGTCGTGGGGTGCTTCGAGCGTCTGGGCGGGGTGCCGGAGGCGCTCGTCGTCGACAACGACAGCTCGATCGTCGCCGACGGGGTCGGCAGGAACGCGATCTTGCACCACGAGGTTGCGGCGCTCGCTGGCCATCTCGGGATGAAGGTGATCGTCCTCGACCCCGGCAAGCCGCAGTCCAAGGGCCAGGTCGAGCGGACCAACGGGTACCTGGAGACCTCGTTCCTTGCGCTATGACCCGACCCATGTCTCCACGGACGTCTTCTACGCTCGCTCCACGACCGGCGCCCTCAACTTCAGCCCGAACGTCCGGGTGACGACCGCCCCAACGAACGAGACGTGTTGTGGGGCCAACTTCGGCAATCAGTACGGGGACTATGAGGGGATCGCTGCGCTCGGTAGGTCGATCCACCCCGTGTGGACGGACCGGCGGCAGAGCGTGATCACGGCTGGGCTCGCCGAGGAGGTGTTCACAGCGACGATCACCGCGAGGTGAGTGTCACGAGGGACTCGCGCAGGCGGTGGCAGAGGAGCTGAGGTCAGCGTGGAGACGGTCATGAACCCTCGTACACCCTAAGGAGAACGCCTACCGTTCCCGGTAACCTGGAATCGTCTCGCTGGCGGGGGAATCAGGTGGAGGTGGGGGGAATCGAACCCCCGTCCCCAGGCGACCATTCGGGGCTTCTCCGGGCGCAGCCGGCGGTAGATCTCGCCTCGAGGCTCCCACCGGCGGAGGACCTCTCGGCCAGCCCGGGTAAGGTTTCCGGCCGCGGCCCCCGGGCGGAGCCGTCACCGTGAGCCTGCTCACGACGCCCGGCCCCCGACCGCAGGCGGATCGGGGCGGACGGCTACCTAATTACTTAGGCAGCGAGCGCGTATTCAGTGTTGGCGCTTGTGTTTCTCCCGGCTTTTAACGAGGCATCCGGGGACCTCGGCCCGCTTCCCCCGAGCGGTATCCGCCCAGGTCGAAGCCAGTGCACCCCCATATTCGGTTGTCCCTTCGAGTATACGCGCCTTGCTAGGTCGCCCGTGCCGTCGGCTCACCCCTGCCGCCGGCTCACCCCGACAGCGCGGCGCAGGCGGGCTCGTCCTCCGCCGCCGCCACGAGCTCTGGCGAGTCCAGGCCCGTCACGGAGCTTCCGATCCCCTCCAGGGCCGTTGCGACGCCACTCCCCAGCTCCACCGCCCCGGCCTGGAAGGCGGCCGCGTCGTCCGTGGAGAGCTCGTCGACCCCCTCCCTGGCGTCGGCCAGGACGACCCTGGCGTCCGCGAACACCCCCACGAGCGTCTCCGCGATCTGCTCGCCGTCCTCCACGTCCGGGACGCCCGCGTCCCGCATGCCGGCCAGGTGATCGTCGGTGAGCGCGACGACGTCGTCCAGGAACTCCGCCAGCACGCCCCGCTGGCCTTCGAGCGTGGTCTCCGTGACGACGTCCTGGCCGACCTGCTCGGACCGGGCCTGGACCTCCTCCACCCAGCCCGTGATCTCGGTGCACACGGCGGCCACGTATTCCTCGGCGCTCACGGTTCCGTCGCCGGTGCCGGCCGTTCCCCCGTCCTCGCACGCCGTGGCTACGGCGAGGACCAACACCGTCCCGACCCAGAGCTTTCGCCGAAAGATCACAGCAACCCCCCGCGCGGCTCGGCCAAGAAGCCCGAGCGGCCGACGGCCGATCCTACCGTCTGCGCCGAGCGGCCTGCTCCATCTCACGGCGATGGTCGCGCTCCAGCGTGGCCTGGCGCTTCTCGTACTCCCGCTTCCCTCTGGCCAGGCCCAGCTCCACCTTGGCCAAGCCGTGGAAGAAGTACACCCGGAGCGGCACCAGCGTGAGCCCCCGCTCCTGGGTCTTCCCTACCAGCCTGTGGATCTCGTTCCGATGGAGCAGCAGCTTTCGGGTGCGCACCGGGTCGTAGACCCGGTTGTCCGCCTGTTCGTACGGGGGGATGTGCATGCCCTCGATCCACACCTCACCGTTCCGAACCCGCGCGAACGCCTCCGCGAGCGATCCGCGGCCGCCCCGGAGCGACTTCACCTCGGATCCCGTGAGCACGATCCCCGCCTCGAACCGTTCGAGGATGTGGTAATCGCGCAGCGCTCGTCGGTTGGAGACGACGGTCTTCCGGTCGGGGTCGGCCTTCGGGCTCACTGCCCGGAGCTTAGACGTCGAGGAACCGGCGCATCCCCACCATGGCGGCGAAGACGGCGACCGCGGCCCCGGCGACCAGCAACCACGGGATGACGGCCAGGACGTCGGCGTTCGTGACCCATGGCACGAACAGGATCTTGCCGTATAGCGGGTTGATGAACGCGACCTTCAGCCCGAACAGGCACAGGATCGCGGCGCCCGCCCCGATCAGGCTCTCGAACAGGCCCTCCAGCAGGAAGGGGGCCCGGATGCGCCAGTTCGTCGCCCCCACGAGCTTCATGATGCCGATCTCCTTGCGCCGGGCGAACAGGCCCATCCGTACGGTGTTGGCGATCAGGACGGCCGCGGCAATCAGCATCACCACCGAGACGATCAACACGCCCACTCGGAACACTCGAGTGATCGAGAACAGGCCGTCCAGGAACTCGCTCTGGTCAACGAGGTTGGCGATTCCAGGTTCGGCGCAGGCCCACTTCATGACACCCTCGACATCCCGAAGAACGCATCCAAGCACGCCCGCCACCTCTCGAAAGCGCTCGGGATCCGCCATCTTGACCCGAAGTGAGGCCGGCAAGGACTCGCAGTTGACGTTCTGTACGAGGGCCGTCTGGGTCTTGAACAACTCCTTGAACCGGACGCAGGCCTCTTCCTTCGTCTCGTAGTGCACGTCGGCCACGGCATCGAGCGTCTCCACCTTGTTCGTGAGGGTCTGCACGGTCTGGGGGTTGACCGGGTCGGACAGATACACCGCCACCTCGACGTCGCCCGTGGCGGCCGTGATCATCAGGTTCACCTGACGCGAGATCAGCAGGGCCAGGCCGAGCAGCAGGAGCGCGATGAAGGTCGTGGACACGGCGGCGAACGCGACAAGCCCGTTCCGCCGGAGGCCCGAGGTGACCTCGCGGAACATGAAGTCGAACCGGCCCGCCATCTAGCTGTACACCCCGCGGGACTGGTCCCGGATGACCCGGCCCTCGTCGAGCTCGATCACGCGCCGGCGCATGGCGTCCACGATGGCCTGGTCGTGGGTGGCCATGACCACGGTCGTACCGATGCGGTTCACCTTGTCGAGCAGCCGCATGATGTCCACCGACGTACTGGGGTCGAGGTTGCCGGTGGGCTCGTCGGCGAGCAGCACCAGCGGCCGGTTCACCACGGCCCGTGCGAGGGAGACGCGCTGCTGCTCGCCTCCCGACAGCTCGTCCGGGTAGTTGTTCAGCTTGTTTCCCAGGCCCACCAGGTCGAGGATCTCCGGCACCCGCTGGTCGATCACGTGCTTCGGCTTGCCGATCACGTCGA
>Ga0326597_10008667_pt1 | contig 13695 bp, 15 predicted proteins | sample RVTome_12_FD_203789 | JGI IMG/M metagenome (GOLD analysis project Ga0326597, IMG submission 203789) | Soil microbial communities from uranium-contaminated site in the Upper Colorado River Basin, Wyoming, United States - RVT100D185 | ecosystem: Environmental > Terrestrial > Soil > Contaminated >... | reverse complement strand
TGCGTTTCATATTCACTCCAGGCCTGACCGAGTGACGCCAAGACCGGAAACGAGGCTGCGATGGAGCGTATCCAGCCCTTCACGAGCGCCGAATATGGATGCGGTAAGATGTCGTGATTACTAGCCTCTTCCATCATCTTCCGTTGCATATCCTACTTGCGACCGTCTTGTCAAGCGCATGCGCGGAAATCCGTTTGATCGGCAGGTCCACTTCGATTAGTCGCTTAGGATAGCTCACCGCAGAGGACGCAGAGGTACGCGGAGTTTGGAAGGAATTGGAATTCACAACTTTCTGCCTCGTATTAGCTTATTCATTTTTCTGCGACTCTCTACGGTCTTCGCGGTGAGACCGGCCTACAGTTGATTCACCATGCGCTTGATGCCGTCCTTCAGGCGCAGCACGTTGAAGTTCATCAGCAAGCCGACCTTCTTGCCGCTGAGCTTCAGATAGGTCAGGAGCTGGGCCGAAGGGCGAGGGCGACAGTCATGGGCGCATACGTCGGCGATCCTGGCCCTGATCGCCAACGTGAACCGCGACCCGAAGAAGACCAGGGCGTTCAAGCCGAGCGACTTCGACCCGTACTCGGCGAAGGACCGGCGCGATGACGTACGTTTACTCGATTTCTGCGACTTTGAGCGTCATCGCTAGCTTGACCAGGCGACTCCGATCAACGAGTTCCAGTCGCTTGTCCCTCGCAAACTGCCTGGCCTCGGACGTAAACCCTGAACTCGCAACCAAATCCGCCCGTGTGATCTTGTGGTCGTCGTTTGCGACCCCCCAGAGTTTTTGCACGTCGGGGCGTCCAACGTTTCCCTTGATGTGTTTGCATTGAACGACAATTCGGTCACGACCGGGCGCGTTGCTTCGTACCGCACGTATATCGACTCCACCGTCGTGACTGCCGCCGACAACCTGCACCTCAAAGCCCTGCGCCTCATAGATTTTAGCGACAAGGTCCTCAAACTCTTTGTCATTCATGTTGTTAAGCACGACCCGCAGTGGAGAACCGGGCGCGCGGGCTCGCTTGGGGCGGGCCTTGAGGTTCTTGAAGAGCGAGAATAGTTCCTCTTCCGTCAGCCCCATTGCATTATCTGGTGGCTTGTCATCACTCTCAATCACATGGGTAAACAGGCGACGCCGTTCCGCCAGCTTCTGAAGGATTCGATCTTCGATCGTGCCTTGACAGAACAATCGGCGGACGATGACTTTGTTCTGCTGCCCGATGCGATGCGCTCGCTTCACCGCCTGATCTTCGACGGCGGGATTCCACCATCGGTCGAAAAGATAGACGTAATTCGCTGCCTGCAAGTTTAGACCGAGACCGCCGACCCGGTAATGCAAGAGCATAGTGTTGACGTCCCGATCATTCGTAAACGCGTCAATCGCTGCCTCCCGCCTGCGTGGCGGAACCTGACCGTGCATTTCCACGACCCTGCATAGCGGCGAGAGCTCGCGTTTGACACGTTTAAGGCCGAAGGGTTCCGAAACGAATTGGGAGAACACTAGTAGCTTCCGCCCACTCTCAATGATCTCCTCAATATCCTCGTTAAGGCGCTCCAGCTTGGCGCTTTCGCCGCTTGGCGGGTCAAAATTGCAGAGTTGAATGAGCTTTTGAATCAGGGCGAACACGTGTTGAACCGTTATTGTGTCCCCTTTTTCGTTGAGCGCGACGACACCGTCCGCCTCCGCGCGGTCATATGCATCTCGTTGCCTTGACGTTAGGCCAACCTCGACATCTTGGTCATCCTTGTCCGGTAGGTCCGGCAGCACGTCCTCGACTCGCCGTCGCAGCATAAACGGCCTGATCTTGTCGCGGACATAGTCAGCTTCGTCACCTTCGAGCAGACCGGCATGCACGAAGTCGAAGATGGACAGAACGTCGCCCGTCTTCGTTTCAAGCGGCGTCCCTGTGAGCGCCCAGCGTCGTTTACCGCGTAGAGCCTTGACGGCCTTGGCCGACTTGGAATCAGGGTTCTTAATCCGCTGAGCCTCGTCGATAATAATCAGGTCATGCGAGCCGCATCGCTCCCCTTTTGTCAACCAATCGGACTCACGGGCAAGCTTTTCGTAGTTGATGATTTTTATAGTGATGTTTGGCGTTGCTAGTTTCAAGAACCATCGCGTGCCACTCGTAGGCTCACAAACATTCTCGCCCGCGTTAGGCCACCATTGCCTGATCTCCCTACGCCAGGTTCCGATGAGCGTTTTAGGGCACACGATGAGAATCCACTTAATTTCGTGCTCCCGCCAAAGTAATCGCGCGGCAATGATGGCCTGCATGGTTTTTCCCAAGCCCATTTCGTCGGCCAAGAGCGCGCTGTCGCGCCCGCGAAGCCAACCGATTCCTCGGACTTGATAATCGTAAGGGGTATGCGGAAGCCCAAGGCTCGGATCAGACAGTAATTCGTGAACCGGCGGGGTAAGGATCCATCGAAGCCGTTCCTCGAGCGTTTGACCCTTCTCGGGGAGCGACTCTCGAGGAACCTTCGGAATTGGGCGCGAAGGCCCCGCTTCGTGCCGGTCCAGGTGTTGTCCGCTGAATAAGCCGCCCTCCTGTCGTTGTGCAGAAAAGTGCACGTTGTTCGACAGCCCCCGACCAATCGTCAGATCAACGATGACGAGCTGAAGAGCGTCCCCCTCTAAGAGGTCACAGTTACGCACCGCGGGATGGCATTCGATTCTCACCGTGTCGGAATGAGCATCCAAGACAGTAGGGCTCTTGGTCGCGACAGCGCGCAGACGGACCGCATCACCACGTATTGAGCATTGGTTGCAATCGATAAGAATTTGATCGACGGAGATACCGGTCGCATCGCGGCGGGGGTCAAGGTCGCTCTGGCTCAGCCCGTCGCGCAAAACACCCGCCCGAAGGGCTTCTAAAATCGCAACCTGTATTCGCTCACGCCACCGCACCGAATGTACTCCTACTTTGCTGACTCCTTCAGGGCCTCCTTCAGTGCGTCCTGCATTCGTTGGAAGGGGTCCAGGAGATCGACCGATTGCTCGAGAGCAGCCACGATTCGCCCTACCTGTTCCTCGTCCTGGCGGTGGTCCCCGGTATCGTATTGATATAGGCTGAGCGTGGTACCCGGTTGTGCCTTGTCGCTCTTCAGTCGGGCAGTAGGAACATTTAATAGACGCCGCGCGTGAAGTAGTTCCTCGGCATCGACGAAAAGCACGTCGGGTACTCTGCTCAGTTTGTCGTTAATCAGCTTTGCGGTGATGACGTCTATCTTGACATGAGCGTCGAGGGTTCGGCCATAGAGTATTCGCTGCATCGCAGTTGGGCGCACGGGAGCGACGTACCCGAAATGAAGCGGGCGAGTTCGGGCGTCCGTCAGAAGCAGCGCACCAACATAACCCTTCGCCCCATCCTGCGGACACGACAGATATGCCAGACAGATGTTTTCGGCGTCAGCGACGTTCGAGTCGGGATTTTCCTGCATGAGTCTGACTTACCCTGTGGGGCGAAAGACAGCGAGCGAACGCGGACTGCGCCTGCGTTGCAGGCGATCCTCACGCCCCAATCGTCGCCGTCGCCGTTTCGCTCCAGGGGCCGGTTTCGGCCCGGGAGTTGATCCAGCGCAGCATGTAATGGGCGGTCTTGCCGCCGTCGGTACCGTCGAACTCGGTCATCTAGGGCGTCCGCGTATCGATGGCCAGAAACGTCAACTCGCCGGGATCGACCGGCGGCGGGCCGTCGGCGGGGAGTACCCTCATTCCGCTAGTCCGTCGGGACGGTCCGTCCGAGCCGGCCGCCCAACTCGCTGTAAACATCACGTTGAAACGCGGAGTCGAATCCCTGGACCCAGACCGGTGCATAGAGGTTGCCAGATGCCCACCATTCTGCGGCAGTCTTAACCTCGGTCTTTGTCGGGGTCTTGATCTCGGGATACTTGAGGGTGATTCGGCCCCGGTATCGAAGCTGAGGTCCGCCGCTGATTCCGTATACCCACGCCGTGCGAAGGTACCCGCTGTCCTTGTCCAGTATCTCGATATCCCAGTTCCGAGCGATTGTATCGACAGACTTCTGCCAAGCCTCGTCATAGTTGTTAACGAGCGCATCGTTCAACTCAATCATCTTCCATCCAGGTGCTGATCGTACGAATGTCTTTGGCGCGCAGCCGGAGGAAAAGAATGCTAAACAGGCAATTAACAACACCGATGGGGTCGAGATACTCGTTGTCAGTTTCATTCGAACACTCCTACTGACTTCAGATTCTGCGCGGACTAGCGGGCGGAGGCGACGAAGTTCGCCTGCCAGCCGTTGAACTCGGCGTCGCCGCGCGGGATGTAATCGTTGGCCATTGCGTCACCTGTTTTTGCAGTGTGACCGTCGGTGCGGGCCTTGTCAACCCACTTTCCCTCCCGGATCGCGGGAACGACCCTCCCGTGCCCTTCCCCGGTCCAGGCGGGGGCCGGCACCGCCTTTGGGACCATTATCCGGTCCCGCCGGCGCCGGTCGGTGAATCCTCATTCGCGTTCGACACGTCCGGCGGCACGCAGCATATCACACAGTCGCTGGCCACCATCGCCAGTTACGCGGCCAGCGGCACGCCGCCCGACTTCGGCGGTGCGGTCGGTGTCACCCACGACAGCGTCGAAGGCGTGGACATCACCATCCCGGTGTACAGTTTTTCGGAAACGCACTTCCTTGACGCCGCCTTCGTCACGCCTGCGTACTACGGCACGCTGTTCAACCTCACGGGGAAAGTGAACAACGCCTCGTTCAAGGGCCTGGCCGCTGGCGAATGCTTGTTCCTCGGCGCGTCTGGCTCGAAGCGCGGCGCGGAGGACTGCGATATTGTCACGCACCGTCGAATTTCAACCAGTCAATTTTCTCATGCTGCTTTTCAACAAAGTTGACATTGCGGAAGACGCGGACAAACCGGCACTTCGACGCCTTGCTCCTCGATGGGTCAACAACCACCACGGGGAGGAGACGCTTCTCGCGGGTTCGAGCTCGAGCCACTTCGGCGAACTGGATCTGGGCCATCGCGTCGAAGTCGGACATTGAAAATCCCACGATAATTGCCATGTCTGCCTCGTAAAGCGCACGCATTCCTCGCGTCCAGATACGCCCGAGACCTGGGACCTGATGCAGCTCTTTGTATGCGCCGAGCCCGGCGATTCCGACCATGCGCGGTGATGCGTCTTTCGGAAGCAATTGAAAATCCCTGCCTTCGATCCATTTCTTGAGTTGCTCAAGCGTCTTACAGCGCCATAGGCGACAATCATCCTCCACGTGCCCAGTTTGGCCATCTTCGCGGTTCGAATTCACCTTGTCGAAGAGAAGATCCAGCTTCGAGAACGACTCGGAGCGGTGCGCAACAATCCAGTCGATCGAGCCGTGGAGCTTGTAAACGGGGGTGCCCCTCTCGCCTTTGCGCCCCATCCCGTGGTTCCAAGCCTTATCGTTACGTGCGAGCGATCGCTCTGCCAGTGTGTCGTAGTTGAAGGTGAGAACCGTGTCGCGTTCCGTCACGACCTTTGCCCACCGTTCGATCGGCTCGAAACGCGCTCTTTCCTCGCACTTGACGATCACGTCTCGCAGCGCGTCTTCGAGGTACGAAAGCCACGCCCCGATTGACTCGGCTTGATTCCACGGAGCCCCAGGCCCGTCGCCACGTCCCACTGTAGCAAGGTGCTGCCGAAGTCGATGAACCTCGATATCGAAGTGTGCATAATGGAAGATTTGCTCGATGTTCAAAGAAAACGAATCTGCTTCCTGGTTGCCCCCGGATAGCCAGGCAAGCCGCTGGCGCAGGCCATCGAGCCATTTTGACATTTCGTCGAGGTCCAACTGCTCCAACAACAACGGCAGCAGTTCCGTCGCCAACGGCATGCCGGCCGCCTTCGAGAATCCCGCTCCAAGAACGAATACGCGTTTCGATTCGGTCATCGCCTTTTCTCCTCGGTGAGGATTCTATCAGCGAATGCAGGTGCCTGGAAATGACAACGTACCGTTGCTGTGCTGATCCGCAACGAGTTGCGCTCCCTCGACCCCGACCGTCTCGCCCGCGCGGTCGCCTCCGGCGTGGTGCCCGCGCGCTGGACCTACAGCGTCATCGATCCCGTCACCAGCGAGATGCTGGCGACGAACGTGAACCCGACCGTCTCGCCGTACAAGTGGAAGCGGCCCTCGGCGGGCTGGATGATCGCGGCCACGTTCGGCTACGCCCACTGGAACACCGACGGCGACCTGACACTGGGCTGGATTAACGAGATGGTCGAGCAGGAAGCGTGCAGCAGTTAATGGAGCGACGCGATGGCCACGGCGGGCAAAGCCAGGCTCTTCAAGGTCGGCAAACGCAGCCTGCGGACGACCGGCAAGGCGCAAGTATTCACCACCGGCGGACGCTGCTCCGAATGCTGCACCCCGTACGTGCTGGCATCGTTCGTCACCAGCAGCAGCAATCCGACGTGGAACCTGACTCCCTATCAGGGGCCGAGCGTGGGCTTTCCGCCGCTTCCGTGCCGGTCGGCTGGTGCCCCGTCATCGCGGAGAATCCAAGAACGGCTTCACGATGGCCTGGGCCTCTGTTTCTGCGAACGCGGCATTGCCCAGGTTGCTGCAAAGGGCGACGGCCACGTTTCCTACCGGATAGAGCAGGACGAAGCCTCGCCCACCGCCCGTGCCGCCGTGGTGGGCGAAGTCCGTTGCCGCGTGGCGATGATCGCACCGGCGGTCAGCGTGAGGAGGGCCAGCGCCAGGATCCCCCACGTGGAAACGGCCGGGATTGTCGGCCCTTCGCCGAAGTCGTCGGTGGGAAGCACGTTGCGCCAGGCCGGGCCGGTCATGGTGGCCGGGTCGAAGTTGGTGCGCGAGCGGACGGCATCGATGAATCCCGTGGCCGTCATGCCGCCAAGGAGGGGGTTGCCCGCGAGTTGCCAGCCGCCGGCCGCGTCCCGTTCCAGTTCCATGAGCGGGCCTTCACCCGTCGGCGGATCGGAGTCCAGCAGGATCAGGAAACGGAAGCCGGAGGCGCCGGAGTTGAACCCGGGGTTGGTGGTGATGACGATTTTTTCCGGCTTGTCGTTGTCGGGAAGCGACGAAGTCGCCGTCGCAGCGCCGGGCAGAAAGCTCGCGCAGCACGCGATGCTCTCGGAAACGAACAGCCCGCCGCCTGCGCCAAAGGTCAGCCCGTAGATCGTCCCTCCGGCGGCGTCGGCGATCCAGATCTCGGATCCGTCACCACTGACGGCCATATCCACGCTCCCCGTCGGTGCGATCACGGCCGGCAACGCATGAATGATGGGGCTCGTAGAGAGGTCCGCCGGATACTGGAGCAGTTCGTTCGACGACGTGGAAAGGACGTAGACTTGATCGTTCGCATCGTCGTAGGCGATCGCGTCGGCCAGCGTCGTGGAAGGGAGGGGAATGTCCACCGAAACCGTCCGATCCACGATGTAAAAGCCCCGGGTGCGGGAGCGGTTGACGGCGTTGGCCCGGAAGGGAGACCGCTGCGTTACGATCAGCCCGGGCTCGTCGGGCAGAACGATTTCCACCGCGTCCTCGGTGACGAGGTCAACCTCCCACAACCGGTTGGGGCTGGTCGCGTTTCCCGCGGTGATGATCAGAGCATCCGTAAAACTCGGGAAAAACGCGCCGTCGACAAGAGCGGTTCCGGTCGGGCTGGGGATCGTCGTGGACGCCGGGATGTTCGTGGGCGGGACGGGCACCGGGTTGAGCAGCTTCGTGCCCGGCGGGTCGCCGACCGGGGTCGCGGTGAGCAGCTTGAAGGGCACGATCGCGGTGTAGGAGTCGAGGAACGTCGTCTTGCTTCCGGTCCATGCGTCCAGCCGATCGTGGGTCCGGACGAAGAAGTCCTCGGGCTCAGCTCTGAACACGGCCGTGACCGCCGTCATGGTCGTGGTCATGGGCACGAAACCGGACTGGTCCAGCGTCGAATTCCCGCCGCTCCCCGGATTCCTGCACGAAAGGGTGCGCACCAGGGGATTTCCGGCGAACGTCGCGCCGTTGAACGCCATGAGGTGTCCGCCGTCTCGAACCCACGTATCCATCCCCGCGGCGCGTAGGGAGGTCTGGGGCGGGGGGATGAATTTGGCGTAGTATCCGACGCCGGCGATGACGAGTTGTCCGCTCAAACCGGCTTTGGCGAGATGCTCGAGGCTCGGGGAAAAGGGCCCTTGCTTGGCGATGCGGATCACCGAGAACAACGGGGCGTAGGGCGCCAGCCATTGCTCGATGCCGTTACGGCCATCCTCGCCGCCCGTCCCGCCGCCCGGGCTGGTGTTCATGAGCTCGCCCATCTCGAAGATCTTCTGGCCGATGAGGTTGTAGACGTCCATGCTCTGCCAATCCGCGGCCGGTCCGGGGTCCACCTGCGGGTAACCGTGATTCGCCAGATACGCCATCCAGTCGATGGCCGACGTGGGGAAGCAGTACATGCCGCCGCCGACGCCGATGCAGGGGCCGTCGAAGGCCTCGACGCAATGGGGATCGTCTTTGCAGCACTCGGGCACTTGGATATTTACACCTCCGCAGGTCGTGTTGCAGCTATTGCAGTCGTCGTCCGCTGCACAGCTCTTGCAGGGATCAGCGCTGCACGTGCTCGGGTCGTTTTGCGGCAGGCCGTATCGGAGCGGATTGAGGGAAGCATCGCGCTTCTGATCGAAGTCCGGGACGTCGACGATGGCGTAGTTCGGGAGTACGTCGGCTCGGGCGCGAGATGCGAACGGCGTCAGGGCGAGGTGCGGCGCAGCGCACAATGCGACAAGAATCCACGGGCTGCCGCTGCGCGCGGAACGAATCGGCCGACGATCAATATTGAACATGGCTTCCTCCTTCGTGTCTGGCCGGCGAACCCAATGCATGAGTATACCATGATTCCGGGCGGATTTCGAGCGAATTTCGAGAAAAACCAGCCTGGCCCGGATTATTCACGTGGCTTGTGAGTTGTTTGACGTATGTTAGGTAAGGGCATTGTTGATAAGTCGTTGGGCGCGTCACGTTCTATCCTGCCGAAAAACACACTGTTTTTCTTGCCGGCCCAGGCATGTACGAGAAATGGCCATGAGGACGCACGCTGACGGGAAACGACCGTGAACGCTAATCGCCCTGAATAATCCGGGCTGGGGAGGTCAATTCGCGGCGTCGCGGGTCAATCGCCACGGTTGGACATCTCCTTCACGAGCCAGGCCGCAAAGTGGACCAGGTTGATCGTGCCGTCGCCGTTGGTCGGCGCACCTGCATCAATGTCGGCGCGGACCATCGCCTCGGTGATCCGCCGATTGCCGGCGGCGGTGAGGTTTTTCGCCACCTGGGCGGGCGTCAGGGCTGTGATTTTGGGCGGTTCAGCGGTCATATCTCTAGCCCGTCGGCGTGCCCGCTCCGACAGGCCACCCTCGGCGTTGGCCTGCATGCGCCAGGCGATCCGCTTCCAGAGCCAGTCCTTGTTGCCCGACCGCGTGGCCTCGCCGAACACTTCGACGTATCGGCCACGCAGTTCCTTCACGGTCATCCGCTTCAAGGCGGCGACCTCGCGTGCCATGTTCAATCGTTCCGCCATGTCGGCCTCCATGCGTTCTCGGGTCTCTCCCCATTAACGCGGGGCACAGGGGGGCGGGTTTTCCGAAAGATGGCAAGGCAATTCCGCCGGGATTTTCGAACTTTCCGCGCTCTCCCATGTCGCGGAATCGGGCGAAAGGGAAGCATCCGGCGATAGGCAGCCGGTGCGTCGCTTCAGCCGCAGGAACCCGGCGGCCAGCAGCGAGGCCACTTCCTCCAGGCGTTCGTCGATGGACATATGAGCGGGGTCGTCGCGGTGCATGGGCGCTCCTCGACCTGCCTGCGCCGATGCTTGGGCAGGCAGGGCATTCGCCCACAACGACCTCCGCTTTGCGGCCGGTGAGTTGTCCGGCGGTGATGAACCAGCGACGCCGCGCGTTAACAGCGTCCTCCTTCACTACCTACCGCCGGGGAACTCGAAATGTCCTCTTCGGGGGTTCGGTGAACCGAAAGGTGTTTTGCGCATCGTCAGAATTGAGCGACGCGGCCACCTCGCCGCGTCCGCTCGAAGGAGTTGTTAGCTGTCCGATTGCATTTGTGTGCTATTACAAAATGGCAATTCGCCAGGATAGCACCAGTGTGGCATATTAAGCTCGATTATTTCTTCAAGTTCCATGGTTCGCTCTATCGCTTCAGCTAGCCCATGACCGAATGCAATTTCAAGCTCAGCCTCCATCACGAACCAGTCGCCAAATATACTATCACAGCTATAACAACCGAATGACATGTATGAGTTGTGAATTGTCTTGCTAAAACGCTGCTTAATTTCACCTAAGTTTATATGCTTGCCTTGTTCGGTCGCGACATACTCTCTTGCCAGCGCGATAATTTCTGGACGATGCGCATTCTTGTCTGACCCCCACAGAGATTCGTCCGAATGGATTGCAGCGTTGCACGCAGAGCGAAAGGCCGGCTCGACATAATAGATATGGTTCATTGCTTTGCAATTCCAGCACTCCATCTCGTAGAAGAGTAGCCTAACTTTCTGTTCGCGTCCCGTGCGCGCAACATCGCAGAATCTTATATTGCCGATCAAAAAGTTCCGCAGGAACTCCCTCAGCGGAAGTTCCTTCCGCCCGCTCAAAGACACAGAAAGAGACTTGTCTTCCTGTTCCGTTACATAAAAGAGAGGAAGATCTGGTCGTTCGCCAGAGAGTCTTGATGGGGCGATTTCAAAAAACCAGCAACCAATAATCCCATCACGCGTATATTTCTCTTGTCTTTCTAGAGTTTTCTTTAACGATTGAGAACTCGTCTGGATTTCAAACGCGAATGTTCTTGAATCCCCAGCCACATAAACATCGGCTCTCCAGTCTGTGCCCCTTTGTTCTTGGGTTGCACGAAACCCCAAATCATTGCACGACGAGAAAATCGCCGCTTTTATTAAATCGTGTTTGGAGATGCCGTGTTTAGGAGACATTGTTCGGATATAACCATTTCATTTATGACGGCTAACGGCTACGTGACCAGCCCCAAGCAGTACGCAGCGTCGTCTGCTGCCTGCTTGTGCTAATGAGCACGCATCACTCACCCTTTTCAGAAGATTGCTGGTCGCCCTTCCTTGATCGTTTTGGAATCCGCAGGAAGCGGTCGAGAGTATGAACGAGATGATGAAGCGCCATCATCGCATCCTCGTCCTCGGGCCCGCCCATCATCTCGTGAATGAATGGAACACGATGGGTCATTTCTATCGTCTCCTCAATCGTCCTGCGGGCCCGCTCAATACCTTTGGTGTTACCGGCTTCGATTGCGTGATAAAGCTGAATGCCAAGTTCGTAGAGCCACGGATAGTCGTCTCGGAGGAGACTGAACATCAGCAGCACCGGCAGCCCCGCACGCTCGGGCGATTCTCTGAACATGGGGTGGTGAAACAGTTCTTCGAACATCATTGGATGAAACTTACTACGCCTTCTCATCCGGCGCATGCGAGGATCATTTCCAAGCTCGCTAGCAACCCTATCCGGGACGTCGCGAACCAAGACCTTTATCTCCTCAAAGAACTTTGCGACCGAGGTCTCATCAACGCGAGCCGCAGGTTGGGTCGGCTCCTTTTTGCGACTCTTGAGCAGGGAGGCTACGCTTTGACGAAATGCCTGAACCTGGCGTCGAACGGCTTCTTCTCGTGGGGCAGCTTGTGGATGCCGACGGATGAGCTGAAGCACAAGTCCCGTAATTGCATCCTCCTCATCAGGAGAGTTCTGAAACTGGGCGAACGGCCCGGTTGCAGCCTCATCCAGCGAGACGCCAAGAGCGATTCCGAGGACTCTGTCGTTTGCCGAGAGCTTGCCTTTGGCGACGCCGGCCTCATACAGAATCCATGGGCGATTGACGCTGTGTGTGGTCAAAAGGGCAACGACATCAGTGGCATCATCGAGCTTTTGCATGATAGCTCGATACCATTCCTGGCCGTATTCGATGCCAGCGGTGCCTTTACGGTCGGACGATCGGAACGATTTTAGGATCCCGCCGCTCGCATCGGTCAACAGGTTGCCGAAAGCTTCCGCAAGGTCGGCATCGCGGCTGTCATGACTGATGAAGACGAGCGGATTTTCCGTGGTGGCCCTCTTGGCTTCGAGAACGGGCGCAGCGTCTGACTGAGTGGACGACTTCTTACGCGCTGCCATAAACGATCTCCAGTGGGCAGAGCATCGTTGCCTGTTAGTCTCCTTCACTCACCCACGCGCGGCCGGCAAGTTCGAATTCTCCCCGTTCGGGGTCCCGAACGCTTTTTGCCTGTTAACTTACGGGCGATGTTAACGAGAGAGCGCGAGAGTTCGAGACGCCTTCATTCGGGGTTCGAGCGCAACCCGCCGGGTTACGATCGCACCCCGAACGCTGCGGCTACAAACCGAGAGCGCCACGCCAAACGAAGGGCCCGGAGGGTTCGGCCTCCGAGGCCCTACCTTGCCTTGCCGCGAGCCCACGTCGAAAACGCCCGTATATCTACGCCGAACCGTAGGTTTCCGCCGGCCGGGCCGTGGTTATCCCCGCGATGGGGTGTTTGCCGGCTTCGACAAAAGTTTGGTTAACATGCACCGCCTTTCGTGAAAGCCGTCTGTAAACTCGACGGTCCTATCTCTTTCGAGAAAGCCCGTCGATCTCCCCGAATGTAACAGTATTCGAACCGCCCTGGCAAGCCCCCAGGGCCGTTTTGGCCATCCTCGGTGGGCCGAACCCGAGGTCGTCTTCCGGATCGTCCACGTTGCCCTCGACGACGGTTTTGCGCCCACCGACGGCTCGGAGCCGCCCTCGTACCGCGAGCAGGCCGTCGAGATCGCCTTGGGGCCGAACCCGACCTTCCAGAACGGTCACGTCGTCGCCTTGGTGCGACAGGTGCCCGTTGAGCGGGTCGTCACCGCGGTTCCACCCTCCCGCTGCAGGGCACGCCGCCGCCGGTCCCCCAAGCGGGCCGGCCCACCGCGCATCGTCGAGACGCTCCGCAAGGCCATCGAATGGCGACGCCAACTCGACGCCGGCGAGGTTCCCAACCAAGCTGCCATCGCCCGCCGCGAGGGAATCACGCGCGCGAGGGTCACGCAAATCCTCAGTTTGCTCCGGCTACCTCTCGTGGATCGGGACCGGATTCTCGCCCTGCCAGGCGTGCCTCGACAAGCATGCCTGTCCGAGCACGCGCTCCGTCGGACCCTCCGTGCCGAGGAGGTTGATAACCGCTATGGTGCCGCCGAGATCGTCTCCTGCGATAAGGACACGTAGGGAGTCGAAACACGCGTTCGCTGGACCGACATTCTACCGCTCAGACTCGCATCTGGCTGCCCCACGTGACCGGCGCCTCCGGAGCACGTGCAGATTGAACTTGAGGGCGCGGGGGTGGTCGTCTCCAATGGAACCCCGTCGGGTTGTTCCGGCAACCACCGACCCGAATACACAGGCCGTCATCTTGGACCGGAGTCTTCGGCCGTGCGCTTGCTCACGCATTTCTCGACTGCCGCGACGCACGGGAGGAAGGTGACCCCTATGGATGATTGCATATAGGCGAGCTGACGAGGGCCTCGTACCGTCCGCACCGTAGCTGCGATCCCGCGAAGGTTGTCTTAGAACGTGTGTGAAAAGCATTGCTACCCGGGGCTGAGTTTGTGAATCATCACATTGATCATGGCAATACGTATCATGGCTTCACTGCTTTGAATCAGCGTCTCATAGT
>Ga0326597_10008666_pt1 | contig 13695 bp, 11 predicted proteins | sample RVTome_12_FD_203789 | JGI IMG/M metagenome (GOLD analysis project Ga0326597, IMG submission 203789) | Soil microbial communities from uranium-contaminated site in the Upper Colorado River Basin, Wyoming, United States - RVT100D185 | ecosystem: Environmental > Terrestrial > Soil > Contaminated >... | reverse complement strand
ACCCAGCGGACCGAATCGATGATGGCATTCTTCTACCTGCTTACGCTGTACGGGAGCATCCGCGCGCTCGACAAGCGCGGACGGGGCACCTGGTCGGCAATTGCCGTCGTCGCGTGTGCGTTGGGAATGGGCTCGAAGGAGTCCATGGTGACGGCGCCTCTCGTCGTCGTGTTGTTCGACCGCATCTTCGTCTTCGGGTCGTTTCGAGAAGCGTTCGTGGCGAGGTCGAAGCTCTATGTCGGCCTGGCGACGACGTGGCTGCTCCTCGCGGGACGGCTGTCGACCGGTCCACGGCAGCGTTCGGCCGGATTCACGACCGGCGTGACGCCGTGGGCGTACCTCCTGAATCAGCTCCCGATCCTGAGTCGATATCTCGGGCTGGCCGTCTGGCCTCGATCGCTCGTCCAGAACTACGGGTGGCCACGTGATCTCGCGCTTCAGGACGTTCTTCCGTACGGCCTGTTGGTGGTGGCCCTCTTTGCGTTGACGGTCGCTGCGTTTCGTTGGCGCCCCAAGCTGGCGTTTCTGGGTGCCTGGGCCTGGCTCACGCTCGCTCCAACCTCGAGCATCATTCCGATCGCGACCGAGGTCGGCGCCGAGCGCCGTATGTACCTACCGCTCATGGCGCTCGTCGTGCTCGCCGTGCTCGGGGGAGCCTCCTTGTCACGGAGAGCTGGCCGCAGATTTCAGATAGCACTCCTTGCCTTGCTATTGACGGCGCTCGCAGCGGGAACGATCGTGCGTAACCAGGAATACTCGTCGGCGCTGTCGCTGGCGCAGACGACGCTCGCCCGGTATCCAACACCGGTCGCTCATTACGAGCTGGGCAATGAGCTCTTGGCGGCCGGCCACGATCGGCAGGAGGCGTTGCGGCACTTGCAGCAAGCACTCCCAGGGGCGCCGCGGGCGCATTACACGCTCGGGGTCGAGTACTTTCTCGAGGGGAAGCTCGATGAGGCAATTGCCGAGTTTCAGGCGTTCATTCGGGAGGAGCCGTACCTCGCCCAGGTTGTTGACGCGCACGAGTATCTCGGGAAGGCGTACGCGCAGCGGCAGCAATGGCGTGAGGCGGCCGCGGAGTTTCAGGCGATGTTGGCCATCACGCCAGACAACCCCACGGCCCATTTCCTTCTTGCCGAGACGTACTTCAGCGCCAACGACATGGAGAATGCGGTCGAGCACTATCGGAAGTACATCGAAACGGAGTGGAATGACACGGGAGCCTTGAACAACCTGGGGATCGCGCTTGCCTCGACCAACCGGATCGACGAGGCAATCGTCACGTTGTTCCGGGCCGTGGAGCTCGATCCACAGAACGGACCGGCCGAACGTAATCTCGGCCACGCGCTCTACCTGGCTCAACGGCCGGACGAAGCTCTGGTGCACGCGCGACGCGCGGTGGCGATACAGCCCCAGGACCCTGGATCGCAAGCGTTGCTTCAGGCGCTTGAAGCGTTGCGGTAGTGCACCGCACCGGATGAACACCGTAGCCCGGCAAAGATTTCTCGAGCACAGCCCCATTCTCCCTCTAAGATCGGCACCACCATGACGCGAGACGCCGTCCGCCAGCTCCTGCGACGCCACCAGGACGCGCTGAACCGCCACAACGTGGCCGATTTGATGGAGCTCTACGCCGACGATGCCGTGCTCGAGAGCCCGATGTTCGACACGGTCCGCGGCAGGGACGCCATCGGCCGGTCATTCGACAGGCTGTTCACGATCTTTCCCGATTTCACCGTGCACATGAGCGACGCGCTGTTTCTCGCCGACGGCGACCGAGCGGCGGAGTTCAGCCGGGTGACCGGCACCCACGACGTCGAGCTGTTCGGCCTGCCGCCAACGGGTCAGGTCATCGAGTACAACGCCGCACGTCTTTTCACACTGCGTGGCGGGGTGATCGTCAACGAGCAGCGCATCTACGACTTTCGCGGCGTCCTCGAACGTCTGGAAAAGACCCGGCTCGATCGTGAGCTCACCATGGCGTCGGTCGTCCAGCACGCCCTCTGTCGGACGCGGCACCACGGCCAGTTGTTCGACACCGTCGGGGCGACGCTGTCGTGCCGAGCCATCGGCGGCGATTTCCTCGAGTATGTGGATCTGCCAGGCGGCAAGCTCGGCCTCGCACTCGGAGACGTATCGGGGAAGGGCCCTGCCGCCGCGCTCGTCGCCGCCATGCTGCAGGGGATGTTTTCGATCATCGCCGGCGACGATCCCGGTCCGTCGGCGGTCTTGGCCCGCCTGAACCGTGCGCTGTGCGGGCGGGGCATCGAGCCGAGCTTCGCCACGCTCACCTACGGCACGCTGGCCCCGGATGGCCGGTTCACCTATGCCAACGCCGGACACCATCCGCCGCTCGTCCTCACGGCCGCGGGCGTCGAGCGCCTTACCGAGGGTGGACCGATGCTGGGCGTCTTCAGCGACGTGCAGTTCCCCGAGGCGTCCGTCATGCTTGGACCCGGCGACACGGTCGTTGCCTTCAGTGACGGCGTCGTCGAGGCTGAGGCCCCAGACGGAGCCGACTTCGGCCTGGAGCGGCTACTCGAAGTCGTGTCAGCCCATCGCGAGGCTCCGCCTCAGCTGCTCCTCGATCGCGTGCTGGCGGCCGTGCGGGACTTCTGCGGCAATGCCTCGCCCGGTGACGACATCACGGCCGCCGTCGCCAGGTATCGAGGCGATCTGGACAAGAAACCGGAGCTGCAGTCCAATGGACCGGTCTAAAGACCGGTGCTACAACCGACGGACCGGTCTGAAGACCGGTGCTACAACCGACGGACCGGTCTGAAGACCGGTGCTACAACCGACGGGCCGGTCTCACGACCGGTGCTACAACCAATGGACCGGTCTGAAGACCGGTGCTACAACCGACGGACCGGTCTAAAGACCGGTGCTACAACCGACGGGCCGGTCTGAAGACCGGTGCTACAGCTGTCGGGGCTCTCTGGCAACCGCATCCGGAGGCGCAGCGCGCAGGTACTGCGCCGGCCATGACACGCTGTGTCCCAGCTCCCGCGCGGCGCGCAGGGGCCAGTACGGATCTCGCAGCAGCTCTCGGGCCAGCAGCACGCAGTCGGCCTGGCCCTCCTCCACGATCGTATTCGCCTGGTCCGGCGACGTGATCAGACCCACCGCGCCGGTCGCGACGCCCACCTCTCGCTTGATTCGCGCAGCGAAGGGGACCTGATAGCCGGGCGTGGCGGGAATGGCCGCACCCGCAACATTTCCTCCTGAGGAGCAGTCGATGAGATCGACCCCACGAGTGGCCAGGCGCCGCGCCAGCTCCACCGACTGCTCAACGTCCCATCCACCCGGCGTCCAGTCGGTCGCGGAGATCCGTACGAACAAGGGCAGGCCATCCGGCCAAACCTCCCGGACCGCCTCGACAATCTCAAGGCACAAACGAAGGCGTCCGTCGAATCCAGAGCCGTACGCGTCGTCTCTGGTGTTGGTCAGTGGCGAGAGAAACTCGTGAATCAGGTATCCGTGCGCGGCGTGGATCTCCACCACGTCGAAACCTGCTTCGTGCGCTCGGAGCGCCGCCTGCCGGAAGGCATCCACAACGGACGCGATCTCTGGAATCGAGAGCGCACGCGGCGTCAGGTGACCGGTGGCAAAGGGCTGGGCCACAGGGCCGACGGGCTGCCAGCCCCTCTCGGCCGGCGTCACGAAGCCTGGGCCGTCCCACGGCCGCTTCGTGCTGCCTTTGCGTCCGGAATGGGCGAGCTGCGTGCCTGCCGCGGCACCCTGGTCGTGGACAAATCGAACGATCCTCGCCAAGCCGGACACGTGCGCATCGTTCCAGAGTCCGAGATCGTCGGGACTGATGCGTCCTTCTGGCGTCACGGCGGCAGCTTCAGTGAATACCAGAGCCGCGCCGCCGACCGCCCTGGTTCCGAGATGTACGAAGTGCCAGTCCGTCGAGAACCCGTCCGTGCTCGAGTACTGACACATTGGCGAGACGAGGATGCGATGAGGAAGCCTCAGACCCCGTAGGGTCAAGGGATCGAATAGGTGTGCCATGCAGATAGCGTAGCAGGACAGGACACCGTCAGGGCACGCTGGCCTTCTCCTGGCGAGTCGAATATTCTTTAACGAATGCGACCGTTCCGCGTGGCAACGTGTGCCCTGGCTGCGGCGCTGCTTGGCGTCTCCTCCGCTGCGCCTCAGTTCAATACAGTCCTTAGCGTCCTCGGTATCGACCTCTGGCCAGACTATGATCGCGCCGGCGTACTGGTGATCTACCGCGCGACGCTCGCGCCGGCAGTGTCGCTGCCAACCCGGCTGGTGTTTCGCGTACCAGCCGCGGCTGGGATACCAAGCGCGGTCGCCGAGAGAAGCGCTGACGGCCAGCTGCTCAACCTTCCGTACGAGCGGACAGTCGATGGTGAGACAGCGGCCATCGAGTTCACGACGAGCCGGCCGGTCGTACAGCTCGAGTACTATGACCCCGCCATCACGCGCGACGGGGCGAAGCGCAGCTTCGCCTTCACGTGGCCTGGGGACTTCGAGGTCCAAGACTTCAGCATCTCGTTGCAGCAACCGCACCTGGCGCAAGACTTCACCACGGTCCCCGTGGTGACCAGTTCAGCGGCGGCGGCGGACGGGCTCATGTACCACACGCTATCGCGAGCCGGGGTAAAGGCTGGGGAGACCGTCGAGGTTCAGGTGTCTTACGAAAAGGTCTCCAATCAGCTCAGCGTCGAGACCATGACGCCAGCGGCAGCGCCCACGCCGGCTCCAGCCACCGAAGACGCCGCGGGATCCGACAATCGGACGGTGCTCGTCGTACTCGCAGCGATGTTCGTCTGTGCTGCGGCCGTTGTCGTCGGCTTGATGGTCCGAACCCGGCAACAGGCCGGACCTGCACCGCGATCGACTCCCCCTCCCCGCAAAGCTCGCTCACGCCCGCCCGGCGGAAAGGCGACCCGATTCTGCACGCAGTGCGGCGCCGGCGTCGACGTTGCCGGTGGCGATCGCTTCTGCAAACGCTGTGGCGCTGCGCTGAAGGCGTAGCCCCTTTGCCAACGTCGGACACCCGCGCGTCTTGAACTTTACTAGAACATCAAACTCTTGGGTGACCAATGAGAACGATCAAAGCAAGCGATGGTACGCCTTACGATGCCCCGAAACACTTCAACCTTGTTGCAGTCAAGAAGGTGACTCCAGAGTTTTCACGCAGAACGACCGTATCCCTGTCGACATTTCAGCCCGATGGTGGCGCTGAGATGTCGTCCTCAGATGCGGAGAGGGTTTACTACGTGGTCTCAGGTTCCATTACGGTAAGGGGAAAAGCAGAAGAACATGAGCTCTCCCCTGGTGATCTCATCTATATTGCCCCTGGCGAGCATCGGAGCATTTCGGTGAATAGCGGTAAACCAGCAAGTACGCTGGTCGTCGTAGTCATGCCGTGAACCCGGGTGCCGTCGAGCACGTGGCCACGGCGGACGGAGCCCTCGGGCGACGAAAAACGGCGGGTAGGGGCATCGAGGTTAGCAGGAATGGGATATTACAAAGATCTCCGTGCGCACATCGACGCGCTCGAGTCGAACGGAAAGCTGGTGAGGATCAAGAGGGAGATCAACAAGGATACGGAGCTGATGCCACTCGTGCGATGGCAGTTTCGTGGGCTTCCCGAGGAGAAACGCAAGGCGTTCCTGTTCGAGAACGTGGTGGATGGGAAGGGTAAGAAATATGACATTCCCGTCCTGGTCGCGTCACACGCCGCTTCCAGAGACGTGTACGCCATCGGGATGCGATGCCGGCCGGAGGAGATCGTCGATCGGTGGGCCGACGCTCGCAAGAACCCCATCGAGCCAGAGATCGTCGGTGATGGCCCCGTTCACGAGGAGATTCACAGCGGGAGCCAACTGCTAGAGCATGGCGGCCTGGAGGAATTCCCCGTCCCGGTTTCGACCCCGGGATTCGACAACGCCCCCTATTTGTCCGCGGCCAACTGGGTGTCGAAGGATCCCGAGACGGGAACGAGAAACGTCGGCAACTACCGCGCCATGATCAAGAGTCCGGACCGGACCGGAATCCTGTGTGGACCGGGAAAGGATCTCCGGGTCGCCTGGGAAAAGTGTCGGCGTATGGGAAAGCCCTTGCAAGCGGCCATTGTGATCGGCCCGGTTCCGGCCGTCGGCTATTGCGCTGCCGTGAGGTTTCCGTACGACGTCGATGAGTTCGCCGTGGCCGGAGGAATTGCCGGAGAACCGATTCGCTTGGTGAGATGCAAGAGTGTGGATCTGGAGGTTCCGGCCACCGCCGAGGTCGTGATCGAGGGAGAGCTCCCGACCGATTCCATGGAGCGGGAGGGTCCGTTTGGCGAGTTCACCGGGTATATGGCGGCGGAGGGTGTGAGTCCCTATTTCAATGTCACCTGCATCACACACCGGAAGCATCCAATCTTCAACAACTTCATCAGCCAGTTTCCCCCCAGCGAGAGCAGCACCCTGAGGCGTGTTGGCGAGGAGGCGAACCTGCTGAAGTTCCTCCGGCACGACTGCGGGCTCCCGGTCTTGGAGGTGGCGTTCCACGAGACGAGCAGCTCGTCGCCATACTGTGTCATCAGCATGAAGAAGAACCACCCCAGTCAAGCCTGGCAGGTCTTGAACGGGGTTGTCGCGTACAACCCGATGAGAAAGTTCATCACCGTGGTGGACGAAGACATCGACCCGCGAAACGCGGATTCCGTCAACGCGGCCATTAGCTGGAGGGTCCAGCCCGACAGGGACATCCGCGTCATCACAGGAATGATTGCCGAGCTCGACCCTTCGGTTTCCCCCCCGACGGATCCGAAGGGCTCCTATCCGCCACCCTCTGGTGGCTCGGCGCTCCTGATCAACGCAACGACCAAGTGGGACTATCCGCCGGTCTCCCTGCCAAAGCAGCCGTACATGGAACGGGCGAGGGAGCTCTGGGAAGCCGAGGGGCTGCCTGCCCTTACGGTTGCCAGACCATGGTACGGCCTGTCGCTCGGCCTCTGGAGAGACGAATTAGAGAAAGAGGCAGAGCTTGCGGCTCGGGGAGAATCCCATCGGACCGGCGAGAAGATCGCGGGGCAGCGGATCAAGCTGTGACCGCCTAGGCGGCCAGGCGCAAGAGTCTCCTCGCGTTGCCTTCAAAGATGAGCGCCCTCTCCGACGGTGTGATGTCCATGCGCTCGACTGACTCGATCGTCCTGCGCACGCTCCAGAGACCCGACTCGGCGCCGAACGGCATATCCGTGCCGAAGAGCATGTGCTCGGCTCCGAAGAAATCGTAGCCGCACATCAAGCCTGCCACGTTCCCGTGGAGGGCCGAGTCGCCGTACACCATCTTGAAGTAGTCGAGCACCGGCTTCTCGAGACCCAGGCGGTCATCCTTCTGCTGCCCGAACATGAGGTAGTGCATTTCGATCCGATTCGCGAAGTAGGGAATGCTTCCGCCGCAGTGATGGGTGATCAGCTTGATGTCTGGCAATGCGTCGAACAAACCGCTGTACACGAGACGGGTCACCGCCGTGTTCGTGCCCGCCGGCATCCCGAATACGGACCGGTCCAGAGCCCATGCCTGATTCTTCTCTGCCGTGAAGACACGGTACTGATCGAACTGGTCCTTGTCCTTGGCAACGGCCCCGACGTTCTTGCCAACGCTCTGAAAGAAGGGATGGATCCAGATGGGCAGGTCATGCTGCGCCATGCGCTCGAAGAGAGGAAAGAATTCCGGGCTATCGAGTTCCTTGCCCAGGATATTGGTGTAGAGCTGGACGCCCTTGAGATGGAGCTCGTCGATCGCCCTGTCCGCCTCCCGGAGGGCGGCGTCCATGTCGTTCATGGGCAGACAGGCAACCGCCGCGATGAATCGGTCAGGATGCTTCGCAACGAGCTCCGCCATTTCATCGTTCGCGATACGGGCCATCTCGAGGGCGTCGTCCGGCTCGAACACGCTCTCCACCGGCGGATTGGTCAGCGTCAGGACCTGCACCATGCCCCCGTAATGGTCCATCACCCGAAATCTCGCTTCCAGGTCCAACAAGGTTGGGATGCCCTTGGTGGGCAGGGAATCGGCGATCTCCGGAGACACTTTCTTTTGGAAAGCCTTCAGGTATCTCGGTGGGGTGACGTGACAGAAGATGTCTATCTTCACATGGGCGTCCTCGGAAGGGTGTTCATGCGCGGGTGCCGCCTCACGATCGCACCGGTTTCGAGTGCGAACGCTATTCTAGCAGGGCTCTTTTGATCAGGGCCTCGGCGATGGGAACCTTGTAGCCGTTCTTGCTCAATGGCGCCGCCGCGATCATCGACGCCCTGGCCGCCTCGGCCGCGGTCGCGGCCGTCAGCCGTTCGCCAACAACTACCTGCTCCGCATGCGTGGCGCGAAACGGCTTCTGGGCGACCCCTCCGACGACGATTCTCGCGTCGTGGACGATACCTCGATCCACGGTGACGACAGCCGCGACGCTCACGATGGCAAAGTCGATGGCTTTCCGCAGTCTGAACTTCAGGAACCGCTGGCGTGTCCCTACGGCCGATTCCGACACCTGAAGGGCCGTGATGATCTCTCCGTGCTCGAGCGTGTTGCCAACGTCGGTATAGAAGTCGTCGACCGAGACGACTCGCTGTCCGCCGGGGCCGGTCGTCTTGATCCTGGCATCAAGCGCGAGCAGGACAGTCGCCATGTCGGATGGGTTGACGCTCACACACGGTGAATCACCGATGATGGCGTGATACTGGTTCTCGCCCTCACGGGCGTAGCATTCCCCCTCGGCCGATTTCCTCGCGCAATCGAACGTGTTTCCCGTCAGCGGAGACCTTCGGTAGTACCAGCATCTCGTCTCCTGGCAAAGATTTCCACCCAGGGTCGCCATGTTCCTGATCTGGGGCGATGCGATGCTGCGGGCGGCATCGAACAGGATCGGACTCTCCTCCTGGATCAGCGACGAGTACTCGAGATCCCTGATCAGGGCCAGCGCACCTATCGAGAGCCCCTCGGCAGTGCGGACGATCTGCTTGATGCTGGAAATGGGCGTGACGTCGACGAGAACCCGCGGCAAGACGATCTTGTGCTTGATCAACCCGAGCAGATCCGTCCCACCGGCGATTATCCTCGCCTCGTTGCCAAATCGATCGAGCAGATCGACCGCCTCGTCGACGGTCGCCGCCCGATGGTATTCCAGATCGATCGGCTTTCCCCGGAAATAGATCTGCCCGAGGAGAGCATCGTCGATCTCTTCATGCACGGTCAGTCTGTAGAGCATGTCGTCTAGTGCTCCCGGTGCCAGAACCTAGCCGCTCCTCGCTGTCGCGAGCTTCGACTCTTTCATCGCCTTGAGTATATTGGCCGGCATCAGGGATCCGCTATGCATCCTGACGCCGATCGCGTTATAGATGGCGTTGGCAATGGCCGGCGCGAGCGCAATCATGGGGGTCTCACTCATGCCCTTGGCTCCGAATGGGCCGTGCGCACTGGGCTTTTCCATGATGATCTTCTGCGTGTTTTCGCGCGTGGGCATGTCCAGGAACGTCATGAGCTTGTAGTCAACAAAATTGGGGTTCATCATCACGCCAGTGTTCGAATCGACGACGTATTCCTCTGAGCGCACCCATCCGGCGGCCATGGTCAGTCCCAGGTCGATGTGGTTCTCGACAATGACGGGGTTGATCGTCCTCCCGGTGTCGTGAGCAGATGTGATCCGGATCACGTCCACAAGGCCGGTCTCCAAGTCGACTTCCACCTCGGCGATGGTCACTGCCGCTGCGTAGGCGTGTATGACCTCGCCGGTTTTCTTGTCCTTGATCAAGTGCGCCGGGGGATTGTTGCCGGTGCCGGTGATCTGCCAATTGGTGAAGCAGATATCTGCAATAGGCACAGAGTTGGCAGTGCCCTTGACATAGATGCTCCCATCCCTCGCCTCCAGCTCGTCCGCCGGGGCGTTCAGCCTCTCCGCTGCCAGGTTCAACAGCTGGGCCTTGACGCCCTCGGCAGCGACCCTGGCCGCATTGATCGGGCTTGAAACGCCCGTGCTGGCGACATTTCCGATCGTTGCGGGTGTGACGTTCGTGTCCGCCAAGATGGGGTTGACGTCTTCGTACCGGATGCCGATGACCTCTGCTACTACCTGGGAGATGGCCGTCGCATATCCTTGACCTATTTCAACCGCGCCCGACAGGACATTGGCGCTTCCATCCTGATTCATCTCGACGATGGCGGAGGATGGCCAGTTCTCGGTGTGATGGGTACCGATGGCAATGCCAATGCCCCGTCTTCTGACACCATCGACAGCCACGGGCGTGCGCCATCCCTTCCATGTGTCTTTCCACCCGGCCTTTTCAGCGCACTTCTCGATGAGCTCTGGAAAAATATCCAGGTCCGGCCCGACGATTCCCCATTCGATCGGACCCGTCGCCACCTGAGCATTGACCATGGCTCTGTCGCCATATCGCATGCAGTTCTTCCGCCTGAAGGCCACCGGGTCCATGTCGATAGCTTCCGCGGCCTCGTCAACGACCCGTTCCAAGGCGTAGAGCGCCTCGGGATCGCCGAACCCGTTCATCGCGCCATAGTCGAGGATGTTCGTCAGCACGCCGACAGTTTCCGCCTTGTTGTTCGGGGACCGGTAGAGCGTGGAGCAGGCGCCGAGGATCGAGATGGTCTGGCCAATGTAGGGCACGGCGGTGTCGGCGCCCCAGTTGGCGATGATTCTGCTGTGGATGGCCGTGATGGTGCCGTCTTTCTTCACGCCGATCTTGTTGTGGTTCTTGTAATCGTAGCGTCGATGCGTGCCGATGAAATCTTCCGCCCGGCTAAAGACGGCCTTGACCGGCCGACCCGTTCGCTTGGCCATGATCGCGCTCAGCGTCGCGATCTTCTCCGGCGTCTTGCCGCCGTATCCTCCGACCGCGTAGTTGGCGATGACCCTGACGTCGGATTGCGGAAGACCCAGGCTCTGGGAGAGGTCTCGTAACAGATAGAGCGGGAGCTGCGTGTCGGCCCAGCAAATCAGCTTGTGCCCCATCCACTCGCACACGGTCGATCGCGGCAAGGGAGAACAGTTGTATTGCATCGGCGAGTAGTTGGTTCCCTCGACGACGCGATCCGCATCGGCAAATCCCCGTTCGATATCTCCCACCTCGAGGCGGAGCCAGCCGTCTTCCTCCAGCCGCGGAATCGCCACGAGCTTGGTTCCCCGGAAGATGTTGGTTCCGTACTCCTGGTAGGCCAGTGGAGCGTCAGGTCCCATGGCCTTCTCGAAATCGATGATGGCCGGAAGCACCTCGTACTCGACCTCGATCAGCTCCAGTGCCGCTTCCGCGATGTCCTCGGTCTGCGCTGCCACCGCCGCTACTTCGGCGCCAGGATGGTGCACCGTCTCGCCAAGCAAGAACTCGAACTTTCTGTGGGGATGGACCTTCGGCACATTCCGGTGGGTCAGCACGCACCTGACGCCGGGCAATGCCTCAGCCGCGGACGTGTCGATGTTCGTGACCTTGGCGTGGGCGTGGGGACTCCTCAGAAACTTCGCGTGGAGCATGTTGGGAAGCTGGATATCGGGAATGTACCTGGCTGCCCCGGTGACCTTCTCGAGTGCGTCTTTCCTCGGCACGCTCCTGCCAAGAACCGAGAAGGCCTTAGTCATGGCCTGCATCCGCTCTCATCACATCGGCCGCAACCAGGAGGCATTCCGTCATGCGCTGGTAGTTGCCACACCTGCACAAATTTCCCGCCAGGGCCTCTTTGATCTCTTGTTCCGTTGGATTCGGGTTTTCGTCGAGCAAGGCTTTTCCCGTCAGGATGATGCCGGGGACGCACACGGCACACTGCAGCCCACTGTGATCGACGAAGGCCTGCTGGATCGGGTGGAGGTCCCCGGTCGCAGGGTCGGCGACGCCCTCAATCGTCTGGATCTCACGGCCCTCGGCCTGCAGGGCAAGCATGAGGCAGGAAAGGACCGGGATACCGTCCATCAGCACTGTGCAGGAACCGCACTCGCCTTCGTTGCAGAAGATCTTGGTCCCCGTCAGCCCAATCTGCTCCCGGAGCACGTCGGCCAGGGTAGCGGTCACCTTGGCGCGCACCTCATACGTCGACCCGTTGACGTTCAGGACGAGGTCGCTCATCGACACGCGAATGCCTCCCCTGTGGCCTGCCCAATGGCCTGCGCGACCGCTCGTTTCACCAAGATCGGCACCACCGTTCGCCTGTACTCAGCGGACCCGCGCAGGTCATCAATGGGGCGTGACGCCGCCGCTGCCGCCCGCCCGGCCTCATTCAGCAATTGATCGGTCGGCTTCTTGCCGCGAAGAATCGCCTCGGCTGTTGCAGCCCGAATGGGCGTAGGCGCGACGGCCCCCAGCGCGATTCTCACGTCGCTGACGATCTCTTCCTCCATGCCTACCATCGCTGCAGCACCCACAATCGCCAGGTCGGATCCCTTCGTTCTGGTCTGCCTGAGATACGCGGTTCCCTGATCTGGAAACAGCTTGGGAATGTGGATTTCGGTCAGCATCTGACCGGGCTTGAGAACCGTTCGGCCGGGGCCCAGAAAGAACTCCTCGACAGGTACGATTCGCTCGCCCCCCGCGCCCTCGATCCGAAGAACTGCACCCAACACCATCAGCGCCGGCACCGTATCCGCCGCGGGCGACGCGTTGCAGAGATTGCCGCCGATTGTCGCTCGATTTCGAAGTGCCCAGCCTCCGACCGTCGCCGCCGACCGCGCCAAGGCACTGAATCTGCTGCGAAGCAACGGTGAGTGTTCCAGGGAACGCATGGTCGTCAGCACCCCGATCCTGACGCCGTCTTCGTCATCGTTGCGGATGTAATCGAGGTCGCCAATAGCATCGAAGCTGATGAAGATGCGGGGCGAGACGCCCTTCTTCTTCATTTGGATCAAGAGATCGGTGCCGCCGGCAATAACCCGCGCCTTGTCTCCGTACTCCGAGATCACGGCGATCGCCTCTTGTCTCGACCGCGGCGAGACGCGTTCGGTCTGACTCATTCGCGGCCTTCTCGTGCGACAAGGGCCTGACCATCCGATTGCACCTGCGTGATCGGGGCGCTCATTTTTCGGTCTTCAATCATGTCCAGTCGGTTTCCAGGACCCGTAGAGGCAAACCGCCGATGATCGGACACGCGTGATTCGATTCGTCCAAGCTATACCAGAAACCCAAGCAGGGGCAAACACGATGTCGGGGGCCTGCGAACGATCTCGTCGGCTATCCCCCAACGATAATCGGCAGGAACGACACCTCGAGGAACTCCTTGTCCTTGTGTTCGTCCACCTTGGCCAACTGGAGGAGGTCTTCGTAGGACCTAATCACCTGACCCTCAGCGACGATGACCAGATCAGGCTGGTTGAAGGGAAAGTAGCGGGCCTGGTCGAACTCGCACGAGTCCCTCCCCACATCCCAGCCCAATCCGTCCACCTTGAGTCTGGGCAACGTTTCCTTCCGCGGCTTCATCGTCGATCATCCCTACTAACGGATACCGGGCGATCAATTCAGGGTTTGGCAGGCCGCACCGTCGCGACCGCTTCGCCAAACCCGATGCGGGCGACCCCTTCTCGTGTGCACGAGCCCCGCAAGATAATGCTATCGCTATCTTCAAGGAAGGTGCGAGTTTCCCCGTTCTCGAACGTCAATGGGCGTGTCCCGCCACTCGTCAGCTCGAGCAAGGAGCCCGCTTGCTCGCGTCCCGGTCCTGACTGGGTGCCGGTGC
>Ga0326597_10008665_pt1 | contig 13695 bp, 15 predicted proteins | sample RVTome_12_FD_203789 | JGI IMG/M metagenome (GOLD analysis project Ga0326597, IMG submission 203789) | Soil microbial communities from uranium-contaminated site in the Upper Colorado River Basin, Wyoming, United States - RVT100D185 | ecosystem: Environmental > Terrestrial > Soil > Contaminated >... | reverse complement strand
CGCGCCGAGACCGGATTTCGCGTGGTGCCGATCTACAACTACGGCTACCGCCTGGAGCAGGTCGGCGAAGGCGCGTCGAGCGCCGCGTAAGCTACTGCAGTTGGCGAACGCGCTGTTCCGCGTACGCTCGTACCTCGACCGCCAAGGTTCCCGAAGCCACGCCACGGCGGTACGCCTCCGCCGCTTCGGGCAGATGGCCCTGCGCCTCCAGCGAGATTGCCAGCCCGACCCAGATGGCGCCGCTTTGCGGGGCGGAGCCCAGTGCCAGGCGGTAGGCATCGGCCGCCGGGCCATGGCGCCCCAGTCGCTGCAGCACCGCACCGTGCATCGCATGAAAGTCCGGATTGCCGCGTCCCGCCGCCTCGGCCTGCTCAAGCACCGCCAGCGCCGTGGAAAATTCGCCGCGATCGACATGGATGCGCGCAAGCGCGACCGCGAACGGTGCGTAACCCGGATTGAACGCCAGCCCCTCCTGCAGATGGCGCCGGGCGTCCTCGATTCTCCCCTGCTCGATATAGAGCGCCACCAGCGTCTGGCGCGCAGCCTGGTGCACGTGATCCGCATCGAGCGCCGCAAGCAAGGCGTCTTCGGCATCGGCAACACGCGCCCGCTCCAGCAATTGCGCTGCCCGGCGGAAGTGATTCTCCGCGCGATCCGCCGGCGAGCGATCCCGCTCGCGCTTCTCGATGTGCGCCGATGGGGCGCGCGCGGGCTCGACGCGCGGCTTTTGTGCCGCTGCAACCTGCGTCCTCTCTTGATAGGGCGCCGGCGCGGATTGCCGCTGCGGGCGTGGGGCGAGCGGCGTGTCGAGGGTGAGCGCAAGGCGCAGCATCTCGATTGGCGCGGCAAGCTTTTCCGGTGCCGGCTTTGCCGCGGCCGTCTCAGGTGGCACAGCCTGCGCTCCGCCCCCGGGCGCAGCCGCCAAGCTCGCCAGGGCCACGGGCTTGTGCGATGCCGGCGCCGCGGCAGCACGCCGGCGACTGTTCTCCGCCGCGCGCTCGGCGAGCTCGGTCGCGATCGATCGCGGTTGCAGCTGATACACCACCCACAACGTCCAAGCGGCTGCGACGAGCATGAGCCCCGCCACGGTGCGCCAGAACCACTCGCCCGAACTGCGCGCCGCGCGCACCGCGCGTACCTCGGGGTGCAGCGATTGCCCGGGTGGCGCCGCGCGCGCATGACGGCGATCGAGCTCCTGCAGCATCTTGTTGATGATGCTCATTGCCCGGGCCTAGTCCGCGGCGCGGCTGGCGCGCAGTCGAGGCCACCACCAGCCGCTTACCGGGGCAGCCGCCGGCGTATCGAGCGTCGCGGCATGCACGTGACGGCGCGAGGCGCAACGTCCACCCTCGCCGAACACCAGCAACAGTGCCTTGTGCGCGAGGATGTTGACGAGCCGTGGCACGCCGCGGCTGGCGCGGTGCAGCGCGCGCAGCGCGCCCGCATCGAACAGCGGGCCGCCCACGAGCCCGGCGATCGCCAGCCGGTGCTCGATGTAGGCCCCGATCTCGTCTTTTTGCAGCCCGCGCAACGCATGCTGGAACGTAATGCGCTGGCGGAGCTGGCGAATCGACTCTGAAGCCAGCTTGCGGTCGAGCTCCGGCTGGCCGAACAGAACCACCTGCAGGAGCTTGCGCTTTTCCGTCTCCAGGTTGGTGAGCAGGCGCAGCGTCTCCAGCGTTTCGAGGGGCATGCCCTGGCTTTCGTCCATGCACAGCACCACGCGGCGCCCGTGGCGCGCGTGATCGAGCAGCACGCGCGTGATGCCGCGCAGCAGGTGGTGCTGGTCCACGTCGGGCTCTACGGGCACGGCGAGTTCCTCGGCGATGGCGAGCACGAGGGCGCGCGGCTCCAGATTCGGGTTCGGGATGTACGCGCTCGCCCAGCCGGCATCCAGCGTGGCGAGAAACTTCCGGCATAGCAGCGTCTTGCCGGTGCCGACCTCACCCGTGATCTTGATGAAGCCCTCGCCGTTGGCGAGCGCGATCAGCAGCGTGTTGAGCGCTTCCTGCGTGCTGCGGCAGGCGTAGAAGAAGCTGGTATCGGGCGTGATGCCGAAGGGCGCCTCGCGCAGGCCGAAATGCCTGAAATAGTTCACCGCGGGCTTGCTTCCTGCGGCGGACGCCGGGGAATGAAGCGCTCCAGCCGCTCGCGCGTGTCGCGCAGATCCTGACCCCAGCTGGCGTCGTTCTGGATGATGGTCGGCTTGAGCAGGATCACGATCTCGCGCTTGCGCGCCTGGCGGTCGGAATTACGCAACAGCACGTTGGAGTCGGCGACGCCCGGGATGCCGGTGCGGCCGTCGCGCACGTCCACGCTCATCAGGCCGCCGATGGCCACGATGTTGCCGTCGGTGACGCGGACCACCGTGTCGGACTCGTTCACCGCAGATTTTGCGAGCGGTAGCGTGATCGACGGGATGGTGCCGCCGAGATCCACGACGCGCCGCGATTCAGTGACTTCGCTGATCGATGGGTGGATATGCAGCGTTATGTTGTTGAACTGGTCGATCTGCGGCGTGACGTCCAGCATGATGCCGGAGAAAAAGGGCGCAACAGTGACCGTTGGGGTTTGCTGCGTGGTGGTCCCTGTGGTGGTGGTGACGGTGGCGACGTTCGTGACGAAGAATTCGTCCGTGCCGACCTTGAGCACCGCCTTTTGATTGTTCAAGGTTGCGATGCGCGGACTGGAGAGCACCTGTGTGGTGCCCTGCGAGTCCAGGAATTGCAGCAGTGCCGCGAAATTGGAAGTCTGGAACGCGAGGCCAAGAACCGCCCCGCCGTTTCCTGCCAGCGTGGCCGCGGAAGCAAGCGTGCCCGCGGCAGGGTTCACCGTGAGACCTCCGCTGCTCAGGCTCGTGCCACTCGTGCTGGTTCCCAATGTCGTGTCGTTTCCCACCTGACCGATGGCGCCGCGCGGGCTGTCGTGCGTGCGGAAGAGCGACCAGTTGATGCCCGACTGAAAGCCTTCCGCCAGCGTGACCTCGATCACCTTGGCCTCGAGCATCACCTGCCGCTCGACCACCAGGCGCGTCTCGAGCAGGTAATTTTCCACCGCACGCAATTCGGCCGGGAATGCGCGCACCAGCACCACGCCCGATCCAGGCGTCACCACGACGCTGCGCCCATTGCCGCTGCCGACGATCGCGGCAAGCGCACTACGCAGCTCAGCCCAGAAGTCGTTGACCACGTTGGTGGTCACGCGGGTGCTGTCGAGGGAGCGTGCGGCGCCGCCGCCAAACGTCTGCGAGCCCGTGCCCCCGGGAATGGGCTGCGCCGTCGAAGCCGCGCTTGGCGGACCGCCGGGCACGGCCGAGTCCGCGAGCGAGCCCGACTGCACCCGCAGGTCGCTGGTGCCGCGGCGCTGACCAAGCAGGTAGTTGACGCGGTAGATCTTGGTCTGCAATCCGGCCGGCTGTACGAAGATGCGCGTGCCGTCGAAGCGGTAGTCGTAGCCGTAGAGCTCGCGCAGCGAATCCAGCGCTTCGCGCACCGAGACATCCTTCAGGTTGACGGTGATCGTGCCGCTGACTCCCGGATTGAGGAGCATCGAGTAGCGCGTACCCGCGGCGATCGCCATGAACACCTGGGCCGCGGGGGCATTGCTGACCGACAGGTCGAAACGCGGATCGATCGGCCGGCCTTCAACGCTGGGCATTTCCATTCGCAGCGGCGGCAGAAGCGCCTGCTGCGGCAGCTCGACCTGCTGCGGTCCGCGCCCCGCAATCGCCTTGTCAACCTCGCCGGTGATCGCCGGGTCGACGCTCGTGGGTCGCGGCGGCGGCGTGGCGCAGCCCATCATCAGCAGCACACCCAGCCATGCCATCAAGTACTTCATCGGGCATTTCCTTTGTGCGATTGCGCTGCGCTACCGGTGAGCCGCTCGCGCTTTATCACTCCGGGAATGAGGTGCAGCGTCTCCCTGCGATCGGCATACCGCAACAGTACCGCGCCCTCGGAGATCGAGGTGACGGTCGCATTGCCATATTTTCCACCCTGAACCACGGTGCTGCCGCTGATTACGGCCACGCGCCGAGTCGGCGAGATCAGCACCGACTGGAGTTGCGGGCCGGACGGCACGGCCGATTCCTTGCCGCTGGATTCGATGCTCAACCTGGGCGGACGCGTCGGATCCACGAGCGCGCCGCGCTGTGCCGACGCTGAACCGGCGAAGAAGCAAAGCAGTAGAAGGATGAGCGCGCGATTCATACCACCAGCCAGGCCTGATCGAAGCTCAGCGTATACACCGTGAGCTTGAGCGTCGCCACCGGATACTCGGCGACCGCCATTTCGGCGCGCCCCCAGTAGAGCTGCGTAGACAGGCCTTCAAGTGCCGAAAGATAGGCGTACAGATCAAGATAGCTGCCGGCGAGCGTCAGTTCGACGCCGTGGCGGAACATCCGCCGCCCAGCCTGCCCCCGCGTCGCCGACATATCCGTCGCTGGCAGGGTTTTCAGATCCACCAGGCGCAGGCGCTTTTCGCGCTCGAGCATTTCCTCGAGGACGTCGCGCATGCGCTGCGGCGTCGTGAAGCGGCGCTGCTCGTCGGCGATCTGCCCGTCGAGGGCCGCGAGCTCCGCGCGCAGGACGGCGGCGCGCTCGCGGTTGCGCGCATCGGGACCGGCATCCCGTGCACGGGCCAGGCGCTGCACTTCGCTCTGGATCGTTCGAAGCTCACGTTCGTTCTGCGTGATGTCAGAGCTCTGCCGGCGCTGCGTGTCGCGCATCGGCTTGATGAGCGCGACATAGAAGATGAACACCAGAACCAGCGCCGCCGCGAGGAACAGCAGCACGCGCTCGCGCAGGGACGCGCTGTCGATGCGCTCGGCATACTGATTGAGCAATGCCTTCACGGCCGACCCACCTTGGCCGCCGGCCTGGCGGCTTCCGCCAGCCGCAGCGGCGCGGACAAGTCGAACTCTACGAAGCGTGCCGGGCCGGCGGCTGCACCCGCCCCGGCGCCTCGCCGTGTGTCAGATTCGTCTCTGGCGACGAGCCTGAGCTCCGTCACCAGCCGCCCGCGCATCACGTCTTCCTCGTTCAACGCCTTGAGATATGCCGGCACGAGGTCGGGATGCAGGACCCGGCCGCGGATACTGAGGACGTTGCCGTCGTCACCGATGCTGAAGCCAGTCAGCCAAACCCCACGCATGGGATGCCTGGCGAAGGCGGCGAAGTAGCGCGAGAACCCGTCCGTGTTGCCCAGTGCGCCGCCCTGCACCAGGTTGAGCACGCCGCGCCGTGCGTTGACGTCTGCTTCCAGCCGCGCCACTTCCGCCTCGAGCAGTTTGCTGCGACCTTGCCCGGTCAATGCGAGGAACTGATTGCGTTGCGCGGTCAACTGGCGGCTGTAGTCCGCGGCGAGGCGTTTAAGGTCGCTCGATTGCCAGAGCGCGTACGCGTAGATTGCGATCAGGCCCAGCGCGATCAACCCGAGGCTTTGCAGCATCGTGCGCGTGGAGAAATACCTCTCCTTGCGCATGAACAGCGGATTGAAGAGATTGATCTGCTGGCTCATGCCCTATGCCCTACAAGGCCTTGGACTCGTGCCGTAGTGCGGCGCCGATCAGGTGAAAAAGCCGCCATTCCTCGCTCGGTTCAAGCTCGGCGCGGGCGCCGAAACTGATGGCCGCGGAAAGGTGCACACGCTCGACGGGCATGTCCAGATTGCCCGCCAGGTACTCCAGGAGCCCCGTCTCCTCGGGACCGGGAGCGAGCATCAGCTTCGCCACGGGCACGTACGCGAACTGGCGGTCAAAGTGGTCAAAGGTGCGCTGCAGCTCAAGCAGCACGCGCTGGAAATGCTCTTCGCGCTCCGCGCCGGAGCCCGACGCCAGTTCCTGAAGCCCGACATCGATGCGGCGCGCGAGCATCAGCTCGCGGCGAAAATTGATCGTCAGCAGTCCCTCGTTGCCGCCCATGTACAGCATGGCCAGGCCGCGGTCGTCGTGCTCGAAGAGCGCGGCAATATTGCGCTGCGAGGTCTCGGGAATATCGATGACGGTCAGAGGGATGCGGGCGCTCTCGAAGCGCCCGATGCATGCCTGAACGAGATCATTGCGCGCGGTTACGGCGTACATCGACCGCGCGCGCTCGCCGCCGGAGGGGTTGGGCGGCACGGCAAGCACATCGACCGTAGCGTCATTGACGTGGTATTCGAGCAGGTCCTTGATGCGCCACCGGATCGCGGTCTTCAATTCGGCCTGCGGCACATTGGGCGCCTCCACCAGGAGCATCTGGTACTCGCCCGGCGACAGCAGCGTCGAGCACTGATAGCGATTGAAGCCGTGTTCCTTGGCCAAGTGCTGCGCGGCGTCGAAATCACCCTCAAAAGCCTGTGTGCCGCAGACATCCACGCTGGCGGCCCCGCCCGGCGCCTGTTGGCCATGCACATAGCTCAGCTCGCCTGGCTGCAGGCTCACCGCGAGCCACCCGGGTTCGCGTGTGCTTCGCGTAAATGGCCACTTCATTCCGGGTATTGCCCCCAACTCCCTGATTTAACTTGAAAATAAATCAATAACTGATTGTTGTCAATGAGATTTCTGTAAAAGACGAATATTGCCCCTTATCCGATTTCTTTGCATTCAGTTCGCTACCGTCAGTTGCAGTTGCCGCTCCACGTAGGTGGCGCCAGTGCCGCTGCTGCAGGGGGTCGCATTGCAGCCGGTGGAAACGATTCGATAGGTGGACACAGACGTCCCGCCCTCGTTCTCGGGAGTGAACGGGGTACAGGTCACTTCGGCAAAGTAGCCGGACGCTAGGGGAATGGTCGTGGTTCCGACGGGACAGATGCCGTTGCGAATCACCCTGTAGGCACCCCAATCCAGGCCCGCGCGAGCGGCTTGATAGGCGCGCGCACCCTGCTCGTCCATGACTCCGGTTTCGACCTGAATGTTGGAAACGGAAAGCAGGTAGGCGCCGATCGCGGCGAGGCCAACGATAAGGAACAGTGCCAGAATGAGGGCGAAGCCGCGGGCACGGCCCAGGGATGCTGTCATGGCGCGTTATGTACGTGGACCGCGTGATAGAGGCTCACGGTCTCGGAGGTACCGCCGAAAAGCTGGCGCTGCAATCGCAGACGCAGCGTGAGCAGGCCGAGTTGTGCCGATACGCCCGCCGTGTACTCGAATTCGCAGAAACTGACGTGCTCCGCAACGAGCGCGGGCGTACCCCCGAACACTGTGGGCTGCGCCGCCGACAGGGCGTAACCGCTGTGCCGCAAGATCCTGCCGGTGGCGAGATCGCACTCGTAGGTCACCGGCCCGGAGACGATGAAAAACCGTTTACCGGGCGAATCGTGCAGAGCGCGGATGAACGTCGTCGGCGCGAAGCTGACGCGGTCGCGCCCGGCTTCCGAGGTATCGACGGCGGTGACCACGACGTGGTTGAGCGTGCCCGCTGTCTGGTAGGCGTTCTGGTCGGGAAACCCGTAATTATTGAGGACGAGCTGGTCGCTGCCGGCCGCAACGGCGCCGGGCAGCTTGCCTAGGGTCTTGAAGCAACGATCGCCGGCCAGCAGGTCAAACGAGAGCTGGTCGTTGTCGGGCGCAGCGAGTGCCGCATCGTCATTGTCGCAATCGACGCCGCCCGCAGGCCCCCCGCCGTCGGCACGGTAGCGGCCCGCGGTGCGCACGGCGATGAATTCCACGAACTCGGAAGTCCCCGCGGTTGCCGTACGCACACTGTTCGGCAGGGCGAGCTTCACATCGCGGCCCATGCGCTGCAGCGCGTTGTCGGCGATGTCGGTGAGCTCGGCGCGAAGCGCGAGGTCGGTGCCCTGGCGCAGGGGGTTGATGAAATAGGCGATGGCGGCAAGGATGATGCCGACGATCACGATCGTCATCACCAACTCGATAAGCGTTACTCCGAGCTCAGGGCGAGTTGGGCGCATAGCGCAGGCGGTAGCCTTGGAGCACGACTTGCGTATTCGCGGGTCCCGTCACGGTCACGGTAATTCGCAGGGCTTCATCGGCAGGAACCGCAGCCGGGAAATCGCCGCCGGCCGCGATGATCTGCACATCGGCCGAATAGCCCGTCAGGCCATTGATCGTTGCATTGGTGATGTCCTGAATGCTTCCCGCCATGTTGAAGCCGTGGTAGTCACTGACATTGTCAAAACGCGGACCTGCATACCTGGACTCACCTGCCTCCGGGCCAATAGCCCCTGATTCCCGTTGAGCAGGGGAGGAACATCCGAGCGGACTAGTTTCCGTAAACACCAAGGGATCGTCCGAGTCGCAAAACGTGAACGGCCGCAGCTGAATCTCCTCCATCAGCGAGCTGGCGATGGCCACCGCCTGCTTGCGCACGAGCGGATCGACGCTCGCCAGCGTGAGCTGGTTATAGAGAACCGCCAGCCCGGCGATGCCGATGCCCAGCACCACGATGAAAATCACCGTTTCGATGAGCGACATCCCGCGCTGGCGGCTACTGGACATAGCCAGTCTCCGCGTTCACGGTCACCGTCTTGCCATCGACGCTGACGGACGCCGCCGAGCTCGGCTGCCCAAGACCATTGAAGCTGAACGGGTTGGGTGCCGCCCCCAGTGTTACGCCTGTCGGTGCCGTAAGCACGAAAGCCTGATTGGCTGCCAGATCCGTTACCGGGCTCGCAGTAATTGCGCAGCCGGGATCGCCGTACAGGAGGCTCAGCTGGGTCGGCGTGACGGACACAAACACGCAGCGCCTTTGCGCAACCGCAGTACGCTGCGCGTATCGAACGCCCGAGCGCACCTGCTCGTGAAACCACGCGGCGTCGATTTCGCGCACATTGAACTGGGGGATCGCGATGGCGGCAAGAATGGCCGCAATGACGATGACGATCACCAATTCAGCCAGCGTGAAGCCCAAAGCGCGCCGTTTCATCGGGCGAGCTCCCACTGTACCTCCGGGTTCAGGGGCGCGAGCGCCTTCGCCTGCGCCAACCACTGCTGCAACGAGCTCGGATCGGCGGGATCCCGCAGCAATTGCCTGTGGCGGCGGTGCACGGAGATCTTGCCCAGAAGATTCCTGACTTCCAGAGGATTGGCATCGAAACCAGCGGCAAATGCATCCGCCGCGAGTCTTGCCGCTTCGCGATTGCCCGTTTTCATCGCCTGCGCCTCCCAGAACCTTCCCGCGTACCAATGGTAGCGCCAGTCTCCGGGCTCGATGCGTTGCGCGGCTCCGAGCCAGAACGCGGCGACCTGTCCTTCTCCGGCCGCGGCCTTTCGCAATCCCCACTCGGCCGCGGCCTCTGCGGCGACGGGTCGCAAGAGGACCAGCACGACGAGCGTCAGAACGCCGGCGCGCGCGATTCGAAGCAGCGGCGAGGCTCGCCGCTCCAATGCCAATTCGCTCGCGGTCGTTCGTAAGCGCAGATCGAGCGCGCCAAGCAATGCGCCGTACAACAATAAGCAAATGGGAACATAGAACGGGAAATCGACCAAAGCATGCACCGACATGGCGGCGAGTGCAGTCGCGAAAGCCACAACGACCGGGCGTTGCTCCATGGCCAAGTCCGGAAGTCGCCGATAAGTAAGCAGCGGCGGAAACAGGGTGAGGCCGAGAAACGCGAGAAGCCCGAGTGGCCCCAGTTCCTGCAATGTCTGCAGGTAGTCGTTGTGCACGAACCAGGTCTCGCTCGTCTTGCCGTAGCTCGGCACCTGCGCGCGGCGCTGCTCGAGCGTATAGCGAAAGGTCAGGTAGCCGGTGCCAGTGAACGGGCGCTCGCGCCAGGCCGCCCACGATTGTGCGTAGAGCTCAAGACGAGAAAGTGACGACTCCGCACGCACCTCGACACTCGGCGCGGCTTCCGTCTGCGACGAGGGCAGCGCGCGCAGCACAGTGGCAATGATCCAACCAGCCGCGAGCAATGCGAGAGTTATCTCCACTGCGCGCGGCTTCAGCAGCCGGGCACGTCGTGCACCAATAACCGTGAAGCCCAAGCCCGCGGCCAGCGCGAGCAGGCCGCCCCGGCTAAGTGCCGCGAATAGCGCTGCCGCGAGCATCGCAGCCACGAGCGGCAATGCGCCGCGTTTGCCGAGAAATACGAGGGCCAACACCGGAACCAGCAGCAGGTTGATGATTGCCACATAGGTCGCTGGCGTCTCCAGGAAGGCGTGGGCTCGCGAGATGCCCGACAGCCCGACTTGAAACAAGCCCCACGCGGCAAGCATCGCGCCGAGGATCAGCGCAGCAAACGCCGCCGCTTTCTGCGCGCGGTCTACGAGGGTGCGAGCGACGAAGAAGGCGACAATCAGGAGAGCCGCGTTATACAAGCCCGCGGGCGTGTAGGCGGGGCTTAGCAGCAGCGTATTGAGCGCTATGAGTAGGCCGTAGCCCAAGACCGGCAGCGCAAACCAGGAAAATGACGTTCGATGGGTGGCTCCCGCCCAACGAATCGCCGCGAGTGCAAGGGCCGCCGATGCCCACGGCGCTACTGCGCCCAGCCTGGAGCCAAGGCTGGCCAATACCAAGGCCAGAAAAAAAAGGGGAGCGATCAAGCTCCCTTTTTTCATCCATTCGCCTCTGTCTATCCGCGCTCCGTGCAGCCTCTAAGGCTCGATTGCTACTACCAACGACCGGATTAGCCGTCGGTGCAGAGCGTCGTGGGCAGTGCGGGCGTGCAGTTGACCGTCGTCAAGCCTGGCGACGACGGTACATGCGCCACGATACCCCCGCACGTGGCACCAACGAGTTCTACGCCGGAGGATGCGCCGTTTACCGCCGCAACCAATGTCGACGACAGCGAAGCGGTCCTGACAGACGCAAAGTGAATCACCGCCTGCGACTGCAGCGCGCCACATGCGCTCTGTCCCACCGCTTGGCGCGCGCTAGTAGAAACGTCAATAAACTGCGGCACCGCGATCGCGGCGAGGATGCCGAGAATCACGATCACCACCACGAGCTCGATCAGGGTGAAACCCGCTTGTACTACTTTGCGCATGACTGTTCCTTCCTCTCGGAGTTATCAGCTCTCGGCAGGGCTCCAAGTTGAATCGTCCCCAGCCCGCCCCTTATATCCTAGGGTCCGATAATACGCACAACGCGATAGGCGTGCAACTGGGTTTGTCAATACGCGTCAATCAGTTCCGGGACTAAACCTAGAAACCTTGTGAGAATTCTCACTGGACCGGATCCCACCTGAAAGCCGTGACCGGCCGCAGGGCCACGCCCGTATAGGCGTACGTGGCGGACTTCTGGACTTCCACCCGGAATCGCAGGTGCCGCGCGCTCGAGTCGTCCGGGTCGGCGACCAGGTAACGCGTCAACTTGGGTACGTAAACCAGCTCGTTGCGAACCCGATCGTAGAGCCAGTTGCCGCCTTCGATGTCGGCGGGCACACCCACGAATTCGCCCTGATAGTTCGACGCCTGCATCACGCCGCTGACGAACGGGCTGCGCCCGGGCAACGCTTCGATGGTCCCGTACTCGCCCTTCAGCGCAAGGAAGGCCACCCGCGCATAGAGGCCGGCATGAAGCTGGCCCAGGGTCGCCTCCATCGCGGCCTTTTCGGCCGCTTCGGCGTAGGTAAGTAACCGCTCCAAGAGCACCGCCGCCAGAATCCCGGCGATGATCACATACAGCCCGGACTGCAGGAAATTGCGCTGCCGGCTGGCGGCTATCACTTCTTCAGCAGCACATTGCCGAGGCCCCAGATCGGCATGAAGACGCCCAGGGCGAGGATGAGGACCATCACTCCTAGAGCCACGGTGAGGATCGGCTCGATGTTGGCCGCGAGGTTCTTGATGTCGTAATCCACCTCGCGCTCGTACATGTCCGCGACCTCGTCCATGAGATCGTCGAGCTCCCCGGTCTCCTCCCCCACGGAGACCATTTCCAGGACGACCGGCGTGAAAATGCCGCTCGCCGTCGCCGTGCGCAGCACGCTTTCGCCGCGCTCCACCCCGTCGCGCATCTGGCTGATGCGCAGAGCCATGTAGGCATTCGACACCACCTCGCTCACAACCGACATGGCTTGCACGATCGGCACTCCCGCGCGCACCGCGAGCGACATGCCGCGCGCAAAGCGCGCGAGCGTCGCGCGCAGGATGATCGGACCGGCGAGCGGCAGCCTCAGCTTCCAGCGGTCCCACTGGTAGCGCCCCTGCTCCGTGCTGGCGTAGATCTGCGCGCCGAAGACGGCGGCCAGCAGCGCCGCCAGCAGCGCCCACCAGTAGGCGACAAAGAAGTTGGACGTGCCGATCAGTACCTGGGTCAGCAGCGGCAGCGGCACCTTCTGCGCCTCGAAGATCTTGGCGAACGCCGGAATGACGAACAAGTTCACCACCGACACCGCCACCGCGATGACCACCAGCACGATGATCGGGTAGCGCACCGCAGCCTTGATGCGGTCGCGAATCTCCTTGTCGAACTCCATGTAGCCGAACATGCGATTGAACGATTGGTCGAGCTCGCCGGTCGCCTCGCCGATGCGGATCACGCTGATGTAGAAGGGGCTGAATACCTTGGGGTGACTGCGCATCGCCGCCGAGAGCTCGCGGCCGGCGTCGAGGCTCGTGCGCAGGTCGCCGATCACATCGGCGAGCGACGGGTTGCGGGTGGACTGCTGCAATCCCGCGAGCGCGCGCATGATCGGCACGCCCGCCTTGAGCAGCGCGTACATCTGCCGCGAGAACAGCATGATGTCCACGTCGGTAATTGGCGGCGCGCTGAGCCGCCGCCACCACTCGGGCGCCGCGATCGCGGTGCGTTCCGCCACGGGCTGGATGTCCACCGGCGTCACGCCGATGGCGAGCAGTTGATCGGCGACGGCGCCGGAATCCGCGCCCTCCAGCCTGCCGGTCACCAGGCCGCCGCGAGTGTCGCGCCCGCGGTAGGCGTAGTTCGGCACGCTACTCCTCCACCTGCGTCGCGACTTTGAGCACTTCGGCCACGGTGGTGCGGCCCTCGAGCACCAGCTCGAGGGCCCGATCGGTGAGCCGCGCGCCCTGCATCTGCGGCCGCGCCACTTCGCCGAAGGTGTTGGGGTCGCGCGCCACCACCGCGCGCGCCAGGTCCGGAGTCATCTCCAGCATTTCGTAGACGCCGATGCGGCCCGCGAAACCCGAGCCATTGCAGTGCGAGCAGCCGCGCCCGTGGAAGTACTTGTGGCTGGCAGAGTCCGCCCCGAGCTCCGCCGCCAGCCAACGCGACTCGTCGGCATCCGGCTGGTACTCGGAGTTGCAGGTCTCGCAGTTCAGCCGCACCAGCCGCTGGGCCAGCACCGCATGCACTGACGTCGCCACCATGTAGCTCGGCGCGCCCATGTCGATCAGGCGGATCGGGGTGCTGACCGCGTCCTTGGTATGCAGGGTGGAGAACACCAAGTGGCCGGTGAGCGCCGCGCGCAGCGCGATTTGCGCCGTGTCCTCGTCGCGGATCTCGCCCACCAGGATGATGTCCGGGTCCTGGCGCAGCGCCGAACGCAGCACGCGTGCGAACGTGAGATCGATCTTCTCGTTGACCTGCACCTGGTTGATGCCCGCCAGGCGGTATTCGACCGGATCCTCCACGGTGATGATCTTGCGCTCGGGCGTGTTCACCTCGGAAAGCGCGGAGTACAGCGTGGTGGTCTTGCCGCTGCCCGTCGGCCCGGTCACCAGCACCATGCCGGCGGTCTTCTGGATGATCTCGCGGAAGCGCTGCAGCATCTGCGGCGGCATGCCGAGGCTGTCGAGCGACTGCCGGGTCGCGCGGCGGTTCAGCAGGCGCA
>Ga0326597_10008664_pt1 | contig 13696 bp, 12 predicted proteins | sample RVTome_12_FD_203789 | JGI IMG/M metagenome (GOLD analysis project Ga0326597, IMG submission 203789) | Soil microbial communities from uranium-contaminated site in the Upper Colorado River Basin, Wyoming, United States - RVT100D185 | ecosystem: Environmental > Terrestrial > Soil > Contaminated >... | reverse complement strand
GAGGTGGCGATCGAGCTCGAGGGCAACGCGCGCGCGATCGTGCGCCACGCGCGGCTGCGCGGGCTGATCTGCACTGCGACGCCCCGTGACGCGAAGCGGCCGGCGACGCTCGCGATCTCGGGCCCGCTCGCCCTGTTCAGGCGCACGTCGCTCTACGGCCGCCACCTGGCGGAGCTCGTGCCGCTGCTCGCCTGGAGCCGCGGCTTCCGGCTCGAGGCGCGTTGCGTCGTGCGCGGGGAGGAGGGGCGCTTCGTGCTTCGCCCGACCGATCCGATCCTGCCGGCGAAGCCGCCGCGGTTGTACGACAGCCGGCTGGAGAGGCGTTTTGCGCGCGAGTTCGCGCGTGCCACGGCGGACTGGGAGCTCGTGCGCGAGCCCGAGCCGCTGGCGGCCCTGGGCACGCTCGTCTTCCCCGACTTCGCGATCACGCACCGGCGCGACCCGGCGCGGCGCTGGCTGCTCGAGATCGTCGGCTTCTGGACGGCCGACTACGTGCGGCGCAAGCTCGCGCACCTGCGCGCCGCCCGCGTGCCGAGGCTGATCGTGTGCCTCGACGCCGCCCGCGACTGCGGCGACCGGCCGCTGCCCCCCGAATGCCCGGTCCTGCGCTTCCGGCGCCGGATCGACCCCGCCGACGTGCTGCGGATCATCGAGGGGTAGCGATACGGTGTCAGACACCGTATCGCCAGACGTCGAGGGCGCGGGCGGCGGCGAGGGCGGCGCGGCGGGCGTAGTCCTCGTCACGCAGCACGAGCTCCCCGTGCAGCCGCGCGAGCTTGCTCGCCGTGGTAACGGACACGCCGAGGTGGGCAGCGATGCGGCGGAAGTCGGCGCCGCACAGCTCGCGCGTCAACCCCGCGCGCACGACGGGCCATCCGTCCCTCGCGCCGACCTTCCACGCTCTCCTCCCGCCCTCCCCCCCGTCCTCGGAGCACGCGATCGCGCGGATCGCATCCTCCAGCGTGCTCAGGCCGACGATCGGGCAGCCCGGGGGCACGCGGTCGGCCAGCCTGGCCTTGCGCTCCATCCAGCTCTTCACGCCGGCGGGAGCCGCGGCGACCAGGTCGTCCAGAGGGTCGTCGAATACCCGCGAGCCCCAGCGCGCCTCGACGACGCGCGCGAGGTCCTCCGGGAGCTTCCCGAACACCTCGGAGTACCGCGCCGGATCGTAGGAGGAGAGCCCGAGAGTCTCGCGGACGGTCTCCTCCACCCAGCTCCGCTCGAGCCACGGCGGACCGCCCCGGGCCTCGCGCGCGTAGAATCGTGCGCTGCCGTGGGGATAGTCGCACGCCCTCGGAACCAAGCCCGCCGCGACGGCGTTGCGGTCGATGTAGTCAACCACCGCGTGTCGGTAGTGGATCGATTCGACCGGCTTCGAGAGGTAGCGGCCACGCACGAGCGATCCGTCCCGCCTCCGGCCACGGTTGAACCAGCGCGAGTATTCCGTCTGCACGCGCTGCATGGCTCGCCCCAGCTCGCCCTGCGGGCTGCGCACGAGCAAGTGGAAGTGCGTGCTCAGCATGCAGTACGCATGGACCTCGACCTCGCCCCGCTCGCCGGCCGCGCCGAGCTGCTCCTGGAAGACCTCCATGTCCTGCCCGTGCTCGAACAGCGTGCGGCGCGCGATGCCGCGGTTCATGACGTGGTGCCAGGTGTCGGAGTGGTCGCTTCGGGGGGGGCGTGCCAAGGCGGCACCTCCTAGGAGCGGAGGACCTGCCGCAGGCGTGCGCGGTTGCGGGGGGGTGGAGAAAAGTGTCTGACACCGTACGGACGGCGTAGTAACGTCCAGGCATGTCCCGTTTCGCGCCCGGCCTCGCCCTGGGGACGCTGCTCGCCGTGCCCGCGCTCCACGCCCAGGAGGCCCTCGACGACAGCGAGCTCGTCGGGAGTATCTACGAACAGGCACAGGTCGTCGTACGGTTGGTGCGCGAGGGGGATTGGGAGGGGGTGATCGAGGAGGCGCGCAAACAGCGCGAGACCTGTACAAAGGGCGCGGACGCCTGGTTTCACGCCCTGTACTGGCTGGTGCAGGCGCACCGCGCACGTTGGGAGCCCGAGCTGCTCGAGCGCGAGGCGCGCGCGACGCTCGCCGAAGCGGCGGCCCGGCGCGCCCGCCACCCCCGCGCGACACGCAGCGCCCTCGGACCGCTGCACCCCTGGAGCGCCCGCTGGGTGATCGACGTGCGCGTCCAGCTCGCGCGGCTCGAGCAGTCGCGCGGTGGGCACGAGCTGGCGCTGGGGCACCTCGAGCTCGTGCTCGGCGAGCTGCGCTCCGGGCTGCCGGTGCGAAAGCGAGACGAGCTGACGGCCCAGGCCGAGCTCGAGGCGGGGCGCAGCCTGTTCGCCCTGGGGCGCTTCGACGAGGCGCGCGCGATGCTCGACGCGCTGCGTGACGCGTATCCGATGTCGCGCCCGGCGCACTTCGCCGCAGCGCTGCTGGCCGACGTTCCGGGCGCGGCGGATCCCTACCGCGGCCTCTTCGCCCCAGACCCGGTCCACGCCGAGCGGCGCGCGGCGCTGCGCGCGGGATTGCCGCGGGCGCGCGCGCGGCTGGCAGCGATCCTGGGCCGGCCCGAGGCGGAGCTGCCGCGCGTGCGTCTGGGCGTCGCCGACGGGGGGCCCGAGCACTCGGCCGAGAACGCCATCACCGGCTACGACTCGCGCCGGCCGGCGGAGCCTCCCTCGATCGTCGTGATGGCCGAGGCGCTCGGGCTCGGACGCTTCGATCCGGAAGTCGTCCTGCTGCACGAGCTCACGCACGCCGAGCTCGCGACCCGGCTCGGGTTCGCCTACGAGCGCCTGCCCGCGTGGCTGGCCGAAGGCCTCGTGCAGGCGATCTGCGGCGAGTTGGAGCACGCTGCGCTGGACCACCTGGTGACCTGCCTGCGCACGGACGCGAGCCGCTACGTGGACCCGCAGTTCGTGAGCAGCGACATGCTCGATTACGGCCCCACCGCCCCGGGCGAGCCGGCGGCCCCGGCGGAGCCCATGCTGGTCGTCCTGCTCGCCGAGGCCGCCGAGGGACGCGGCGTCGAGCGCTTCATTGAGGCGCTGCTCGGCGGGGCGAGCGTCGAGGACGCCATGCGCGCGGTCACCGGGCTCTCCCTGGAAGACTACCGGCGCGCGGCGCGCGACCGGGCCGACGCCTTGATGGCCGAACTGCGGGGGCGCTCTCTCGGGGTCATCGACGTGCTCCAGCGGGCGCGCGGCGAGGGTGCGCGCAGAGCCGCCAGCGTGGCCGCGTCCTATCTGGAACAGCAGCTCCCCCCCCTGGCGGAGGGGCACGTGCGGCGCACGCGGGCCGAGGCGCTCGAGCTACTCGGCCGCAACGAGGAAGCCCTGAGCGTGTGGAGCGAGCTGGCCGCCGACGCCGTGCGCCATAATGGACTGGTCGACTACGCCTTTCTCGGCTGTGCGCGCTGCCTGATGCGACTCGACCGCGCCGCCGACGCGCGGCGGCTGCTCGAGTTCCTGTCCCACGCCGGCTCTTCCCTGCCCACGCGCGAGAGCGCCGCGCGCATGCTCGCGCGGCTGGCGCAGAAGCGGAGCGAGCGCTGATGGGGTGACAAGGGCGCACTTCAGCGCAGGTCAGACGGCGTGGTATCGTGCAGGCATGTCCCGTTTCGCGCCCGGCCTCGCCCTGGGGGCGTTGCTCGCCGCGCCCGCGCTCCATGCCCAGGATCCGCTCGACGATCCGCAGCACGTCGCGCGCGTGCGCGAGCAGGCGATGCTCGTCGCGCGGCTGGCGGGCGAGGGCGCGTGGGAGCGAGTGATCGACGAGGCGCACGTGCAACGCGATCTGGTCGCGCGCGGCACCGACGCTTGGTTCGACGCGCAGCACTGGCTGGTCGAGGCGCACCGCCAGCGGTGGGAGCCCGAGGCGCTGAAGCGCGAGGCGCGCGCGACCCTGGCGGAGGCGGAGGAGCAGCGCACGCGCGAGCCGCGTGCGACGCGCAGCGCGCTAGGGCCGCTGCACTCCTGGAGCGCGGGGTGGGTGATCGGCGTGCGCATCGAGCTCGCGCGGCTCGAGCAGTCGCGCGGTGCGCACGAACGGGCGCTGGAGCACCTCGAGCTCGCCCTCGACGAGCTGCGAGCCGGCCTGCCCGTACGCAAGGGTGCCGACCTGATGGCGCGGGCCGGGCTCGAGGCGGGGCGCAGCCTGCTCGCCCTGCGGCGCTTCGACGAGGCGCGCACCGCGCTCGAGTCGCTGCGCGACGTGTACCCCGCGACACACGAGGCGCGGCTCGGTGCGGCACTCCTGGGAGACCTCCCGGGGGAGGTGGATCCCTACCGCGGGCGCTTCGCCGTCGACCCCGTCCACGCCGGTCGGCGCGCGGCGCTGCGCTCGGCGATGCCGCTGGCACGCGCGCGGCTGGCCGCGATCCTGGGCTGGCCGGAATCGGAGCTGCCGCGCGTGCGCGTCGGCATCGCCGACGGGACGGCCGAGCACGCCGACCTGGACGCCTACACGAGCTACGACCCGCGACGTCCGGCGGAGCCGGCCTCGATCGTCGTGCTGGCCAGCGGGCTGGCGCTCGGACGCTACGACCCGGAGCGCGTGCTGATGCACGAACTCGCGCACGCCGTGCTCTGGCAGCGGCTCGGGCTCGCCCACGAGGATCTGCCCCCGTGGCTGGCGGAGGGCCTGGTGCAGGCGACCTGCGGCGAGCTGGAACGTAACGCCTTCAACCACCTCGCGGCGTACCTCTTGCGCGACGTGCGCCGCTACGTCGATCCGCAGTTCTGGGCGCGGTACGTCTTCGACTACGGGCCCACGACGCCCGGCCGGCCGCCGACTCAGGTGGAGCCGATGCTGGTGGTACTGCTCTCCGAGGCCGCCGATGGCCGCGGCGTCGAGCGCCTGCTCGCGGCGCTCGACGGGGGCGCGGGCGTCGACGTGGCCCTGCGCGAGGTCACGGGGCTCTCCGGTCAGGAGTACTGGCGCGCCGCGCGCGATCGCGCCGACGCCTTCATGGCCGAGCGCTGGCGGCGCACGCGTACGCTGATCGAGTTGCTCGAGGTCGCCCGCCACCAGGACGCGCGCACGGCGGCCGGCGTGGCCGCGACCTGGCTCGAGCGCGACCTCGACCCCGTGACCGAGGGGCACGCGCGGCGCACGCGGGCCGAGGCGCTCGAGTGGCTCGGCCGGGAGGAGGAGGCCCTGGGCGTGTGGAGCGAGCTGGCCGCCGACGCCGTGCGCCACCCGGTGCTGGTGGACCTCGCCCTGCTCGGTCGCGCGCGCTGCCTCGAGCGGCTCGAGCGCGTCGGCGAGGCACGGCAGGTGCTCGAGTTCGTGTCCGACGCCGCCTCGATGCTGAGCACGCGCGAGACCGCCGCGCGCATGCTCGCGCGGCTGCGAGCGAAGGAGGACGAGCGCTGATCGCGCCGTCGGAGACCGCCTGCCGCCGTCCGGAGACCGGCGCGTCCTCCGGGCCCTCGGGGCTCTCGGCGCGCCGCGGCGGTCGCTTGCAGCAGCCTGTCGGAGAACCCCCGCGCGGCAAGGCGGCGACCATGCGGGCCAGTAGGGCGAAGGGCGATACGGTGTCCGATACGGTGTCAGACACCTTTCCACCACGGCTGGGGTGGAAAAGCGTCTGAAGGCTCTCAGTCCTGCACGTCGATGAGCTCGAGCCGCTCGCCGTTGGCGGGGTCGACCTCCAGAACGAGCCCGATCCCCTCGGCGTAGAACTTGTGCTCCACGTTGCCCGGCTCGAGGGGCGTGAAGTCCAGGGTCTCGCGGCAGCCGTCGAAGTCCCCGTAGGGCACCGACACGGAGGCGTCGCGCGAGAGCACGGTGGCCGCGTCCTCGGCCTCGCCCAGGAGGAACTCCTGGCGGTACGTCTGCCCCAGGAAGAGGTCGGCCGGCATGATGATGCCGGGGCTGGCTCCGTCCTCGCCGGCGATCCAGGAGCCTCCGAGGTCGACCAGGAAGCCGTCCTCGAACACCATCGAGAGCTCGCCGAAGTACCACACGTTGCCCTCCAGGTCTCGGGCGTAGTAGTCGAAGGTGTCCTCGACCACCTCGCCGTCGACCGACTCGGTGTCGCGCACGGCGACGCACTCGACCCCGAGGATTTCGCGCGTCTCCTTCAGGAAGGTCACGACCGAGACCTCGATCTCGCCCTCCGCGGTCGTCTTCTGGTAGGTGAGGGTCCTGCCGGGCACGAGCGGGAAGAAGGGGTTGTCGGCGCCGCCGCCGGCGAAGTCCCGCGGGTCGATGGTCGGGTCGTACGGCCCGCCACCCAGCAGGTCGCAGAGATCGAGGCGCGCTCCGAACTGCTCCTGGGCCTCGCCGAGACCGTCGAAGAACTCCTCCCAGGCGTCTGCGACGCACTGCGCGTGCTCATCGGGGTCGGTCGAGTTGGCGCAGATGCCGAGGGCGAGGAAGAGCTCCGACAGGACCTCGGCGCGGCGCGCCATGCGCGCCTTGACGGCGGTCACCCGGCAGGCGTCGACGAAGCTCGCGGGGCTCGTCGCTGTCGCCTCCATGGACGGCGAGGGAATGGCGGCGAGGCAGGCGAGCGCGGCAAGGGTGAAGGTGTTTTTCATGGCGGGTTCCTCTTCGGAGCGTGAACGGGCGGGAATGCCGGGACCGGCGCCCGGGCGGGCGCGCGGCGAGCCCGGCTCAGCGGACGCCGAGACACCCAATGCCGTGCCCGGGCGGATCGCCGACATGACGGTCCCGTGACGGGGAGCGCGCGGTCATCGCGGGCGCGTCTCGTGCGGGGGTCGATCATCCCGGGGTAATGAAGGCCGTGCGCGCGGTGCGCGCACACGGTGCCCGAGCGCTCGCTCCCGCGTGCGATTGCGCTCGATCCGCGCGGCGCCACGGCGCGGTTCTGCTCTTGGCTCGGGGAGCGCTCCACCGGCCAGCGCCCCTCCGATGATGCGGCCATGATCCCGCTCCGCCGGATCGGAGCTAGAATCGGCTCCGGGGCGTCCGCAATTCGCGCGGAGAACCTCGTCCGGCGACGTGGACGCGCCCCAGCAGACGCGTGGCGTGCCTCGCGCGGGGCTCCGCCGCGCCGACCGAGTGCCGGAGATCCATCATGCACGAAGCAAACCTCACTGTCGCGGCCGTCGCTCTGGCCGCCATCACGGCGCCTCAGGCGCACGATGCACCTTTGTTCCGACTCCAAGAGGAGCGGATCTCCATCGAGTACAACGTCACCAGGGCCGAGGCCGTCATCGCCATGGAGGCCGAGGCCGAGGTCGCCCTGCGAGGCCTGGAGATCCGCGCGCCCGACGGCGAGCTCCTGTTCACGCTGTCCGCCGCGGCCGCGGCGGGACCGGGCTTCAAGGAGTTCCGCCTGGGGAGCGCGGAGATCGGGCCGACGTCCTTCGCGAAGATGCTCGCCGAGGGCGTCTACGAGCTGCGCGGGCGGACGGCTGGCGGTCAGCTCGTGCTCGGCGAGGCGCTCCTGTCTCACGGACTCCTGCGACCGCCGGTCGTGCTCTACCCCGTCGAGGGAGCGCGGGACGTGCCGACGGACCTCGTCGTGAGCTGGGTGCCCGAGGCGGGGGTGGCGGGATACCACGTGGTCCTCGAGCAGGGCGAGAACGACGGCCTGTCCCTGGACCTGCCGGGCGGTGCCTCGTCCTTCCAGGTGCCGCCGGGGATCCTGGCGCATGGCACGGAGAGCCACGTCGAGGTCGGGGCGATCGCGCCGAACGGCAACCGCACCCTGGTCGAGATCTCCTTCACGACCCGTTGAGCCGCGCATGCGCGTCCTGATCGTCGAGGACTCGGATTCCCTGCGCGAATCCCTGCGCGTCGGGCTCACGCGCCATGGCTTCGCCGTCGACGTGGCGGGCGACGGCAGGCGCGGCCTCTCCTATGCGCTCAACAACCCCTACGACGTCATCCTCCTGGACCTGATGCTGCCCGAGCTCGACGGAATCAGCCTCCTGACCCGGCTGCGCGCGAAGAAGGACCGGCCGCAGGTGCTCGTGCTGACGGCCAGGGACCGCGTGGAGGACCGCGTGCAGGGCCTCAACGAAGGGGCGGACGACTACCTGGTCAAGCCCTTCTACTTCGAGGAGCTCCTCGCGCGCATCCACGCCCTCGTCCGGCGCCGCTACGAGGAGCGCGCTCCGACGGTGCGCGTGGGCGAGCTCGAGGTCAACGTGGTGGCGCGCATGGCGGCATACCAGGGCCGCGCGCTCGACCTCACGGCGCGCGAGTACGCGCTGCTCGAGTACATCGCCCTGCGCCGCGGCCAGACGGTCAGCCGCGAGGAGATCGAGGACCACATCTACGGAGTGAACAAGCTCCCCTCCAGCAACGCCGTCGACTCCACCATCTGCATCCTGCGCGCCAAGCTCGGAAACCAGGGCAAGGACCTCATCCGCACGCGCCGCGGCCTGGGCTACGTCCTCGAGGAGCCGCGGGCGTGAGCTCGATCCGCTCGTACCTCCTCTCGCGCCTGCTGGGCGGGACGGCCCTGGTGCTCGCCGCGGCGGGCGCCGGGGTCTATTTCTTCGTCACCCGCTCGATCGAAGCCCAGTTCGACGCCAATCTCCTGGACCGCGTCCAGGGCTTCGCCTCGATCACCTTCCAGGTCGGAGAGCGCGTCGAGCTCGAGTTCTCCGACGAGCTGATGCCGGAGTACGCGCGCGAGGAGCTGCCGGCCTACTTCCAGGTCCGGTACGGCCCCGATCTGGCTGCAGGGAAGGGCGAGCTGCTCGAGTGCTCGAAGTCGCTCCGCGGCGGGGACCTGGTCCTGCCGGTCACGCCCGCCTTCGAGCCGTTGAGCTGGAGCGCGCCGCTCCCGGACGGGCGGCCGGGGCGCTACGTGACGCAGCTCGTCGAGGTCCACCACGTCTACCCCGAGGAGGGGCCGGACCGGCCTCAGGCGGCCACGCTCTCGATCGTCGTCGCGCGCGGGCGCGAGGAGCTGCTCGCCGCCGAGCGGCGGGTGCTGGCGAGCGGCGCCGCCCTGACGCTCGCGCTGATGGGGCTGATCGCCCTCGTCGCGTGGATGGCGGTGAAGCGCGGGCTCGAGCCGGCGAACCGCCTGGCGGCGGCGCTGGACGCCATCCAGGTCGAGCGCCTGCCGCCCGGCCTCGACCTCGGCCCGCTGCCGTCGGAGCTGGCGCCGGTGGCGCAGAAGACCGATGCCCTCATGCGGCGCGTCGACACGGCCCTCGAGCGCGAGCGCCGCACGACGGCCGACATCGCTCACGAGCTGCGCACGCCGATCAGCGAGATGCTGGCGGCGTCGGAGGTGGCCCTGTTGGACGAGCGCGACGTCGACGGCGCGCGCGGAGCGCTGAAGATGGTGCGCGACGTCTCCTGGCGCATGGGGCGTTCGGTGTCGACGCTGCTCGAGCTGACCCGGCTGGAGATGGGAGAAGAGGCCGGCGAGCGCGAGCGCGTCGACCTCCATGCCGTCGTGCTGGAAGCCCTGCGCTCGCTCGCGGCCCTCGAGCGCCAGCGCGGGTTGCGCGTCGAGAACCGCCTCGACGGCGCCGGTACGGTCGAGGGCGAGCGCGACGTGCTCCTCATCGTCGTCTCGAACCTCTTGAGCAACGCCCTGTACTACTCCCCGCGCGGAGGCACCGTCGAGTGCCGCCTGGAGCGTCCGGAGGGCGGCTGGCGCCTCGTGGTCGAGAACGGGGCGCCCGACCTGCGGCCCGAGGAGCTCGGCGTCCTGTCCCAGCCCTTCTGGCGAAAGGACCGCGCCCGGACGGACGGCAACCGCACGGGGCTGGGCCTGGCGCTCTCGCGGGCGCTGGCCGAGAAGAAGGGGATGGAGCTCCGATTCGAGCTCGAGGGCGGCATTTTCCGCGCGCTGCTGGGGAGCGAGTCGAACGGCCAGGGCGATACGGTGTCAGACACCGTTTCACCACGGGGGTGGTGAAAAAGGGTCTGGCGCTGTATCGCCGCCCGCCGGCCGCTTCCATTACCATTCCGCGCACGAGAGGGAGCCGGAGCGCTGTCGCTCCACGACCGGGACACACGTGCCATCCGGAGGTTGACCCATGGCGTTCTTGAGTGATCTGTGGCTTCCGATACTGCTCTCGGCGGTCTTCGTGTTCGTCGTCAGCTCGATCCTGCACATGGCGCTGCCGTTCCACAAGGGGGACTGCAAGCCGCTGCCCGGCGAGGAGGGCGTGCTCGACGCGCTGCGCGCGGCCGGAGTGCAGCCCGGCGAGTACATGTTCCCCGGCGCGGAGTGCATGAAGGACATGGGCACGCCCGAGATGCGGGCGAAGTTCCAGCGCGGACCCGTCGGCATGATGACGGTCATGCCCAACGGGCCGATCAACATGGGCCGGTCGCTGGCGCAGTGGTTCGTCTTCTCGCTCGTGATCAGCGTCTTCTGCGGCTACCTGGCCACGGCGCTGCTGCCGCACGGCGCCGAGTACCTGGCCGTGTTCCGCCTGACCGGCACCGTGGCCGTCCTGGCCTACGGCGTCAGCCACGTCCCCGACTCGATCTGGAAGGGCGTGAGCTGGAGCATCACGGCCAAGTTCCTGCTCGACGGAGTGATCTACGGCCTCGTCACCGCCGGCACCTTCGGCTGGCTGTGGCCGTCCGCGGCCCTGTAACGATTCCGATACGCTCACGGGCGCTTTCCCGCATCCCGCGCGGCGCGGGATGCGGGAAAGTGTCGGGGCCCGCGTCCACCGATCCAGGAGGATCCGACATGAGAAGCGCGCTCTCGCTGGCCGTCGCCCTGTTCGCGTCCCTCGCCTGCACCTCGACGCCGAAGGGCGAGCAGGCGGCCCGCTCTCCTGCCGCCGGCGGGCAGGACGGGGGCGGCAGCGAGCTGCGAGGCGTCGTCGTCCCGGTCGAGCCCGCCGCGCTCGCGCTCTGGCCCGAGGCCTACGCGGGCGAGCTCGTCGTGCTCGAGGCGCTGCCGCACGGCACCCTCGTCGCGCAGGACGACGTCGTCGCGCGGCTCGACCCGCGCGCGCTCGAGCAGCAGCTCGCCGACGCGCGCCTGGAGCTCGACTCCGCCCGGGTCGAGCACGCCGGGCTGGTGGCGAAGAACGACGTGGCCGGCGAGGCCGCGGCGTCGCAGCTCGCGCGGACCGAGGCCGGGCTCGACCGCGCGCGGCGCGCGCTGGCGGGCTTCGAGGCCGTCGAGCGCGCGTTCGAGCGCCGCTCCGACGCGCTCGCGCTCCTGCGCGAGCAGGACGGAGTCGACGACCAGCTCGACGAGCTGGCCCAGCTCGAGGCGATGTACGCGGCCGACGAGCTGGTCGACGCGACCGAGGAGATCGTGCTGAAGCGCTCGCGCCGCCGGCTGGCCCGCGCCCGGGCCTGGAACGAGCTCTCCCAGGACCAGCGCGACCACCGCGTCGAGCTCAGCGACGCGCTCGAGCTCGAGTCCCGGCGCGAGGACGTGGCGCGGGAGGAGGAGGGGTTGGCGCACCTGCGCGCGACGGCGGCGGTCGAGGCGCGCGCGCGCGCGGGCGCGGAGGCGCGCTCGGCGGCCGATCTCGCGCAGAAGGAGACGCGGCTGGCGCGGCTCGAGCGCGACCGCGAGCTCCTGACCTTGCGCGCGCCGCGCGCCGGCGTGCTGCTGCACGGCTCGGCGCGCGACCTGCGCTCCGGCGGTGCGCCGAAGCGCGTCGAGCGCGGCGGCACGCTCGCCGCGCGCGCCGACGTCCTGCTGGTGGCCGATCCCGCACGTCTGGCGGTCGCGCTCGACGTGCCCGAGTCGCAGCGCGCCGGTCTGGCCGACGGCGCGGCCGTGACGGTGCGGCCGCTGGCGCTCTCCGGCGTCGAGCTGCGCGGGACGCTCGCGCTCGCCGCCCTGCCCGCCGTCGCGAAGGGCGAGGAGGGCGCCTTCGAGGCCACGGTCGCGCTCGACGGGACGGCGCCCGGGCTCGTGTGCGGGATGCACGTCGTGGTCGCGGCGGCGGGAGCGCGGCGGTGAGCCCGTTCGCGGCCGTCGCCCTCGCGCTCGCGCTCTGCGCGCCGGTCGCGGCGCAGGAGCCGGCCGCGCCGCGCTCCGCCGCCGCGCCGGTCGCGGCGCGGGAGCAGGAGCGGGAGCCGCCGGCGGCCGCGCCCGACGTGCGCGCGGCCCTGGCCGGCGCGATCGAGTGGCTGGTCCACAACCAGAGCCCCGACGGCTCCTGGGGCTCGCACCACTCGCCGCGGCCGATCGAGGTGCTGGCCTCGGTGCCCGGCTCGCAGGAGGCCTTCCGCGTGGCGACGACGGCGCTCGTCACCACGGCGCTGCAGGAGTGTCCGCTCTCCGGCGACGACGGCCTGGCGGCGGCGGGCCGCGGCATCGACTACCTGCTCGGGGCCTACGACGTGAAGCGCCAGAGCGGCCTCGAGCACTACAACGTGTGGTCGTTCGGGTACGTGCTGCAGTGCTTCGGCGAGCGCCTGCTGGCGCGGCCCGACGACCGGCGCGCCGGCGAGATGCGCGCCGCCTGCCGGCGGCTGATCGGGAAGCTCGACACGTACCAGACGCTCGACGGCGGCTGGGGCTACCTGAGCTTCGACGTGCCGACGTTCAAGCCCTCGGACACCTCGATGAGCTTCACGACGGCCACGATCCTGGTCGGCCTCGAGCGCGCGCGCCGGGCCGGGATCGCGGTGCCCGAGCCGCTGCTGGCTCGCGCGCTCGACCACCTGAAGCGCTCGCGCCTCCCGGACGGCGCGTTCCTGTACGGCGAGTACCTGAAGTACTCCCCGCGGCACGGCATCAACCAGCGCAAGGGCTCGGCCTGCCGCAATCCGCAGTGCCACTGGGCGCTCGACCTGCACGGAGAGGAGCCGCCGTCCGCGGACACGTTCGTCGAGAGCTTGCGCGACCTCCTGGTGCGCCACGCCGGTTTCCAGCGCGCCGCGGTGCGCCGGCCGATCCCGCACGAGTCGTGGTACTCGATCTCGGGCTACTTCTACCTCTACGGCCACGCCTACGCCGCCTGCGTGCTCGAGACGCTGTCCGAGGAGCAGCAGGAGCCGCTCTGGCCGCTCCTGGTCGAGGGCGTGATGTACTGCCGTCAGCCCGACGGCTCGTTCTGGGACTACCCGCTCTACAGCTACCACAAGCCCTACGGCACCGGCTTCGCGGTGATCGCGCTGACGCGCGCGCTGGAGCACGAGTAGGTCGCGGGCTCCCTTCCCGGGCCGGCGCGCGCGGGATCAGCGGCTGGCGAGCTCCTTCACGCGCGCGCGCAGCGTCACCTTCACCTGCTCCCAGTCATCCTTCGTCGCGAGCACCGGCTCGGGGTCCCGCTCGGCGTCGTCGAACCAGGTCAGCGCGACGAGGACGTGGCCCACGTCGCGCAGCGAGAACTTCTCGCGGTAGCCCGCGAGCATGTCCGCCAGCTTTCAACGTGCCGCGGGGTCCCCTTTCAGCGTGCCGTCGACACGAGGTCGGCCGAGCGGCGGTGCCCGAGCTGCAGGGCGAGGGCCGTGCCGCCGGCCAGGTAGAACCCGCGCTGGGCGGCCGGCGCGCCGAGCCGCGCGAGCGTTGCCCGCAGCTCGGCCGGGAGGATCGCGGCGTGCAGCTCCGACCCCTCGGGGCTCACGGGCGCCTCCCGTCCCACACCGCGCGCCGCGGATCCTCGATCCAGGCCGTCACCTCGTTCTCGGCCTCATCTCCGCCAGGCCGTATCGTCGCGGTTATCGAGCTGCGGAGCAAGAGAGGTGCTCGCGCCGACCAGCCGGCGTACACTCCTTCCGTGTCGCGCGGTCGTTCCAGGCGCGAGCGGGATCCGTGGA
>Ga0326597_10008663_pt1 | contig 13697 bp, 11 predicted proteins | sample RVTome_12_FD_203789 | JGI IMG/M metagenome (GOLD analysis project Ga0326597, IMG submission 203789) | Soil microbial communities from uranium-contaminated site in the Upper Colorado River Basin, Wyoming, United States - RVT100D185 | ecosystem: Environmental > Terrestrial > Soil > Contaminated >... | reverse complement strand
AGTGTTTGTCCCATCAAACGGAGCGTCGCTTCCATATTTGCCTGCCGAGCGGACAACTCCGAGATCGCCTTGACCAGATCGGCATCGATTTCTTCGGACAACGAAGCCCGCAACTGCACGTCTTCGTCTTGGACGCGCTGTGCCAATACATCCAGCGAGCGAGCGCGGGCACCGAGATCGGCTCGAGAGAACGTCAGTCGTTCGAAGTCGTCATCCATCATCTCGACAGCGCGACCGATCTCGCGAAGATCGAAACTTTCAAGCGCCTCGCTAAGTCGCACGAGCGAGTTGAAAACTCCTTTTGTTTCAGTCGGATTGACGTCAGCGCCTTGCACCCTATCAAAAGCGCCTCCCGCGAATGTGGCGACGACTCCTGTTGTCGCAATCACCCCGGAGCCGTTGTTCGCCGGATCTTGAATGGTTTCGAGTCCGGCGGTGAAGGTTCCTTGCGTGTCGATCGCATCGATGATCGTGTTCGCCGTGGTTTGTCCGGCATCGATGTCCACGAACAGCTGGCCCCCGGCAAACGTGGCCGTCGCCGCTCCACCACCAAGGATGTCGCGATAGACGACTTCGACATCGTTAAAGCTCGGGCCCCCGACCTTTGCCGAAAGGACGATCCCGGTGTTGCGGTCATTGGGTTGCGGAAAGGTGACGGTTGCTTGCGCCGGAACCGTCGCCGTCAAAGTCGCTGTCTCTTCGCCTCGTGCGATCAGGCCGAGATCCCAGGCCGCAAAGCTGTCACGACGCACGATCGTCAACGATTGCGCTCCGCTGTTGTCTTCGTCGGTGATCTGAATCCCGTTCCCGAATTCAGCAAGACGCGCCGTAATCGGCGAGGCACCTCGGTTGTCGGGATGCGTGTTGATCAGATCGATGACGTCACCGATCGTTTCGGCCGAACTGACGTCAATGTCTAAGTCCAGCGCCCCGTTGCGTTGGACGGTAAAGTCAACGCGAGGCCCACCGCTGCCGACAAAGTTCGGGTCGCTCGCTAACGAATCGTTGCCGCCCGTCAGGTCGACGCCCCGCCCGAAGTTCAGAGCCGAGAGCAGCGTGTTGCGATTCAATGTCCAAATTCCGAGTTCGGCGGCAGTCGTCCCGCCGTTCTCGCCGATTTTGAAGTCCGAACCGCTCAAACGAGATCGAACTTCGATGCCTTGTCCGTCCGCCGCAATCCTCGCGGAAAGGCTCGCCGTCGAACCGTTGAGCAGATTCAGCAAGTCTTCGATCGTCTCGGCGGTCTCGAACGTAATCGTATGAGTTTGGCCGCCATTGACGATCTGAATGCCAGATTCCTTGTCGAACAGGATGCCAGAGCCGCCAAGGAATGTCCCAGTCGCACCCGGCTGAATTAAGCCAATACCCGCGTTGTCAGTGTCGACCTTGCTATCGAGCTGAGCCGTGAACTGTCCCGTCGCGTTGATCGCGTTGACAACGGTCCCCGCTGTCGTGGTCCCAGGGTTCACGTCGATTTGGAGAATGCGATTCGCCTCGTCGAACGTAGCTACCGCGCCGTCGCCAGCCACGGCACCGGTCGAAACGACTTGCGTGACGACACCGTTGATGCCTTCAGCGTTCTCGGCCGCTTCGATGAAGATATCGTTGTTGGCGCCGGTCGATGGAAGCACGACCGACGCACGCGTGCCGAGGATATCCGTCAGCCGCGTGGTGCGTTGCAACCTCGGAGCGAGATCTTTGCCAAAGAGTTGTTCGCTCCCGACGCCGAGCGAATTGAAGATGCCGAGTTGTCTGGCGGTCGCGCCTCCTGATACTTCGCGAATCGTCAGGTTCCCGCCCCCCGCATCGTCGATGTCGATTGACAATGCATTGTTCGTCAAACGCACCGTGATCTGTCGACCGTTCGGCGGATTGGTCTCGATCAGCCGCACGACGTCTCCGATTGTCTCGGCGGTTGCGATATCGATCGTCTTCGTCGACGTTCCATCCGAGATCAGAAAGCTGCCCTTGTCGATGCCGAGTCCGCCGCGAAGCGAGGCGAGCTTCGTATCGAGCGTCAGAATCGGATTAAGATCGGCCGTTCCTCGCACTTCCGACGAAATCGCACCGAAGACTTCGTCCCCCGTGACGTTTGCATCCAACAAGAAGTTCGCATCCACCAGGCTTCGCAAGTCAACTTCGTTGCCTTGATAGACGACGTGGGTTCCCTGACGTTCGAAGGGCGTTTGCGTCGTTTTCGAGCCCCCGAAGAGGTATCGGCCGCGAAATTGCTGATTTCCGACATTGACTAATTGTTCGACCGCTCGATTGACTTCCTCCGCGATGACACGCCGCTGGCTTTCGCTGTTTGTCGTGTCGACGGCGGACAAGGCGCTGGCGCGGATGTCGTTGAGTAACTCAGAGACACGCGCGAGCGCGTTGTCCGTCGCGCCGACGTACGAAGAAGTCGTGCTGACGTTGGTGATGACTTGCTGCTTCTGTTCCAGAACTCGCTGTAACGTGATCGCGCGAGTCGCCGCGGGCGCATCGTCGCTCGGCACCGACAGTCGAATGCCGGTACTCAGTTGGTCCTGGATCCGCAGGAGTTCCGAACGATCGAAGTCAAACTGCGATTGAAGACGAACTTGCAAAAGCCGCTCGCTGACACGACTGGAAGCAACAGGATAAATCGCGGGCATGGGCGTCGAACTAGGTTAGAGGTTCATGAGGGCGTTGAGGAGTTCGCTAATCGTTGCGATGAGGCGCGCGGATGCTTGATAGGTTCGTTGGTACGCGATCATGTTGACGGCTTCCTCGTCGATACTGACACCGGTCAATCCGAGGTGTTGGCCTTCGAGTGTCTTTTGAAACACGCGAAAGCCTTCGCTGACGGCTTGCGTCACCGACGAAGCTTGGGTCACGTCCGCCACCAGACCTTCGTACTGGTCCGCAAAGGTCTGGCCGTTTCTCGATTCGAGCGGCCTGTCGCCAAAGGCGGCCAGTTGTATTGCGATGTTCGTGTCTTCGCCGACTCCACCTTCGCTGGCCGCGAATTTGGAAGCGTCGGTTCGGACTGCCGCTGCAATTCCGATGTCGCGAGCGTTCGTTCCCGAGAAAAACGTGTTGATCCCGAGCGCGGCCAGCACGTGACTGGTATCGCTCCCAAAACCGAACTCGAGAATTGGCGAATCGGTCGCGATCGTCAGTCCAAGCTCGGGATTCACGCTGGCGACCAGCCCCTCGACCGAGTCCAACGATGCGGCAAGATCTTCCAAACTCGTGTCGCTGCTTAATCCGTTCAATCGAACGAAAACGTCCGTCGTCTCCGTCAAGCCCGTACGTGTGTTAAACACCTTGACTTGAAACGAGCCATTCACGGGAGTAAACGGAAGCCCGACTTGATCGAGCGCGTTCGACACGTCGTCCACGCTAAACTCGCTGCTGACGTCCGTCAGCCCGGTCAGTCCCTGGCCGCTGGAGTAGATTTTGTTGAATTCAAAGGCCAGTGTCGCAGACAGCTCGTCGAGCTTGTCAACGAATCCGCCGAGAATCTCGTCACGAGCGGCAAAGTTCCCGGCGAGGCTGCCGGCGAGCGCCGTGATTGGGGCATCGGTCGCAGCAAGATTGATCGTGGCGATCGAAAGACCGCGATCCGCCGTGTACTTCACTTCGACCGAGCGATACTGGGATTCGAACACCAGAAAGTCACCCCCCGCAAAGACGCTAACGGATCCACTGGGCTGCTCGGCGACCTTGACCTTCAGGATCTTCGACAACTCGGCCAAGGCGCCTTCCCGCTGATCACGCAGCCCGCCGGCTTCGCTCGCCGACGTCAAACTGCTTTCGGTTTGAACGATGTTCACGTTCAACTTCGCCACCTGGGACAACAGCCGATTAATGTCGTCGGCACCAGAAACAACCTCCGCGTTGATGTTGCTTCGAATGTCGCGGATGCGTGAATCCAGACGCCGAATATCTTCGGTCACCGTCGCGCCTTGAGAGACGGCCAGGTTGCGAACCGAGATGTCTTCCGGTTGATTGAGAATGTCGCTGATGGAATTGAAGAAGCTCGACAGCGACGTGCTCAAATCCGTGTCGGTCAGCTCGCCGATCAAAGCTTCGAGTTGAAGATACGCGTCTTCCTGGGCTTCGCTGCCGGCGAGTTCGCTGATCGCTCCGCGCAAACGATCGGTAAGAAAGCGATCCGTTTGTTGAATAATGCCTTCAACCCGAACGCCTAACCCCAGCGGGAGGCCGCCGATAAGCTGAGTGGAGGCGGGGGTATAGACAGGCCGTTGGCGGGTGTAGCCAGGCGTGTTGGCATTCGCGATGTTGTTTCCCGTGACCTGAAGGCCAACTTGGGAAGCAAACAGCGAGTTGCTCGCGATCTGAAGCGATCCAAGAAGAGACATGACAGCACTCGGAGCGACTTCGTCAGTCCCGCGGCAGCGCCTAAACTTCCTTGTCTACCAGCGCCCCGCATGAATCCGACGGCTCGTCTCTTGAATATGTCGGCTGCAATTGCCCGCCAGTAGCAATAATCTCCAATAACTGCGACAGATGAAGGATGGTTCTTTGAGCTAGCACCCAGTTCGCGAGGCTTTGATGTTGCAACAATCGCATTCGGGCCGATGCGGAGGTCATCTGCTTGGTGACTTTTCCGCGCTGCGCCGTTGCGAGTGTCGAGGCGATGCTCCCAAGATTCTCCGCCGGTAAACCTTGCTCGTTAGCGGCGGCCAGGAGCTGTTCGCGCCGCAGGTGACATGAACGCAACCGCTCGCAAAGCGCTTCGGCTCGCGGGTGAAGCTCGACCATCTGCCGCATATCGTTGCTAGCCATGCTATCGCGTTTCGCGGCCAGCACGTCGAGCAACTCTGTTTGAACATTGGACAGCTCGTCAAGCAGCGCGGTGAGATCCGCTTCCCAATCGACTTGTTGCGTCTCGGCCAACATAGATGGCAAATCCTTTTCGATTTACTGCGGGTGCCGAGTGCTTTGTCACAACTCAATCTTGGAGTGTGTGCCACTGGCTCTGCCAGTGCCGAATCACCCTCAAATGGCGAGTGCGTTGCACTGGCAAAGCCAGTGGCACACCAATACATCGTGCGATGCCATTCCAACTTTTAATTGCGACAATACACTAGACTCGTTTCAGCGAATACAATTCGAACAAGGGATCCGTAAAATCCGCGGCAGCCGCTTTGGTCATATGTTCGGAGAGCAGTTGATCCAGTTGACCTTGGAACACATCTTCCGCGCGTCCGCCATGAAAGTAGGCTGGCTTATCGACCGTCTTTCGCATCGCGCTCAACATCTGTTGAAAGAAAGTTTGTCCAACAAAATCGTCAAACGCTTCTCGAAGCTCATTCGGCTCCTCGGCGCTATCAATCTTCGCGGCTGACGTCAACTCGCGCGTCGATTCATGGCTCGAAAGCCCTGAGAAAACGCCGGTGACTTGCGTGCTGGTTGGGATGTTCAAGGTGAATCCTTTGTTATTGAACGATCAAGCGACCGTACAAGTCTCCGCTTCGCTCCAATGACGTGATGATGTCCATGATGTCGTCGGGACTCACTTTCAGCGAGTTCAGTGCGGCGACTAGCGCCTTCAGCCGAGTCGTGGACGTATCGGACTGGTCGATTTCCATGAACGGTCCCGTCGTTGGCTCATTCCCGGTCGCGATGCTCAGATTACGGTGCGCCACCGCGACGCGTCCGACCATGACGTTGTCTCCGATGACGATGCTGCCGTTTCGTTTGTCGATCACCACGCGAGCGTCGTGTTTCGGGGGCACGATCTGCGTATTTAGAACGAGTGCGATGAACTCAACTGGATTCTCGCGATAGAGAGGTGGGATTTGCACCTCGATGTTCACTTGGTCGATGGCTTTGGCCCGCGGTTCGCCGCCGGCCTGGCTGTTGCCGAGGCTTTTGTCCACATCGGGTGATCTGGAGTTTCCGAAGCCGAAGCTGCCGGGTGAGTTTAACAGATCCTCGATGTCGAATGCCGTTTGAAAGCTGGCGTGATTCCTGTCCAACACCAGCGTGATCTTGTCGTCCAACATAAAGGCATTGCGAAAGCTTTCTTCCAAGCGACAGCCGTCATGCACATTGGCAGACGTCGGCGGTCCGGTCTTGTCTAACGCAATGGCTCCTTGTGCGTAGCCATAAATGCGAGGATTGCCGGGACGCGGTCCAAGCAACGGAGTCATCATCAGGTACCCGCCTTCGATGCTCTTCGCGCTGATCGCGTTGACGACACAGTCCAGCATCTCGCCTTGGCGAGCACCTTCGGCGGGAACGGTTGCGGAGACGAAGACCATTGCCACGTTCTTCGCACCCTTTAGCTCGTCGAGTGCGACACCGCCGCCGGTCCCCTGGCTCAACGGGTTACCCATCAAAGCCATCATTCTCGAGAGCGCTCGCGTCGTGGGAACTTCGCCGTCGCCGGTCCCTTTCAATCCGACGACGAGCCCCAAACCGTGCAGCGTGTTTTCTTCTTGGCCTTTGACGCGACAGATGTCTCGAATCCGAAGGTACTGTCCAAAGCAACTCTCGCCGCATGCCGACCAGCACAGCAAGATCGCCAGGCCAGCGGCGAGCTTGCCCTGGATGCGAGACACGTGTAACGAGTTGGATTTGCTCATGAGATTTGCCTTGGTGATCTCGATAGTAGGCCGGAACAAGCTTCGCAGTTCCGGCAGCAAGGAAGCTGGAACTGCGAAGCTTGTTCCGGCCTCCGTAAACTTTAGGAGACGCTTTAAAATGGGCCAAACTCGTCGATCAATCGTGTGAGCCAACCACGCTTGTAGCCGTCTCGCGATTGTCCACGCTCTCGCTTGTCGAGCTTCATATCGACGATATTGCGGCTGAGGACGACGTTGTCGGGGCCGACGTCTTGATGACGACAGATGCCGATCAGCGAGACATCCCAAGAGTTCTCGTTGATCCGGATCTGTCTATGCCCTTCCAAAACCAAATCGCCGTTGGGGCGAATGTCGGCAACCGTGCAAGCGATGTTCAATACCAGCGACTCGCGCGCCTCGACGTCGCCTTGCGCCCGATACACCTGCTGCAGTTGTCCATCGATCGTTTGGTCACCATCGGCTTGAGCGTTTGGCTTGAGGGCCTTGAGACCGATCAGGCCGACCCAGTCTTTGAGGACGGCGTTGTACTGAGCCGTCCTGCGCTGCTGCACGCGGCCTTCTTGAGTCATGCTGGCCAGTTCATCGACTCGGATCGTGACGCGATCGTTGATCTGAATTTTTCGCGGCAGCACTGGAGGGAAGTAGGTCCAGCTTCCCCCGTCGAGCATGATTGGAGCCTGACGGCTCGGAGGGAGGTCGCGCTCGAAGATACTCGAGCTTTGCGCCGCCGCTTGCCCGGAAAATGCAAGGACGACAACAATCAGCAGCGATGGCCGTAGGCTGGGCTGTGCCCACCCACGGCGATAGCGGGCACAGCCCACCTTGCGAATCGCAGGCGCTGCCGCGAATTGTTTCAGGAACCGAATTAGAGTACGCATCACGATCGTTTCTCCGGTGACAGATTCGGGCGCTGCGCCGTGGGGCGCGCGGGGTCGGCGGCAACGACGCCGGTCGCATAGACTTCGACCTGCTGGAAGCCCGTCACATGCGTAGGGTACTTCTCGCGGTTCTCCAGGGATTGCACCATGATGACGTCACCCAACGAGCCATCCTCCGTAGCTCTGGCCGTTGTCGTCACTTGAACGCCCGCCGCTCGGGCACGCACGCGAATGACTTCGCCACGTTTGACCAACAGCGGCTTGCGAAGTTGATAGAGCGCGAGTGCTTGTCCTTCGCGGACGGGAGAAAGCATTTCCATTCCCACCACCGCTTGCCGCTCGGCCGCGAGTTGCAAACGCTTCGCTTTCGGATCGATGGGCTGCAATTCGACATCGGCGTCGCGGACGATATCTCCCCGATTCAATGCCCGTCGCGTGACGACGACCATTTCTGTCGCCCCCACGGCAGGCGTTAGCAGCCCCATGGCGACGACTTTGGATTCCTGCGTCGCGGCATAGATGCGAGTCGTTCGCGTACCGGTGAATTCGAGATCGTCGATTTCGACTCCGTGAAGCACGAGAAGTTCGACCAACTCGCGGACGTGCATCAGCTTCGAGCGATGTTGAGCGGGAGCAGGGAACAACTCGACTCGTTTCAGTTGCGCGACGCGCTGGGCATCGGTTGACTTGACTTCCGCAACGTCGCCCAACAGGATGAGCGAGCCTTTGGCATGAGATTGTGGGAGCAGAGTTACCTCGGCGGCATCCGCCGACCAACTGCCGATCAGGATGGCGAGGAAGTAGGGCACGACTTTCGTTTGCATTGTTGTTGTCATCAATTCTGCCAGTCTCGAGTTCGCTTAGTCAACGGTTAGGAGCGGCGAAGATTCGCTATGAGTTGCAGTACTTGATCGCCCGCCTGGACTGCTTGCGAATTCAATTCGAACGAACGCTGCGTCGTGATCAGGTCGATCAGTTCTTGAACTGGTTCGACGTTCGACGCCTCCAACGCGCCTTGCTTCAACTGACCCAATCCGTTACTGCCTGGGTTCTGCAAGTTCTCGGTGCCCGAAGCATCGGTTGTTTGAAACAAGTTCTCACCCAGCTTGAGCAGGCCTTCGGGATTTACAAAGCTGGCGATCTGCAGCTGGCCCTGGTTCGATGAGGTTGTCGATCCTGGTTGCCGCACGAGGACGGTCCCATCGGCCTGTATCGAGATATTTGTTGCGTCTGGCGGAATGGTAATCGGCGGTTGCAGGACGCGACCGGTACTCGCCGATCCGAGCACGAGTTGCCCGTTTGCGTTTAACGAGAAGTTGCCGGATCGCGTGTACACGATACCTTGTGTTGTCGGATCTTGGACTTGGAAGAAGCCCGGACCTTCAATCGCGACATCGTACTGATTGCCGGTCAACTCAAACGCGCCCTGTTGAAAGTTGGTTTGCACACTCGAGACTCGCGTGCCCAGGCCTATCGACGTGCCTGTCGCGGTTTGGCCTCCCGCACTATCAGTCGCCCCAGGCATGGCCTCGTGCCGGTAGAACAGGTCCTCGAAGTTAGCCCGGCCTTTCTTAAAGCCCGTTGTATTGACGTTTGCCAAATTATTCGCGATCACGTCTAGCTTCGTCTCGAGAGCCTGCATTCCGGTTGCGGCTGTGTAAAGTGTCTGAACGCTCATCGTGTACTCCTCTTTGTATGTTTTAGAACGTGGTTCACCGTAGACTTCCGAAGTTTTGGAAACTTCGGAAGTCTGGCCACTCCTTGCGATGTCTTATGATTGCCTCAGCAGGCGGCTCACGAGAGAGCCGACCATCTGATCTTGGCTTTGGATCATGCGAATATTGGCTTCGTAGGCACGCGACGTTTCGATCAACTCCATCATCTCGATGGCAGGCTTCACCGTGGACTGTTCGAGATAGCCGGTCTTAACGTTCCGATCGGCTACTGGGACGGGCGATGCATCAGCCAGCGGCGAGAACATGTTTTCACCAACTTTGACGAGATCGCCGAGCGATGCTGGTTGGACGATTGCCAACGACTGAGCGGCGCCAGATTGTTCGATCCTACCGTCCTCGGTCACGTTCCAAGGCAGAATCGGATCGATCACGACCGGTCCGCCTTCGGCCGACATCACCGGGTATCCCTGCTCCGTTTGCAGTTGGCCCGCTGTGGAAAAGTGAAAGTTGCCGGCTCGCGTCAGTAGCGCTTCGCCTTCTTTGTCAACGAGAAAGAAGCCCTTACCGTTAATCGCCAGGTCTGTCTTGTTACTTGTTTGTCGAACCGCTCCGGTGCTGAAGTCCGTGACTGTTTCGGACATCCGCACGCCGCCACCGATGTCGTCGATGCCACGCTGGCCAGCTGCGACATCACCCCGTTCGATGGCTTCCGCGTGGCGGCCTTGAAGAACCGCGATTTCACGTTTGAAGCCTGGCGTATTGGCATTTGCCAAGTTGTTGCTCAAGACCTGAAGCCGCGAACTTTGCGCGTCGGCTCCGGCGGCTGATATGTACATCCCGTAAGACATCGATGTCGCTCGACAAGTCCGCTCCCCTGCAGACGCTCCTTCCCATTTGCAACCGGTGTGCCAGTTCGAAATATCTTCACGTTGCGATCGCGTCAACGGATTGAACTAGCTGTCAGGGCAATGACTTACAGTGAGCGAACGGCTCCAGTTTCCAATCAGCAAGAACTGCCGATTGGTTTCTGGCGAAGCAAGAGTTGCTGGTCGAAGTGCAAGAACCGCCGATCGCTAGCGTCGCGGCCTTGGATCCGCGAGTGGTGAAGCCCACCAGGCTGACTGCCAGACCGAGCGCATCGGAGAAAATCGCGGCGAGGCTGAAGCCGAACCTGGCGAGGACCACCAACTTTCCGAGGGTAAGTTGCAGGGCGAAGCTTACCACGCCCGCCACCATTACGGCGAACGCGATCCAGTGGAACGCGGGAAACGAGAACGCCTCCGCCAGTCGGTAGATCGGTTTAAGGATACCGGCCGATACTTCTTGCGCCTGTTCGTTCTGATAGGCAAATCCGATACGGGCCGAGGGCCTGAATTCGCCCAGGCGAGCATTATTTTTGGTAGGATGGCGGCGAATGTCTATACTCATCGATGACGTAGTTCAGCGTTCGAAGATCGCAAACGATTCGACCCCATCCGTGACGATCTCGGAGTCTGGTGAGGACGCGGGTACTGATCCGACCGCCGAGTTCTTCGATGAGTCGATCGCGGACACCAAATCCGCGGCGCGGACGGTCGCACGGGCGAGACCGGACGAAGTTGCGCCGGCTGGAGCGCGTCCGCAGCGGATGCGCCGCCGTCGGCGTAGATGCGGATCGACGCTGCGGCGCAGTTCAATTGAGGTTCGTGATGATGACTCGGATGCCCAGTTTTGAAACAGGTGCCGGAATCGACCAAGCGTGCGATCGCAGATTGCGTCGCTGGTGGCAGAAGCCATGGGTGTGGACGCTGATTGCGGTCTCCGTCTTTGTTCCGGCGATCGCCGTCGCTATCGAGCCGATGCTGGGTTTGCCGCTGTTCGCCGGCTGGATCATCGGGGGGCTGATGCTGTTCCTGGCCGCCTGGCTGCTCGGGATCACCCATGCGTTTCGGAGCGACTGGGTGAGTGTCATTTTCTTTTTTCTCATTCCCTTCTACTTTGTGAAATATGCCGTTCGACACTGGCCCGAGACTCGCAATTCGGCAATCGCTCAAGTCGTCCTTTTGGTTTGGCTGACCATCCCGTTTGTCGCCTCACTGCCGGTCGTACTCCTGGTCAGCGCATGGGATCCGGACACTGAGACCGTTGTCCGCAGGAATGAACCGGGCAATACGGATCAGCGTGTGGGAAGTAGCGACGATTCGGGGCAGTCGCATCACTCTCTCGAACTCGTCGACGCCCGGTCGGAACGGCACCAGCAGCTCCTGACGCGTCTGACCTACGAACCGGCGAGGGGGGTCGTGCTGCGATATCGCGTGATGATCGTGACGAAGACAGAGAATCTCATGGGCAAAGACACTACGAACACGGTCGTGGAATTGCGTCTCACGTCGCTGGGGTCCGTGGACCCGCTGATGACCGGGCTGCTGGGGAAGTTTGAATCGCTGAAGCTTGTTGAGAACGTGGACGACGACGCGATCTTCCGCATCGATCCATCGGCCGGAGTCGCCCGGTTTCAGAACCACAACGGCAGCTACTCGATGCCGATGAACTCGCAGGCCGCCGGTACACTTCTTGCCGAACCGGTTCGGTATTCGGTCACTCGCGATGCACAGAAAGTCGTCGAGTTTCGGATCAAGGGCTCGCTGGCGATCTACACGGACGATACTCCTGGCGACATTCTGCTCGCCACAGCGCCTATGCAGGAAGCGTTTCGGCGAGCGGCTGATGCGATCCTGATGCCGCTGCCGTCGCAACAGCCCGGCAGAAATCCGGTCTGGTACGTCGATGATGCGGGGGGCAGTGATCAAGACATTGCTCTGACCACGGAATACCGATTGAATCCGCGGCAACCGAAAGGAAATTCGCCGATCACCATAGTGCACATCCGTGGTGCCGGGCAAAGAGAGAGCGAAGATTCTTTCAAAGTGGTTCAATCCAGACTCACTCGCATGGGGGAATACCGTTTCAACACGTCCGGTCGTCTTGCGGAATCCGGAGTGCTCGTCGATGAGGAAAGGACAGTCATTCGCAGTAAACGGGACGGCGAAGAAACACGCAGCGACTGGCGGGTCGAGGTTCGGTTCGCGCTGATCGAAGTCGCGTCGACCGCTCCGGATCCAAAAGTCCTCGCGCAGTTCGACCGCGACGCCACAGAAATACCTTTTGGACGCAATGGACAATCGGGAGGAGCCGGACCGAATCGAGGCCCTGAGTTGCTGACGGCGAAAGAATCTGCTGCCGCCGATCGACTCGCCGCTGTGATTGCCCAGCCAAAGGTCACGGGTGAACCATTCCAGACGACAATCCACGTTGCCAGCTCCGACTCCCGCCAGGACCCGCGGGCAACCGCGGGGGCGGCAAAACCATCGGCAACAAGTGCACAGCCGCCTTGGCCGATTCCGCCCCGGCCGCCGATACCATCTACGGGGCCGACTCGGACAGATCAGCCGCCGAAAAATACGCCGGCAATCTGCTTCGCGTGATGGCCGAATTCGACAAGCGGCCGCCTGGGTCGGTGATGGACTACCGCATCACGAAGTCGCTGCCGGGCGGATTCGAAGCCCTCGCCTCCGACACGCAGGTTCCTCAGGGGACAAGGCTCAAAACCGAGTGGAATCGGAAGTGGTATGACTTGACTGTCGTCCGTTACGCCCCAAAGGGACATGTGCTCGTCTACTGGAACGAATGGAGCGGCGTGTGGATCGACTATATCACGCGGAGCAGCCTGATCATCGACAGGAATGAGCAGGCGCGATTGCGTGAATCCGAGCCGCTCAACGTCGACAGGCAATAGTGCGGAAGTCAGACCGTCGCGTATCAAACGACTCACGTCGCGCTGCCGGACAGTTCTCTCAGACGGGGCTCGATCATGCTGCTGACTCCAAGCACATCAAAGTTTCGGGAAACGGACCAGAATAACGTCGGACAATTTCGACGTTGCTCGTTGTGCCCACATGTGGGCGACCGGTGGTCTCCTGCCGGTTTCCGGGTGAACGACACGTGCGTTGTGCATGGCTTGAACTGCCGTGGTAAACTGGATGCGCAGCGTGCGAAAGGGTTTTCCGCGGCACGTTTGCGGGAGTGCGCCGCCGGACTATGCGACCGATGAAAAGAGGTTTTTCCCCAATGAAGTGTGACCGAGCATTTGCACTACTCGTCATCGCTGGTTGCGCGTCTGTCGTTGTCGACGTCAGCGCCGAGGTTACACGAGACGATCCGCAGCTTGTGGAAGCGACCAAAAAAGTGATCCAGGCCGTCGAAAGGGAATCGCGACTGAGTGGCGAAGACGCTAAATCCGGGCGTCTCTCCGGCGACGACTTGTCCGAGATGTACGTGCGAGCTGCTGCGCGTGCGGCAATGCCGCTGCCGCCCCCGTTAGATCGCAAGGCCTTTCTGCTGGGTGTGGCGATCGCTTGCGAGGACACGGGAATGCTCGCCAAACTTCCCAGTGAGGCGGCTTTTTTTGAGGCAGTCGACGATCGAGATAATCGCAACAGGCGTTTCGGCACCCTGGGAACGCCCACCATCCATGGCCGCCACGATCTGTGGCTTCATTTTATTGTCTCCAGTTATCTTTC
>Ga0326597_10008661_pt1 | contig 13698 bp, 14 predicted proteins | sample RVTome_12_FD_203789 | JGI IMG/M metagenome (GOLD analysis project Ga0326597, IMG submission 203789) | Soil microbial communities from uranium-contaminated site in the Upper Colorado River Basin, Wyoming, United States - RVT100D185 | ecosystem: Environmental > Terrestrial > Soil > Contaminated >... | reverse complement strand
GTTCAGCTCGATCAGCTCGTCCCTGGCGAACTCGCGTTCGCAGTTGGCGCATTTCGCCGTGGCGATGGTTTCTCCGTCGCCCTCATACTCGAACTGGTCGCCGCCGCAGGTGGGGCATAGCAGACTTACCGCGCGATTGTATTTTTCAGCATCCATGTTCGTAGCCTTTGCCCGGCGGCGGTGCCGCCGCAGAATCGCGGTGCTGACCCGATCATAACATATGGCCAGCCGGACACCGTCCGGGATGCCGTGAAGCCAGCCCGATTGCCGATGCGCCGCGCACCCAAAAAATGAAGACTGCCGGGAGCGGATGCGAGGAACGAGCGGAGCGGAAAGCGTCGTCCGGCCGGACAAGGTTCCCGGCGCACCCGCAGGAGCGTAGCGGGATCGAGTGCGCCCTTGGGCGGCCGTCAACTGAAAACGCGCGCAAAATCAGTTTACGAATGAATTGCCGGAATGGCCGTTATCACTTTTGGCAGGAAAGCCGGATGCCCGGCTGTGAGGACGTTCGCCGACGGCCGGGCTCAATTGCGAACCAAGCGAATCGATGCATGGCCGTCGCGGCTTCTCCAATACCAGGCGCCGTCGCCAAAGCTCTTCGAGAAAGAGCCAAAGGGCACGCTGCCCTGTTCAGTCCAATAGTGACCAGAACCCATAACGCCATTTGTGCGCAGACCTGGGATTTTTGCGCGATGGAGAAATAGCGTGTTGAGCTCTGCCTTGGTCGGCAAACGCCATTCATAACTACTGCTGGAGCCCATGTCTTCGGCATACCCGACCGCTTGCCGCCAAGTCAGTGTCAGCGGCGCGTCCTTTTCCGCAACAAAGAATGGCCTGCCCGTGTCTGGCGAAACTCCCGCGAAGACGGAGCCGTCCGGCATTCTGTCGCCCACTGCGACCTGCTTCGCGTTTGATCCGCGCTGTTGTTTCGAGGGGACAGAGAAATGAATCGTGTCGCGCGTGACGCGCCGCCGACGTGGCCGAGGCCGCAGCACGTCCACGCTACCGTCGGCGTTGAACGCAACGGAGATTCCGTGCTTGCGAACGACCACCGTATCGGAGTCGGGCGGCAGGTCCACGAGCCACGCAGCCGGCGCGTTGGAGTCTGATTTCAAGCTGGGGCGCGTCTTCCTTGTCATGGCGCTACCCATGGCAGCAAAAACAATGACCGACCGGCCCATGCGTCCTCGCAGGCCCCGGTCTCCCCAGGTTCACAGCAAATCCGCAAAGACGCAGCCAAAGCAAATAAATAATGTCTAAGTTCTTCTTGATCCATTCTCTGCATAAATGAAAGTAATATACAACATAAGCTTTTTTGTTATCAGTATTATTAAAGTGTTGTCAAGTGCTACTGCCGCACCGCTGGGCGCGTTCAGGGCGTCGCTCGCCCGGCTACTGTCGCGTCAGTCTTGCGAGAAACCCCGATGAAGGAGTCAGTTCCCGAGGGGCGATCAGCGGCGAAGCCGCCTTATGCGCGAGGACAGTCACCCGATGGCCAAAACCCGCAAGGACGGTTCGGGGCACGCCGCGCTGCGGCGTGAGTATGGCCGGTCCGGCACAACAGGCCCGAAGCCGCAAAGCGGCGTGGGCCGTAATGCCCATGCGGCTGCGCCGCGTCGGGCAAATAGGGCCGGACGCGCCCGAAAGCTTTCGGGAATGAATTGCCGGAATGGCCGGTATCACTCCGCGCAGGTGGGAACACAGTGACCATCGTGTCCCGGACGCGGGAGTCGCCGATGCCGGATTTTTGATGCCGGCCAGCGACGGACAACAGCGGCGGATCAGAGGCTATGGCGCATTTCGGAGCATCATGATGACGTTGCCCCCTGAGGCTTATCCGGTTTGAGATGGAGTCCGGCCTTTAGAAAGGACCGGACTGATGAAGCGCTCAAGGTTCACGGAAGAGCAGATCGTGGCGATCCTGCGCGAGCAGGAGGCGGGAGTGGCGACGGCCGACCTTTGCCGGAAGCACGGGGTTAGCAGCGCCACCTTCTACAAGTGGAAGGCCAAATATGGTGGCCTGGACGTATCCGACGCGAAGCGGCTGAAGGCCCTGGAGGACGAGAACGCAAAGCTGAAGCGGCTGCTGGCTGACGCCATGCTCGACAAAGCCGGCTTGAAGGAACTGCTCGCAAAAAAATGGTGACGCCCGCCGCCAGGCGCGAGGCAGTCGCTCTTCTCCGGGAGAAGCTGGAGGTGAGCGAGCGGCGGGCGTGTACGATGGTCGGGATCTGCCGGATGACGGTGCGCTACCGGTCGCAGCGGCCGGATGATGGCCGGCTGCGCGAGCGGCTGAAGGCGCTGGCTGATGAGCGCCGGCGCTTTGGTTACCGGCGACTGCACATCCTGCTGCGCCGGGAAGGCTACGTTGTGAACCACAAGCGGCTGTTCCGGCTCTACAAGGAGGAGCGGCTGATCGTGCGCCGGCGCGGTGGCCGCAAGCGGGCGATGGGGACGCGGGCGCCAATCACCCTTCCGCTCCAGCCCAACCAACGCTGGTCGCTCGACTTCGTCTCCGATCAGCTCCTCGACGGCCGCCGCTTCCGCATCCTGACGGTGGTCGACGACTGCACCCGGGAATGCCTGGCGCTGGTCGCCGACACCTCGCTGTCCGGGATGAGGGTGGCACGGGAACTGGACCAGCTCACCGCCGCCCGCGGCAGACCAGCGACGATCGTCAGCGACAACGGCACCGAGCTGACCTCGAACGCGATCCTGACCTGGGCCGACGAGAGCCGGATCGGCTGGCACTACATCGCTCCCGGCAAGCCAATGCAGAACGGTCTTTGCGAGAGCTTCAACGGCCGCCTTCGTGACGAGCTTCTGAACGAGACCCTGTTCCGCTCCCTGCTCCATGCCCGCAGCGCCCTGGAGACCTGGCGCTGCGACTACAACACGGACCGACCACATTCACGGCTCGGCTGGCTTACCCCAGCTGCCTATGCCGCCACCTTCACAACCATCGCCGCCGATGCGGTGACAACCCACCGGACTCCACTCATGGCTGGATAAAACTTGGGGGCAACGTCACGAGCGAGGTTCGTGTCCTGAACGTCCACGAAATCGAGTCGCTCTTGTGCTTGCCGGGCATTTTCAAATCATTGGCGCGGCATGTCGATGTGCCAGAAGGCGAGATTGATGGACGGTACGAGAAATTTCTTCAAAACGCCCGTGTTGTGTTCAAAGGCGCGATGCTTCACAAGCAGGTGCTTGAGCGTGCGCGTCGGCGATTGGAGAGGTCGATTCAATCGGCGATGAACGCCGTCAATCCATCCGACAGCGCGGATCAGGTGAAGGCGGGCTTCTGCGAAATACTGAGCGGCATCGAAAAATCAGAACCGCTGGAAGGCATGTTCCGCGAGGAGGCGGAGCGGTTGGAGGCGGCGTTGAAGGCTGGGGCCGAGGGATTTCTGAAATACTTTCCAGGGAAGTCGTATTTTGGATTCGCGGCTAACGAACTGGGGATCACCAAAGAGAGATTCCTGGACATCTTCTGCCATGCGCTCGGCGGTATCGAAGAGTCCCCCCTTCGCACCGGTGTCGAGTCAGAGCTAACCAGTCATCTGCCCGAACGGCGAATCTCGGCGATGTAAAGGCGATCGCCCGCATCGACCGATCTGGATGATGAAATCCCTTTCTAAGGCAGGCGTTAGGGAACAAAATGACGCGCGGAAGGTGCTAAAATTGGCCGACGAGCCGCGCGCCAGCGTGGCAGCGCTTTTCAATGTCGATGTGGTGACGCTGAGGCGGGCGTTACAGAAGTGAGCAGAGTTACGACGTGGAGCGGAAGCTCAAGCACCTTGAGTTCATACAGGGGACCGTCAACCGGCTCTCGACGAATTCGTTTTTGCTCAAGGGCTGGACTGTGGTTTTGGTATCGGCGCTGTTCGTTCTGTCCGGTAGCCAGGCGAATCAGAAATTCACCTGGCTGGCTTTTGTCCCTGCGATTATCTTCTGGGGCCTCGATGGATTTTTCCTTTGGCAAGAGCGCCTCTACCGGAAGCTCTATGACCGGGTGAGAGAAAAGAGCGCTGATGAAATCGACTTCTCGATGGATACGCGTGATTTCCTGAACGATGTCGGGGGCTGGTTGAAAGCGGTGTTCTCAATGACGCTTGTACCGTTCCACGGTGTGCTCGTCGCGGCGATCATAGTCGTGATGAACGTCTTGTAAGTCCGGAGGCAAAAATGGCGAGGACCGTAATTTTCTGTTTTCGGTACGCCCATGTGTTCAGGGTCAATCAAATCCGATCCATGCCCAACATCATCGGATCGGCGGCCGCCGGGTTCAAAGATAACTCGCTGTGGGAATCAGCGAAAAACCAGGAAGCGTCGATCAAGCGGATGATCGACGAAGCCTTGAAGGGAACGTCGGTCACGGTGGTCTGCATCACTTACGGGATCACCGGCCGCAAGTGGGTCAATTATGAAATCGACGAGTCTTTGGAGGGAGGCAACGGCCTGCTGGGTATCCAGCTACACAATCTGACAGACCCCATAAATCCCGATGCGCGGGTTGGAGCCGCGCCTTCTCAGATCGAGGCCAACGGGTTCAAAATCTACAAATACACGAACAAAGATAACTTGGCCCGACACATCGAAGAGGCTTGCGAATTGGCAGGCCGCTGAATTCAAACGATATGTCGGTCGTCTACCTGAAAGCTAACGGCGTATCAGGCGGGGTCCGGTCGCTACCGCCGGGACTGTTGGATTACGATGACCCGGACCGGAAAGCCAACTCGCCAGCCGCGCGACCGGTTAACAGGGCAGCCGCAGGAGCGTCAGCATAGCGCCGCCAGAGCGGGACGCGGGACCGACTGTCCCCGGCAAGCGGCACCGTCTGCCGGGGTGCCCCCGGCCACCATCACATCGTGCCTGCACGAATCGCTGTAAGCTTCCTTCGCGTCGTGCGAGGGCGCTCCGATGCAATGTATTCATCCATTCTGTCCCATGCGCACGGTACCCGGAACCTGGGACGAAGCGGTCGATCATCCTGCCATGAAGGTCAAGCCCGCGATTCGGGCGGCGCTCGTGTCTGATCTGAACGCGCGGTTCGGGGTACTGGCCTCTCCCGCAGTGGCCCGCCCAGCGCCAGCGATTACGAAGGCCCAACTGAAAACGCTGCTTGATCTCAGCCCGTGCCTTTTCAACCAGATCGCTATCGACCCGACAGCGCGCGGCATCGTCCATTTGTGTGAAATCACACTTGGTGCGCCGATCACGTCTTCGAACGTGCACCAAGCGTTTTTCATACAGCATCCCAAAGCCCCCGGATTCACTCTGCCTCCGCTTGGGACCGCTCGCAGCGGGGGCACGATCATGGAAATGCTGTGCAGCGAAGCGCTGGTCTCGGCGGGAATACCGGCGATGACGCTGAACGCCGACAAATGGCCGGAGTGGCGAATGCCGGGTCACGTTCTTCTGAACGAAGGCAGAATGGCCGCGCTTAAGGCCTTGGGCGACATACTGATCCCGTGCGCTCCGACCAATATCGTTATTTCGGTCAAGAGCGAAGTTGCGCGGGAGCGTCTGCTTTATTCCGCCAACTCGATAGAGGGCGTGGGCTTCGGATTTTTCAAAGAGCCCGGCGAGTTCTGGACTGAAAGCCGCATGTCGCTGTTCAAGCGCATGGGCTTCTCGGCGATTTACATGCCAGACGATACACACAAGTCAGTCGCAGAGCATCTCGCGGACAAGGGGACCGTGCGCCACGCCGTGAACATCAACGGCACCGATTTGTACCGCCCTCTGACGCAGTTCGGCGACGACATGCTTCGCGTCGTCGGAAAGTCGAGCACGCTGCTGTAACGGGCAGCGCGGCGTCAGCCGCGCACGAGATTGAGAAGCCGCACATCGCCCAGGAAGCTCTCGAAGGTGACAAGCTGCGGTCGCACCGCATCCGGGTACGATTCATGAAGGCCGAAAGGCACGACAAGCTGCACACCCGCTTCCTGCATTTCCCTGAACTGCCCCTCTGAAACACCCTCCTGAAGCGTCAAAAGATGTTTCGTAGGAATCCTGTTCGCTTCATTGATGACCTGTCGCCACCGGTCCTTGCAGGTCGTCTTGGCGGCAAGCATTCGGAGCCTTGCGACGGGAAAATCCGGATTCTCATAGGCCTGCGTTGACGGAAAAAGAAAATCGGGCCGCTTGCCGCCTTCGATGACAGGGCGGTGGGAAAAATCGTGCCCAGCCTGCAAACCCTCTTCAGTCATGATTTCGCGCGCGTGCAATTCAAGGGAATTTCCCGAGCGCGATTTGCGGCTCTGAAGGATCGTCTGGGCGAGGCTCACGAAGTTCTCGATCGTCGTGAAACCTTCACGGATTCTAGGAAGCCATACGGCCCGCTCGACGCTCCGGAATACTTCATATTCGCATTGCCGGCGGCGGAGCAGCCGAAGATCAACGGCCATTCCCGCAGGCGGGCGTAGTTCGAGGGTCTTGCGGATGATTTCCGCGCCGGTCGGAAAACTCACAAGCCATGCAGATGGAATATCGGCGGGGTCGAGGTGGCAGGCAGCACGCGCGCGCGGCTCTTCCGGAAAGAGATCCGGTGCGGGAACCGCGCCGGGCGTCCAAATGACAAAGGTCTTGGGTTCTACAGGGCCTAGGCGTCCCTCGAACAGGTCTTCCTCCGTGCCGTCGCGGCAGACCCAGACATGACATTCCGTGGCCGCGCCTGCGGTGTCCAGGACGAAGGCGAAGACGGCCAAGGCGCCGGTACTTTCTGGATCAAGAAGGGCCGACCGGGTGCCGCCGAAACCGGTCAGCCGCGCTTCGTTGCGTGTTCCCTCGCCGCGAACACGGTTGTTGTACCAGACCGCGCGGACCGCGCGATGATCGGCGTGCGAGTCGATGTAGAGATCAAAGCGATGATCCGGATTCACGGCCTGCGGCCGGTTGATGACAGGAAAAATGTTGAACAGAAATTCCTTGGGAATGTATGGCCCGGCCTGGTGGGCGTTCGTTGCGAGGGTATCGTTTGCAGCAAGGCGTTTGGCGTACCAGACCGTGCCCGGCCTGCCGAACTCGTCCATCCAGTCGGTGACATCGACAAGCGCCATTACGGCCCACGCAATTCCATTGTCGCGCGGCCTGATCGCAGCCAGTTTGCGACCCGCCGCGCAACGCGCTCAGCAGCACCGCCGCCCTGTCCGCGCAGCGCGCACTCCCAGACGACCATCTGACGCCAGCCGGCTGCGGCGAGAAGCTCGCGCACCTGCGCGTCACGCGCGCGGTTTCGTTCTATCTTCTCCCTCCAGAATTGCTGACGTGTCGCGGGTAGACGAAAGAAGCGGCAATCGTGCCCGTGCCAGAAGCAGCCGTGAACAAACACGGCAGCATGGTGCGTCGGAAAAACAAGGTCCGGTTTTCCCGGAACGCGGGGTGAATGAAGGCGGTATCGAAAACCCTTCCGGTGAAGGGCGCTACGAATTGCAAGCTCGGGACCGGTGTTCCTGTCCCGAATACCGGCCATCATGCGGCTGCGCGTCTTTGCATCGACGATATCAGCCACGCCCTGCCCGTTTCCTCTTCGGCATTTCCGCCGGCTCGACAAGGTACCGGCGCATGTGCTGCGCCACTGCTTTTACGGCAGGCACCGCGACCGCGTTGCCGAACTGCTTGTAGGCTTGGGTGTCCGACACCGGGATTCTGAAGTCGCCGTTCGTTCCCTCGTCAAATCCCATGAGACGTGCGCATTCGCGCGGCGTCAGGCGGCGCGGCGCGGCGTTCCCCTGTCTGATAAGGATTTCGGAACCGTCTTTGAAGTAGCGCGCCGAAAGCGTCCGCGCCACGTCATCCGGCCCGCACAGGCCGAATCCGAATCCGTTGCCCTTCTCGCGGTGCTTGTCGGCATAGGCGCGCAGATAGTTCCATAGATGATCGGAGAGCGTGTATTTGTCTGAGACCTTGGCTTGCCGGCCCGACGTGTACGGCTTCTGAGGTTTCTCCGTGCCATTCTGCGGGTGAAGGATGGTCGAGAGTTTTGGGCCTTGCCGTGGGTCAGGGATGTTGAGCGTTTCGAGTGTGAAGTCGTTTGCTTCCCTGAAGCCGGCGATGAAGATGCGTTCGCGGTGTTGCGGCACCCAGGATTTCGCGTCGATGATCCTGTAATCGACATGGTATCCGAGCTCCTGGGTCAGCACGTCATGCATAATGCGGAACGTGCGGCCGCGATCGTGGTTCACAAGGTTCTTGACGTTTTCAAGAAGGAAAGCGCGGGGCCTGTGGTGCCGTAAGATGCGCGCAACGTCGAAGAACAAAGTCCCCTGCGCCTCGCAGGCGAAGCCGTGTGGACGCTTGAGCGCATTCTTTTTGGACACACCCGCGATTGAAAATGGCTGACAGGGGAATCCCGCCAGAAGGACGTCGTGATCGGGGATGTCGCGTTCGTTGACCTCACGGATATCGCCGGCGATGTCGTGATCGTCACCGGGAAAATTTGCCCGGTAGGTCTGCTGCGAGTAACGATCCCATTCGCAGGTGAATAGACACTCGCCGCCGATTGCCTCGAAGCCCAGGCGCAGCCCGCCGATACCGGCAAAGAGATCGATGAAGGTGAACGCCGGCTCCCGCGCACCATTGGGGCGGGTGGTTGGCTTGAGCGTGCGCAAGAGATCGAGCACTGCGCGGCGCGGCCTGACGGTGCCGCTCTCCCACCGGTAGACTTCGCGTTCCGTGTAGCCGAGGCGGACTGCCGCTTCAGGAACTGAAAGGCCGGCCTGCTGCCTGAGAACTGAGAACTCTGTCACGTCGCCGCCCCTCCCCGTGGGAATCATATTGACATTATGTCTGAGTCGCGCCCCAAGAACAAGACAGGAACAGTTTCACATAACGCATTGAGAACTCAGTCAATCCGTAGAAAGGTCGGACTGGACCTCCGGCTCGCGGCGAACAAAGACGGCACGAGATCGCAGTGGCTTCGGAGGTGCCATCGTCCGATGATGCCCTGTTGTTCCTGATCGGTCAGTCGCGCCATTCCCTTTGCCCTCCCGCTCAAAACATTCCGGGCTGCCGTTCGGAATTTTTCTGCGGCACAAAGCGGGCAACGTCGATCTCCCCTTCCCGCTTACGGGCCTGGGCGATGTCGTAGCTGTTCTGCATCCGCATGAGCGTGTCCATGCTGACCCCAAAAGCCTTTTCGATGCGCAGCGCCATGTCCGGGGACAGCGCGGAATGCTCGTTCAGAAAAGCCGAGAGCGCGGCGCGGGTGATGCCAAGCGCCTTCGCGGCGGCCGTCACGGACAGCTCCATCGGCTCGACGATTTCGGTGCGCACGAAGCCGCCAGGATGCGGCGGGTTCTTGAGCCTGTAATTTCCAGTCGCGGTCATGGCGACCCTCCTTTCAGTGGTAGTCCTCATAATCGAGGTCGATGATCTCGACTTCGGTTTCATCGACGCGGAAGGTGATGCGCCAGTTCTTGGAGACGAAAAGGCTCCACGTGCCCTTGCGATCTCCGGTGAGCTGATGGGCTTTCCAGCTTGGGACCGTCTGCAATTCCCCGGCGCTTTCCATGTCTTGCAGGAAGGCGAGCATTTTGCGGATTTTATCGACAAGCGGGGCCGGTAATCCGGCGCTGCGGTCGTCCTCAAGCAAACCGCGCAAGCCTTTATGCTTCACATTCCGAATCTTCATTCATTTCAGGATATCAGGCGGACAAGGTGACTGTCAAGTGTCGCTTGACGGTTTACATATCGTCCCTGCCCTTGCTGGACTCCGGGGTCAACCTTTTCCTGCAATTCGTCCCCAGCTAGTCGGCTCGGTGCTACGGCGCGGGTCGGTTCCGTCTAGGTCCCTTGTTGACCGGCGGCCGATCTCAAGGGGCGCGGCTGACGATCCTTCTTCGTGCCGCCGATGCCGAGCCACCGCGCGAGGAAGCTTCTTTGGCTCCGCATTTCCAGAAGCTCTTGCCGGAGTCTGCCCTGCCCCATTTTCAGATCCCGGATAAGTCGGGCTTGTTCTTCCCGCGCTTTGGTATCCTTCTCACCACGCTGATCCGTCAGCAAAGCCGTCAGGCGCGTGTGCTGGTCCTGCGCGCCTCTTATGATGTCTTCTAGGCGGTCGATATGCTCCTGCATCTGTTCACGCTCGCGGCGGCGCTCGTCGGCCAGCATTTCTACCTGTTGACCAAGCAGCGCCAGCTTCGCCTTTAACTCCTGTTCACCGGTGGCCGTACTCTCGTGCACAGGGTGTGCATCCGTGGACGCATCGTCCGAAGCCTGCTTTTTCAAACCATAGACCCGGTCCAGTTCGGCTATGTCGATTTCGAACCCCTCGTCCTTCGTGCCGGTCGCCGAAAGCTTGCCGCTCTTTACGTGCTTGTAAATTGTCGTCCGGCTTCTGCCCGTAAGCTCATGGGCCTTCGTAATATTTACTTTCATGATTCCACCTAGAATGAAGTTTGAACAGTATAAATAGCGTCCATCATACTATCTCTGGACGATCAAGAACATTGGAAAAGTTGTTTTTGTGCACACCCGTCCTCGCCGCGCGTTTGTTCATTTTCACCGTGCACGAATGTTCACCTTTCAATTTCTTGTCCAGTACATGAGTGAACGTTCACGAGTGAAAGTGACTGTTCATCGCTTCTCCGGCGCGTACCCAAACGCTTTTCACCCGCGACGTTCTGGAAGTACATTCGATCTACGTTGTAACGACGGAGCGGCGAACGATTGAACGTTCTTATTTGTATTTGTTGTTCAATTGGACATTTGGTACTCTGTACAGGACGATGATTCATATTTTTTACTGAACAAAAGTGCTTGTTATGTATTCTGTCGGGGTGAACACCCTATACACCAATCTCTCAAACTCAAGCCCTGCAAAGGTTTGAGCGCGTTAGACCAAAAGTATAATCTGGTATTTGAATCACGATCTTGGCTGTGAGACAATAAACGTCGCGACAATCGAGTCTTGGAGCTGTCGTGCGTCCTAGCGCGCTGCATTCAGCGGCGCGATCTTTAACCGAAGTAAAATTGTGGGAGTATTTTGTGAATTAAACAGGAAAACCCGCCAGGTGCGGGCTAATAATCTCAGCGTGCTGTAGTAATCACATCCTCAGTATTGCAGAATTATATCTTAAGCACAAGACTTTGGATCAAAGTTTTGAACACCTTAGTATTGGCGGGTTTTCTCCAGCGAAAAAGGAGAAGACACGATGCTGAACATATACAGACCGACCGAATCGGAACGCGGAAGGCAGGGCGATCGCGCCCCGCGCGCGCCAATTCGCCCGGAACCGACCCTCGGCTTCGAGGACATCGGCCCGCCGCCTGCGGGTTTCGAGAAGCCGCGTTACGGCAGCCCGGCCTACGCGATTGCGCTCAAGGCCGGTTGGATCACGACCGAGCAAGAGCGGGGGGACCGCGCGGCCTACGAAGCGCGGCGGCAACGCGCGCTGCAAACCTGTCACCGCCCCGGCCTGTACGAGCGGCCGCGCCACGCGAAGCCCAAGGACACCGGCTGCTACGTGCCGGAGCTGTCGGCAAAGCTGGAAGCCGACCGCAACCTGACGGACGGCGCGCGGCGGCTCGCGCGCAAGCTCGCCGAGATCATCTACCGGCAGAACCGGGAGGGGCGGTTCACCGCAATCACCGTCACCTATCTGATGGAAGCGCTGCACCGCTCGCGGCGGACGGTGCAGCGCTATCTGCGGCTGCTGGAACGCGAAGGCTATATCGACACCGAAGTAATCCGGGGACAGCGCTCGCGCTTGTGCACGGGGCTGCTGATCGCACTGTGCGCGCCGCTGCTGGCCCGCCACCATAAAAAGGCGTGGCCGTGCAAGCTGCGGAATCCAGGGGCGTCAAAAGAGTCACAGAACTACAGGTTTTTAGATTCAGGAAGAAAAAGGGAGCGCCTGTCGATCGCGCAATGGAGTCATTTGTGCATGGACGGGGTGTTTCGCGCCTTTATGAAAACCGATCCGCTCGGAGTTATGAAAACACCGCCGCCCCTGAATGCCCCTTTGTTGACATAAGCGCGATGCTGGCGGTTTCGGCGCATGTGGAAAGGCCCAAAGACGGCTTTCCAGGAAAGGCGCTTGGCTTGCTCCGAAGCGTTATGTCCAAAGCCTGCGCCTGCGGCAGGCCGGGTGAAAGGATGGTGCGGGCGGTCGGACTCGAACCGACACTCTGTCACCAGAACTGGATTTTGAATCCAGCGCGTCTACCAGTTCCGCCACGCCCGCGTGAGCGCCCCTATACAACGGCGGGTCCGTCCCGCGCAAAACCTAATGTTCGGAAAGCAGATCGGGCGCGCTCTTACGCCCGCCGGGTTTGTCCGGCCGGGTGCGGGAAGGGCGCGCGCGCATGACATTGATGGCGGCGGTATCGAGCGCGGTGCGGATATGCACGGCGTAGAATTTTTCGATCATTTCGACGCTCGTGCGGCAGTTCTTGGCGATCTGATAGATGTCCGCGCCTTCCATGAGGCGCAGACAAATGTAGGTGTGGCGCAGGCTGTAGGCGGTGCGCCGGTTGCCTTCGCGGTCGAACTTGAGGCCGGTTTCGTCCAGCACCGTGTTGAGCAGCGCGCGGTGATGGATCGGGAACAGCCGCGCGGTCGTATCCTTCGGGTCGTTGCGCTTGACGATCCGGTTAAAGGGCGTGACCGCGCCGGGCATGCTCATGCAATAGCCGACGCCGCGCTTGCCGCGCACGACGATCTCCAGGATCGCGGCATCGGTGGCGTCGTCCTGAACGATTGTCACGTCGCGGAACTCCAGCCGCGCCGCCTCGTCGGGACGCAAGCCGGTATTGGCCATGAACAGCACGTAGTCGTGAAGCTGTTCGCAGCTCCATTGCCAGCGCCTGCCTTTGGCTTCGCGCGCGTGTTTGCGCGTCGCGGTGTAGAGGGTGCGGTACTCGTCGGCGGAGAACCACGCGCGGTGGCCGATCTTGCCCGACGATCTGTAGGGCGCGGACAAGTCGGGCAGGTGCGCAAGCCAGCCGTGGCGGATGGCGGTTTTGAGCACCTGCCGCAGCGTGACGATTTCATGGTGGAGCGTGCTGCGCGCCAGCGGCTTGCCCGTCCTTGAATTTTGCTGCCGGTGTATCCGGTATTCCTGCACCTGGCCGGGCGTGACTTCGGAAAGAGCCATCGGCCCGAAGAACGGAATCAGCTGAACGCGCAGGCGGTCCTTGTTGCCCTGCACGTAGCGCGGGCTGCGCTGGCCTTCGGTGATGATTTCGTATTCGCGCTCGAATTGCGCGGCGGCTTCCCGGAACGTCTTTTCGGCTTTGATTTCGCCGCGCCGGTATTTGCCGCGCAGTTCCAGATACCAGTCCTCGGCGACCTGCTTGGCGCGCGCGAGACTTTCTTCTTTTGTCGTCGCGCGCCGGTTCCGGCCCGCCTCATAGGCGGAGCACTGCCAATAGGGGCTGCCGGGGCGCTTGTAGACGTGCAGCTTGCCGCCCATCAGGGTGTGGCTGGCGACGGCCTGGCTCATGGGGCGGCTTCCTCTTGAAATCACCCTTTTTGTGTAAGGGTTGTGCAAGAGTCTGATCGGCAAGGGCAGTCTACCAACTTATTGAATTATCGCAACTATCTTATCGAACTCTCACGAATAACGTGATTTTGAGTCTGCCGCGTCTACCAGTTCCGCCACAGGGGCCGGCCCGCGGCGGGCCTTGATGACCGGCGCGGGACCTCGCGCGCGGATCATATCGGCGCCGCCCGCCCGGTCAACCGCGCCG
>Ga0326597_10008660_pt1 | contig 13698 bp, 14 predicted proteins | sample RVTome_12_FD_203789 | JGI IMG/M metagenome (GOLD analysis project Ga0326597, IMG submission 203789) | Soil microbial communities from uranium-contaminated site in the Upper Colorado River Basin, Wyoming, United States - RVT100D185 | ecosystem: Environmental > Terrestrial > Soil > Contaminated >... | reverse complement strand
TGCTGCGGGCCGGGCACGAGAGCCGCGCGCCGGTGGTGGCGCACCTCGAGAGCCTGCTCCGGCTCCGGGTGCTCGAGCCCCACCTCGGCTTCGTCGTGCTCGCGGCACTCGGCATGGCGCCCCCCGCCTACTGGACGCGGATCGACGCGCTCGTGGCCGAAGCGGCGCGCCACCAGCAGGACGACGGCTCGTGGCCCGACGTCACCGTGTTCCACGCGGTGGATCTGCTGCTCCCCGTGCCCACCCGCGCGGCGCGGCTGCTCATCGCCCGGGCGGCGCCCTTCATCGCCAGGCAACAGGTGGCGTCCGGCGCGTTCGATCCGTCCGGGAATGAGGCGATTGCCCTGACGGCACTGAGAGCGCTGATGACGGCGCGCACCGTTTGAGGTGGGAGGCGCAGGGGTTCGGGCGTTGGGTGGCAGGGGAGACGGCAAGACGGACAGACGGCGAGCGGTCCGCAGGTGGCCGGCGCCAGTGATGCACTCTGCCACCTGGCGCCTCCCCACCGCTTGCCGTCTTGCCGTCTGGCCGTCTGGCCGTCTGAACCGCCACCCGCCACCCACCACCTGAAACCTCGGACAGTACTGGGGGTACGTCTTGGCCGCCTTCACTTGAGGGGTACCATCATGCGCTCGCTACTGCTCGCCGTCGCCGGAACGCTCCTCGTTGCCCCGCTCGCCAACGCCCAGGACGCGGAAGAAGCCGCCATCCGCGCGACTCTCGAGCATTACCTCCAGGGCCACGCCACCGGCGACGGCGCGCATTTCCAGGCGGCATTCCATCCGGTGGCGAACCTGTACTGGATCGTGGGCGACACGCTGGCCCAGCGGACCGGCGCGGCGTACATCGCCGGCGCGCCCGGGCGCCCGGCGCCCGATGAGGCCCAGCGCAAGCGGCGGATCATGCACATCGACTACACGGGCACCGCCGCCGTGGCCAAGATCGAGCTCGACTACCCGTCGGTCCGGTTCGTGGACTACATGTCGTTGCTCAAGGTGGGCGGGGAGTGGAAGATCGTGAACAAGATCTTTGTTCGCGAGTCGAAGTAGGCAGGGGGCGGGTGGTGGGAGGCGGGGGGTTGGGTAGACGGCGAAGACGGCAAGACGGCAAGCGGATCGCAGGAAGCAGCGGGGAGTAGTGCCCATTCTGCCCCCTCGCGCCTCCCCACCGCTTGCCGTCTTGCCGTCTCGCCGTCTGACCCTTCACCCCCTCACCACCCCCCACCGCCTGTGGCACACGAGTACCGCTCGCCAATCCGGCAACGTATCCTACCGGCAGCATGGATCAGCGCCCTCGCATTCGTCTGACATCGCTGTCGCACGGCGCCGGCTGAGCCTGCAAGCTCGGCTCGGCCGAGTTGGCGCAGGTGCTGCGTCACGTGCCCGCGATCGCCGACCCGCGCGTGCTGGTGGATGCCGCCACGCGGGACGACGCCGCCGTGTTTCAGGTGGCGCCGGACCGCGCGCTCGTGGCCACGGTCGACTTCTTCACGCCCATCGTGGACGACGCGTTCGCGTTCGGCCGCGTGGCGGCGGCGAACGCGCTCTCCGATCTCTACGCCATGGGGGCGCGACCGCTGTTCGGCCTCAACCTCGTCGCGTGGCCGCGGTCGCCGGAGATGCTCGAGCTGCTCGGCGACACGCTCCGCGGCGGCGCCGACGTCGCGCGGGAGGCGGGGCTGCTGATCCTCGGCGGGCACTCGATCGACGACGCAGAGCCCAAGTACGGACTCGTGGCGGTCGGCGAGGCGCACCCCGCGCGGCTGCTGACGAACCGCGGCGCCCACCCCGGCGACCGCCTCGTGCTCACGAAGCCCATCGGCACGGGGATCCTGGCGACCGCGCTGAAGCGGGACCTGTTGCCCGCGGACGGGATGACGGAGGCCATCGGGTGGATGACCACGCTCAACGCGGCGGCGATGGAGGCGGCGCTGGCACTCGGGGCGGCGGTGCACGCCTGCACCGACGTCACCGGGTTCGGCCTTCTCGGGCACCTGCGGAACATGCTCGAAGGTGGCGGTGTGGCCGCCCGCATCCGCGCCGAGGCGGTGCCGCTCCTCTCCGGCGCCCGCGACTTCGCCGCGCGCGGCGCGGTTCCCGGCGGCACGGTGCGGAACCAGGAGGCCGCGAGCGCCTGGACGACGTGGGCATCCACGGTTCCGGACGCGACGCGGATCCTGCTGTGCGACGCGCAGACGTCGGGCGGCCTGTTGCTGGCCGTGCCCGCGGCCGAGGAGGCCGGCCTCACGAAGGAGCTGGCGCTGCGCGGCGCCACGGGATGGACGATCGGCGAGATCGTCACCGGCGCCGGCACGGTGGAGGTCACATAGCGCAGACAGCGGTGATTCACGCGGACGAGAGCTGCCTCGGCAACGGCCGTGACGGGCTGACGCCGGGGGGCGCCGGGGCGCTGATCGAGATCGCGGTGCAGGGCGTGATCGAGCGCCGCGACCTCTACGTCCACGCACCGGATACGACGAACAACCGCATGGCGCTCGCCGGCGCGATCGCGACGTTCGCCCTGCTGTCCGCCAAGGGCCGGCGCTTGCGCGCCATCTACGTCTCCGACTCCGAATACCTCGTGAAGGGGATGCGCGAGTGGGTCCCGTCCTGGCGGGATCGCGGCTGGAAGCGCAAAGGCGGCTCGATCGAGAACCTCGAGCTGTGGCAGGCACTGCTCCAGGTGCAGTCGGGCCATGCCGTGACATGGCACTGGGTCCGCGGCCACGCGGGCGACGTGAAGAACGAGTACGCCGATCACCTCGCGGTCCGGGCGGCCACGGACCAGATCACGTCGCGGGCGGCCGAGCCGTCCGGGTTCACGGCCTGGCTGGAAGCGCGTCGCGCCAAGGGCCACTATCTCGACTACGATCCCGACGTGGCGTTCGCCACGCTCATCGCGCAGACGGAATCATGAGCAGCTATTTCTTCAAGGACGACGTCCCCGCGAACACGCATCCGCTGAACGTGTGCTTCGATGAGCCGGGCCCGCCCGACCGGATCCCGCTGTACGAGGTGTACATGCGCATGGCGGAGGAGCTGGCCAAGCGGTCGACCTGTTCCCGCCTGCAGGTCGGGACCGTCGTCACGGACGCCCGGCTCGAGAACGTGGTGGCCATCGGGTACAACGGGAATGCGCGCGGGCTCCCCAACAGGTGCGACTCGACCGTGCCGGGCCAGTGCGGGTGCATCCACTCCGAGGTGAACGCGCTGATCAAGGCGCCCGGCGCCGTGAAGGACAAGGTCGTGTTCGTCAGCAACAGCCCGTGCGTGATGTGCGCCAAGCTCATCATCAACTCGGGTGTGACGCACGTGTTCTACCGGCACGCGTACCGCGACCCGAGCGGGGTCGAGCTGCTGGCGTCCGCGGGCGTGACCGCCGTGCTGTACGACCGGTGGCGGGACGCATGGCGCTGATCGAGCCGGGCGACGTCGCCCGGCTGTTCCACGGCCTCGTGACCGAGCTCGCGGATCGGGATCCCGCGCGTCTCCGCGGCAGCTTCCAGGTAGCCGAGCTGTATCAGCAGATCGTGCCGTACCGCACGCACCGGAACCTGCTGGGCTTCGGGACGCATCAGGATTACGAGGGCGCGATCCTCGGACTGCTCGCCGGGCTGGGCGGCTACGCCACGGTGGAGCCGGACGAGGTGCGGCAGACGCTGGCGGCGGAGCTGGCGAGCCCCAACCCCGATCCCACGCTGTTCCGGGAGTTCGCCGGCGCCCGGGTGCGGCTCGACGCGGGCCGCGTCCGCGAGGTACTGGCGGACGGGAACGAGGCCTACGCTCCACCGGCCGCGCCTTCGCCGCTGCCCCTGAATCCCCCCACGCCACCTGCGCCACCACGCGGGCCGGCCTTCGAGCTGGCCGAGGAGCCTGCCGCGCCACCCATCACGGCGGCCCATATCTCCGCGGCTCCGCCCGCGACCGGAGCAGTGCCGTGCGGCGCGTGCGGCGCCGACCTGCCCGACGACCGGACGGTGATCTTCTGTCCGTTCTGCGGCAGGGCCGTCGGGGCCCCGACCTGCCGGCGATGCGGCGACGAGCTGCGGGCGGGCTGGAAGTTCTGCCCGCGCTGCGGCACCGCGCATCCGGCGTGATGCCGTGACCCGCACGCTGCGGATCGCCACGATCGCGGGCGACGGCATCGGTCCCGAGGTGGTGCGCGCGGCGGTGCCGATTCTCGATTGCGCGGCGGCACTCGAAGGCGCCCGCATTGCCTGGGAGCACTTGCCACTCGGCGCCGATCACTACCTGGCGACGAAAGAGACCTTGCCGCCAGCCACGTTCGAGCACCTCCGCGACGACGTAGACGCGATCTTCCTGGGGGCACTCGGCGACCTGCGGGTACCCGGCAACGAGCACGCCCGCGACATCCTGCTGGGGCTGCGGTTCCGGCTGGATCTGTATGTGAATTTCCGGCCGGTGCGACTGTACCACCCGGACCTCTCGCCGCTTCGTGCGGCGGAACGGCGGACCGGCGGAACGGCGGACCGAGATGACGGTCCGCCGATCGACTTCGTCATCTTCCGCGAGAACACCGAGGGCAGCTATCTCGCGCGGGGCACGGCGAGCGGCGAGGGCACGCCGGACGAGGAGCAGATCTCGCACGAGGTGCATACGGCACCCAAGGTCGCCCGCATCATCCGTGCGGCCTTCGCGTGGGCACAGGCGCACGGCAAGACGCTGGTCACGATGAGCGACAAGGCGAACGCCATCCCCGCGCACCGGCTGTGGCAGCGGCTCTTCCGGGAGATTGGCGAAGAGTACCCCGGCATCGAGCGCGAGCACCGGTACGTGGACGCGATCGCCATGGAGTTCGTCCGGGTACCGGAGCGGTTTCAGGTGGTCGTCACCAACAACCTCTACGGTGACATCCTGTCGGACCTCGGCGCCGGGCTGGTGGGCGGGCTCGGGCTCGCCGCCAGCGCCAACCTGCACCCGGGCCGAACCCCGGGGCTGTTCGAGCCTGTGCACGGGTCCGCGCCCAACATCGCCGGCAAGGGCATCGCGAATCCCATGGCTGCCTGCCTGACGGGGGCGTTGATGTTCGAGCACCTGGGCCTGCCCACGGCCGCCGCGGCGCTCGAGACCGCTGTGCGGGATGTGTTGGCAAAGGGGGTCCGCACGCCGGACATCGCGGGCACCGCGACGACCGGCGAGGCGGCGGATGCCGTGATGCGGGCGCTCGGGAGCTAGTTTCAGAGCACGCGCGACGCACCGCACCGACCCGCGATACCGAGGGGCCGGACAGACCCCTCTCTGCCCTCTCCCCCTCTTCCCTGCCGTACTGCCCTTACTGCCCTCCTGCCCTTTCTGCCATATTGCCCCCGCTTCGGTAGGTTACGGGACGTGGGAACCACGGGGAGCTCATGAAGACTCAAGGCAAACACACCGACGTCGTCTTTCTTTCCGGCGTCCGTACGGGATTCGGCAAGTTCGGCGGCACCCTCAAGGACTTCTCCGCCATCCAGCTCTCGGCCATCGCGGCCAGGCACGCGCTCGAGCGCTCGAAGGTCCGGCCGGAGCAGGTGGACCATGTGGTCTTCGGGAACGCCCAGCAGACCTCGGCGGATGCCATCTACTTCGCCCGGCACGTGGGGCTTCACGCCGGCCTTCCCATCGAGGTGCCGGCGCTCACGGTCAACCGCCTCTGCGGCTCCGGCTTCGAGTCGATCATCCAGGGCGCGCAGCAGATCCTGCTCGACGAGTCGGCGGTCGTGCTTTGCGGCGGCGGCGAGTCCATGAGCCAGGCCCCGCACGTGGTGCGCGGCGCCCGCTGGGGACTCCGGCTCGGCCCCGCGGCACCGCTCGAGGACACGCTGTGGGAGTCCTTGAAGGACCCGCAGTGCGGGTTCTCCATGGCCGAGACGGCGGAGAACCTGGCCGACAAGTACGGGCTCACCCGCAAGGAAGTGGACGAGTACGCGTACACGAGCCAGCAGCGCGCCCAGCAGGCCTGGAAGGACGGGGTCTTCGGGGCGGAGGTAATCCCGGTGCCCGTGAAGAACCCCAAGACCCGGCAGATGGAGGACTGGGCGGCTGACGAGCACATGCGGCCCGAGACCACGCTCGACGGGCTGGCCAAACTGGCTCCGTACTTCAAGAAAGACGGGTTCGTGACCGCGGGGAACGCGTCGGGCATCTGCGACGGCGCGGCGGCGACCGTGGTGGCCAGCGAAGCCTTCGCCAAGGCGCAGGGCCTGACGCCGCTCGGGCGCCTGGTCGCGTGGGGCGTCGCGGGCGTGGAACCCAAGTACATGGGCATCGGGCCGGTCCCCGCCGCGCGCAAGGCGCTGGCCAAGGCGGGCATGAAACTCGAGGACCTGGATCTCGTCGAGGTGAACGAGGCCTTCAGCCCGCAGTACGTGGCCGTGGAAAAGGAGCTGGGGCTCGATCGCGCCCGGACGAACGTGCACGGCGGCGCCATCGCCATCGGGCATCCGCTTGCCGCGAGCGGCACGCGGATCACGATTCACCTGCTGCACGCGCTCAAGCGGTTGGGGAAGCGGTACGGGCTGGGGTCGGCCTGCATCGGTGGCGGCCAGGGCGCGGCGGTCATCGTCGAGGTCTTCTAGGATGCCCGGCACACGTGGGCGGTGGGCCGCGGAGGACGCGTCAGTGAGCGGGTGCCCGGCCGACCAGCTCTCCGTACTCGCGAAACTCGCGAACTGCGGCGGCCGGAGCGGCCCACTGCCCACATGTGCGGCGGTGCTCTAGCGAGGAGGCAGCATGGAAATCCTGTTGGCCGTTCTGGGCGGTGCCGTCGCCTACACGTTCGCGAGCCTCCGCATCCTCAAGCAGTACGAACGCGGCGTCTCGTTCCTTTTAGGCAAGTACTGGGGCACCAAAGGCCCCGGGCTGATCTTCATCCCCGCGGGCTTCGCGCACCTCAAGCGGGTCTCCCTCCGGATCGTGGCCATGGACGTGCCTCCGCAGGACGTCATCACCCGCGACAACGTTTCGGTGCGGGTGAACGCCGTTCTGTACATGCGGGTCAAGCAGCCGGAGGTCGCGATCATCGAGATCGAGGACTACCTCTTCGCCACGAGCCAGCTGGCCCAGACGACGCTGCGGAGCGTGCTCGGCGAGGTGGAGCTGGACGAGCTACTGGCGGACCGTGAGAAGATCAACTCGATCCTCCAGAAGATCGTCGAGGAACGCACCGATTCGTGGGGTGTGGAGGTGTCCGCCGTCGAAGTGAAGGACGTGGACCTGCCGGTCGAGATGAAGCGGGCCATGGCCCGTCAGGCGGAAGCGGAGCGCGAGCGCCGCGCCAAGGTGATCGCCGCCGAGGGCGAGCTGCAGGCGGCCGCGAAGCTCACCGAGGCCGCGAGGACGATGTCGCAGGCGCCGGGAACCATGCAGCTGCGGTACCTCCAGACGCTGGTCGAGATCGCCACCGAGAACAACTCGACCACGGTGTTCCCCATCCCCATGGATCTGCTGACGCCGTTCATGGACCTCGCCAAGCGGGCGGCGGCGGGGGCGGCGCAAGCGACGGGACCGACGGGAGCGACGGGAACGACGGGAGGAGCGCTGCCACCGGCGACGGGCATACCCATTCCGGACCCGGCGCGGGCACGGGAGCGCGCCTGAGACAATGACCGACTCGGTCCCTCCCGGCCGCCGGCTGGAGCGGGCCGCGCTCGAGCGGGTCGTGCTGCGCGCGGCCCAGCTCCAGGCGGGATCGCGCGAGCTCGAGGACGGGCTCTCGGAGGACGAGGTCCTCAAGCTGGGAGCGGAGGTCGGCATCCCCGCGCCGTACCTCCGCCAGGCGCTGATGGAGGAGCGGATGCGCGCCGATGTCCCCGCCGAGCGCGGGATGGCCGCGTATTTCGCGGGCCCGCGGTACGTGGTGGCAGAGCGCGCGGTCGCGGGATCCACCGAGCGTGTCGAGAAGGCACTCGAACACTGGATGGAGACGGGGGAGCTGCTCGTCGTGAAGCGCCGGTTCACGGACCAGGTGACCTGGGAGCCGCGGCGCGGCACGATGGCGTCGCTGAAACGGTCGTTCCGGCTCGGCGGGCGCGACTACCATCTCGCCAGGGCCCGCGAGGTGGGGGCGCAAGTGTCGGCCCTCGGCTCCGACAGGGTGTATGTTCGCCTCATGGCCGACGTGGGGAACACCCGCGGGGAGCATCTGGGAGGCGCCGCCACCCTCGCTGCCGCCGGCGCCGGGACGTCGGGCGTCCTGCTGCTCCTGGGGTTCGCGACGCCCATTGCGGCCCTCGCCTTTCCCCTCGCGGCCCTCGGCGCCATGGCCGTGGCGCGGGCACACCGCCGTGAGGCGGAGCGCGTGCAAGTCGCCCTGGAGCAGGTGCTCGACCGGATCGAGCACGGCGAGATCCAGCTCCCATCCGCCAGCCGACGCACCGCTCCGCCGGCGCTGGAGTGGATCGCGGACGAGATCCGGCGCACGTTGCGACCCTGACCGTCTCTTCACTTCTCACTCTTCACTTTCACTTTTCCGAGCCATGACCGAGATCAAGACCGTAGGCGTGTTGGGTTGCGGCCTCATGGGCGGCGGTATCGCCCAGGTGTGTGCCGCGGCCGGCTACCGCACCATTGTTCGCGAGGTCTCCGACCCACTGCTCGCCAAGGGGCGGAGCGGCATCGAGGGCTCGCTCGCCAAGGCCGTCGAGCGCGCGAAGCTCTCGGAGGCCGACCGCGACGCGACGCTGGGCCGACTCGTCTTCACGACGGCGCTGCCCGAGCTGGCCGCGGCCGACATCGTCATCGAGGCGGTGACCGAGAACCTCGAGCTCAAGAACGACCTCTGGACGGAGCTGGACGGCCGGTGCGGACCGCAGACCATCTTCGCCTCCAACACCTCGAGCCTCACGATTGCGGCCATGGCGGCCGCCACCACCCGGGCTGACCGGTTCGTCGGCCTGCATTTCTTCAATCCCGTCCCCCTGATGAAGCTGGTCGAGGTCGTCCGGACGGTGACGACCGCATCGGCCACGTTCGAGCGGGCCATGGCGTTCGCCCGCAGCCTCGGCAAGGAACCGATCGCCGCCAAGGACAACTCGGGCTTCATCGTGAACCTGCTGCTGGTGCCGTATCTGCTCGACGCGATCCGCGCACTCGAACACGGCGTGGGCTCGGTCGCCGACATCGACAAGGGCATGGTGCTGGGCACGGGCCACCCGATGGGCCCGTTCACGCTGCTCGATTTCGTCGGGCTCGATACGACGTTCAAGATCGCGGAGATCATGTTCGACGAGTACCGCGAGCCGCGATACGCGCCGCCGCCGCTGCTCAAGCGCATGGTCCTGGCCGGCATGTACGGCAAGAAGTCCGGCCGGGGCTTCTACGACTACACGACCAAGCCGCCGGCGGTGTGCGACCTCGGCCTGTGAGCGCGGCGGCCCCGGCGCCGGGCGCCGGTTGACTACGGCGTCCCGCGAGGGCAGGCTTGGCTGGGGCCCGGACGGCCCCGGAGACCCGATGACCCGTTCCCCCGGAGGATTTTCCACCATGCGTCGATCCGCATTCGCCACCCTGGCCGCCGGCGCCGTCCTCGCGGCCGCCTGCGCCGCGGGCGGCATTCGCCCCGCGTACGAGCCGCTTCCCGATGCGCGTGTGGACACGATCAACGCTCTCCCGGCCGATGTGATCCAGGAGGCCGTCGTCCGCGTCAACGCGGAGAACATGCGCGGGGCCTGGGAAAGCGCCGCGGAAGGCTACTTCGAGACCCAGTGGTTCAACGTCGTGACGCAGGAGTCCGGCAAGTCGGACGTCGGCAACCTCGACCGGATCATCCTGCTCCGCTTCTTTGCCGACCCCGTCGAGGGTGGCAAGACGAAGCTCACCACCGAGGCGAACTACCAGCGGACCGCGGACCCGTCCGTCGCGCCGCGAGACCGGGAGATGTCGGTGCCGGTGGGCCATGCGGGGGACCGGCTGCGTGGCCGTGTGCTTGACGGCATCAAGGAGCGGTTCGGCAAATGAGGCTGACGCTCCCCGGAGCCGTGGTGCTCGTGGCCGGCTGCGTGGGGTCGTCCGGGCCGAAGGCCCTGAAGCCGTCGGTGGAGGAGGTGATACCCGCCTCTCCCGCGGTCGTGTTCCAGGCGGCCGTCAAGGCGACCACCGACCAGGGCCTGCCGCTCCGGGAAGCCGAGCCGTCGACCCGCGTCATTCAGACCGACTACGTCGACATCTCGTCGTTCGACCCCATGGGCTCGTCCCAGTACCCACCGAGCGAACGGCTGGTCCGGTTCAAGGTGCTCGTGAGCGCCGACCCCAAGGGCGCCGGATCGGTGATCGCGATCTTCGGCATCTACGCGCCGTTCCGCACCGGGTACAGCACCTCCGAGCGGAACGAGCGGGCCGTCCCGCGGGACCACCCGGCCATGGGTGTCGTGCGCGAGATGCGGGACGCCATCGCGAAGGCCGTGGGGATGTAGCATGCGGGGAGGAGGCGACCTGGCGGACCGCGAGTTCTGCCGCGCCATCCTCCCCAAGGTGTCGCGCACGTTCGCGCTGGGCATCCGCCTGCTTCCCGCGCCGCTCGAACATGCGGTGCGCACGTCATATCTCTTGTGCCGCATCGCCGATACCATCGAAGACGCGCCGCGGCTGACCCCGGCCGACAAGGCGGGACTCCTCGACCGGTTCCGCGTCTGTCTGGACACCCCCGTCGCCGACGGCACCGCCCTCGCCGTGGCGTTTCCTGCGGCGACCTCGGACGAGGAGGTGCTCGTCCGCGAATGCGCCCGCGTGCTCCGGACGTTCCACGCGCTGTCCGCGCCGGAGCGGGACGCGGTGCGTCCCTGGGTGCAGGAGATGGCGCGCGGCATGGCGGAGTTCGGCGCCCGGCGCGGGACGCGAGAGGGGCTCGCGGCGCTGGCCTCGGTGGCGGAGCTCGACCGCTACTGCTACTACGTCGCGGGCACGGTCGGCCATCTGCTGACCGGACTCTTCCGGATCCACCACGGGCAGATGGCGGAGGCGCGGTACCAGCGCCTGGAGGCACTGGCGACCTCGTTTGGCCTGGGGCTTCAGCTCACGAACATCATCAAGGACGTGGCGGATGACCGCCGCCGGGGTTGGAGCTTCGTGCCGCGCGATCTGTGCGAGGTGGCCGGCGTGCGGCCCGATGACCTCCAGGATCCCTCGCACGGATCCGAGGCCCGGCAGGTGATGGAGGCGCTGATCGTCAAGGCCAAGACACACCTGCGGGACGCCCTGGCGTATTGTACGACCCTGCCCGCGGCGGCATACCGGATCCGCATCTTCTGTCTCACCTCCCTCTACTTCGCCATCCGGACCCTGCGCGTGGCGGAGCGGGACCCGCGGCTGCTCGACCCGGACCACAAGGTGAAGATCACGCGCGCGGAGGTCTACCGGACGGTGGCGGCGACGCACCTGATCGCGCCGTTCGACCCGCTCGTGCGCGGCTACTACCTGCATCTGGCCGGCGGCGGGTGACGTGACGCTTCCCGACCGGCCGGCGGCGTTCCGGGGGACCTTCCGCACGGATCTGCCGGCGCGGGCTGTGTACAGCGAAGGGGCGGGACCGCTGCGGATCATGCCAGCGGCGGTGGCCCTGCCGCGCGACCGCGACGATCTGCTCGAGCTCGTACGCCATGCCGCCAGGGAAGGTCTGGCGCTCGTTCCTCGCGCCGCCGGCAGCGGCATGCCCGGCCACAACATCGGGCCCGGCATCGTCGTGGATCTCCGGGCGCTCGACCGGCCCTCGCGCGTGGCGCTGGCCGGGAGCGCCAACGTGGGCGCCGCGGTGACGTGCGGGGTCGTGAACACGATCGCCGCTCACTTCGGCATGCGGTTCGCCCCCGATCCCTCGAGCGCCGCCTACTGCACGGTCGGGGGCATGATCGGCACCAACGCCGCGGGGGCGCGGAGTCTCCGGTGCGGCAGCGTGCGCCGGTGGGTGCGCGGTGTCGAGTTGGTGACCGCGGACGGCGAGGTAGGGTGGCTGGCCCGGTCCGAAGCGCGACGCACCAGCCGCTACCCCACACCCGAGGAGCACCGGCAGCTGCGGGAGCGGCTCACGGTGGAGGAACGGATCGCGACCCTCGGCCCGCGGTTCAAGGCGGCGGCCGGCGAGGTCGCCCATCGGTATCCCGCCACGACCAAGAACTCGTCGGGCTACGCGCTGGACGTGTACCTCGCGTCCGGCGACCTGGTGGACCTCGTGATCGGCGCCGAGGGGACGCTCGGCATCGTGACGCGGGCCGAGCTGCAGCTGGAGCGCGTGCCGGCGGCGGCGGGGACGCTCGTCGTGGCACTCGCGGATCTCCAGGCGCTCGGGGATGCCGTCGAGATCCTGCGCCGGTTCGACCCGGCCGCGATCGAGCTGCTGGATCGCACGTTCCTCGACCTGGCGGGCCCGGCGAGCGCACCGGTGCCCCTCTCCGGCGTGCGGGCCCTGCTCCTCACCGACGTCGAGCGCGCGGACGCCAAGGCCGTGGCCGCGACGCTGGCCGACGCGGAGCGGGCGGTGAGCGGGCTCGCCGTGGCCACGCGGGTGGGCCTCGACGCGGCGGAGCGTGCGGCGCTCTGGCGGATCCGCCATGCCGCGAGCCCCACACTGGCGGCGCTGCCCGACGAGCGCCGGTCCCTCCAGCTGATCGAGGATGGCTGCGTCCCGGTCGCCAGGCTTGGCCAGTACGTGGCGGGTATCGAGGAGGCGGCCGCGGCGGCGGGGATTGCGGTGGTCATGTTCGGGCACGCCGGCGACGGGCACCTCCACGTGAACACGCTGGTCGACACCCGGGAGCCCGATCTCGAGGCCCGACTGGCCCGGCTGTTCGACGACGTCAGCGCGCTGGTCCTGGAACTCGGCGGGACCCCTGCCGGCGAGCACGGCGACGGGCGGGTGCGGACGCGGCTGCTCGAGCGCCTGTACGGACCCACGATCACCGGCCTGTTCGCCACGGTGAAGCACGCGTTCGATCCGGCCGGTATTTTCAATCCGGGCGTGATCGTTCCGGACGGCGCAGGGACCATGGACCTCAAGATCGGGAGCGCCGCGCCGGCCATCCCGGCCGACGTCGCCGCGGCCCTGCGGGACCGGGAGCGGGGCGCGCGGTGGGACCGGGCCCCGCTCACGCTCGTCGACGAGACCGCATGAAACAGTACCTCGAGCTCCTCCGCCACGTGCTCGAGCACGGGCGGCCCAAAACCGATCGAACGGGGACCGGCACGCTCAGCGTGTTCGGGTACCAGACCCGGTACGACCTCGCGGCCGGATTCCCGATGGTCACCACCAAGAAGGTCCATCTCAAGTCCATCATCCACGAACTGCTCTGGTTCCTGCGGGGGGAGACCAACGTCAAGCCACTGCAAGCCGCGGGTGTCCGCATCTGGGATGAGTGGGCGGACGCGGACGGCGACCTGGGGCCGATCTACGGCTCGCAGTGGCGCTCCTGGCCGGCGCCTGACGGTGGACAGATCGATCAGATCGGCCAGGTCGTGGACGAGCTGCGCCGCAACCCCGACTCCCGCCGGCTGATCGTGTCCGCGTGGAACGTGGCGGACCTGCCCCGCATGGCGCTGGCGCCGTGCCATACCCTGTTCCAGTTCTACGTGGTGGACGGCCGCCTATCCTGCCAGCTGTACCAGCGGAGCGCGGACCTCTTCCTGGGCGTCCCGTTCAACATCGCCTCGTACGCCCTGCTCACGGCCATGATCGCGCACGTGACCGCGCTCCAGCCGGGGGAGTTCATCCACA
>Ga0326597_10008659_pt1 | contig 13699 bp, 19 predicted proteins | sample RVTome_12_FD_203789 | JGI IMG/M metagenome (GOLD analysis project Ga0326597, IMG submission 203789) | Soil microbial communities from uranium-contaminated site in the Upper Colorado River Basin, Wyoming, United States - RVT100D185 | ecosystem: Environmental > Terrestrial > Soil > Contaminated >... | reverse complement strand
GGGCCATGGTCCAACACCGCCGCGACTACGAAGTCCGGACCCCTGCCCAGCTACCCGAAGAGGCCCCCGCCCATGCTCAGAATCGCAGCCTTGCCGCTTGAAAATCCCAGCGGGATGTTCAGGCCTGTATCATTGCATCTTCTCCTGTGTGCCGCTAGCTTCCCCCCATGGCCAGGAAGCCGCGTCTCCATGTGCCCGGCGGCATCTACCATGTGATGCTCCGTGGAAACGGCGGGCAGGAGGTCTTCTTCACGGACGACGACCGCCTCTACTTCTATACGGACTGGCGGAAGAGGGCGTGGGCCGCTTCGGCCATCGCCTCCATGACTTCTGTCTGATGGGCAACCACGTCCACCTGGTCGTGCAGGTGTCTGACACCCCGCTCGCGAAGATCGTCCAGAACCTGTCGTTTCGCTACACGCGCCGGATCCACCGGCAGCAACGCAAGGTCGGCCACCTCTTTCAGGGCCGCTACAAAGCCATTCTGGTCGACATCGACGCCTACTTGCTGGGGCTCGTGCGCTACGTCCACCTCAACCCGGTGCGCGCCGGTCTGGTCGAGGGACCCGAGGGGTACCGGTGGAGCGGCCACCGCGCGTACCTCGGGCTGGAGACCCTTCCCTGGCTCACGACGGAGTCGGTCCCGTGGCAATTGGCCAAGCGGCTCGCGACCCGCCGCCAACGGTATGCGGCCTTTGTCGCCGCCGGCCTGGACGAAGGCCACCGCGACGACTTCCACCGCGGGGCCGACGACTCGCGGATCCTGGCGGACGACGAGCTCACCACACAGGTCGTGAACCGACGGCCCACCGTCGGACCGCCGCCCACGCTCAATGCCATCGTCGAGCGCGTCTGCCAGCACTTCGACGTCGCCCCGGCCGAACTCGACGGCCTTTCCCGCGGCCACCATTTGTCGCGGGTTCGAGGAGTCGTGGGTTGGCTCGCCCTCGCAACCGGCGCGACGACCCTGCACCAGGTGGCCCACCGCTTTCAGCGCGACGCCTCGACGCTGAGCCACATCGTCGGTCGCATCGATCGCACGGCGAAGACCGCCCCGCAACGGGCGCGAGAGCTGGAAGGGCTGAAAGGTGCATTAATACAGGCGTGACCCTCAGCCAAACCGGTTATAAGCAGCGATCGGGCCTACTCGTCATTCATACGGTCCGAGGAAGCGCTCGCCGTTGAAATGGATGATGTGTGATGGTGCCTCTGCGATCCACACCTCTGTCTCCCACGCGATGTCGCCGAGGTACTTCGTCATGGCTCGGCGCGTGAGAAAGGCCGTCACGAAGACGAGACCGGAGCGAGCGGTGCCGAAGAGTGCCTTCAGCTCATTGTGCCTCTTGATGCCAATGGGACCGTGACTGGTCACGGCTTCGATCAAGACGAGCCAGTCCTTGTCTCGCATGTGCACCACGACATCGGGCATCTTGCCGTGCTCGTCGATCTCGACCCCGAGGCGCTCAAGGTAGCCGGCCTCGACATGCCGTTGCTTCTGCCCGGTGTCGCCCAAGTACACAACGATGCCGCCGGGAGTGAAACGGGGGCAAAATTGCTCGATGACCTTCTTGACCAGTTCGTTCTGGCCGCCAGCCGTCAGCGGGACTCGCTTTCCGCTCGGGAGCTTCACCGCGACCAGCGCCATTTCACGCTCTCTCGGCTGGAGCGTTCCGAGGGCGCTGGCCGTGGCCACAAATGCCGCCAAGGAAGTCTTCCACGCGGGCAAGCCAAATGTCCGAACCAGCTTGAGGAGCCCGGGCTCGACCTGGTAGCGATTGGCTGGGCTATTCACGGGGCGATGCGGATTGTCAGGGTTCGCGACCAGAAGGCCCATCTGGACGAATTGGTGGACGGTGAACCTCCTCACGGTCTCACGTGTGTTCGGCGCATAGTCCCTGCCAAACTGATCCCGGAAGACATGCATCATCTCCGTGATGCCGAGCATCGGATCGGTCGCGGCCGACCACGAATTGCGCGGTGTCATTCCTAGAAGCGCGAGAAGAACCAGTGCCGACCGCTCGTTCTGCTGCTCCTTCGGTACATGCAAAGAGGCGAGTATTGCGAGCGCCTCGTCGATGCGTTTCGCCGCCGCGCTGCGTCTCATCGTAGGTCGCCTAGCCACAGAAGAGGACCTCATCGACGAGACGATCAAGGACCTCCTGGGCGGGAAAATGCTTCCCAATCCGTCGCCCGAGCGCGACAAGAGCAGACCGCCGGGGATAAGGCAGCGACCTTAGATCAGAGGCGTTGACCTGCGTGTGGCCGCTGAACTGTCGGAAGTAGGTATCCACAAGCGATGAGTTCAGATACGCCGCAAGACCCTTCGCAAGGGCCGTCGGGAGGCCGCCCCCTTCCATATGGAAGTAGTTCACGTGGTTCTCGAAGGCGACCTCGGTGGCGCCCACGCGAGCCGGATCGTAGATCGCGGCAACGATCCGACGCCGTTCCTCCTTGGCCGAGAATCGCTTCGTCAACACGTAGTGGCCTCCGGGGATGACCAGTCCCTCAGCCCTCGGTCCGAGAGCGAGCGCGTTCGCCTTGCGTGTCTTGCCATTAGGCCATTCGACGAAGCCGTGCTTGAAGTGGCAGGGATAGATCAGGGGCACCGTGTTCTTCCCCGGCTGAGCACGAAGCAGGTCTCGAGCTCGGAAGTCGACAACGCGACCCGTCGACACCGTCAGCCCTAGGTCGGTGATCGTTCCCCCCAGACTGCTGATCTGATCACGGGTCGCCTCTCCGTCCTCTTCCGGAACGATGTGAATGACCGCGTGCCGATCGGACGGATGAATCAGCTCCTCGTGCTTGACCGTTCGCATGCGCAGGTCAGCGCCGCCAGGTGCCGCACTCGCTGAGACGACTACCGCCGGGTTTCCTGTCGTGTCCTTCACAGCATGAAAGATTACGTTCTCTTGCAAGACTTTGTCGTCCGCGAAGGCCGTGTCTCGCGCGTCAAATACGTGCACTCGGTGGAAGCGCATGTCCCGCAAGAAATAGCGGCGAAACGCCTCGAAATAGGGGCCGTTGCAGAAACTCCTCGGGGTAATCGCGACCATCTCTCCGTCCGGCACCAGCAGCCGCGCCGCCACGGCCACGAAGCCCGTGTACAGATTGGTCGTTTCCAATCCGACCGAACGAAGCAGCGCTCGCTCCCGAGACTCCGTGCGGATCTTCCGGTACGGCGGGTTCAGAATCGCGCAGTCGAAGCGCTCCTGCTCGCCCGTCGCGAAGAGGTCGCCGGCAACACCATGGGCACCGGCCTCTAGGAAGTCACGGTCTACGAGGCGCCCCTGAAACGAGATTCCCACCTCCTCGCATGCGGTGCGGCACCGGTCCAGGGTCTGGCGCAGATAGCCAACGAGGAGCGGATCGACCTCATAGGCCGTTACCGCGACCGTGGCCGGGCGCATCGCTCGCTGGCAAAGCATCAACACCAGAGCCGCGCACAGCGTGCCGGCACCGGCGCCGGGATCAAGGATGCGAACTTCGGACTTCCGGCAGTCGAACATCCCGGCCATGAAGGCGGCTATGGGGCTGGGCGTCAGGAATTGCCCCATCTGTGTACGCCGCCCGGGGTCAAGGCGCCCGGAGACCTGTTTGCGCCCGTCATCGACTGCCAGCAGCAGCGACTCTGCCCAGCCGGCGGAAGCCGCCCGAAGCCCATGCTTTCGTGCAGTGGTCATACTGACTGCGAACTCCCCATCGTGGACTCCCTTCTCTCAAAGAATCAGCCGTCGACGAAGCCGGGGCAACTCCAAAAACAGATTCACCGAGAGACACGGACGCGAGTGCCAGAGCCACCAGCGTGGCAGCTAACCATCCTCGTTCTCTTACTACCCCTCTCTCCCGGAGGGGCGAGGGGACGTGTTCCCGAGTCGTTCTGCTTGCCTATTGCGCCTTCGCGTTTCGCAGTCCGCAGTTCGCTCCCCCGGCACAGCGTTCAGAGCGGGGTGAATTCAGGTTCCAAGTGAAGCTGGGGTCAGAACAGGGGTCAGAACAGGGGGCAGGCATGCATTAGTGCATCTTCTCCTGTGTGCCGCTAGCCTCCCCACACGGCCAGGAAGCCGCGTCTCCATGTGCCTGGCGGCGTCTACCACGTGATGCTCCGTGGAAACGGCGGGCAGGAGGTCTTCTTCACGGACGACGACCGCCTCTACTTCTACGGTCTGGCGGAAGAGGGCGTGGGCCGATTCGGCCATCGCATCCATGGCTTCTGTCTGATGAGCAACCATGTCCACCTGGTCGTGCAGGTGTCCGACACCCCGCTCGCGAAAATCGTTCAGAACCTGTCGTTTCGCTACACGCGCTGGATCCACCGGCAGCAACGCAAGGTCGGCCACCTCTTTCAGGGCCGCTACCAAGCCATTCTGGTCGACAGCGACGCCTACTTGCTGGGGCTCGTGCGCTACGTCCACCTCAACCCGGTGCGCGCCGGTCTGGTCGAGGGACCCGAGGGGTACCGGTGGAGCGGCCACCGCGCGTACCTCGGGCTGGAGACCCTTCCCTGGCTCACGACGGAGTCGGTCCCGTGGCAATTGGCCAAGCGGCTCGCGACCCGCCGCCAACGGTATGCGGCCTTTGTCGCCGCCGGCCTGGACGAAGGCCACCGCGACGACTTCCACCGCGGGGCCGACGACTCGCGGATCCTGGCGGACGACGAGCTCACCACACAGGTCGTGAACCGACGGCCCACCGTCGGACCGCCGCCCACGCTCAATGCCATCGTCGAGCGCGTCTGCCAGCACTTCGACGTCGCCCCGGCCGAACTCGACGGCCTTTCCCGCGGCCACCATTTGTCGCGGGTTCGAGGAGTCGTGGGTTGGCTCGCCCTCGCAACAGGCGCGACGACCCTGCACCAGGTGGCCCACCGCTTTCAGCGCGACGCCTCGACGCTGAGCCACATCGTCGGTCGCATCGATCGCACGGCGAAGACCTCCCCGCAGGTGGCGCGAGAGCTGGAAAGGCTGAAAAGTGCATTGATGCAGGCCTGACCCGAGTCCGTCGGGCGGCCGTCGGGGACTAGGGAGCCTCGCGCTCAAGATACTGAGCGGGGGTGATGACGGGGATGTCGCGGAAGGTCTGCAAGACGAGGAGGTCTTGGTCGCCGGTGACTATGAGGTCGGCCTCGCCGTTGATGGCCAGATCGAGGAACTTGTCGTCCCGTGGGTCGCGACGCGCGTGCACGGTGTAGACGATGGGGACCATCTCAGCGATGCGGCCAAGCACGCGGAGGAACTCCTGGCGCTCTGCGATGGTGACGTAGGGATCGAATTTGGGCCGCGCGAGGACCTCCGCGAGCTCTTCCATCGTCGCCTCGGAAACCAGGAGCTGGGCTTCGTTCACCGCCTTGCGGACCGCTCGGCCCGGCACCGACCCCGGCACGAGGAGCCGGCTAATGAGCGCGTTGGTGTCGACGACGACGCGCTCTCTAGTCCGCATCGGCCAGGATCTCCGCGAGCTTCTCCTCGGTCAACCCGCGTGCCGCGGCCCGCTCGGCGATCTCGTCGCAGAACCGTTGAAACTCCTCCGTGGTGTGGCTGCGCAGGCGTTCGTACTCCTGGGCGGAGAGGAGGACGGCGACATCGCGATTCTGGCGGCGGATCACGATGGGCTCCCGCTGCGCCGCATCGAGAATCCCCGCAAGACGCTGCTTGGCCTCCGTTGCAGATACATGGCGCATGGCATTACCTCGATTTGTACGAATTAAACAATATGAACAATATATACGAGGCTCAGGTCCTCGGCTACCACCGGCGGCCTGCTTCTCTTTGGTTGGCGTGAGGTGCGCGGCACCTGGGTTGGCGGGCACAAAAAACCGGGGTCATACTGCGCAGTCCAGACCGTGTCTTGCCAGGTGAATTCACCCCCCTTTGCTTGTGCGCGAAGGACCGATCGCGTCAGCGGTAAACATCCTTGCGGTGGCCGAGCTTCAGGACCAGGACGAGCAGGCGTTCCTCTTCCACGCTGTAGATCACGCGATAGGTGCCCACACGGATTCGGAAAAGGTCGTCGAAGCCTTGCAGCTTGCGGGAGCCCCGCGGCCGTGGCTCCTCGGCGAGGCGGCGGATGGCGGTGACGAGGCGCGCCTGCTCCGGCTTCGCCAGCGTGCGGAGCTGGCGTTCCGCCGTAGCGGTCAGCTCGACGCTATAGGAGGCCATCGAGCTTGAGATCGCGCACGATTTCTTCGAGGGGGCGCGTCGGCTCGGTGCGTAGCCGCTTGATCTCCTCGATGTCCTCGATCTCCTCCAGCTTGTCGAGAAGAGCGTCCTCGATGAAGCGGGTCATCTTGAGACCGCGAGCCTCGCAATAACCTTCGACGGCAGCCTTGATCCGCTGGTCGATCCGGGTGGCGAGTTGTACGCGAGCCATGGGGTCCTCCGAGTATCGGCTGATAGAAGAAGCTAGCAAACTCTAGCTAGTGCCGGGCCGAGGGTCAATCCGGCGCCCTCGCCCAGCGCCGTCGAGCCGCCGCGGCCGTCCCAACTTCTACGTCCGCACGGTCGTCAGCCAGCCGCCCATCGGTGGCCAGATCGCCATCGCCTGCGACTCCGGCACCTTGCACGTGGCCTACTACGACGCCGGCAACATGGCCCTGCGCTACGGTAGCGGCAACGCCTTTACAGGGGGCGGGGTCACCCAATTGGCTTTGCCGCTAGAGCTGGGCACGATGGCCATCGATGGCACGATCCACTCGCGTGGATTCCAGCATCCATTCGCGTCCATTCGCGGTTCAACCCTCTTGATCATCAGCCGGCGAAGCCGGCCACCGATTCCCTTGGCGTCTTTGCGCCCTCGCGCCTTCGCGTTATGCGGTCTCCTCGCCGGTCACCGCCGCGAGGGCATCATCGAGCTGTGGCGCCAGCACTGGCCAAGTGAACCGCTCCACGGCTTGGCGGGCGCAGTCCGGGTCGCCTTGCCAGAGGTCGTCGCGGGCGAGGCGGGCCGCGGCGGCGGCGAGGGTGTCGGCCAGGCCGGCGGGGGTGCCGTCGTAGAAGGAGGGGGCGTGGCCCTGGTCCGGGGGGAAGAGCTCCGGGTAGGCGAGGCGGGGCGGCAGGAGGGGAGGCAGCCCGCGGCGGCGGCCTCGGCCACGGCGAGGCCGAAGAACTCGTGGTGGGCGGTCGAGACGATGCAGCCGGCCCAGGACAGCCCGCATTGCTCACCACGGATCGTCGCGAGCCCGTACAAACGGCCGTCGATCCTGGCTGGCCCGTGGTAGGAGCCGGTTGAACCGGCGATCCGCGCCGTAGGCGCGGCAGGCCCATCGGGCCTGGGTCGCCGATAGAATCGGCTCCTACCGCGGACGAGGACACGGCCAGGAGATGTGGGCGGTTGCGCGGGCGCAGCAGATTCGTGGTGAGCTATGCGGGCTAGGCAGGCGCGGTAGGCCGCCCTGCCCGCCTGGTAGCCCCAGTGGTCGATGTGGCCGGAGGCATTCCCGATTGCTCAGGACGTTGAGTATTTTTACTCAACGACGAGCGCAGCGTAGGAGTCTCAAGACGCGTACCACGCTGAGCCTGGCGCCGTAGGTCTCCTTCGTGGTGAAACGACCTCCACGGTAAACCGGCTTGGTTCGGGCTGTCCGAACGCCCTCTCTCCTCGGCCCTCCCCCGGGGGAGAGAGAACGTGTGGCCGAGCGGCGTCGCGGGCACCCTCATGGAGCGCCGCGCCCTCTCATGCCCCGCTTTGCGTCGTCGCGCCCTTGCGTTGAGCGGTTCCCAACGCCGTCCAAGGCCCGCCAGGCGGTCTACGCCGCGAGGCGGATGTGGGCCTCGATCTCGTCCCAGATGACCTCGACCTTGCCATCGTCGGTGCGGCCGATCAGGTCCAACTCTTCCAGGGCCTTCACGTCGCCGTGGATGTTCTTGTAGTTGCGGTGGAGCCCCTGGGCGAGACCGTAGACCGTCATCTGCCCGTGCTGCCGGAGGTAGGAGAGGAGCTCCCAGCGCCGCGGGGTAAGGGTCCGAAGCAGGGTCTCCAGGGTCTCGAAGCCGACCGCGTGGTAGGGCTCGACGGCCTCCCCGCTCGCCACCCGATCCCAGGTCTCGACGAACCGTTTGCCGAGGGCATCGAGGGAGTAGAGATCCACGTGGATCACCTTCTTGCCGGCCATGTCACTCACCTCGCGCCGCCCTCACGTCGGCCAGGAAATCCGCCACCAACTGGCGTACCGACACGAAGCGGTAGGACTGCTCCTCCCCGGCGATGTGACGGTGGTCGCCCTTGCCCCGCTCGTTGTCATATCCCACGAGGCGCTCACCAGCCCTTCCGAAATAGAGGCGGTACTTGATGCCGTGGCCGCCCCCTTTCCCGCTCTCCGGCAACTGCCAGATCACCATCTCAATAATCGCCCCATCTTGAAGGAGTTCCTTGATGTGGAGGACCTCCAGCGCCTTCATATGGTCCACTAAACCATAGGATCGCTCTAGGGTCAACGACGCCATAGGGGAACCGCTCGTTTGGCGAACCCCAGGCGCACCGGTTGAGCGGGAGAGACTTGCGCTGTTGCGTTATTCGCGGTGTCGGAGGGCCGAGAAGGACCGTCGTCGAGGGTGCGAGCATTTGCGCGCATTCCGTCATTCTTTGGCGTCCATTCGCGGTTCGACCCTCTCCATCATGGGCGGGCGCAGCCGGCCACCGATCCCCTCAGCGTCTTGGCGCCGTGGCGTTACGCCGTTTGCTCGCGGGTGACTGCCGCGAGTGCAGCGTCGAGTTGGGGGACGAGGGTGGGCCAGGTGAGGTGGGCGACGGCGCGGCGGGCGCGGGCGGGGTCGCCTTGCCAGAGGTCGTCGCGGGCGAGGCGGGCGGCGGCGTCGGCGAGGGCTTCGGCGACGCCGGCGGGGGTGCCGTCGTAGAAGGAGGGGCCGTGGCCCTGGGCCGGGGGGAAGATCTCGGGGTAGGTGAGGCGCGGCGGGAGGAGGGGGAGGCAGCCCGCGGCGGCGGCCTCGGCGACGGCGAGGCCGAAGAACTCGTGGTGGGCGGTGGAGACGATGCAGTCGGCCCAGGCAAGGCAGGCGCGGTAGGCCGCCCTCCCCTCCTGGTACCCCCAGGGGTCGATGCGGCCGGCGCGTAGGGGCACGGCATGCCGTGCCACTACATTCCGTCACGCCGAGCTGATTCACCGCCAGACAGTCGCTATTGCCGGGATCGTCGAGAGTGACCACCTGCGCCTGCCCGTCGCGGCTCTCCCAACCGCGCCAGCTCGTTGGCGTGGGGTCTGAGACATTCCCAATTGCTCAGGGCGTTGAGTATTTTTACTCAATGCCGGGAGCAGCGTACCGACCCTAGGACACGTCACGACACTGCGGCTGGCGCCGCACGTCTTCGTGACCTTCGTGGTTCGCCCCGGTCGCGGCTCCGCGTTATGCCGCTCGCAAAGACGCGCACGCCACGATGGCCGTCGGCCCGCTGATCAGATCTCGTCGCCTTCCTCCGGTTCCACATCGGGCACCTTGGCGAGCACCTTGTCGAACTTTTCTCGACTACCGCGTTTGGCGCGCTTTTCCAGTAGTTCCACGGTCAGTAACGCAGACATCTTTTCCGCGACCGCGGTGGAGATGAGCTGGTTTATCGAGATCCCCTCTCGCTTCGCCAGCTCCTTGATCTCTCGATGAAGCGATTCGGGAAGTCTCAGGCTGAGGATACTCATGGTAGTGCTCCAATCTTCGCGAGGAGCTCACCGGAACGAAGTATTTGAATGCCGAATGAGCCGGCGCCCGCGAAGTCCCGCTGGTTGAAAGTGACGATAGCATCACAGCCGGCGGCCACCGCCAGCTCGAGGACCAGGTCATCCTTCGGGTCACGGAGGCGGGGGCGCCAAAGGAAAAAGATCTCCTGGGCATGTCCAACAGAACACAGGTAGTCGACAAGGTCACGCACGTCCCGCTGCGTCAGGGCCGAGGTCGGTACCTGTCGTAGCAACGCCTCTTCGTATTCGAGTACCAGTGGGACGGAGAGGCTGATCTCGAACCTGGACGTCCCGACCAGCGAAAGCAAACGGTACGACGCACCGCGACGCGACCGAACGGCGGAGACAAGGACGTTGGTGTCGAGGATGACAAGCGGGGCGGCCACGATGGTATCGTATCCAATACCACCATCAGCCGCAACGCCGCCTCCTACCAGGGGTTACGGCCGGCGCTGGCGACTCTTCCGGAACGCCCTCACCCTGGCCCTCTCCCGGGGGGAGAGGGAACTCTTTCCCGAAGTGTTCTGCTTTCCCTTTTTCCCTTGCGTCTTCGCGTTACGCAGTTTGCGCGCGCGTGACCGCCGCGAGGGCGGCGTCGAGCTGCGGGACGAGGATCGGCCAGGTGAACCGTTCCACCGCGCGGCGGGCGCGGGCGGGGTCGCCTTGCCAGAGGTCGTCGCGGGCGAGGCGGGCGGCGGCGTTGGCGAGGGCCTCGCCCAGGCCGGCGGGGGTGCCGTCGTAGAACGAGGCGGCGTGGCCCTGGGTCGGGGGGAAGAGTTCCGGGTAGGCGAGGCTGGGCGGGAGGAGTGGGAAGCAGCCCGCGGCGGCGGCCTCGACGACGGCGAGGCCGAAGAACTCGTGGTGGGCGGTGGAGGCGATGCAGTCGGCCCAGGCGAGGCAGGCGCGGTAGGCCGCCCGGCCCTCCTGGTAGCCCCAGTAGTCGATCTGGCCGGCGAAGCGGCGCTCGATCTCCGCGAAGGCGGTGGGCACCTCGGCGAACTGCTCGCCGATCACCGCGAGGCGGAAATCGACGCCGTGCGCGGTCAGGAGGTCGAGGGCGGCCAGGAGGTCGTCGGGTCCCTTGTCGTGCTCCCAGCGGGCGGCCCAGAGGATGCGCAGGGGGCCGGGGGCTCGTGCCGGGCGCGGCGGGAAGGGGTCGATCCCCGGCGGCCGGACCGCGGCCTTGGCCCGCACCGCGTCCACCGCCGCCAGGGGGGCGTGGTCGGGCATGCGCCGCAGCCAGTCGGGTAAGGCGCCGAGGAAGGCGTCGCGGTGGAAGGCGGAGTTGAACCACACCGCGTCCACGGCCAGGGCGGTGGTGAGGTTGGTGAAGGCGAAGTGGTGGTCGCGCTCCCGCTCCTCGCGCACCGGGTAGGTGAGCTGGTTCTCGTGGAAGTAGGCGACCGCGGGCAGCCGCGCCACGGCGGCCGGGGCGAGGCCGCGGAAGCAGGCGAGGTCGAGCATGTCGGAGCAGAGCAAGCAGTCCCACGCCGCGCCGCCGGCGATCTCTGCCGCCACCCGCTCCGCGAGGGTGATGGCCCCGTGGCGCATGCGCCACTTCCAGTGGTGCGGCGACAGGCCGAGGACCGTCCAGTCGTGGCGGCTGTGGGCGGCCCAGCCGTCGAGGAAGGCGCGGTGGCTGCTGCCGTAGAACGGCTCCAACGCGAGGACCTTCACCGCCCTGCTCTACCGACAGAGAGACTCAACGCGACGACGCAACGAGAATCATCTAAGGAATGCAGGAAGGGGGCAGGAAGGCAGGAAAGGTACGGCATGGGTGGCTTGGCCGAAGATCGCGCCCCATTTCCTGGCTTCCTTGTTGTTCCTGCCTTCCTTATGAGCGTGCCAAGCCTCACGCGGCGTTCTTGCCGACGCGCTCGCTCAGCCAGATCTTGATGAGGGACTGGTAGGGGACATCGCGGCGGTTGGCCTCGACCTTGATCTGTTCCAGGAGCTCGACCGGCAGGCGGAGGGAGATCGACTGGGTGGACGGTTTCAGGTTGGGCAGGACGACGCGCTTGCCCTGGGTCCAGTCCACGTAGTCCGCCGAGTCGTGGCTCTCCCAGAAGGCGCGCTCCTCGCCCTCGCTCTGAAATTCGGGGATGGGCTTACGACGCTTGCTCATAGAGCCTCCTTTCTCTGCGGGACATGTCGCGCGCAGAGATGATCCGAATCTTGGTGCCCTCCTCGCGGAGGGTGAAGGTGACGTGGAGGAGTCGGCCCGCCGCAGTCTGGCTGAGGGCGTGGAATCGCTCTTCCTGTTGACTGTGTCTCATGTCTACCGCGATCCACAGCGGCTTACGGAAGAAGAGCTGCTCCGCCTCCGGCTGGGAGACGGCGTGTCTGTCCACGCTCTTCCGGACATTCCCGACATCCCAATCGAAGCCCGTGATCCGCCGTAGCTCGATCATCGAGTGTATATCGCAGCAATATACACGATGGTCAAGCCGATCGGCAGTCGACCGTGTCCCCTCTCCCGCGGCGGGGAGAGGGCACATGGGCGCGACCGTATGCGCTTTCCTCTGCGGCGCTGGGTCTCCGCGCTGAGCCGTTTGCGGTCCGGCGGTTCGCGAGCAAGGTCGCCCCTAGAGGGGACGAACACCACCGTTGGCGGCGATCCCGGAACGCCCTCACCCGGGCCCTCTCCCGGGGGGAGAGGGGACGCGTTACCAAGCCGTTCTGCTGGCCCCCTACGTCTTTGCGTTGCGCGGTTCTCTAGCTGCGCAGGGTGACGTTGTGGGTGGTTTGCCAGTGGGTGAGGAGGTCGGCGACGACCTTGTCCGCCTCGGCGTCGGTGAGGGTGCGCTCCGCGGCGCGGAGGCGAGGCGGAGGCCGACGCCCACCCCGCCCTCGGGGACGTGCTCGCCGCGGTAGAGGTCGAAGACGCCGATGGTCTCCAGCAGGTCAACCGCCTGGGCGCAGGCGGTGTCCAGCAGCACGGCGACCGGCAGGTCGTCGGCCACCAGGAGGGCGAGGTCGCGCTCCATGGCCGGGAAGCGCGGGATCGGCCGGAACGGGACGTGGTCGCGCACCACCTCGTCGAGGACGTCCAGGGAGAGAGCGAAGACCTGGTAGCGCCCCGCCAGGTCGCAGGCCGCCGCCACCTCCGGGTGGAGCTCGCCGGCCCAGCCGAGGCGGCGCTCGGCGGCGATCACGTCGGCGCCGCGGCCGGGGTGGAGGAAGGGCTCGCCAGAGGGCCGCCAGTCCACCCGCCCGACGCCGAGGGAGTCGAGCAGGGCCATGAGGTCGCCCTTGAGTGTCCGGGTCATGTCCGGGTCTGGGTCTACCATCGAAAAATGGTCTCGATGGAAGCCCGCAGGGTTTTCCTCAGCTCCCCTCGGGACGGGGGGCTAGCCCCCCGTCCCGAGGGGAGGCGGCGTACGTGGGTGGGTTCGCGGCGGCGACTCTGGGTTGTATTCTCGTCGTGGACGGGGGTTTGGCTCATGGGGTTCGCGGCGCGCCAGCGACCGCTCGGCTCTGAAATGCCGCCCCCGTCTCTGTTGTCCTCTCTTCCGTCTGCCGGGAGGGTGCCCGAGTGTGGCTCTGAGAGTCGACGTGACGGCGGGAGGAGGGTCGCGGGAGGGGTCGATCACCTCAGTCCAGAGGAGGAAAGACCATGAGACAGACCCATGTGTGAGTCGCGGTGGATGTGGGGATACAGCGGCATCGTGTGGCGGTCGGCGTCCCGGGCCAGCGCCTGGCGTGCGAGTTTGACGTCGATCACACGCCGGAAGGCTTGGCGGCGTTCTTCCGCCAGGTGGAGACCTACACGCGAGGCGGCGATCTGCCGGTCGCCGTGGTCATGGAGGGCTACAACGGCCACGCGCGGCCCCTGGATGCGCAGGTGTTGGCTCGGGGTTGGCGCCTGTTCAACGTCCACAACCTGAAGAGAGATATTGTCAAAAGTTGTGGATAGGGGCCGGCATAATCAGGCGGCTTCCTTCCGCTCTTTGTGTGGGTTTTCGCGTTCGAGTTGGGCGCCGTCAGCGAACGTCACGCCAGCCCGGACGAGGGGGA
>Ga0326597_10008658_pt1 | contig 13701 bp, 11 predicted proteins | sample RVTome_12_FD_203789 | JGI IMG/M metagenome (GOLD analysis project Ga0326597, IMG submission 203789) | Soil microbial communities from uranium-contaminated site in the Upper Colorado River Basin, Wyoming, United States - RVT100D185 | ecosystem: Environmental > Terrestrial > Soil > Contaminated >... | reverse complement strand
GTGTACGACATCTCGGGCAAGCCGCCGGCGACGATCGAGTGGGAGTGAAGATCAGTGCGTTGGTCAATGATAGTGGTGGATTAGCGCCTCTGTTCGCTGCCGCGCAGACAGGTGGCGGCATTTTCGTGATACTCCCCGGTGCTCACCAGTGGAGGCCGAACGGCTTCCACCCAAGTCTCATCACAGCAACGGGGAATACATACCATGAGCAGAGCAGCCGGTAGCGATCACGCCACCACAGACCGTCTCACTGAGCGTGCCCATGAGTCAGTCGACCAGGTCGCCAAGACCGCGGGCAGGTTCGAGGAACGGATCCGCCACGAGGCCGCGGATGCGGAGGTCCGCGTCCGGGATGCCGGGCAGAAAGCCAAGGAGCGCTCCGACGAAACCCTGCAGTCCATTGGCGTCTTCGTGCGGGACAATCCTTTGATCTCCCTTGGTCTCGCCTTTGCCGCGGGGGCCTTGCTGTCTGCCTTAAGACGTCGGTCATAGTGTCTAGTTGCAGCCAGTTGCGGCAGGAGGCCGCGCAGGTGCGCGGCCGAATTGATCGTGGTGCCTGTCTTGTTTGGCAGCGTATCGACAGCCTCATGCACCAGGTGCGGGCCCTGGCCCGCAGCCCTGCCGCACTGCCCGTTGCCTTTGTCTGTGGCATGCTGGCCGAACGCCTGCGTGTGCCCGGTATCAAATGTGCCCACGGACTCCTGGCCGGCCTGGCAGGCCAGGTGAAAATCATGCAGATCGCCTCCAGCCTCATCGGCTCGCCAGTGCGCTGAACCCGCTCACTTCTCCTGTGACCGCGGCCCTGTAGCGCTAACGAGAGACCGAGCATGGGTGAGCAAGCTGTTAGCGCTAGCCCGGCTTTCACGAAACGTGAGGTCCCGTATAATGTACCGCAGCCGCCAGACGGCGAGGGCCGCAAGCACCAGGTGTGCCAGCGCCACCGTCAGCAGAGCGCCCGTCAGGCTGAAGGCCTGCAGGCTGGCCAGCGCCATCACCAGAGCCGCCCCGATAAACAGCTAGCTACTCACCAGCAGCAGCGCAACCAGCAGGCTCAGTCCGATCATCGCCAGCGCCGTGTGCCCGAACAGGCGCGCCTCCAGCACCACAAGGCGTACCATGTCAGCCGACATGGTCTTCAGGATGCGCGGGACATCCAGGATGCCGTCGCTCCCGCCGGTCTCGTCCTGGAAGGGATCCGCTTCCTTCATGACCTGGCATCCCGGCTGCTCAGCGAGCGTTTCAGGCTGGCCTTGATCTCGCTCCAGATGGCGACGAAGAACGCCGTCAGGGGAACCGCGAGTACCATGCCGATCATGCCGCCCAGGGCCGTGCCCCAGAAGAACAGGGAAATGACCACGAGTGCGGGGTGCAGGCCTGAGCGGTTGGCCATGATTTTCGGTGTCAGCAGCCAGCTTTCCACCAGTTGCACCGCCGCGAATACCAGCCCGGTCATGAGCAGTAATTCAATGCCGCCATCCGGCTGCAGATAGGCTATGGGCAGGACCACCAGCAGGCCGATCAGGGTGCCCAGGAAGGGGACGATATTGAGCAGTCCCAGCACCAGTCCGACAAGCACGCCGAACTTCAGGCCGATCAGCGTAAAGCTCATGGCATACAAGGTACCCATGCACACGGCGATGATCAGCTGGCCCTGAAAGAAGGCGGTGACGTAGCCCACGAACACATCCATGAAATACAGCACTTTCTGCTGGGTGGGCTTGTGGAAGACGGATAACAGTTCGGATGCCTTTCCCCGGAGCATATCCCCGGAGAGCAGGGTGAAGAACAGGAACAGGGGCACGAAGCTGATACCCGCCAACAACCCCAGATATGACATGATTATCCTGCCCGGATCTTCCATGACTGGCTGGGACTCCTCCCCATCGCTGCTCTCCATGCGGCTGGAAATCATGGCGCTCAGTTCCGGGAAGTGAAGGGAGAAACGTTCCTGCCAGCTTGCCAGTGTGCCGGGCAAAACGGTCATCAACTGGACGGCCTGGCTGACCAGGGTGGGGACGAGCAGGAAAATCAGGCCGCCGATAGCCACGAAGAAGAGCACAAGCAGAAGAATAGTGGCCAGCAAGCGGGGCAAGCGAAGCCATCTCTCGAGAAACCCCACTGCCGGATAAAGCACCAGCGCCAGAATGCCCGCCAGGGCGAGCGGCATGAGCAGATTGTAGAACACACTCAGTACCCGCCCGAATGACCAGACGACGATTCCGATCAGCGCAGTCAGTGCAACCAGGGACAAAACAACTGCCGTGTACCGAAACAAGCGAAGCTCGACCGCGTTGAACAGTCGCTTTTCCGGAGGCGATGCCGGCGGGTTCTGATCGGTAACCCTCGCCCCACCAACCAGGGATTCCTGCATGACGTGGGGCATTGCGAATTCCTGCGTTAGTGGCGGCCGGTCTTGTTGAAAGGCAGCAGTCCAATACCGGCCACCGTAGAAACCGCGCCAAGGATCAGGAACCAGGTGGGGGAGTCAGTGAAGCAGCCGGTGACCACGTCTGTCATCTGATCACCCAGGCTATAGGGATGACTGGTACGCAAGAGCAAGCAGGAGCTAACCCGCAACAAGCAGCACAAGAGCTGGATGTACAGCTGGTAGCTGGCGTCGCTGCTCTTCTCGGCCTGGTACGTACATAGCCTCGTCGACACGGCTGATCAGCGTCGCGGCATTCCCGCCGTCATCCGGATAAACGGTACTACCCAGGCTTGCCGAGAGCCGAACCACGTGATTACCCGCTTGGCAGGGGACGGGCCACCTGCCTGGGGGACGCGCCACCGGCCGCATGCCCCAGGATGTCATCGATTTGCTTGAAAATCCCGAGATAGTCGAACATCCACGCTCAGCCTCCTGGGAGATCCGATCACCTGGCGTAGTAGGATTCGACGGTCGAGTTCCAGGTGGCGTCAGCCATATTCGGCCATTGATCCTTGTCGAAGCCCGGTGCGTTCTTCAAGCGCTCGACGTCTACGTCGAGCATGAATCGATGGTTCTCCGTGTCCGGCTTCAAGGCGTTCCACGGGACAGCGAACAGGCGATCACCCATGCCCAGGAACCCGCCCGAAGACAAAACGGCGTAACGAATCTTGCCCGAACCGATATCGAGCATAATGTCCTGAATCTTGCCGAGCGTTTCATCCTGCATGTTACACACTTCGTCGCCGGTAATGGTGGAGGCACTCAGCACCGTGGTGCCGGCCTGCATGTCATCGGCGGCGTCGTATCTGCTCTTCGATTGTGTCGTTGTATAGTTCATTTCGTTGCCTTCTTGGTGTCGCTCTTCAGATCTCCGTACTTGGCTTCTGTCTTACCAGCATACTTCTCGGCTTTACCCTCGTACTCCGTGCTTTTGTCGCCGGTCGCCTTGCCGACAGCCTCCTTGAACTTCCCCTTCGCCGCGTTCGCGCGACCTTTGACCTGATGCTTGTTCATACGCGAATCTCCAGATGATTGTTCCGTTCGGGTTCTGCCTCTTACCATGAACTCATGCAGACGCAGGGTGAGGCTGACAAAATGACTGAATCGCGATGGCGGGTCTGTGCGTTGGCTAACTTATGCGGAGTTATTGTTTTTTCAGGCACGTCACCGGTAATAGAACACCCCCGTACATCGTTGATGGGGTTGAATCTGCCCCTCATCGGGGAGGGTGTGCCGCTCCGGGATTCCCGGAGACTCCAATGGGTCAACCATCGCCGGCTGCTCGAGCCGATCGGCAACGTGCCGCCGGCGGAGTCGGAAACGGCGTACTATCGCCAACTGGACGGGTTGGCCCTGGCGGGCTGACTCAAACAAAACGGTCTCCGGAAAACTCCGGAAGGTTCAATACCAGTCATTGAGGCCAGGGCTGGTTTGAGCATCCAAAGTTCGCGCAAGGAGCATGTCATAAGCATCAAATCGTTCGGATTTTCGGGGCGCACGCGCAATGCGCTGCGTCACGACCGGGATACCGAGTTGCTGCGCTCGGAGTTGTTCAGTATCGAGCAACTGAAGCGTCACGCGGTCTCGCTGGCTGGCCAGCACAGCATTGATCCGCGCCCTGGACCGGACAGGTTGCTGCCACGGCTGGCGGACAATGCGCGTGTGCTGCTGGCGGCGAATGACCTCGTCACTACGGTAGCCACGTCGGGACAGCGGATCGCCCCGGCAGAGGCCTGGCTGCTCGACAATTTCTACCTGATCGAGCAGCAGATCGGTCTGGCGCGTCGGCATCTTCCGCGCGGTTACAGCCGGCAGTTGCCGCGACTGTCCAATGGTCCGTCAGCCGGCTTTCCCCGCATCTATGACCTGGCGCTGGAACTGATCTCGCACATGGACGGTCGTGTCGACAGTGACAACGCTACCCAGTTCGTCGCTGCGTACCAGACCGCCGCACCCCTGAAGCTGGGTGAATTGTGGGCCTTCCCGATCATGCTGCAGTTGGCGCTGCTGGAAAACCTTCGCCGGGTCGGGGTGCGCATCGCCCGTCGGCGCGAGGAGCGCGATGCGGCCATCAGCTGGGCAGACCGTATGCTCGCGACGGCCGAAAGGGAGCCGAAACAGCTTATTCAATTGCTCGCCGAGTTTGCCAATGCCGATGTGCCCCTGACCGCGCCGTTTGTGGAGGAGTTTTACGCGAGACTCCAGGCTCAAGGGCCCGCCATGGCATTCGTTCAAACCTGGGTCGAGCAAAGACTGCTCGACCAGGGCGTGACCGCAACCGAGTTGTCTGAGGCGGCCGGCCGCACTGCCGCGACCAACCAGATCTCCATCGCCAACAGCATAGGCAGCCTGCGCTTCATCGGCGCCATGGACTGGACGCATTACGTCGAGTCGCTCAGCGCCGTCGAACAGACCCTGCGCAAAGACCCGACGGCGATGTACGCAAGCCAGGATTTCGCCAGCCGCGACCGCTGCCGGCATGTCATCGAGGACGTGGCACGACGCAGCACGTGCAGCGAAATGGCGGTGGCACGCGAAGCAATCGTGCTCGCGCAGGCGGCTGCCGGGCAACGCGGCCAGCATGACCGCAGCGCGCATGTGGGCTACTACCTGATCGATCAGGGACGGCCGCAGCTGGAGCGTGCGGTCGGCTGCCGGCCGTCATTGAAATCCCGCGTCAGCCGGGCGAGCCGGCATGTCCGCCTGCCCCTTTATCTGGGCCCCATCGTGTTGCTCACGCTCCTCGCGACAGCGGCTGTGCTGTTCGCGCTCGAGTTCGATCCGGGGAACAGGCGGGCCTGGCTGTTTGCGCTTCCCCTCGTCATCGCCGCCTCGGCGCTGGCCGTCCCGCTGGTGAACCTGCTGGTCACGCTCGTCCTGCCGCCGCGCGCATTGCCGCGGCTGGATTTTTCCAAGGGGATTCCCGACAACCACCGCACCATGGTGATCGTCCCCACGCTGCTGGCAAGACCGCAGGACGTCGACGATCTGCTCGAAGCCATGGAGATCCGCTATCTCGGCAATCGCGATCCCAATCTGTTCTTTGCCCTGTTGACGGATTTTCGCGACGCGCCCGAGCGGACACTGCCGGACGACGCCGCCTTGCTCGCCCACGCGCGCGCCGCAGTCGAGGCGCTCAACGAGACTTATCAAGAGGATCGCCCCTGCGTCTTCTATCTGTTCCATCGGCCGCGGCTGTGGAATCCGTTCGAGCGGGTGTGGATGGGCTATGAGCGCAAGCGCGGCAAATTGGAGCAGTTCAACGCCCGGCTCAGGGGCGAGGCGAAAACGGCCTTCTCGGACGTCGTCGGCGATCAGGCCATTCTCGCTTCGATCCGGTACGTCATCACTCTGGATACCGACACCCATCTGCCGCGCGACGCGGCACGCACCCTGGTCGGCAACCTGGCGCATCCGCTCAATCGGCCAGTCTACGATGCCGGCAAGGGCCGCATCATCGAAGGCTACGCGATCCTGCAACCGCGCGCCTCGATCAGCCTGACCAGTGCAGGCCAGTCCCGCTTTACCAGACTGTTCGCGGGTGATGCAGGGTTGGATCCCTACACGCGCGAGGTTTCGGATGCCTACCAGGATGTGTTCGGGGAAGGCTCGTTCATCGGCAAGGGCATTTACGACGTGGATGCGTTTCGTCAAGCCGTCGACGGACGCTTTCCTGAAAATCTCATTCTCAGTCACGACTTGCTGGAAAGCGGGTATGCGCGTTCGGCCCTGGTGACCGATGTCGAGCTCATCGAAGAGCATCCAGCCAGCTATGCCATCGAGGCCAGCCGGCGCCACCGCTGGATACGCGGCGACTGGCAACTGGCGGGCTGGCTGCTGCCGCGCGTGCCGGGGCCACCCGGTCCGAATGGATCGAAGGGAAAGCGGCAAGCCAACCCGCTGTCGGCCCTGTCGCGGTGGAAGCTTTTCGACAACCTGCGGCGCAGCCTGGTGGTGCCGGCGCTGTTGGCCCTGCTGGCCGGCGGCTGGCTGCTGGGTCCGGGGCCGATGTGGCTGTGGACCCTGCTGGTGGTGGCGGTGGTGTTCCTGCCCACCCTGCTGTCCACTGCGATCGAGCTTGTTCGCAAGCCAGAGGAACGCGACTGGCTGGTGCACCTGAACCTGACCGGCAAATCCGCGGGTCGCCCGATCGCGCTTGCCTTGCTGACCCTGGCCTTTTTGCCCTACGACACGTTGATCTGTCTGGGCGCGATCCTGCGCTCGGGGGTGCGCATGCTGTTCACGCGACGCGGCCTGCTGCTGTGGCAGCTGCCCGCCTACGCACGCCGCAACGCGTGTCGCACGCTGGCCGAATTCTTCCGGGAGATGTGGATCGCGCCGATTCTTGCGGTGGTGCTGGGCGTGGCGTTGGCCATGGCAAGCCAGCCCGCGGCGTGGCTGTACGCTGCCCCCATCCTGTTGCTGTGGCTGGTGTCGCCCGTCGTCGGCTGGTGGATCAGCCAGCCGCTGGCCGCGCCCGCCCCGGGCTTGAGAGTTGATCAGGAGGCCTTTCTGCGGGCATCGGCCCGACGCACCTGGCGCTACTTCGCGGACTTCGTCGGTCCGGATGACAACTGGCTGCCGCCCGACAACTTCCAGGAATATCCGGCGCCGGCCATCGCCTCGCGCACCTCGCCCACCAACATAGGCATGTCGCTGCTGGCTGACCTGGCGGCATACGATTTTGGGTATATCACGGCTGGAGAATGCCTGCAGCGCACCGGCAATACCCTGGCCTCGATGGAAAAGCTGGAACGCTATCGCGGCCACCTCTACAACTGGTACGACACCCGAACGCTGCAACCGCTGCATCCGCAATACGTCTCGTCGGTGGACAGCGGCAACCTGGCCGGCAGTCTACTCACCCTGCAGGCGGGATTGGCCGAAATGAAGCATCAGCAAGTGCTGTCAGCCAACGCATTGCCGGGACTGCAGGACACCCTGCAGGTGCTGGCCGAGCATCTGCCTGCCTCCCCCGCCCCCGAACTGGCGAAAAAGATCCGCGTGCTGCAGGACGCCCTGCGCGCACGCACGCTGGACGGACCGCCGCTGACACTGACTGCTGCCACCAGCGAATTGGACGAGATACACCGCATCGGCGGCGAGTTGGTTGCATGGCTGCCGGCTGATATCGACATCGATGGCGAACTGGTCTACTGGGCGCGGGCATTCGACCAGCAATTCCGTGCGCTTCGCGATGAACTTGGATTTCTGGTGCCCGGGTCGTGGCCGGGCAACGTCCTCCCGACCCGCATGGAGCTGGCCGGCGCAGGTGCAGCCGGCACGGGCGCGCGGAAGCAGCTCGACCTCATCGACGATCTGATCAGTCGTTGCCGCGCACTGATAGCGATGGATTTCGAGTTTCTCTACGACACAGCGTGCGGCCTGCTGGCCATCGGCTACGACGTCGGCGAACGGCGCCGCGATCCGTCCTGCTACGACCTCCTGGCATCGGAAGCGCGCCTGGCCAGTTACCTGCTCATCGCGCAGGGGCAGGTGCCGCAGAAGCACTGGTTCTCACTGGGCCGCCTTCTGACCAGCCATGGCGGCGACGTCAGCTTGATTTCGTGGGGTGGCTCGATGTTCGAGTACCTGATGCCGCAACTGATGATGCCGAGCTACCCGAACACCCTGCTGGAGCAGACCTGCAAGGCCGCGGTGTCGCGCCAGATCGAGTACGGCCGGCAACGCGCGGTGCCCTGGGGAATTTCCGAATCCTGCTACAACGCCACCGACATGCACCAGGTCTACCAGTACCGGGCGTTCGGCGTGCCTGGCCTCGGCTTCAAGCGTGGGTTGGGCGACGACCTGGTCATCGCGCCCTACGCCAGCGCACTGGCGCTGACGGTGATGCCATGGGAAGCCTGCCGCAACCTGCAGACGCTGGCCGACCAGGGATTCCTAGGCGCCTACGGCTTCTACGAGGCCATCGATTACACGCCCACGCGCGTGCCGCGCGGCAAGCCGAACGCCATCGTGCGGACGTTCATGGCTCATCACCAGGGCATGAGCCTGCTGGCCTTTGCACATGTGTTGCTCGATCAGCCGATGCAGCGCCGCTTCATGTCCGACCCGCTCGCGCGGGCGACGGAATTGCTCCTGCAGGAGCGGGTGCCGAAGAAGGGTGCCACGCTGCACCCGCACGCGGCCGAAGTGAGCGCCGCCGCCAGCCCCCCCAGCGCGGATGTCGGATCCATCATGCGGGTGTTCACCGACCCGAACACGCAACTCCCCGAGGTGCATCTGCTGTCGAACGGCCGCTACCACGTCATGGCGACCCATGCCGGCGGCAGCGCCAGCCGTTGGCGCGACCTCGCAGTAACGCGCTGGCGCGAGGACGCCACCACCGACGGCTGGGGCACCTTCATCTACCTGCGCGACCGCGACAGCGGAAAATACTGGTCGACGGCCCATCAACCGACCCTGCGCCGCGCCGATCACTACGAGGCGATTTTCGTGCAGGCGCGCGCCGAATACCGGCGGCGCGATCGGGCGATCGAATCGCACACCGAGATCAGTGTTTCGCCTGAAGACGACGTCGAAATCCGTCGCATCACGCTCACCAACCAGTCGTCCCGCACCCGTCATATCGAGGTGACGAGTTACGCGGAAGTGGTGCTGGCGCCGTTGAACGCCGACCTCGCGCACCGCTCGTTCAGCAATCTGTTCGTGCAGACCGAAATCCTGCCCGAGCGCCAGGCGATCGTCTGCACCCGGCGTCCCCGAACACCGGGCGAGCAGGTGCCCTGGATGTTTCACCTGCTGGCCGCCCCGGGCGCCACGGCTGACGAACCGTCCTTCGAGACCGACCGCGCCCGGTTCATCGGGCGCGGCCGCACGGCGGCCAACCCGTTGGTGCTGGACAGCAGCGACAGTCCGTCGACTTTATCGAACACCGAGGGTCCGGTGCTCGATCCCATCGTGGCGATCCGCCGCACCCTGACCTTGTCACCCGACGAATCGGCGACCGTGCAGATCATCTCCGGGATTGCGGACACGCGCGAGGCCGTATTGGTCCTGCTCGAGAAATATTGCGACCGTCACTTCGTCGAGCGCGCGTTCGAGATGGCCTGGTTCCAGAGCCAGGAGGTGCTGCGTCACCTCAACGCGACCGAAGCCGATGCGCAAATCTTTGGCCGCATGGCCAACTCCGTCGTTTACGGCAACGCCCCGCGCCGCGCCGCGCCAGGAATCATTGCCCGCAACCGGCTGGGACAGCCCGGGCTGTGGCGATTTGGGATCTCGGGCGATCTGCCGATCGTCCTGCTGCACATCGGCGACATCAACCGCATCGATCTGGTCAAACAGGCGCTGCAGGCGCACGCCTACTGGCGCATGAAGGGCCTGACCGCGGACCTGGTGATCGTGAACGACGATTTTTCGGGCTACCGGGCGGTGCTGCAGGACCTGATCATGGGGCTGATCAACGCGGGGCCCGAAGCGCAGGTGATCGACAAGCCGGGCGGGGTCTTCGTGCGACGCGCCGAGGAGCTGACCGAGGACGAGCGGGTGATGCTGCAGGCGGTCGCCCGCATCGTCTTCAGGGACACCGCCAAGACCCTGATCGAGCAGGTGGACCGCCGCGTGTCGGCGGAACGTGCGTCGGACCGTCTGGAGCCCGCGCAGCAAGCGCTCGCCGAACCGGTGTATCCGTTGGCGGCGCGCGAGCGCATTTTCAGCAACGGCTTGGGCGGCTTCACGCCCGACGGGCACGAATATGTCATCACCCTCGAACCGGGCCAGACCACGCCGGCACCCTGGGTCAACGTGATCGCCAGCCCGCATATCGGCACGGTCGTGAGCGAAAGCGGCAGTGCCTATACCTGGGCGGAAAACGCGCACGAGTTCCGGCTCACCACCTGGCACAACGACCCGCTCTCCGATTCCAGTGGCGAAGCGCTCTACATCCGCGACGAGGAAACGGGCGCGTTCTGGTCGCCGACGCCGCTGCCCGCCCGCGGCCGCTCCGGTTATGTGTGCCGGCACGGCTTCGGCTACAGCGTGTTCGAGCACTTCGAGGCCGGCATCGCCTCGGAGCTGTTCACCTACGTCGCCATGAACGCGCCGGTGAAGTTCCTGGCGGTCACGCTGCACAACCGGTCGCAGCGCGCGCGCAGCCTGTCCTTGACCGGGTACTGGGAACTGGTGCTCGGCGAGTGGCGGCACGCCAATCTGATGCACATCGTCACCGAAACCGATCCGCACAGCGGGGCGCTGTTTGCCCGCAATGCCTACGGCCACGAGTGCGCCAACCGGGTGGTCTTTGCCCACGTCAGCGAGCGCGAGCGGACAGTGAGCGGAAACCGCACCGAGTTCATCGGCCGCAATGGCTCGCTGGCCAGCCCGGCGGCCATGCGTCGCAAGCGCCTGTCGGGCCGGACCGGCGCCGGCTTCGATCCGTGCGCCGCGATCCAAAGCCGGATCGAGCTGGCCGTAGGACAGGAACGAGAGATCGTGTTCGTCTTCGGCGCGGCCGGCAACGCCGACGAAGCGCGGCAGTTCATCCGGCGCTTCGGCGGGCGCGCGGGCGCGCGGCAGGCGCTGGAAGCGGTGTGGGAACACTGGAACCGCACCCTGGGCGCGGTGAATGTGGATACGCCCGACCCCGCGCTGAACGTGCTGGCCAATGGTTGGCTGGTCTACCAGACCCTGTCCTGCAGGCTGTGGGCGCGCAGCGGCTATTACCAGTCCGGCGGCGCTTACGGCTTCCGCGATCAATTGCAGGACACCATGGCGCTGATCCATGCGACACCGTGGCTCGCCCGCGAGCAACTGATCCGGCACGCCGGGCGCCAGTTCATCAAGGGCGATGTGCAGCACTGGTGGCACCCGCCCAACGGACAAGGGGTGCGCACCCATTGTTCCGACGACTATCTGTGGCTGCCGTATGCGACCTGTCGTTATGTGATGGCAACTGGCGACACGGGCGTGCTCGACGAATCCATCCATTTCCTCGAGGGGCGCGAACTGTATGCGGAAGAAGAGGCCTACTACAGCCAGCCGCAACGCTCGCCCGAAACGGCCAGCCTCTATGAGCACTGCGTGCGTGCCCTCAAGCACGGCCTGCGCTTCGGCGCCCATCAATTGCCGCTGATGGGCTGCGGCGACTGGAACGACGGCATGAATCTCGTCGGCAAAGATGGCAAGGGCGAAAGCGTGTGGCTGGCGTGGTTTCTGGTCGAGAACCTCGAGTTGTTTGCCGGCCTGGCGCGTGGCCGGGACGACGCGGCCTTTGCGGACGTGTGCAGCAAACAGGTGGCGCTGTTGCGCACCAACATCGAGAAAAATGCCTGGGACGGCGCCTGGTACCGGCGCGCCTGGTTCGATGACGGCGCGCCCCTGGGCTCGTCCGCCAACGACGAATGCCAGATCGATTCGATCAGCCAGAGTTGGGCGGTCATCTCAAAAGGCGGCGATCCCGTGCGGGCCCGCCAGGCGATGGCGGCGGTGGAGCAGCGCCTGGTACGGCGCGACAAGCAGATCATCCAGCTGCTCGACCCGCCCTTCGACAAGTCAGACCTGGAGCCCGGCTACATCAAGGGCTACATACCAGGCGTGCGCGAGAACGGCGGCCAGTATACTCATGCCGCGATCTGGACCACGATGGCGTTTGCCATGATGGGCGACACGGAGCGCGCGTGGGAATTGTTCACCATGCTCAATCCCGTCCACCACGGCGGTACGCCTGAGGCGATCGCGCGCTACAAGGTTGAGCCGTACGTCATGTGCGCGGATATTCATGCTGTGCCGCCACACACAGGCCGGGGCGGCTGGACCTGGTATACCGGGGCAGCGGGCTGGATGTACCGACTGACCGTGGAAACCCTGCTGGGCCTGCAACTGGAAGTGGACCATCTGCGCATTGGGCCCCGTGTCCCTGCAGATTGGGATTCCTACAAGATCCACTACCGCTATCGCGACACCGTCCACCACATCACCGTCAAGCGCATCGGCGAACCATCGGCGCAGGTCAGCCGCGTGAGGGTGGACGGCGCCGAATGTCCCGATACACGCATTCCGCTGATCGACGACCGCCGGGAGCACTTCGTCGAGGTGGACCTGGGGTAAAGCCAGCTTATGTGCCAGGCAGCTGCGAGCAGGGTTCCGGATGAAACCGCACTTCATTTCATTTCCTTCGCGAAATATTGGCTTATGCATTCGAATGATGGAGATGTGCGGGGTGTTCCGCTTGACGCTTAGCCCTTGACGCCAGACACGTTCCCGAGACACGCCGCCGATGCCCCAGGAATCCGTCGACAAGGATCTCGATGCGCACTACATGCGCCGTGCCCTGGAGCTGGCCGTGCGGGCCGAGGCGCAGGGCGAGGTGCCGGTGGGTGCCGTGGTCGTGCGCGAGGGCGGGATCATTGGCGAGGGCTGGAACCGGCCCATCTCCAGCGCGGATCCGACCGCGCACGCCGAGATCGTGTCCCTGCGCGCCGCCGCGGCGCGCGCGGGCAACTACAGGTTGCCCGGCGCAACGCTTTACGTGACCCTGGAGCCCTGCCCCATGTGCGCCGGGGCGATGGTCCATGCGCGCATCGCGCGGGTGGTCTACGGCGCCCGGGACGAGCGCAGCGGCGCGGCGGGCACCGTCTTCAACCTCCTGGACAATCCGGCGCTCAATCACCGCGTGCGCGTGAGCGCCGGCGTGCTGGCGGACGAATGCGCGGCGCGCCTGCAGGACTTCTTCCGCGCCCGCCGGTCATGAGCGGGAGGGGCTGCGCCGTGAGTCGTGATGCTCACAGGGCCGGGGCGTCCAGATCCAGGGCGTTGGTCCCTGCGCCGGTGTCCTGCTGCATGTCCTGCTTTACCAGGATGTCGTAGAAGGTGCGGATCCGGCTGACGTACTGCGCGGGCTCGTACCCCCTGGCATAGCCATGTTTGGTCTGTTCGTGCCACTTGGGCTGGGCAAGCAGGGGAAGCCGTTCGCGGACATCGGCCCATTTGTCCGGGTCGCCGCCCTGTTTCTCGGTAATGACCCGTGCATCTTCAAGGTGCCCCATCCCGACGTTGTAGGCCGCCAGCGCGAACCACATCCTATCGGGGTCGCTGATGTCCTCCGGCAGCCGATCGAAGATCTGGCGCAGGTAGCGGGCACCGCCGAGGACGCTCGCCCTCGGATCCGAGCGTTCGGAGACGCCGAGCTGCTCGGCGGTGTCGAGGGTGAGCATCATTATCCCGCGCACACCGGTCGGTGAAACGGCTTCCGGATCCCACATGGACTCCTGGTAGGCCTGCGCCGCGAGCAAACGCCAGTCCAGTCCGGAATC
>Ga0326597_10008657_pt1 | contig 13702 bp, 9 predicted proteins | sample RVTome_12_FD_203789 | JGI IMG/M metagenome (GOLD analysis project Ga0326597, IMG submission 203789) | Soil microbial communities from uranium-contaminated site in the Upper Colorado River Basin, Wyoming, United States - RVT100D185 | ecosystem: Environmental > Terrestrial > Soil > Contaminated >... | reverse complement strand
GACCTCTTCCTCGAGGACGTTCGCCGCTATCGCGAGGACCGGCTGGCCGGCAGCGGTTTGCTGCCGCTCTTCCCGGTCTGGGGCATTCCCACTCCAGCGCTCGCCCGGCAGATGCTCGATGGAGGTTTGCGGGCCAGGGTCGCATGTGTCGACACGCGTGTGCTGGACGTGGAATTCGCTGGACGAGAGTGGGACCGGCCACTGCTGCGCGAACTACCGGCCGGCGTCGATCCGTGCGGCGAAAACGGCGAGTTTCACACGTGCGTCTACGCCGGACCCATGTTCTCGCGGCCGCTGGCGCTCGAGTTGGGCGAGCGCGTGACCCGTGATCCATTTGCCTGGACGGATTTCGTGCGCCGCAGCGCGGGCCCCACGGGATACCGGGGACCGGCCCGCTGATGAGCGCGGCATGAGCAGTTATCCGTCCCGCATCGTGTGTCTCACCGAGGAGACAACCGAAACGCTGTACCTTCTCGGGCAGGGCGATCGCGTCGTCGGAGTGTCGGGGTACACGATCAGGCCTCCTGAAGCGCGGCACAAGCCGCGTGTCTCTGCCTTCCTCAACGCCCGATTCAGCAAGATCGAAGCGCTCAGGCCGGACCTCGTGCTCGGGTTCTCTGACCTCCAGGCTGACATTGCCGCGGAGCTCATCCGCCGGGGCTATCCGGTCGCGGTCTTCAACCAGCGAAGCGTCGCCGAGATCCTCCAGATGATCCGTGTACTGGGCGGTCTGGTCGGCTGCGCGGATGGTGCCGAGGCCCTCGCCAACAGGCTGGAACTCGAGATCGACGCCGTCCGCGCAGCGGCGTCCGACCTGCCGCGGCCACGGGTTTTCTTCGAGGAATGGGACAACCCGCTCATTTCAGGAATCCGGTGGGTCGAGGAGCTTGTCGAGATCGCGGGGGGCGCGCCGATCTTCCCTGAACTACGAGACGGGAAACTCGGTCGGGATCGTATTGTCACGCCAGACGACGTTGTGCGCCGCGACCCCGAGGTCATCATTGCGTCCTGGTGCGGCAAGGCCGTGCGGAAGGAACGCATCGCGGCGCGGGTGGGGTGGAACGCCGTGGCCGCCGTCCGCGACGGCCAGATCTACGAAATCAAGTCGGCGTACATCCTGCAACCTGGCCCGGCCGCGCTGACCGAAGGGCTGCGGCAGCTCCACGGCATCCTGTCGCAGGTGCGAACGGCAACGGCGCGCGCGGGCTGAGCGAGGCCGCCGTCAGCCGCGGGAGGCATCAGCGGCCTCCCACGGTTCACGGAACTTCACCGTTCTACCGGCCTACCGCGTCGCCGTGTCCGTCGCCGCGTCGTAGACAACCCGGCCGCCGACGATCGTCAGCACCGACTTGAGGCTTTGGATTTCATCGGCCGGCACCGTCAGGTAGTCGCGGTCGGAGATGAACATGTCCGCCAGCTTGCCCGGGGCGATGGAGCCGATATCGTTTTCCCGGTTGAAAAAGTAGGCGTTACTGCGGGTGTGCGCCACGAGCGCATCCTCCCGGCTGATCGGGTACTTCATCACCACCGGACCGTTCCCGATGATCCTGCCGGTGACCGCCCAGCCCAGCGTCGCGAACGGGCGGAACTGGTTGACCTCGAACGCATCGGTCCCGAGGCCCCAGTGCACACCGCTGTCCTGCACGGACTTGAGGTTCGGCATCGCGTACCCCTGCTCACCATAGCGCCGAACGAAGGCCGCGCCGGAGATGACACCGCGCGGGTGAATGGCCACCCACATACCTAAATCCCGCAGCCGCTCGAGCTGGTTCGGCGTGACCTGTTCCATGTGCATGAATGCCCAGCGCTTGCCGCGGACGGGCACCTCGTCCGCGAACGCCTCGATCTGCTTGAGCTGTTCTTCGATCGTCCACTCCATCGTCGTGTGGATCATGGCCGGGATGCCGGCCTGCGCCGCGGCCTTGGCTACCCTGCCCCAGTCGTTCCAGGTCTCCGCCGGAACCGACGGTCCCATGTCATAGACGTTGTCCCGAATGTTCACGAAGCGTTCGCCCCAGTTCACGTGATCGATCCACTCGTCGCCATCGAAGTACTTGAGCTCGGGAATCTCCGCGATCACTTCGTCGACGCTCTGCCCGCCGGCTGCCGTCCGGAAGCAGAAGAACCGCATCGGCATCGCTTTGCCCTGGGTGATCCACGCGCGGTATTCGGCCTCGAACTCGCACCCGCCGCCAGAGGCGGTCAAGCCGGCCATCGCAAAGTCTTTGAGCATCTTGTCGGTGCTGGACTCGAAGATGTCCGTCGGAAGATTGTCGAGGACTCCCGACGCCCTGCGGATGCGGCCGCCGACCGCATCGCCGTCGATGACGCCGGTCGGCCTGCCGCTGGCGTCGCGCACAATCTCCGGGTCGGTCATCCCGTCGATGCCGGTCATCTCGATCGCCTTGCTGTTCACGAAATACACCTCGCGCGTGAACTGCATGAAGACCGGGTTGTTCGGGAACCACTTATCGAGTTCCTCCCGATCGAACGGGCTGGGATCATCGCGGAACTGATCGGGCGACCAGCCGCCCAGGGTGAAGAGCCACTGATTGGGCCCTTTTTCCTTCGCTCGCGCCTGCATCCTCTCCAGCGCCCGCTGGCGCGAATCGACGCCGTCAAGACGCATCTCCTCGGTCCAGTACGCGCCCTCTTCCATGTAATGCGCGTGGTTGTCGATGAACCCCGGCATGAGCGAGCGGCCTGCGAGGTCGATACGTCGCGTGTTGGCCCCCGCCAAAGCGTTGATCTCTTCGTTGGTGCCGACCGCGACGATCCGATCGCCACGAATGGCCACCGCCTGGGCGATCGTGAACGTGTCGTCGACGGTGATGACCTTGCCGTTGCTCAGCACGAGATCCGCCGGCTGCTGCTGCGCGCGCACGACGCTCGAGGCACATGCGAGCACCATCAGTACGACAATCGCCATCCGTGTACCGTTCATACGTGTCATTCGAACCTCCATGACGATTTTGCCACGCTCCTCGGCGCCGCAGCCGAGAGCGAGAAGGGGAATTTTAGCGCGTTGCCTCATCCGATAGAAGGGCCGTCGAAGAGCGAGATCAGAGGTGACCGGGTATAATTCCAAGGTTTTACAGAGTTCCGATCCACATTCGGCCTCGCGTCCCTGGATCTTCAGAACCGGAGCGTCGCGATCGAAATCGTCCGGCTATTCCAGTTCCGATTCGGGGTCTCAGAAACACCCAGTGCCGTCACGAACCAGCCTCGTCCTTACGCTCTCGGTTTCTGCACTCACATCCCTCGCGTCGTTTCCCGCCGTCGTAACGGCTGGTCTCCAGCTCGAGCCACTGAGCACCGCCATTCTCTGAGCCGCGCCGGCGCCGGTCCCTCCGGCTGTGGTCTCCCGCGACGAGGAAGGCCACGTCACAATTCGTGCAACCCGGCTGACCGAGCCGCTGGTACTCGACGGCAGGCTCGATGAGCGCCTGTATCGCGACACGGAACCAATCGGCGAATTCGTCCAGCAGGAACCGAGCGAGGGTGAGCCGGCGACCGAGAAGACGGAAGTGTGGGTCGCCTACGATGACGCCGCTGTCTACGTGGGCGCGCGGTTGTGGGAGAGCGACCCGTCGAAGCGGGTCATGAGCAACATGCGTCGCGACGCGAGCAACCTGTACAACAACGATCATTTCGCGGTGCTGCTGGATACCTTCTACGACCGGCACAACGGCTACATCTTCTCCGCCAACGCCCAGGGCGGCATGACCGACGCCCAGATCGCCAACGAGAACGCCAATTCCGACTGGAACACGATCTGGGAGACGAGGGCCGCGGATTTCGACGGCGGCTGGACGATCGAGTTTCGCATCCCGTTCCGCTCGATCCGATTCAAGGAGGACGGGCGCGTCTGGGGCATCAACTTCCGGCGCATGGTGCGCTGGAAGATCGAGAGTTCTTTTCTTGCGCCCCTCCCGGCGTCGTTTGGCGCCGGAGGACTGAACAGGGCCTCCAGCGCCGCCACGCTGGTCGATATCCAGGCGCCCGCGAAGCTGCGGAACCTCGACGTGAAGGGTTATGCGCTCGGATCCTCAGTCACGAACCTGACCGCCAACCCGCAGATCTCGAATCTGGGGCACGGGGAGGTGGGCGTAGACGCCAAATGGGCCCCGACGCAGAGCTACGTGGCCGACTTCACATACAACACGGACTTCGCTCAGGTCGAGGACGACGAGCGGCAAGTCAATCTGACGCGATTTTCCCTGCAGTTTCCAGAGAAGCGGGAGTTCTTCCTCGAGGGCGACCAGTTCTTCGGCTTCGGCACGCAGAGCGGCGCACAGGGGAACAATCCCGAGCTGCCCACGATCTTTTTCAGTCGCCGCATCGGCCTGGAGAATGGCGGAATCGTCCCCATCCTCGGCGGTGGGCGTCTGCTTGGCCGGAGTGGACCGTATCGTGTCGGCGTTCTTCAGATGCGGACTGGCAACGTGCCCGTGCTTCGAGCGGTCGCGACCGATTTTTCGGCGGTGCGGGTACAGCGCGATATCCTGCGCCGCAGCCGACTCGGCATGATCGGCACGCGCCGCGCACCCAGCGCGAATGGCGCAAGAAACTACGTGTACGGCGCAGACGCCGTGCTCCAGTTTTACGAGAGCATCCAGTTCATCGAGTACATCGCGAAGTCGGAGACGCCAGGCCGCACGGGCAGCGATCTGAGCTACCGAACGCGGTTCAGGTGGACCGCCGATTGCTGGGGCATCGACACCGAGCATGCGTTCGCCGGAGAGGACTTCAATCCGGAAGTCGGACGCGTGCAGCGCCCAGACGGATTTCATCGCACGCACGCCATGTTCCGGTTCAGTCCTCGTCCGAGGAACCTTCCAAGCATCCGGAAGCTGACCTACCAGGTCAACTTCGAGTACTTCACGGATGCCGCGGGCCAGAAGACGGAAAGCAGCGAGGATCAGGGCATGTTCCAGATCGATTACCAGAACGGCGACAGGGCACGGGTTGACGCCACGCGAACGTTCGAGGCGATCACCGCGCCCTTCACGCTGGCCAAGGGCGTTCGGGTTCCCGTTGGCGGCTATGAGTTCCAGCAGGTTCAGGCGAGCTACACGTTCGGCACACAGCGGAAGGTGAGCGGGACGGCGACCGCGCGGCACGGTGGCTTCTACGACGGCACCATCAGTGCGCTGAGCTGGACGAGCCGCGCCGAATTCTCGCCGCAGTTGTATGCGGAGCCGACGGTCTCATGGAATCGCGTCGACGTCCCCTGGGGCCGCGGATATTCGAATCTGGTGAGCAGCCGTTTCACGTACACGCTGTCGCCCAGGATGTTTGTGTCAGGTCTCGTGCAGTACCAGGGACTGACCGATTCGGTGTCGACCAACGCACGGCTGCGCTGGGAATACCAGCCGGGCAGCGAACTGTTCGTCGTCTACAGCGACGGGCGGACAACGCTCGGCCAGGGCATTCCGGACCTGCAAAACCGCAGCTTCGTGGTGAAGGTCACGCGGCTGTTTCGGCTCTAACGCCCGCCGGGCAATCATGCCCCTAGCGCTACACTTGTCGATGCCGCGTGCCAAGGTTTATGGTATGGCCGACACGCGACAGCAACGACTATGCTTCGGCTAGGCAACTCATGTACCCAGGGAGGGATAAGGATGAACAGGTCCTATTTCGTCGCGGCATCCTTGATCGGGGCCGTCGCAGCTGCGGGTCCCGTGATGCCGGCAGCGCTGGCGCAGACAGGCGCATTCGTCCCGGTGACGCAGGCAATGCAGGCCAATCCCGATCCCGCCGACTGGCTCCATATCAGTCGAACGTACGATCAACATCGTTTCAGTCCGCTCAGCCAAATCACCAAAGCCAACGTCGCTCAACTGCGCATGGCCTGGTCGCGGGGCCTGCCGGCGGGCACCCAGGAATCGACGCCGATCGTCTATCGCGGCGTCATGTACGTGATGGCTCCTGGCGCCAGCATCCAGGCTCTCAATGCCGCCACCGGCGACTTGATTTGGGAGTATCAGCGCGACTATCCATCCACAGTGCCGCGTGCGGCGGCGCGCAGTAAGAGCCTCGGCATCTACGAGGACATGATCTATTTCGGCGCGCCAGACGGATTTCTACTCGCACTCGATGCCCAGACCGGCACGCTGCGCTGGGAAACCAAGGTCGACAACGGCCAGATCACTGCCGGCGGGTTGCTCGTCGCCGACGGCAAGGTGATCTCAAACCGCACCTGTCAGCAAGGGAAGCGCGAGTTCTGCTTCATCGCCGCTCACGACGCCAGGACAGGCAAGGAGGTCTGGCGGTTTTATGTCACGGCCGCGCCTGGCGACCCGGGGGGTGACACCTGGGCCGATCTGGCGGTGGACGCGCGGGCCGCAGGCCCGTGGGGCCTGCCCGGCTCGTACGATCCGGTCCGCAAGGTCATCTATTGGGGCGTGGCCAATCCGAATCCGTACACACGGTTCATGCGTCACGGCCGCTACGACGCCGTGTCCGACGTCTCGCCATCAGAGCTCTATAGCAACTCGACCGTGGCGATCAACGTCGAGACCGGGAAGCTGGTCTGGTACTTCCAGGAGCTGCCCGGCGACGATTGGGACGCCGACCACAATCAGGAACGCATCCTAGTTCGCACCCGCGTGAGCCCGGACCCCCGATTCGTCAAATGGATCAATCCGACGCTGACGCCCGGAACCGAGCAGGACATCGTCATCACCGTCGCCGAAGGCGGCGGCATGTTCGCGGTGGCACGGGAAACCGGTCGATTCCTGTGGGCGCGGCCGTTCCCCTTCGACGATCCAAACCTCAACATGAGCGTCGTCGACGTCATGACCGGTCAGACGAGTGTCAATCCGGACAAGCTGTTCAAGAAAGACGGCGACACCATCGTCGGCTGCTACCACAACACGCGTAGCCTGTGGCAAATCGCCTATCATCCCGGCCGGAACGCGCTCTACGTGCCGTTCCACGACCAGTGCCTGTCGATGGAGGCGGTCCATGACAGCTCGACCGGCTTTGGGCGGCGCACCAGCATCATGCGTCCAGGCTCCGATCCGAAGGCCTATATGGGTATGGCCAAGATCGACATCGCAACGGGAGAGATGCGAGTGATCTACTCGCAGGCACAAGGTACCAACGGGTCGGCGCTGACAACCGCGGGCGACCTGGTGTTCTTTGGCGATCTCAACCGGCGTCTGCGCGCCCTCGATGCCGACGATGGCAAGGTCCTGTGGGAGACCGAGGTTGGCGGCATGATCGTCAACAGCACGATCTCCTATGCCGTCAACGGCAAGCAGTACGTCATGGTGTACACCGGCCGGGGGCAGTCGGTGACGAGCGGGCCGCTCGGGCTGACCGCCAGCGCCATGGCTCCGACCGCCGCAGCCGGACAGAACGGGATCTACGTGTTCGCCTTGCCCTAGGTCAAAGCGAATGTCCCGTTGAACGCCGTGATGCGAGGAATACTGGCACGGGGGCGCTGGCTACGCCTACTCAGCGTTGCTCCAGACCGCCGGGGCGGTCCGCGAAAAGCGGACCGTCCAGCCAGCACTGGCTAGGCAGGTCTCCGAACGACCCGGCCTCGGCGGAGGCTCTCAGTCCGCGCGCCACGAACCGATGAACAACGCTCCGCAGCCTAGAGCGGGTTGGGGCGCTCGTTCAGCTCGATGTAGGTGCCCCACGGATCGTGGATAAAGGCCAGCGCCCCTCCTGTTTGCGGATTCTTCGTGTACGGCCGGTCGAGCGTGATGCCGGCCGCTTCGAGTTTCTTGCAAAACGCTTCCAGGCCGTTGACGTCGAAACCGATGTGGTCGAGCACTCGGCCTTTGGTGGTCACGGTAGGCGTGGCCGCCACGGAAAAAGTCAGATTCGCTCCTGGCAGGTCAGCGGCTTTGTTTTGTCCGCGCATTCCCGGTTTGGCGCCGAATATCTTGGAATACCAGGCCTGGATCTCGTCGATGGAGGATTCCGGCACGTTGAAATGGATGTGGTGATGCTGAATCGGGAACGTCTGGTTCTTATCTTCCAGAATCTCGATCCGCAATTCGTCTGGCGTCACGACAAACGCCTGATCCGTCCGGCCATTGTTCCCGGCCAGAACCGGCACGCTCGCAGCCTTCCACCTGGCGACTGACTCCTGGACATCCTGAACCAGGAATCCGACATGGTTCACCACTGTTCCCACCGTGCCTCCGGCGGGCGGCGGTGCACCCTGGGCGAGATGCAGGTAGACAGCGACGCCGGGAAACCTCACCACTTCGAAATTGCCCGCCTTGATCGCGGTGCCACCCATCGCCACAAACATCCGCTTGTTGGCTTCAACATCGCGTGTGTTGAGGTGCCAATGTCCCATCGTCACGCCAGCTTCGTTGGCCGGAAACGCCTGAGCCCACGCGGTGCCAGACGCCAACAGCGACATCACCCATAGCGCCGAACATAGCTTTCTCATGGCAGCTCCTCGTCTTGAACTTCGAATGGAAAAGATTACTCGCTTTTCTGCGCGGTGGACGGAATATGTGTTGGCGCGCCCCGCGTCGATCAGCCGTGTCCCGTGGAGCCCTGGTGCGAGCGTATACTTCGTACGCTTCCCTATGGCTCCACTTCTTCACGCTCGAACATCACGCCGCGATCTGCTCCGTCGAGGTGCACTCGTGCTTTGCTCGGCCGCCCTGCCGTCGATGAGACTTCGAGCACAAGCCGTCAGTCCGGTGATGGCAACCTTGAGCAGCTACATGGCTGCTGCGAAGGACCGAGGACTGCCAGCCGAGGTTGTCGAGAAGGCCAAGCATCACATCCTCGACACGTTCGCGGCCATGGTGTCCGGCTCCGAGTTGCCGCCGGGCCTGGCCGCGCTGACGCTGGCGCGCGCCCAGGCGGGCCGGCCGGTCGCCACTGTCGTCGGCTCGAGCGTCGTGACCGGGCCGATGGATGCCGCCCTGGTCAACGGAGTCCTCGCTCATGCGGATGAAACAGACGACTCGCACGGGCCGTCGCAGTCGCATCCCGGTGCCTCGATCGTACCTGCGGCCCTTGCACTCGGCGAAGAGCTTGGCGCGAGCGGCGAACACTATCTGCGCGCGGTGACGCTTGGCTACGACGTGGGTACCCGACTCACGATGGCGCTCGGCGGCGCGACGTTCAGAAACGAGAGCCGTCGCAGCACGCACGCGTTCTCGGGGAACTTTGGATCGGCGGCGGCGGCAGGATGCCTTGCGGGGTTCACCGCGCAGCAGATGCGCTGGCTGCTCGACTACGCCTCGCAGCAGGCGGCAGGATATGCGGTGTGGGGCCGGGACACGGACCACATCGAAAAGGGATTCGTCTTTGGAGGAATGCCGGCGCGGAACGGGGTGACTTCAGCGCTGCTCGTCCGATCGGGCTGGAACGGCATCGACGATGTGTTCTCCGGCGACGACAACTTCTTTCAGGTCAACGCTCCCGAAGGCGATCCGGCCGTACTGATCGACAAGCTCGGCGAGCGGTACGAAATCGTCAACACCGATATCAAGAAGTGGACCGTCGGCACGCCGATCCAGGCGCCGCTCGACGCGATTGACAACCTTCGAAGACAGCGCCCGTTCGACGCCGATGACGTGAAGCGCGTCGTCGTTCGCCTCGACCCGACCGTCGGCGTCGTTGTGGACAACCGCGATATTCCGAACATCTGCCTCCAGCACATGGTCGCGGTGATGCTGATCGACAAGACGGCCTCGTTCCGCGCCGCGCACGACAAGGCACGCATGCGGGACGCGGACGTGCTCCGCCAGCGGAGCAAGGTGCAGTACGTGCCGGATTCCACGCTCGCGCGGTTCCTGCCGGCGCACGTGGCGATCGTCGAGATCACGCTGAATGACGATACGCAGATCTCCGATCAGGTGGAGGCCGTGCGTGGGACTGTGCGCAACCCCATGCCTCGAGGCGAGGTCGTCGAGAAGGCCAGGGATCTGATCGCCCCGGTGCTCGGGGCGGCAACCACGCAGAAGCTGATCGACACGCTGCTCGCGATCGAAACCCTCAAGGACATCCGGACGCTTCGGCCGTTGCTGCAGCGGCCGTGAGCCAGGAGCCTTCGCGTCGACTCTAGGAGCTGAATTCGACGACAACCGGCTTCGGAATCAGGCGTTTCTCCCAGACCTCGTCGAACAGCTCCTGGACGGCCGCGCGGCTGCGGTCGCCGTACTCCAGGGTGATCTCGTTCACGTACATGCCGACGAACCGATCCGCTTTGGCACGGTCGAGGCCTCAGATCCAGGCCCTTGACCGTCGAAGGGATCGACGCCCGGCAACGTGAAATATCGTCTGGGCGCAGGGCTGGCGACACGATAGCTTACGAGGGGGTCGACTTCACGGAGTTCACCGATGATCTCTGGGAGCCAATCGCCTCCGCACCGGATCCCGCGCTGTGCCAGATCTAGCGAGGCTGCGCCTCAGACCGCCGAGCATGTGGCTCCGCCTCGCTAGTGGCAGTATCTCCTTGCCCCGCTCCGCGGGGCGAGAACACTTGACTCAATTGGTTGGAAATCCGGCGGTCACGTTTTCTAGCCCGGCTCAAAGCCGGCCACCACGTCCGGCCCCGCCGAAGCAGTCACGTTCGTCAGGTGAAGAAGGCGGGGTTCGCCACGGTGCAGGAATCGCGACGATCGGTGGGTGCGCGGGACGGCAGAATCTGCAACGTACGGATCGCGCACGCACGAACGTCGAGGGATTTCGTGAGATGTCGCCCTGGCACGCCGCCCGCGTTGGCGGGCGGCTATGGCCCGGCCGTCGACGAGCTATGCACCGCGGCGTCCCGAGCAGGGTGTGCTCTACCAGGTCGTGCAGGAGCACTTCGAGACATTTCGTGCGCAGGCCGCGCGGCTGCGCGACGGCGAGGGCTTGCCGAGGTTCGTCGAGCAGGAGTTTCGGAATTTTCTCACCTGCGGCTGCCTGGCGGGCGGCTTCGCGCGGTTCCACTGCGCGTGCGGCCTCGACCGATTGGTTCCCTTTTCGTGCAAGAGCCGGGCGATGTGTGCCAACTGCGGCGGCCGTCGGATGGCCGAGCGCGCGGCGCACCTGGTGGACCACGTCTTCCCTGACGTGCCTATACGGCAGTGGGTGCTCAGTTTCCCGTATCGCCTGCGCTATCAACTCGCGTGGGACCACGATCTGTGTCGCGCGGTGGCCGGCGTGGCGGTGCGCGGCGTGCTGGGCTGGCTGCGCCGGCGCGCTCGCCTCGACGGTGTGCGGGACGGGCGCGGGGGCGCCGTGGCGGTGATTCAGCGCTTCGGGGGAAGCGCCAATCTGAACGTCCATTTGCACGCCCTCGCCTTCGACGGCGTGTTCGGCACGTACGACACGGGCGGCCTCGTCTTTCATCCGGCGTCGCCCGTAACGGATCTCGACGTGGCGGAGGTGCTGGCGACGATCGAGCCCGGGATCGGACGCCTGCTCGAGCGTCGCGGCCGTGGCGATGACGACCAGGCGGTGGATCCGCTGGCGGAGGAGTCACTGGTGCTGGCCGGCTTGGCGGCGGCCTCGATGCAGGGACGCGTCGCGCTGGGAGCGACCCGCGGGGCGCGCGTCGGCCGGCTTGGGGATCGCGACGATCCCGGCGAGGCGGAAGAACCGGCCGCGCCGGAACGCGGGCACGCGCGGTCCGACGGCTTCGATCTGCACGCGGGGCGCGTCGTGCCCGCCGGGCAGCGCGATCAATTGGAGCAGGTCTGCGCCTACGTCCTGCGACCGACGGTGGCGCAGGAGCGGCTGAGCGTGACGGCCGACGGGCAGGTCCTGCTGCGGTTCCGCCAGCCGTGGCGCGATGGGACGACGCACCTGGTGTTCGACCCGGTGGAGTTCCTGGGGCGGCTGGCCGTGCTCATCCCGCGCCCGCGGATCAATCTGATCCTGTATCACGGCGTGCTGGCGCCCCGTGCGGCGTGGCGGTCCGCGATCGTACCGCGCCCGGCGACGGCGGCTGGCGGCGAGGCGGACGCCCCCGTTCCTGACACCACCGCGGCTAACGTCGAAGCGGTGGCGAGGCGCCGCGCCCGGGGTCGGACGTGGGCCGCGTTGATGGCGAGAACGTTCGGTCTGGACGTGCTCGCCTGCCCCCGGTGCGGCGGCCGCCTCCGCCTGGTCGCGCTCCTCGAACAGCGGGCGGTGATCGATCGGATCCTACGACATCTCGGCCTGCCGACCGAGACGCCCGCGCCGCGTCCCGCGCGTCCCCCGCCCACAGGCCGTGACACGTCCGACGCCCCTCGCTGGGACGAGGATCTGCCGGTCATCCACGTCGTCCACTGATCGCCGGCGCCGGCGTGACCGCGCCGGAGGTGTGCCTGGCGCCTCGCGTGCGCGTGCCCGCGACTTCCGCGAGACGCCGTGCGCTTGACGAATCGCGCGATGGCACCCTCATCCGACGCGTGGCGGGCTCAATCCGCGCCGTGCGGGGGGGGCCGGTGTCGCATAATCGTGAATTGCGTTAACGTCGGACCCCCACTAATGCCGGCTATCGTCCCGGCGCAACGGTTCTCCTCTCAAACCATTCGAAGTTCGATAACGCCGTCGACAAGAACCGCATGATCGCCGGACGCGGCGTACAGCCAATCAGGTTCAGTGCTTGATGCGCTTCGACTGCACGTTTCCGCCGCCGAGATCGCCGCTCACCTGCGCGACCACAGCGCCCGACGCGTCCCGGACGACGATCGCGACTGATTCACGATGCCGGCCCGGTTCCCCTCGATCCGTCGCCAGGACCTCGAACACGTACCCGGCCTGGCCATTCCACTCTCCCACGCCCGAGAACCGCACGCTGTCGATCTGCACCTTTGGCGAGCGGCCGGGACGGATCGTCGGGTCGTCGCTGAAGGCCACGAAGGTCAGCGCCGTCGACCGGAAGCGATCGTCGCGGCGCTTGTCTGCCTTCGACCGGCCGTAGCCGACCTTGAGCGAGAACTTGCCGCGCTCGCCCTGGGAGTCCTGCTCACGAACACCGAAGTTGAACTGGTAGCGGTCCGCGCCGCTCCTCACGAACCCGTTGCCCTTCATTTCGCCCGGTGTCGTCACGTCATCGACCTGGACGGCGAACGTCGCAGTCGTTGTATTTGACGATAGCCAACATTAGCGGGCTCCCGAAAGTTAACCGAAGACCGGTGACGCGACATAGCCCCGCCAGACAGCGCCCATTATGTGTGATGGCTGGCGGTCACAGGTGGTCTTCGAGCCATCGATGCGTTGCGGCACCGCCCTGCGGGGGAGCGACCGGCGCAATGATCCGAGATGAGGGATCCATCTGAGGGATCCGGGTGCGCGGAGACGCCCCGCTCGCTATAATCCCTGATTGTTGGTCCTCACATCCGGCACCCGCCTCGGACGTGACCGCGCAGACCGGCGTGGGCGGAAGGGGGGAGGTCTGCAAGGCTACGAACCGGGGGCCGACGCTCGCCAACCGCCTCGCGCGGGGTGCCATCCTGGTTGACACGTCCTTTTCCATCGCGCAGCAGATCGGTGCCGCCCTCGAAGCCGCCAGACAGTGGAGTCCGTCGCCACTCTCAAGATTGCGGCGTGGCGGCGCGCGGCCGTGGTGGGTCAACTTCGGGGAGGGATCGAGGAGTCAACGATGAGACGGGTCGTCCCTAGTGCCCTGGCAGCGACCGCGCCGGTGCTCCTCGCGGTCGCGTTCCTCACCGGGTCCACACCAGACGAGGAAGAGTTTCGGTGGGGGATCCTGTCGTCGTTTCTCCACCTGCGTGCC
>Ga0326597_10008656_pt1 | contig 13702 bp, 12 predicted proteins | sample RVTome_12_FD_203789 | JGI IMG/M metagenome (GOLD analysis project Ga0326597, IMG submission 203789) | Soil microbial communities from uranium-contaminated site in the Upper Colorado River Basin, Wyoming, United States - RVT100D185 | ecosystem: Environmental > Terrestrial > Soil > Contaminated >... | reverse complement strand
AGATCGATGTCGGACGACACGTTGAGCTCGGCGCCGCCGAGCTTTCCCATGGCGACCACGTGCAACTGTTGCGCCAAAGCGCTGTCTTCCCCTGTCGGCACCCCATATTCCGCCGCCAGCCGGCTTTCGAGATGTGCTACCGCGGTCGAGATCGCGATGTCAGCGAGCGCGCTGACCGTCGCGACGACTTCTTCCAGCGTCGCCAGAGCGCATAGATCGCGCGTGATCACCCGCAGCATCACGCGCTTGCGCAGGTCCCGCAGCGCGCGTTTGAGCGCCGTTTCGTCCCCGGCCTCCGCGGCAGCGAGTCGCGCGCGCATCTCTTCGGCGCTGAACGGTGCGCGCACGCTCGCTGGCGGCAGCAGGCCGGGCTCGGCCTCGAGCAGCCAGCGCGCAAAGCGCGACAATCCGGTCGCGCGCCGGATCAGCGTGTCTTCGTCCGCCGCGGTCTGGGCGTTAGGTATGGGCATACCCTTCGGGTTACAATTGACTGAAATAACTGACATTTTATTGATTTAGCGGAAACCGTGCCGGCATTTTCGATCTTCAGATTAGTGCACCTCAGTTCGCTCTGGGCTTACCGCGCGATTACGTGGACGATAATCGTCTGCGGTTTTGTCTTCGCGCTGGTGGTGTGCGGGGTGCGTTTCTGGCTGCTGCCGAATATCGAGAGCTATCGCGAAGCCATCGCGCTTGAAATCAGTTCGGCCGCGAGGCAACGCATCGCGATCGGCCGGATCGAGGGTCGCTGGAGCGGATTCAATCTCCAGCTGACGCTCGGCGATGTGGCGGTGTTCGACCAGGCCGGGCGGCCTGCGCTCAAGCTCGAGCGCGTCGACAGCACGCTGTCGTGGTGGTCGCTGATTCTTTGGGAACCGCGCTTTGATTCGATCGGGATCGAACAACCCGATCTCAACATCAAGCGCGACAAGCGCGGCGTGTTCTCGGTTGCCGGCATCGAGGTAAGCGGCAGTACCGACCGCGGCGGGCTGTCGGACTGGTTGTTGCGTCTGCAAGAAATTGTGATCCGCGACGCGACGATCGTGTGGCAGGACGAACTGCGCGATGCGCCCGAGCTGGCGTTGAAACACGTCGGTTTTCGCCTCGAGAACAATGGCGGGAACCATCGTTTCGGCCTGCGCGCTGTGCCCCCAGAAAGAATCGCTGCTCCTCTCGATGTGCGCGGAGACTTTTGGGGCAAAACGATCGCGGACCTCGCGCAATGGAACGGACTACTGTTCGCGCAGCTCGACTACGCTGACATCGCGGCGTGGCGCACCTGGGTGCAATTCCCAGTATCGTTTCCGCACGGTGCGGGCGCGGTGCGCGCGTGGGTGGGCCTGAAGAACGGCGAGCTCGTAAACATCACCGCGGACGTGCAGTTGTCGCAAGCCCGGACGCGGCTGGGCCAGGATCTGCCGGAACTTGAATTTGCCGCGCTGCAAGGCCGGGTGGGCTGGAGGCGGCTCAGCGACGGGTTCGAGGTTTCGAGCTCTAAGCTCGGCATGACGACCAACGCCTACCGCCTGCAGCCGATGGATCTGCTGCTGCGCTACAGTCGCGGCAGCGAACGCAAGCCGCCGAGCGGCGAATTGCGGGCGAACGTGCTCGACCTCGAGCCGCTCATGGCGCTTGCCGATCATTTGCCGTTCGAACCCGAATTGCGCAAGGATCTCGACCGTTATGCGCCGCGCGGCAATCTCCTTGACGTAGTGGTCAAATGGAGCGGCAGTGGGCCGCAGCCCGCGCAGTACAGCGTGCAAGGCAGTTTCGCGAATCTCGGTCTGAACGCGGTCGGGCGCATGCCGGGTTTCGCAGGCGTCAGCGGCAACATTGACGGCACTGAGCGCAGCGGCACGCTTTACCTCAGCACCCAGAAGGCCGCGGTGGATCTGCCGCGGGTGTTCCGCGACAAGCTCGCGTTCGATGCGCTGACCGCGCAGGTGGGGTGGCAGCGTAACGGCGAGCAATACGATCTTAAGCTCAACACCATTTCATTTTCAAACCCCGATTTCGCCGGCAGCGTGTTCGGCACTTATCATACGGCGTCTGACGGTCCCGGCGTGATCGACCTGACGGGTAACGTGACGCGCGCCGAAGCGCGCAGCGTCGCGCGTTACGTGCCATTGCAAGTGGGAGAGGGCGGCCGTCAGTGGCTCGATACCGCGTTTCTTGGCGGGAGCTCGAATGATGTCAAAGTCCGGCTCAAGGGTAATCTCGCCGATTTCCCGTTTGCGGAAGGCAGGGGCGGCGTGTTCCAGGTTACTGCTCAGGTGACCGGCGGCGTAGTCGATTACGCCGACGGCTGGCCGAAAATGGAAAACATCGAGGGCGGTCTGACATTCCGCGGCAAGAGCATGGACATCGCCGTGCGCAATGGCTCGATACTGGGGGTGAAGCTCACGCGCGTGCGTGCCGAGTTGCCCGACCTCGGCACGCCGAACCGCGTGCTAAGCGTAAACGGCGAGGCCGAAGGCCCGACTGCCGAATTCCTGAAATTCATCGAACGCAGCCCGGTGTTCGAGACGATAGACCGCTTTACCGAAAGTGTTCTCGCCGAGGGCCGCGGCAGACTCACGCTCAAGCTTGCGATTCCGCTCAACAGCACCAAGGACACGAAGGTGACGGGCGCATACCAGTTCATCAACAACCGCCTTCAAATTGAGGGCGATTTAGTCCCGTTTGAGCAAGTCAACGGCAAGCTCGAATTCACCGAATCGGACGTGCGCGTGCCGAGCGCGACGATGACTGTGCTCGGCGGGCCGGCGACGCTCACGGGCGCAAGACAACCCGACGGGACCGCGCGCCTTAACGTGGCCGGCCGCATCAATCTGGACAATTTCCTGCGGGCGAACACCGCAGCGTGGGCCCAGAAGCTGCATGGCGCGACAGACTGGACGGCAGCCGTCATTTTGCGCAAGCAAGTTGCCGACATCGTATTGGACTCGACGCTGCAAGGCGTGGCATCGGGGCTGCCGGCGCCGCTCGCCAAGACCGCGGCCGAGAGCCTGCCCATCAGGCTCGAGCGGCGCGTGACCGGCGTGCAGCAGGATCGGCTTGCGATCAGCGTGGGCAGCGTGGTTTCGGCGCAGCTGCAGCGCCGGCGTGACGGCGGGAACACCATCATCGAGCGCGGCAACATAAACCTCGGCGGCACCGCGGCGGAGCCTGAGCGCGAGGGTGTCTGGGTGACCGGCGGCCTGAAAAGTTTCGACTTCGACCAGTGGGCGGCGCTGCTCAAGTTGGTTTCCACCGCCGGCAACCGCGCCGAGCTTGCCGGGTTCGACGTCAAGTTCGGCGCGCTCGATGTGCTCGGCCGGCGCTTCAACGACCTGGCAATCACCGCCACCGCGCAGGGGGGGCTCTGGCAGTCGGTGTTGGCCGGGCGTGAGCTGACCGGCGAAGTGTACTGGCGCCCGGAGGGCACGGGCAAGGTCACCGCGCGCATGAAAAATCTGGTGATCCCGGCGGCCATCCCGGGACGCAGCTCGCCGGGTGCGGAAAAGGAGCAACCACACGAACTGCCGGCGCTCGACATCGTCGCCGAGCGGTTTCAGGTCCATCAGGCGAGCCTCGGCCGTCTCGAAGTCACTGCGCTGCCCGAGGGCGGCGACTGGAAACTCAAGCGGCTGCGCGTCACCAATCCCGATGCAACGTTGAATATCGAAGGGTTGTGGCAAGGCTGGCTCACGGAGCCGCGCACCCAGGTCGATGTCAAGCTCGAAACCAGCGATATCGGCAAGTTGCTGGTCCGTCTTGGTTATCCCGAGGGCATCAAGCGCGGCACCGCCAAGCTCGAGGGGCCATTGTCGTGGGCCGGCAATCCGGCCGAAATCGATTACCCGTCGTTGTCTGGCAACTTTGTCGTTGAGGCGCACAAAGGTCAGTTTGCGAAGCTCGAGCCGGGCATCGGCAAGCTGCTGGGCGTACTCAGTCTGCAATCGCTGCCGCGGCGCCTGACGCTCGACTTTCGCGATATTTTCAGCGATGGACTCGCGTTCGACGAAATCGTCGGCACGGTAAAGGTCACCCGCGGCGTGGCGATTACCGAGAACTTCCGCATCCAGGGGCCCGCGGTGCGCACCCAGATGAGCGGTGAGGTCGATCTCAGCGCCGAGACCCAGAAGCTGCGCGTGAAAGTGTTTCCGAGCTTCTCCGACAGCGTGTCGGTCGCCAGCGCGCTGCTCGGGGGGCCGGTGGCCGGAATCGCGAGTTTTGTGGTGCAGAAACTACTCAAGGATCCGTTCGATCAGATTGTGGCGTATGAATACGCCGTCACGGGAACCTGGGCCGATCCGCACGTGTCAAAAATCCAGTTCGGTCCGGCGCAAGAGAAGGAAAAGACCAAGTGAGCCGCGTGTTAGCATTAACGCTGGCGTGCGCGTTCGCAGCGGCTGCGCAGGCGGCAGACATTTTCACCCTGCCGCCCGAGCTGTGGGACCGGCCGCGCACCGCGCGCTCCGTACTCGAGCAGCCGGCAGTAAAGCAGGCGCTGAAACTGCACCTGTCGCAACCGGGCTCGCGGCTGGTGATTCATCATGGCTATGGTCAGGATCCGCTGTTGCAGGCGGAGGAGCTGCGAGCGTGGTTGATGGCGCTGGCGATCGACGGTGCGCGCATCAGCCTCGTCAATAATGTGAAATTGCGCGAGCCACTCAATATCGAAATCGTGAAATGAGCCCGCAACCCGCATCCTCATTTGGCCGCGCGCGGCCACATTCGGAACAGCAAACGACAAGCCAGGCGGCGACGGCGCGCATCGCCGGCGTGCAAATGGCCTCGGGTCCGAACGTCGCAGCCAACCTGAACGAGGCGGGCCGGCTGATCGCCATGGCGGTCGAGCGGGGCGCCGGGCTCGTTGCTCTTCCTGAGTATTTCGCGATCATGGGCATGCAGGACCAGGACAAGGTCAAGGTGCGCGAAGAGGAGGGCGATGGCCCGATACAACAATTTCTGGCCGGGGCCGCCAAGGAGCACGGGATCTGGCTCGTTGGCGGGTCCGTGCCGCTGGCGTCGGAGAACCCGCACAAGGTGCGCAACAGCTGCCTCGTGTATGACGACAAGGGCAAGCGTGTCGCGCGCTACGACAAGATCCATTTGTTCGGTTTCGAGATGGGCAAAGAGCACTATTCGGAAGAGCGCACGATCGAACCCGGCTGCGACGTGAAGGTGATCGACTCGCCGTTCGGGCGCATCGGGCTGTCGATTTGCTACGACCTGCGCTTTCCCGAGCTGTATCGCGCGATGCAGGATGCCGACCTCATACTGATTCCGTCGGCGTTCACCGAAACCACCGGCAAGGCGCACTGGGAGGCGCTGATTCGCGCGCGCGCAATCGAGAACCTCGCCTATGTGCTCGCGCCGGCGCAGGGCGGCTACCACCTGAACGGACGCGAGACGCACGGCGACAGCATGATCGTCGATCCCTGGGGCGTCGTGCTCGACCGCCTGCCACGCGGCTCCGGGGTCGTAGTGGCGGGGATCAATCCCGAATACGTGAAACGGCTGCGATTAAACCTGCCGGCGTTGACGCACCGGACGATTCATCAGTGTTAGGGAAGCACGGATCAAGTTCTATAGCCGTCATGCCGAGGGTATATGTAGGGCGCGGTCGTAGGGCGCGGCTTTAGCGCGCCATCGACCCAGCGGCAACTATTCGGCGCGCTGAAGCTGCGCCCTACGTGGATTTTTTTGCAGTCATATAAAGGGCTCGAAGCCATTCGGGCAAAACGCTAATGCGCACTGATTCCAAACTTTCGACTCTCAATTCTCAACTCTCGACTTCGTTCGCAACGGCGAATGAGATCCTGCTTGCGCCCTACTCGCTAGACGACGCCGCATTGCGGAGGGTGTTCGGCCAGATCCTGACGCACCAGGTCGATTACGCCGACGTGTATTTTCAGTACAGCCGCAGCGAGGGTTGGAGCCTCGAGGAAGGCATAGTCAAATCCGGCAGCTTCAACATCGACCAGGGCGTTGGGGTGCGCGCGGTGGCTGGCGAAAAGACCGCGTTCGCTTATTCCGACGATATCAGCCTTACCGCATTGACCGCGGCGGCGCAGGCCACACGCGCCATCGCACGCCAAGGCGCGGCAGGCGCGACGCAGGTTGCGACGCGCTGCAACGGCCGCGATCTCTATGTGCCGCAGGACCCGTTGGCGAGCCTAGCCGACGCCGCCAAGGTCGCATTGCTCGAAAAAATCGAGCGCGGTGCGCGCGCCCTCGATGCGCGCGTAACGCAGGTGATCGCGCATCTCGGCGGCGAATATGAAGTGGTGCTGGTGACGCGCAGCGACGGCGTGACGGCGGCCGACGTGCGGCCGCTGGTGCGGATGTCCCTGCAGGTGATCGTCGAACAGAACGGGCGGCGCGAACAGGGCAGCTCCGGCGGCGGGGGGCGGTTCGATTACGCGTATTTCACGGATGCCATCCTGGAGGATTACGCGCAAAAAGCGGTGTCGCAGGCGCTTACCAATCTCGATGCGAGGCCGGCGCCGGCGGGCACCATGACGGTCGTGCTCGGTCCGGGCTGGCCGGGTGTCCTGCTGCACGAGGCGATCGGACACGGCCTCGAAGGCGACTTCAACCGCAAAGGCAGTTCCGCTTTCAGCGGGCGCATCGGTGAGCGCGTCGCGGCGCCCGGGGTGACGGTGGTCGATGACGGCACCATTCGTGAACGGCGCGGCTCGCTCAACATCGACGATGAAGGCAACTCGACGCAGAAAAACGTCTTGATCGAGAACGGTGTGTTGAAGAACTACATGCAGGACAGCCTGAACGCCAGGCTGATGGGCGTGCCGGTGACTGGCAACGGCCGGCGCGAGTCCTATGCGCACGTTCCGATGCCGCGCATGACCAACACCTACATGCTGAACGGCGATAAAGATCCGCAGGAGATCATCGCCTCGGTCAGGCACGGATTGTATGCGGTCAATTTTGGCGGCGGCCAGGTTGACATCACGAGCGGCAAGTTCGTGTTCTCGGCGTCCGAGGCCTACATGATCGAAGACGGCAAGGTCACTAATCCTGTCAGGGGCGCGACGCTGATCGGCAACGGACCCGATGTGCTGGAGCGCGTGGCCATGATCGGCAATGACCTGGCGCTCGACGCCGGTGTTGGCACCTGCGGCAAGGAAGGCCAGAGCGTGCCGGTGGGCGTTGGCCAGCCGACCCTCAGGATCGATGCCCTGACTGTCGGCGGAACCGGATAATATGAACCTGTGAATGAGTGAAGGGTGAATGCGTGATCCCCCTCACCCCGTGGCGGGGGAGAGGGAGATTTCACCAATCACTAATCACCAGTCACGAATCACGGCCTTTCACACCAATCACCAATCACCAGTCACCAGTCACCAATCTCTTATGCGTAAACTCGCCGACATCGAACGCGATCGCGCGCGTCGCAGCGACGACGAAGGTGAAGGCCAGCCCGCGCTTCCGCATGGCGCCAAGAACTACATCACTCCGGCCGGCTACGCGCGCCTCAAGCACGAATTGCAGCAGCTGCTCGACCAGGAACGCCCCGAGCTCGTCAAGGTGATCGCGTGGGCTGCATCCAACGGTGACCGTTCGGAAAATGCGGATTACATCTACGGCAAGCGGCGGCTGCGCGAAATCGACCGTCGCATCCGTTTCCTGACCCAGCGCCTGGAAATCGCCGCAGTGATCGACCCGGCCAGGAAAGACGTCGAACAGGTATTCTTCGGCGCTACCGTTACTTACCGCGACAGCAAACGCGTCGAGCGCACCATCAGCATCGTCGGCCAGGATGAGGTCGATCCGTCGCGCGGCCGCGTGAGCTGGATTTCACCAGTGGCGCGCGCGCTCAACAAAGCGCGCGCGGGATCTGTGGTAAGCGTTACGACGCCGGCAGGAACCGAGGAACTCGAAGTGACGAAGATTCACTACGTCCAGTTAGGATAACGCTCTTCTGGCGATGCTGAATGTTGGGTTATAATGCCATGATTTTACGGGATTTGAGTGAGATCCATGCAACGAACCGACGACTTACGGGTCAAGGAGATCAAGGAATTGGTGCCGCCGTCGCACGTGCTGCGCGAATTCCCGATTTCGGAACAAACCGCGCAGCTAACCTACGACACGCGCCAGGCCGTTCACCGCATATTGCACGGTGCCGACGATCGCCTGCTCGTGATTATGGGACCGTGCTCGATTCACGACGTGAAGGCGGCGCAGGAATTCGCGCGCAGGCTCAAGGAAGCGAAAGACAGGCTCACTGACGACCTGCTGATCGTGATGCGCGTTTATTTCGAGAAGCCGCGCACTACCATCGGCTGGAAAGGGCTGATCAACGATCCCCGACTCGACGGCAGCTTCAGTATCAACGAGGGCATACGCATCGCGCGCGAGCTGCTGCTTGGCATCAACGATATGGGCGTGCCGGCCGGCTGCGAGTTTCTCGACATGATCACGCCGCAATACCTCGCCGATCTTGTGTCATGGGGCGCGATCGGTGCGCGTACGACCGAAAGCCAGATTCACCGTGAGCTTGCGTCGGGCCTGTCGTGCCCGGTCGGCTTCAAGAACGGCACCGACGGCAACATCAAGATCGCGGTCGATGCGATTCGCGCCGCGCAGGCGCCGCACCATTTCCTCTCGGTGACCAAGGCCGGACACTCGGCGATAGTCTCGACCACCGGCAACGAGGATTGCCACATCATCCTGCGCGGCGGCAAGACACCCAACTATGACGCGGCGAGCGTCGATGCGGCGGCGCGAGGGTTGGCTGAAGCCGGGCTCGCGCAGCGGCTGATGATCGATTTCAGTCACTCCAACAGCAGCAAGAATGCGCAGAAGCAGATCGACGTCGGTCACGATGTTGCGCGCCAGCTTGCGGGCGGCGAAGACCGCATCTTCGGTATCATGGTCGAAGGTCATCTTAAGGCCGGCCGCCAGGACCTGCTGCCGGGCAAGCCGCTGGTTTATGGACTAAGCATCACCGACGGCTGTATCGGCTGGGAAGACAGCAGCAAACTGCTCGATACGCTGGCCGAGGCGGTGCGCAAGCGCCGCGTCAAGCTGCTCGAAACCGAACAATAATCCCGGCGGCCATTCTTTAACCACCGGGGTGACGATCGACATGTTCCCCCTCCGGTTCCTGCTTGCCGGCACATTGGCGCTTGCTTTCTCGGCGCAGGCCGCTGAAATCACCGGCACTGACGACCGTGGCAGAACGGTGAGGTTACCGGCGCCAGCGCAGCGCATTGTCGCTCTGGCGCCGTCCATCACCGAACTTGCCTACGCCGCTGGTGCCGGGGACAGGCTGGTCGGGGTGGCGCGCTACAGCGATTACCCGGCGGCAGCGAAGGGTATTCCCCAAGTCGGCGACGCCTCGCGCATCGATCTCGAGCGCGTGCTGAGTCTGAAGCCGGATCTCGTCATTGGCTGGAAAAGCGGCAATCAGGTCGCTGACGTTGAGCGCCTCGAGGCGCTCGGATTGAAGGTCTATATCATCGAACCCGCGACGCTCGCCGCTATCCCGCAGTTGCTGCGTGCGGTCGGATCGCTGGCGGGCACCGGCGCCATGGCACAGGGCGCGGCGGATGAATTCGAGCGCCGCGTCACCGCATTGCGCGAGCGCTACGGCGCACGCCCCAAAGTGCGCGTGTTCTACGAGATCTGGCACTCGCCGCTGATGACGGTCAACGGCCGCCATATGATCGACGACGTGATCAGACTGTGCGGCGGCAGCAACGTATTCGCGGGGATCGCGACGCTGACACCGGTGGTGTCGCTCGAAGGCGTGATCGCGCTCCAGCCGGAGGTGGTGCTCGGGGGCAGTTCGGCGACGACCCCGGATGCGTTTGCCGCGCAGTGGCGCAGCTACGGGGGATTCGTCAGGCTGCGCGACGTCAAGGCGATGTATGTCGATCCCGACCACATCCAGCGCCAGACGCCGCGTATCCTCGAAGGCGCGCAGACCGTGTGCGAGCACCTGGAGAAGATTCGGGGGAGCCGCCCAGCACTACCGTGACGGGATCAAATTCTTCCGCGGCGGCCGCGCGCGCCACGCATCCAGACAGAGCAACGCAAACCGCAACGAAGATCAGTCCCGCCTTGAGGATGGGAAAATGACCGGCGTCATTCATGCGCCTATTCCAGGGAGAGTTTGCCGGGTTGCATAGGCGAACGCCTGGGTTGCGGGCGTTGTCGTGGGGCAAGAAGGCGTATCATGGAATGGTGAAAGTGACTTCATACCGGCTCAGGGCGCTGCTCGCGCTTGCCGCAGTCAAGCGGTGGCCGATACGCTATCAACTCCTGGGTCTGGTGCTGGTCGTGGCGGCGCCCAAGACGATCGAGACCTACCGCTTACGGCTGATGAAGAAACTGCGCGTGAACAATGTCGCGGATCTCGTAAAGTTTGCAATCGCGCACGGCCTGACCCCGCCCAGCTAGCGCCATCCCCGCGTAGGGCGCAGATTTATCGCGCCATTGGCACGTGATTCCCGTCGCCGCGTAGGGCGCAGATTTATCGCGCCATTGGCACGTGATTCCCGTCGCCGCGTAGGGCGCAGATTTATCGCGCCGAATAGTTGGCGTCGCGTTGATGGCGCGCTGAAGCCGCGCCCCGATCACCTGCTGGACCCCGGCCCCGCGTATGGCGCAGATCCCCAAAACGCCTCGGCTCGATGACCAACTCAGGAGCGTCGTTCAATCCCGCCGCAGCCCGAATGCAATCAGATCCTTCATCCATGCATGAACGAGCTTTTCGCCTGGCCGCACTGTGCCGAACTCATGGCTTGGCGAGGAGGCCCTTGTCCCGACTCGGAATGCCGGCCACCGGACGCGCCGCCGCGGTGGGGAGCGCGTAACGGAGGGCAATGCTGTCCTTGTGATTGAGCGGAAGATATACCAGCGTGACGCGGTCTTCTCCGATCGCCTCGACGCGATAGGCGCCGTCAAGGATCTGGCCCTGCTTGATCGGAATTGCGACATCGCCCTTGGCCAGAAAAATCTGCAGCGTTCCGTCGCGCACCAGTCTCCCGGCAAATCGGTAAGGCAGCGGTGGAGCGCTTGGCGCAATCGGCGCAGCAGCGACCTTCGGCGCCGGCGGCTGCCAGGATTGTGAACCGAAGAGCGCCCCGGCCGGCTTGCCCAGCGCCGGCCGCTCGGGCAACGCGAGCGCCAGAGGCCTTGCTTCAGCCTTGGCCGGCGGTTGCGTCGCAACGGCCTGACCCTGCCGCTGGACCGGGGCAGGAGCGGCGGCGGGATCCGGGGCCGTCTTGTCCATGGAATTCCATAGCACAAGGGCAACCAACCCGCCCAGGATCGTGAACAGAATCGCTTTTCTCTTGCTCGCGCGCATGCCTTCCACTCAATATCGATACGGGCCGCGCCCGGCGGAAACCGCGGGGCCCGCGCCGCCTACGGCTAATTCTATCTCTTTCTTCGCGATCACCGGAACCATTGCTTTGCACCTACCAGAATGAACTGCAATACTTAGCCAGTGTGATCTGGGGAACCAATGGCCGATCTTGTAGAGTGGTATTCAAGCCGCAGACAACCAGAGTAATATATGAAAATCTGATTTTGAGTATCAAAGAGGAAGCCATGTTACTAAAGTCGCCATACCTAGCTTTCGCATTTTTCTGCGAGCGCATATTGCACGAACAGGATGGAGTGCTTACGCCAATCCGAATAGTTGATCGTCTGCTCGTCAATCTTATGCCCGCACCAAAAATAGCGCCAGCGCCTGTCAACAGCATCACGCTTGTCGTTGGGCTAAAAGCGGGAAACTATAAAGGAAAGGGGAAAATAAGAATCAAGGGCGCCGCGCCGTCTGGAAAATCGGTTACGCCCAAACCTATAGAGACAGAAGTCGAGCTTACTGGTGCAGATAGCGGAGCTAACTTTATTGCAATCTTAGGATTGCCATTCAGGGAAGTGGGAACGTACTGGTTTGATATTTATTTCAACAATCGAATGCTTACGCGAACGCCACTGTCCGTATCTGTGTTTTCGCCCCAGACGCCCATCGCGCGGACGGCCGCCGGGAAGAAGCGGATACGCGCACCACGAAAGGCTTGATGCCGGCGGCTTCTCGAATTTCTTTTTTCAAGGCCGCTTCATTGATATGTTTGCCAGTGAATTCGGCAATACACAATTGGATTTGCTTCGCCAGATCGAGCGTAGCAGGTGCAATCTCTTGATCGCCCCAAACCATATCAATCACAAGGCGTTGCAATCGCTCAAGCGGCAATTCGCCCGCGAGGTAATCCTCAACGCAAAATATCAACAGATAATCCATGGCAATACTCAATAAAATACGCGTAACGGCGCAAGCGTTGCAAAAGCGCTTCAACGAACGTATTCAGCCGCGCCTGGATTCTGGATTGTACCACCTTAATCTCTATTCAGAAAAGATCCCGTCGGCGGCCTCGAATCAGATAAAGGGAACAAAAAGCGTCATGTATGAGGTACTTGACCAGCACGGGCAAAAAGTGGCATTAGCTCACATTTTTGTATTGCCGGACGGCTCATACGGCGGGAGCGGTAAGCTGGACCCCAATGAAATACGTAGCGGCAATACGATCTACTTTCTTTAGCTTGGTTTCTTTGCCCATCTGATGTTTGCTGCATGCTTGGCTATCAGTTTGCGCTTTGTCCCGCATAACTTCGTAGCTCTCGCCTTACCGCCCCTCAGCCCACCCTTGCGCCCGAGCGGGGATCGGGGCCGGTTCTTGACCTTGAATACAGGAGTGTCAAGTCAAGAACTGACCCCCTACACTCTGCGCCGGTGCGCGGGAATCGAGCCTGCGCGAGGCGGCAGTTCTCAAGGGCGCGCGAGGGTTCGTGGAAAAGGAGGCTGCGCCCGAAACGATCCTGAACGCGATCAGAAAAGTCCACGGGGGAGAATTATGGCTGGATCATGTCTCGGTCGGCCACGTTATCGTGGAATTCGCCCGCAAGCTCGCGGATCAAACCGCCAACCCGGAGCGGTCGAAGATTTCGCTGCTTACCGCCAGGGAGCGGGAGGCGGTCGCCTTCGCCGCGGCCCATCCCGGAGCGACGGCGCGGGAGATTGCGGAGAAACTCCATATCAGCGAGCACACCATGCGCAACCACCTGAACGCCATTTACGAAAAACTCGGGGTGGGCAACCGCGTCGAGTTGTATGCCTACGCCCAGAAACACGGGTTGAACGGGCGGCCGGTAGACGAGGACGAATAAAGAACCCATGAAGGAGTGAAGGGTGAATGCGTGATCCCCCTCACCCCACCCTCTCCCCCAGTGAATGGGGGAGAGGGAGTTTTTTCTTTCACCAATCACCAGTCACTAATCACGGCCTTTCACACCAATCACGAATCACCAATCACCGGTTCTTGCCCTGCTGCCAGTAGACGTCGTCACCGCCGGCGTGGCGGTTGAGCTTACGCGCCAGCACGAACAGCAGGTCCGACAGGCGGTTCAGGTACTGCAGCATTGGTGGTGCCGGCGGGCCGGTCCTGGAAAGCGCGACCAGCGCGCGTTCGGCGCGGCGGCACACGGTGCGTGCGACGTGGGCGAGGCCCGCCGCGCGCGAGCCGCCGGGCAGGATGAATTCCTTGAGCGCGGGTAATTTGGCGTTGAATGCGTCGAGCGCGTCTTCGAGCCGCTTGCTGTGCGCCTCGCTCATGATGGCGTGGCCGGGGACGCTCAATTCACCGCCGAGATCGAACAGATCGTGCTGCACGCCCTCGAG
>Ga0326597_10008655_pt1 | contig 13702 bp, 12 predicted proteins | sample RVTome_12_FD_203789 | JGI IMG/M metagenome (GOLD analysis project Ga0326597, IMG submission 203789) | Soil microbial communities from uranium-contaminated site in the Upper Colorado River Basin, Wyoming, United States - RVT100D185 | ecosystem: Environmental > Terrestrial > Soil > Contaminated >... | reverse complement strand
CGACCGCGGCTGCGCAACGCCGCCGGACCGCCCGACCGAAACCGGGCGCGCCACTGGTAGAGATACTTCCGCCGCACCCCGAGATCCCGCGCCAGCGCGCTGACGTTCTCGCCAGCCTCCATCCGCGCCAGCGCCGCAAGCTTGAACTCGCGGCTGAAACGCCTCGCCGTATCCTTCGTCATCAGTCCTCCTCCCAGGAGAACTGTCCCTCTTTTTACTGTCTCATCCCAGGGGTCCACTCCACTACGACACCGGCCATGCCACAAGAGATCAATGTGGGTCAATTCGTCGCGGGTCACCGTGCCGCCAGCACCACCGGACGTCGACAACTACGGTTTCCGGCCCGCGCCCGATGTGCCTTCTTCGACGGCACCGGACGTGTCGCGGCTGCGGCGCGGACAGTTCCGCGAGTATTCCATCGAGCGGCTGCTGCGCCTGCTGACGGCGCTGGGCGGCGATGTCGATATCGTCATCAGCCGGCCGAAATGGCGCCGGCGCGGCCGGCTCGCCGTCGACGCCGCCTGATCGGCCCCCGGTCCCTCACCCCTGCCCCGCCAGCCGGCGGCGGATGCACCTTGCCGCCGCCTTCAATGGCTTCGGGTCCTTGCGGCAGGTTTCCCACTGCACGGCACCGCCGCCTTCCGCTTTCTCGTCGTCGGCCGGGCCGCGGCTGGCCGCGGAGATGATCTCCAGGGTGCGCTCCGCCAGCCGGCGCGCGCGCCGGCCCGCGCGGCCCTGCGGTTTCCATGCGCAAGGCGGTGTGCGATAGTCGCGCCATACCGTGGGGGCAAGCGCAGGCGGCGGCAACGGTGGACACCACCACGCTGGGACGGACCGGGCTCACCGTCAGCGTCGCCGGGCTGGGCTGCGGCGGCGACAGCCGCATCGGCATGGCCACCGGGCTGGACCGCGCCGGCACGGTGCGGCTGATCCGCGAGGCGCATGACCTCGGCGTCACCCTGTTCGACACCGGGCGCGTCTACGGCACCGAGGAGATCCTCGGCGAGGCCATCGCGGCCATGCCGCGCGACCGGATCGTCGTCGCCACCAAGTACTACGGCAAGGCGGACATGACCGGGGCCGATGTGGTGGCCGCGCTGGAGACCAGCCTGCGCGCGCTCGGCACCGATTACGTCGACATCTTCCAGATCCACGCGCTGCACCCGGACGAGTACGACCACGCGGAGGCGGCGCTGGTGCCCGCCCTCCAGCGTGCGCGCGCGGCGGGCAAGTTCCGCTTCCTCGGCGTCACCGAGACCGGTCCGCGCGATCCCGGCCAGAAAATGCTGCAGCGCGCGGTGCGCGACGACGTGTGGGACGTGATGATGCTCGCCTTTCACATCATGCACCAGGGCGCCCGCACCCGGCTGTTCCCGTACACCCGGGCGAAGGGCATCGGCACCATGATCATGTTCGCGGTGCGCTACCTGTTCAGCGCCCCCGGCCTGCTGCAAAAGACGGTGGCCGGCCTCGCCGCCGACGGAAAGCTGCCGCCCGCGCTCGCCGCCGATCCGGAGCCGCTCGGCTTTCTGATCCACGAGGGCGGCGCGCGCGACGTCATCGACGCCTGCTACCGCTTCGCCCGCCACGAGCCCGGCGCCGAGGTGGTGCTGTTCGGCACCGGCAACCCCGCGCACCTGCAATCCAACCTCGCCTCCCTCAACCGCCCGCCCCTGCCCGCGGCCGACCTCGCCCGGCTCGCCGGGCTGTTCGGCCACCTGGAAGGGGTGGGGCTGGACCTGTCGGCGCGCAGCCGGAACGGGCCGGCGGGGCGGTAGGGAGCGGACCGCCGCGCATCGCGCCCGATTCGGCACAATCCCCTTCTGCCGCCCGCCGGCCCGTGTTAAACACCTGCCGCGCGCGGAGGCCGGTCGTCCGCCCGGCGCGCATGCCTGGAGTTTCCCGCGAGCGCTGCGGACGCCGGAGCGGAACCCTGCCGCCCCCGACCGCCCGGCGCGCGCCGCGCCAAAGACAAGGCCGATGCCCAAGCGCACCGACATCGAGTCCATCCTGATCATCGGCGCCGGGCCGATCGTCATCGGCCTGCTTCCCGGCTGTCGCCGGGCGGTGGCCGGTTTCCCGCTTGTAGAACAGGTCCTAGCGGAATCCGGCGACCAGACGGTCGTATTCGGCGTGGGATCCGATCCACATCCAGACCACGGTGTCGCCGTCCTGAACGGCGAGGGCGCGCCAGTGCAGCCCGATGCGCACGGAAAAAACTGGGCGGCGGGCATGCAGGCGCTTGAACCCGAGAGACCGGTGCCGGGGATCCTCGCGCCAGAGGCGATAGGTCGCTTCTGCCTGTCGTTGCACCTCGGCGGGAAGCGCGTGGAAGCAGTGCCAGAACCGCTTCGTCGCGACCGACTTCATTTTCGCCGTGGAAACTCGAGCGGTGTCGTCTCTCCGGCCTCGAGGTCGGCAAGCGCCTCGTCGGCAAGCTTTTCGAGAACGTCCTGCGTCTCGGCAAAACGCTTCGCCCAGCGCGCTTCGTCCGCGATCTCCTGCAGGACAAGTGCGCCGAGCGCGTCCTGCGCCTCCGCCGGGAGCTTCCGGGCTTCCTGGAAGGCCTTTTCCAGCAGTTTCGACATGTCGCGAACGATACACGAAACGGCCCGTCATTGCGAGCCGGCCGCGATTTCCGGGCAACGCTGATGCCCAAGCGCACCGACATCGAGTCCATCCTGATCATCGGCGCCGGGCCGATCGTCATCGGCCAGGCGTGCGAGTTCGACTATTCCGGCACCCAGGCGTGCAAGGCCCTGCGCGAGGAGGGCTACCGCATCGTCCTCGTCAACTCCAACCCCGCCACCATCATGACCGATCCGGGCATGGCGGATGCCACCTATATCGAGCCGGTGACGCCGGAGATGGTGGCGCGCATCATCGAGAAGGAGAAGCCGGACGCGCTGTTGCCCACCATGGGCGGCCAGACCGGCCTCAACACCGCGCTGGCGCTGGCCAAGAACGGCACGCTGGCGGCGCACGGGGTGGAGCTGATCGGCGCCAGCATGGAAGCCATCGAGAAGGCGGAAAGCCGCGAGCTGTTCCAGGCCGCCATGACCCGCATCGGGCTGGAGTGCCCGAAGGGACGGGTCGCCATCACCATGGACGAGGCGCTGGCGGCGCTGGAGGAGACCGGCCTTCCCGCCATCATCCGCCCGTCCTTCACGCTCGCCGGCACCGGCGGCGGGGTGGCGTATAACCGCGACGAGTTCCGCGAGATCGTCGAGCGCGGCTTCGACGCCTCGCCGAGCCACGCGGTGCTGATCGAGGAATCGGTGCTCGGCTGGAAGGAGTACGAGATGGAGGTGGTCCGCGACCGGGCGGACAACTGCATCATCGTCTGCTCGATCGAGAACGTGGACCCCATGGGCATCCACACCGGCGACTCCGTCACCGTGGCGCCGGCGCTGACGCTGACCGACAAGGAATACCAGATCATGCGCAACGCCTCGATCGCGGTGCTGCGCGAGATCGGGGTGGATACCGGCGGGTCCAACGTGCAGTTCGCCATCGACCCGGCCACCGGGCGCATGGTGATCATCGAGATGAACCCGCGCGTCTCGCGTTCCTCGGCGCTGGCGTCCAAGGCGACCGGCTTTCCCATCGCCAAGGTGGCCGCGCGGCTGGCGGTGGGCTACACGCTGGACGAGCTCGCCAACGACATCACCGGCGTCACCCCGGCGTCGTTCGAACCGACCATCGACTACGTGGTCACCAAGATCCCGCGCTTCACCTTCGAGAAGTTCCCCGGCGCCGAGCCGCTGCTCACCACCTCGATGAAATCGGTGGGCGAGGCCATGGCGGTGGGGCGCTCGTTCGCCGAATCGCTGCAGAAGGCGCTGCGCTCCATGGAGACGGGGCTGACCGGACTGAACGAGGTGGAGCTGCCGGGGCTCGACCCGGCCGAGCCGGTGGATGCCGAGGTGGCGCGCGGCGCGCTGTCCCTGCCGGCCCCCGAGCGCCTGCTCGCCATCGCCCAGGCGCTGCGCTGCGGGCTGACGGTGGACGAGATCGCGGCGGCCACCCGCTACGACCCGTGGTTCGTGCGCCAGATCGCCGATATCGTCGCCGCCGAGGAAACGGTGCGCCGCGGCGGGCTTCCCCACGATGCGGAAGGAATGCTGCGCCTGAAGTCCCTCGGCTTTTCCGACGCGCGCCTTGCCCAGCTCGCCGGCGTCGCCGAGTTCGAGGTGTCGGCGCGGCGCGCGGCGCTCGGCGTGCACCCGGTGTTCAAGCGCATCGATACCTGCGCCGCCGAGATCCCGTCCATTACGCCCTACATGTATTCCACCTACGAGGGCGACGGCACCGGCGCCGCCGAATGCGAGGCCGACCCCAGCGCCCGGCGCAAGATCGTCATCCTCGGCGGCGGACCCAACCGCATCGGCCAGGGCATCGAATTCGACTACTGCTGCGTGCACGCGGTCTATGCGCTGCGCGAGGCCGGGTTCGAGACCATCATGATCAACTGCAACCCGGAGACGGTGTCCACCGACTACGACACCTCGGACCGGCTGTATTTCGAACCGCTCACCGCCGAGGACGTGATCGAGATCGTGCGCACCGAGCAGCGGAACGGCGAGCTGCTCGGCGTCATCCTGCAGTTCGGCGGGCAGACGCCGCTCAAGCTCGCCGCCGCCATGGAAAAGGCGGGCATTCCGGTGCTCGGCACCTCGCCCGACGCCATCGACCTGGCCGAGGACCGCGAACGCTTCCAGGAGCTGCTGCACGCGCTCGAGCTGAAGCAGCCGGAAAACGGCATGGCGCGGAGCGAGGACGAGGCGCTGGCGGTGGCCGAGACCATCGGCTATCCGGTGGTGATCCGCCCCTCCTACGTGCTCGGCGGCCGCGCCATGGAGATCGTGCACGATGCGCGCGGGCTGAAGCGCTACATCAAGGAGGCCGTGCGGGTGTCGGGCTCCGACCCGGTGCTGATCGACAGCTACCTCAAGGACGCCATCGAGGTGGACGTGGACGCGCTGGCCGATGCGGGCGGCGCGGTGCACATCGCCGGCATCATGGAGCACATCGAGGAAGCCGGCATCCATTCGGGCGACTCCGCCTGCTCGCTGCCGCCCTATTCGCTGCCCGTCGCGACGGTGGACGAGATCCGCCGCGAGACCGAGGCCATGGCGCGCGCGCTCGGCGTGGTCGGGCTGATGAACGTGCAGTACGCGGTCAAGGACGGCGTGGTCTATGTGCTGGAGGTCAACCCGCGCGCCAGCCGCACCGTGCCGTTCGTCGCCAAGGCCACCGGCATGCCCATCGCCAAGATGGCGGCGCGCATCATGGCGGGCGAGAAGCTGGCGGCGCTGCTCGACGAATACGCGGTGACGCCGCGCCGCGCCCACATCGCGGTCAAGGAAGCGGTGTTCCCGTTCAACCGCTTCCCCGGCATCGACTGCCTGCTCGGCCCGGAGATGAAATCCACCGGCGAGGTGATGGGGCTCGATGCCGATTTCGGCCGCGCCTTCGCCAAGGCGCAGCTCGGCGCGGGGCAGTCCATCCCGGTCGCCGGCAACGTGTTCCTGTCGGTCAAGGACAGCGACAAGCCGGCCATGGTGGGCCTCGGCCGCCGGCTGGCCGCCATGGGCTTCCAGCTCATGGCCACCGACGGCACGGCGCGCGCCCTGGAAGCGGCCGGGGTGGCGGTGCGCCGGGTCAACAAGGTGATGGAAGGCCGCCCGCACGTGGTCGACGCCATGAAGTCGGGCGAGGTCCACCTGGTGTTCAATACGGTGGACAGCGCCGCCGCCGTCACCGACTCGGCGGCGCTGCGGCGCACGGCGGTGATCAACCGCATCCCGTACTACACCACGGTGGCCGGGGCCCGGGCGACGGTCGAGGCCATCGCGGCCCTTCGCGCCGGGACCCTTGATGTGGCTCCTCTCCAGTCTTATTTTGGGGGTTCGTTTTAGGCTTTCAGTCTGAACCGGCCCTGGAGCCCGGCGCGGTTGCGCCGGCCGAGGGCTGGTTTGCCCTTGTTGCGGGGTGGTGCGATGCAGAAGGTACCCATGACCCTTGATGGCTACAACCGGATCGAGGCGGAGTTGAAGCGCCTCAAATCGGTCGAGCGGCCCGAGATCATCAAGGCGATCGCGGCGGCGCGCGAGCACGGCGATCTGTCCGAGAACGCCGAATACCATGCCGCGCGCGAGCGCCAGGCCTTCATCGAGGGCCGGGTCGGCGAGCTGGAGGAGAAAATCCGCCTCGCCGAGATCATCGACGTCAAGCAACTCTCCGGCAAGGACGTGAAGTTCGGCGCCACCGTCAAGGTGCTGGACGAGGAGACCGACGAGGAATCCGTGTTCCAGATCGTCGGCGAGCACGAGGCCGACATCAAGGACGGCCGGCTCGCCATCACCTCGCCGCTGGCCCGCGCCATGATCGGCAAGAAGGCGGGCATGTCGGTGGAAGTGGCCACGCCCAAGGGACACAAGACCTACGAGATCGTCTCGGTCCGCTTCAGATAACGCGCGGGCGCCCGGACGCGGACCTGCGCCGGCCCGGGGCGGGTCCGCGCCGGCGGCAGGCGTCCCTGAATATCCACAATGATTTTTGGTGTCGGATTTTCTTACAGTCGGCGCTCGGGACCGGGGCGCGGGATCGGCCATACCCTTGAATTAACGAATATTAACCAAACTGGCATGAATATTGCTTATGTAACTTGAGGAGAATGGCTTGCGGCGTCGTTGCCACGCGTAGCAAGCGTTGTTTTCGCCGGAAGGTTGCGTGGTCGGAGTTGTCGGGACGCCCGCGCCGCAGGTCCCCTTACCGAGAGGGAGGATTGACCATGCGCAGCATCCTGCTGGTTTCGGGAGCCGCCGTTGCCGCCATCGCCATTGCCGGCCCCGTCGACGCGCGTCCCGCCACGTCCAGCTTTTTCGGGCCGATCTGCGATTCGGTGACGCCGACCATCGATCACGAGCTGGGCACTCCGCCGCCGCTGGGCGGGTTCCCGACGGACGAGGCGATCGCCACGTCGAGCGTCGAGGTCAACCACCCGGTTTGCCCGGTGCCGTTCTTCGATCCGGCGGCGCCGGATTTCGAGGTTTCGATCACCAACCTCACCGGCAGGAGATGGGTCGATCTGTGGTTCGTCGCCGACATCACCATCCCGTTCGGCAATCCCGACGGGTTGATGGGCGACACCACGCCGGATGCCGCGCCCGGCGATTCCATCGGTCAGGCGTTCGCCTTCCGCATCGACAATCTCGGGATCAACCTGCCGTTGGTGTTCGAGAGCATCGCCCCCGACCTCATCTTCGATCCGGGCGAAACCTGGGTGTTCATCGTGCAGGACTGGGGCGGTCCGGCGCCGCCGCACCTGATGGGCTCGGTCGGCTTCGCGGGGCGGTCCCCGACGCTGGGCGGCGACGGGTCGGTCGCCAGCATCGTCGCCCGCGAGCTCAGGGACATACCGGCGCCGGCTTCCTTATCCCTGATGGCGTTCGGCCTCGCCGCGCTCGGCCTCCGGCGCCGCCGGCGCTCCGCCTGACGCGCCTGCCTATTCCGCGGCGGCGTGCTCGTCGGCCTCGATGGGCACGCCGGGGCGCTGGGTCGCGGTGCGGATGGCGAGCGCCGACTTGACCACGCTGACGTTGGGCGCGGCGGTCAGCTTGCTGGTGAGAAAGCGCTGGTAGGCGTCCCAGTCGGTAGCGACGATCCTGAGCAGGAAGTCGGTCTCGCCGGCCAGCATGTGGCACTCGCGCACCTCGGGCCAGCCCTGCACCAGCTTCTCGAACGCCACCAGGTCGGTTTCCGCCTGGCTCGACAGCCCCACATGGGCGAAGACGGTGACGTTGAAGCCGAGCGCCTCGGCGCTGACGTCGGCGTGGTAGCCGCGGATGCAGCCCGCCTCCTCCAGCGCACGCACGCGGCGCAGGCACGGCGGCGGCGAGATTCCCGCCCGTTTCGCCAGCTCCACGTTGGTCATGCGGCCGTCGTCCTGCAAGTCGCGCAGGATGCGCAGGTCGATCCGGTCGAGCTTCACCCGGGGCACGGCGGCTCCCTTCCCACTTTTGAAATTATATTATCGGCGATGAAAATAATGTTTCAAGGCGCATTCGCCTTGGTGCCGGCCGGGGCTATGGGTACAACAGGGCCGCCATGGCAGCACGACGCACCAATCTTTCCGCTCCGGACTCCCCCGCCGAACGGTCCGCGCCGGGCGCCGGGCCGCGCCCCGTCTGCTGGGTGCTGTCCGACGGCAAGCCGGGCTCGGAGAACCAGAGCCGCGGGCTCGCCGCCGCGCTCGGGCTCGCGCCCGAGGTAAAGCGCATCGCCGCCCGCCTGCCGTGGCGGGCGCTGCCGCCGCTTCTGTGGTTCCGTCCCCTGGCGGCGCCGGGGCCGGGCAGCGCCGCCGTCGCCGCCCCGTGGCCGCGTCTGGTGATCGCGAGCGGCCGCCAGACCGTCGCCGTCGCCGCCGCCATCCGGCGGCGGAGCCGCGGCGCCAGCTTCGTGGTGCAGTTGCAGGACCCGGGCGTTCCGCTGGCGCGCTTCGACCTGGTGGTTGCGCCCGAGCATGACGGGCTGTCCGGTCCCAACGTGATCGCGACCAAGGGATCGCTGCACGGCGTCACCGACCGCAGCCTCGCCGCCGCCGCTGCGCGCTTCGCGCCCCGCCTCTCCCACCTGCCGCGACCGCTGGTGGCGGTGCTGGTGGGCGGCCCCAACCGGGCCTACCGCCTCGACGGCGCCGCGATGGCGGCCCTCGCCGCGATGCTGCAGGGCGCCGTCGCCGCATCGGGCGCCGGGCTGGTGGTCACCGCCTCGCGGCGCACCGGGGCCGACGCGCGGGCGGCGCTCGGCGCCGGGCTTGCCGGGCTCGGCGCCGAGATCTGGGACGGCACCGGCGACAATCCCTATCTCGGCTATCTCGCGCTCGCCGACGCCATCGTCGTCACCAGCGATTCGGTCAACATGGTGTCCGAGGCCTGCGCCACGGGAAAGCCGGTGCATGTGTTCATGCTGCCGGGCGGCTCGGCCAAGTTCCGACGCTTCCACGACTCGTTCCGCGCCGCCGGCTTCACCCGCCCGTTCGCCGGCACGATCGGGCACTGGACCTATGCGCCGCCGCGCGAAACCGAACGGGTCGCCGCCGAGATCCGCCGCCGCGCCGGCCTGCCCGCCATGCCGGCGCCCGACGGCGCGTCCGCGGAAGCGGGCGAGGCGATTGATCTTTCCCGACCGGCCCCTTAAGTAAAGGAGCCTGCCCCGCGTTCACCGCCGCCCCCAGCGCCCGATCCCGCATGCCCCAGACACGTCACGCGAAAGTTCTCATCCTCGGCGCCGGCCCCGCCGGCTACACTGCCGCCATCTACGCCGCGCGCGCCGGCCTCTCGCCGCTGCTCGTCACCGGCATGGAGGTGGGCGGGCAGATGTCCATCACCACGGACGTGGAGAACTATCCCGGCTTCGCCGACGTGATCCAGGGCCCGTGGCTGATGGACCAGATGCGCCTGCAGGCGGAAAAGGTGGGCACGGCCATGATCAACGACCTGGTGGTCGGGGTGGAGCTCGGCCGCCGGCCGTTCCGCTGCACCGGCGATTCGGGCGACGTCTACACCGGCGACGCGCTGATCATTGCCACCGGCGCCCAGGCGCGCTGGCTCGGACTGCCGAGCGAGAAGAAATTCCAGGGCTTCGGCGTCTCGGCCTGCGCCACCTGCGACGGGTTCTTCTACCGCGGCAAGCGGGTGGCGGTGGTCGGCGGCGGCAACACCGCGGTGGAGGAAGCGCTCTACCTCACCAACCACGCGACGAGAGTGACCCTGATCCACCGCCGCGATTCCCTGCGCGCCGAGAAGATCATGCAGGACCGCCTGTTCCGCCATCCGGGGATCGAGGTGGTGTGGGACAGCGTGGTCGACGAGGTGCTGGGCGGCGGCACCCCGCCCGGCGTCACCGGGCTGCGCATCCGCAACGTGAAGACCGGTGCGCTCGGCGAACTGGCCCTCGACGGGGTGTTCATCGCCATCGGCCACGCCCCGGCCACGGCGCTGTTCCGGGACAAGCTGGAGACCGACGCCGAGGGCTACCTGGTCACCCGGCCGGACAGCACCGCCACCAGCATTCCCGGCGTATTCGCCGCCGGCGACGTGCAGGACAAGGTGTTCCGCCAGGCGGTCACCGCGGCCGGCACCGGCTGCATGGCGGCACTGGAAAGCGAGCGCTTCCTTGCCGCGCACGAGGGCGCCGAGGCCTCGGCGGCCGAATGAGCCCGGCCCGTCGCGGGGCCTCGGCCGCCGCGCGCCTGCCGCGCCGGGGGTGACTTTCCCGCGCCGGTGCCGATATTAGGCGGACGCAGGAACGGGTCCGCCATGGATTGGGACAAGCTCAGGGTTTTCCACGCCGTCGCCGAAGCCGGCAGCTTCACCCGCGCCGGGGAACGGCTCGGCCTGTCGCAAAGCTCGGTCAGCCGCCAGATCGGCGCCTTCGAGCACGAGTTGGGCGTGCCGCTGTTCCTGCGCCACGCTCGCGGGCTGCAGCTCACCGAACAGGGCGAGACCCTCTATCACGCCGCCCAGGAGGTGGCGGGCAAGCTGGCCCTGGCCGAGGTCATGGTGACCGAGTCCATGGAACGGCCGCGCGGCCCGCTGCGCATCACCACCACGGTGGCCTTCGGGTCCATGTGGCTGACCGAGCGGCTCAAGGACTTCATCGAGATGTACCCGGAGATCGAGGTGGCGCTCATCGTCCGCGAGGACGAGCTGAACCTCTCCATGCGCCAGGCCGATGTCGCTATCCGCCTGTCGCCGCCGCAGCAGCCAGACCTGATCCAGCGCCATCTGATCACCATGCGCCACGGGGCCTTCGCCGCCGCCGAGTACCTGGAACGGCACGGCATGCCGCATGAGCTGACGGACCTCGACCAGCACCGGCTGATCGCCTACGACGAGACCTACCACCCGCCCTTCACCAACATCAACTGGCTGCTCAACGCCGGGCTGGAGCCGGGCCGGCGGCGCCAGCCGGCGATTCGCGTCAACAACATCTACGGAATGTACCGGGCGGCGGCTGTCGGCATGGGGATCGCGGCGCTGCCCGACTACATGGCCAGCCTGACCAGCGGGCTGATCCCCGTGATGCCGGCCCTCGAGGGACCCGAGCACAGCATCTACCTGGTCTATCCGGAAGAGCTGCGCCATTCGCGACGGGTCGCTGTTTTCCGCGATTTCCTGCTCCGCCGCATCGCCGAGGACCGGCGCTGAACCGGCCGGCCCGCCGCGGGAAACAGGATGTCCCGTGTCGACGGGTGGACAATACGGCGGCCGGGTCCCATATAGAATCGCAACCGGAACGGGCGACGCGCCGCCGCCGGGATACGGGACGAGCCATGCGTTGGATGCATGGCTGATCTGCTCAATTAGGGGCTGGAATTAGTTCACTGCGTTGCCTATTTTTAATTCGATAGTTGATGGCAATCGATTGCACCGCCTCCCCGGCAATACAGCAATCGATCTGCCGGAGAGTTGTAAAGCGAGTTGTAGCGTAGTCTTTGGAGTTGAGTTTCGCCCGGCTGCCCCCCCAGAATGCCGGGCATCGAGTTCCAGGCGCAATACCTGGAAGGGGTCTTCGGACCCTACGTCTTCTAGACGTGAAGCCTCCCTGTTAGACTTAAGCCCGGCCTTTTGGCCGGGCTTTTTTTCATCCGTCCCCTGCATGCCCGCCGGGCGGGGCCCGGGGAGCCGCCGGTCCGGACCGTCAGCGCCCCCTTTCCAGCAGATAGCCGTACTTTTCGCGTGCCAGCCGCAGGAGGTCCGCGCGCGGCTTGGTGCTCTTCGGAAAGCGGTCGCGCCAGTGGAACGGCCGCGTGGCGTCGATGATCATGCGCGAGTTCGTGACGTTCCCTTTCGCCTTCTCGTCCGGGTGCAGCCGCGGGTCGGCGTTGGACGTCCAGGCGTTGCGGATGAAGTCGATCTCGGTCGCCGGATCGCAGTGCATCAGCGCCGCCCAGATCAGCTCCTCCAGGTCCGTCACGTCGATGTCGTCCTCGACGACGATCACCCACTTGCCGGCATAGGCGCCGGCATGGCACTGGCTGGCGATGTGACCGGTCTGCATGGCGTGGCCGGGATAGCGCGGGGTGATGGCGACGCCGGTCAGCATGCGCGAGCCGCCCACCTCGTGGCACCACACCGCCTTGACGTCCGGCACGCCCGCGGCCTCGATGTTCTGGTGCATCAGCGCCGAGCGCGTGATGGCGCGAAAGCGGGAGAATTCATCCGGCAGGTGCTGCGGCGGAAAGCCGAGGATCACCGGATCGTTGCGGTAATAGATCGCCCTGACCTCGCATGCCGGCCGCTTGCGGCCCTCCTCGGTATAGCAGCCGCACCAGTCGCCGAACGGGCCTTCGCCCACCAGCGTCGCCGGGTCGACATAGCCCTCGAGGACGATCTCCGCGTTGGCCGGAAAGGGCAGCCCCGTCACCCTGCCACGCACCAGCTCGACCGGCTTGCCGCGCAGCCCACCGAGCACGTCGAATTCGCTGACGCCGGGCGGTACCTCGTAGCCGCCGAGCAGGAACGCCATCGGGTCGCCGCCCGCGACCATGACGACGGGCATCTTCTCGCCGCGCGCGGCGTGCTTGTCGAGATGGATGCGGCCGTGCTTGCCGGGTCCGGTGTTGAAGGCGACGGTCTTCCCGTCGATCACCATGATGCGGTAGGTGCCGAGGTTGTACCAGCCGTCATCCGGGTCCTGCGTGACGTTGTAGCTGCCGGTTCCGAGGTAGCGGCCGCCGTCCTCCTCGTGCCACACCGGCGACGGAAATTTCAGCACGTCGACCGCGTCGTCCATCATGACGTTCTCGAACACCGGCCCGCTGTCGACGAAGACCGGCGGGATCAGCGCGCCCGGCTCGTGCGAATACACGTCGGCCCAGGCCCGGCTGAGCGCGACCTTGTCGAGATCGGTGGGGAAGCCGAGCGACATGTTCTTGCGCCTGCCGCCGAAGAAATTCGACAGCACGCGGAAGCCCTGCGGGAAGCCCGGGATATCGTCGAACAGCAGGGCGGGCGTGCCGTCGGTATATTTGACCAGCGTGGTGGCGAGGCCGATGTCCTGCTCCCAGCCCGCCCCGCTCACCGTCTCCAGCTCGCCCAGCCGGTCCGCCTCGGCCAGCCATTCGCGCAGGTCGTCGTAGGCGAACCGGTGCCGTGCGTTGCTTGCGGTGTTCGGCCTTCCGTCGCGGAGCGCCTGCGCCATGTCCATCTACTCCTCTGCAATCCCGTTTCGGTTCGGTCGTCGCCCGCCGCTGCCCCGGCGGCGTCGATCTGGAAATAGGTTTCCGCCGTCACCGCATGAACGCCGCCCGCATCCGCCGCGTAGCGTCCGCCGAGCAGGTTAAATCCCTAGCGCCCTTCGTGCCTCGACGATTTGTGGCTTTTTTGATCGCAAGTTCGCTGTCAGTTGTTCGTCTGGGATTTCGGGTAATCTGCCAAGTGCTGTGCCGCGAAGAAGCTGCCTGCACGCGTTAAAATCGCCGGGCCGGTTCAGTACAAAAAGCAGCTTGAATGCGATTCCCAGCGTGTCCGGATGCTCTTCGCCCTGCACACGCCTACTGACCCTCTGAGGTGGTCCCGGTTCGTTGGACAGGTTGGCGGCCAAGTTAAGGTGTATTCCGGTTGCTGATCATGCCGCCAGAATCCTGTTTACCACATCCTGCTGATGCTGTTGAGCCTGTGGGGATGTGGGC
>Ga0326597_10008654_pt1 | contig 13702 bp, 12 predicted proteins | sample RVTome_12_FD_203789 | JGI IMG/M metagenome (GOLD analysis project Ga0326597, IMG submission 203789) | Soil microbial communities from uranium-contaminated site in the Upper Colorado River Basin, Wyoming, United States - RVT100D185 | ecosystem: Environmental > Terrestrial > Soil > Contaminated >... | reverse complement strand
CGCTCAACAAGACAAACACGGTGTTTCCCGGAACCACACTTCGGATGAATTATTCCGTCGGGGAGTCTCCCTGCTGAATGAAAAAGGGGACAGTTTATGACCAGACCATGTCAGGAGTTCTGAAGTTTGATCTCGACTCTTCCTTTTTTCGCTTCGGCCACCAGCTCAGGGTCATTTAAACCCTTATCATAAGCGTCGCGCAGGATTTTGACTCTTTCCGGTGGCGTTCCCGGAGGCGCCATCAGGGAACGGGACCACTCACCCCCCCAACAACATCGCCTCGGCCACCCGGCGGCTCGTCGCCGCAGTCTTATATTCGTTCATGAGTTCAAAGATCGTGGGGGCACCCGGCACGCGCTCATCCCGCTTGCGACCGCTCTGGGCGAGAAATCGAGTAAAGCCCCTCTTTTGCCAGCTCAAAAAAGGCTCGCGGGTGAAATAAGTGGAAACCATCAAGCCCATACACATGACTTCCCCTCTTTCCATGCCCAGAGCGATCTCGCTGCTCCCTGGATACCCCAGGACGTTGTTTATTTTTGCCCCGATGGTCTCCTCCAGAATTCTCGACATGACATAGTCCGGGCTATTGACGCTTGTGGAGCCGCACCTGGGTGGCTCCTTGGCTTTAACGATATCGCCAATGGAGTTGTAGGGAGCATCGGCGCGCATGAATATCATTATATCGTCCTTTTCTGCCGCGCCGATCCAGTTAAATTTGCGCAGGTCGAACTTGGTTTCTTTATGCTCGGCAAGCTGGCTTAAATAAATGTTGGCATGCGGAGCAAGCAGGGTTAGCCCGTCCGGTTTGGCCACCCCGTAAACGTAGTTGGCAGCGACCACGGAACCCGCGCCCGGCATGTTCTGCACGATGATTGCGGGATTTCCCGCAATGAACTGTCCCAAATATCGGGAGATAAGGCGAGCCGAGCGGTCATAACCTCCCCCGGCGCTAAGACCGACAATAATCCGGATGGTTTTGCCCTTGAAGAAAGCCTCAGTTTGGGCCTGGAGGTTGGCGACAAAAGCATGGCTCAATGCAAGGAAAAGCAAGAGAAAGGGAGCAGTGGCGCTGAAGACTTTGCGTTTTTTCATCGAAACCTCCCGTGGATTACTGGCCCCGTTTCAAATCCGGAAAGCACGATAAAGGTCATCCGCGAACCTACGGCTTCGCCTCGTTTAATTTGCGAGAGAGGAAATCAACGACCAGTGGCCAAACCAGCTCGGCCAGATGCGGCTGATAACCGCCAGATTCCGTAGAAGCGAAACCGTGATTTCCGAAGCCGAAAAAATGCCATTCCAATTCCTGCCTATTCGCAAAAAAGCTGTCCATGACCCGCTGCTGCACGTCGAATGTGCTGGTATTGTCATGGCCGCCGTAGAGCACCATAGAAGGGCATTTAATCTCGCGCGCCGCGTCGCAAGGGTGACGCGGGCGTATGTTGCTGGGGCCTTCATTCCTCACAGAAGGGTAGTACGCGACAAATGCCCGAACATCCGAACTGGAGGCGACGAAGTGGATTCCGATCCGGCCGCCCATGCAGTAGCCGATCACGCCGGCCCTGGAATTCTCAACGTCGCTTCGCGACCGTAGGTATTTCCACCCTCTGTCAATGACCCGCACAAAATCTCCGTCCGGAGTTTTGTTTTGAATCTCCGTTCCTCTGTCGATGTGAGTCTCGGCGGGATAGCCGAGCATGTGGTAGAGGTTCGGAACGACCGTGCAATACCCAAGCTGGGCAAACTTATAAGCTGCCGTCTTGAGATAGCCGGTGAGGCCGGAGTGCTGGTGGATCAACAGCAACCCCGGCCCCCTCTCCTCGCGCGAGGGATGAGCGATATAGCCTTCAATGCCGTCTTTTTCCTCTCGCAGGTTTCTCGTGATAATCTCCATAACTATTTTCCTCTTCAGCGTTTGTTGTAGAGCTTATTGATGAATCCCTCGCGCACCATCCGGTCCACGATGGAATTATCAAAGAAGGTTTCAAATGGAGTTCCTTTTTTCCCGAGGAACTCAAGAATGGTGGCAACCGCTTCCGGATCGGGCCGAGGCGTACGCTCCAAATAAGTCACAGCATCCTGGTATAGATCCTCAACGCTCTTGGCATCCGTCAGCCGTGAATATTTTGCGATGACCTTCAACGCCAGCCTTTTTTCGTTGTTAAGAGCTGCGATGCCCTCCGTGTAAGCTCTTACGATGCTGTCCACCGTCTCGATATTTTTCCGGTAGTAATCCCGCGAGACCGGTATCATGTTCATGGAATACGGGATACCCAAGTCAACGAACTTGAGCAGCATCTTGGCCGGGACATTGGGCCCCACGCGGAGATCGGCAGAGACCGTGCCGGCAATAGCGCGTTGTTGGAATGCCGCACCGACCTCAGGGGTTCCGCCGAACTGACGAATATTCACCGTATTCTCCATGGCATATTTACGGAGCAACATTCTCGCAAGATTGTCTGTGATGGAACCAAACCGGGTGACGCCTAGTGTCTTACCTTTCAAGTCCTCGACGCGATTGATTTCCGGTTGCACCCAGAGCCTGTGATAAGGTTTGTTTGCAGTCCCCGCCACGCCGAGGATGGGTGCTCCGCCCAATATTGCGGCGATGATAGCATTGGTGCCCGCAATCCCGCCCTGGAGATCTCCTCCGAGCAACGCTTGTACTACCACAGGGCCGGATGCGATGTAGATCAGATCCGCGTGAATCCCATGTTTCTCAAACGCCCCGGTCTCTTTCGCCACCCACGCGCCAGTCGCCATGGCGCCAAGAGTCGAATAGCCGAAAGTAATCCTCTTTTTTAGTTCCGCTGCTTCCGCGGACGATAGCAGGAACAAAAGGGACAAGAAAACGTAAAGCAATGGCTTCGAACTTTTTCTTTGGTCATTCATCCCAGGTCCCTTTTCCGTGAAGTTCGTTGGACTTCGCCTGCATCTATCGTCTTATCTTGATCTCACTGATAGTCAATTATGGATCTATATTTCCCCAGCCCGGAGAGAGTCAAGACCAACTTTTTGTTGGATCGTCGCCGGCGGCATCGCCCGGGGCAGACTTGTACGACTGGTTTTTCTTGGCCGAGCATATTTTCCCCGTGTTTAGTTGTTTGAGTGGACGTAGAAGACTGACTGCGCGGGTTACATCTCGAAGCGTCATCGACGTTTCCGCTAGCGAGGGCTCAAGCAGCGAATTGAAAATTGAAGCAGCCTGTCCCTTTTACCTCCCTTATTGATTCTGCTGAAAAACCCTCCGTTCATCCTTCGAGAGCCTCAAGACGAACGGAGGAGCGGTTGAAATCATTGGAGATATTCCGTTCATGCTGAGCCTAGTCGAAGCATTCATAGGGTTTTTCAGCAGAATCCTTATTTAAGCCGAACCCCACTCTCGCCCTTTTTCTAATGATAATTTAGCCACTTTTCTCCTGCCACTCTAACAAAGACCTGCCGTGATAGGGTAATGTGGGAGCGATGGAGAGTGTGGAAGTTTTGGTAATCCCGCCGGTCTCCGACGAGGTGCTGCGCCGAATTCAGAACGCCGACTGTCGGGTCAAGATCGTCGATGCCAGGGGATGGTTCGACGTAGAGATCCGCGCCACATGGCCGCAGTGGACCGTGGATCGGTATCTCGGGACCAGGAAGTATCCCGCGACCAGCCTCGAAGAACGTAACCATGCTCTGGCCTCGGCGCAGATCGTGCTCACGGGCTGGCCACCGCTGAAGGACTTAAGAGCACGCGCGCCGCGCTTGAAATGGATCCATGAGCTTCCCGCGGGAGCAAGCAATTTTCTGGATACCGATGTTTGGGGCTCCGACGTTTTGGTGACCACCTCGCGCGGGCTCACGAACAGGCGGCCCATGGCCGAGTATGTGTTGGCGAGCTTTCTCCACTTCGCTCGCGGCCTTCACTTGAGCTACCGGGACCAAAAGCGCCGCCGTTTCGATCATCAAACTTACGATCCCGTAATAGTCCGGAACAAAACGGTCTGCATTGTCGGCGCTGGCGGCATCGGTCAGGAGGTGGCAAAGCTCTGTGCGGCAGCCGGGATGCGCGTGGTCGGTACGCGGCGGCACGTCGCTTCGGGGGTACCGCTTCCGCCCGGCTTCGTACGGCTAGAATCCTCCCACCTTCTGCATGACCTGCTCGGCGAGAGCGAGTTCGTAGCCGTTTGTTGCCCGTGGACGAAGGAGACTACCCATTTGATCGGCCGAGCGGCTTTTGCATCGATGAAATCAGGAACGGTTCTGGTCAACATTGCGCGCGGTGAGATTATCGACGAAGAAGCTCTGCTGCATGCTTTGGCTGCGGGGCGGCTTCGCGGCGTCGCCCTGGACGTCTACGTCGGGGAATTCGAACGCCCGCCCGAGTCGCGTCTGTGGCATGATGGGCGCGTTGTCATTACGCCCCATGTATCGGCGGCAACGGACGTCTCCGAGCACCGCGGGGTAATGTTATTCTGTGAAAACCTGACTCGTTACCTGGAAGGCCTGCCGTTGGAAAATGTCATAGACTGGGAGCGTGGATATTGAAACGGAATTGTTCGAGGGCGGCGTCGATGTCTTCGACGATTTCTTGGGCGAGAACGTCGGGTTCGGGGAGACTGTCGGATTCTTCGAGGCTTTCGTCTCTGATCCAGAAAATATCGAGGCTGGCTTTATCACGATTGAGGCGACGAAGTCATGTCATCTAGCCGTGAAGATGAGAAAAAAACCCGCCTCTCCCCGTTACTTTCCCCTGCGTGGCTTTCCTCGCAGGCCGATCGATCGGTTGCCAAATGATAGCCGGTGAAATCAGTATTATGTCCCTGGAATTCCAGCGCCAGAGGCCAATGGAAAAGAAAACGGCCGCGAGGGCAAATCCAACGAACAGACCGGTAAGAATTTCGCGGCGTATGACATACCCAACGGCACCCCCAACGCATAGTCCACGGATTACCAATGCTTCAGTCTGAGTGCCTACCGCGTCGGCGAGGTAAACGATGCCTGAAATAAAGAATGCAAACATAACCGCTGCCAAAGTGATTTTCACTCGCTATCGGCAACCCAAGCTAACCAACAGCGGTAACTCTCGCTTCCTGGCTTGCAAGAATTTTAATGACATCCTCGTCGGAGACCTGCTCAAATTCCCGGAAGAACTGGCCGACGGCGTAAAATTCCATCGGCACCTTCAGACAAACCAACGCGTCCGCCTCTTCGCGCATCCCCCGCGCCGCTTGCGCCGACGCCACGGCGACGGCGCCGACGAGCTTCTTCGGTTCGCGCGCGCGGATCGCCCGCAGCGCGACCGTCATCGTCGAGCCGGTGGCGATACCGTCGTCGACCACGATCACGATCCGATCCTTAGGATCGATCGGCGGGCGATGGGGCGTGTATTGCGCGCGCCGGTTTCGAATGATATAGAACTGCCGCCGTTTTTCCGCTTCCAGGTAGCCCTCATCGATTTCATAGGCACAATCCGAATAAAACACGTTGCCGCTTTCGTCGACGGCGCCGATGGCCAATTCCGGCTGTGACGGATGGCCGAGCTTGCGCACCAAGACGACGTCCAACTCGCCGCCCAACGCATCGGCGATGATCTTCGCCATCGACACGGCGCCGCGCGGGATGCCCAGGACCAACGGATGCTTGTTTCGGTAATAGGCGCTTAACCTTCGCGCCAAAAGCCGCGCCGCCTCTTCTCGGTTTTGGAAAATCATGTTCATCGCTCCGATGATTCAATCTTCAACGTCCCCGCTCCACACCTTCCGCAGCTTCCTCGTTCTGCTCGATGAACACCCGGAGCAGATCCATGACCGAGATCATGCCGACAATTTTCTGCCCATCCACCACGGGCAAAGCGCTGATGCGGTAAGTTTCCAGCACCTTGGCGGCTTGCACCAACAGCGCATCGGGGGAAATCGTCATTGGATCCGCGGTCATCGCCGCCGTAACCCTTAAGTTCTCCGTATAGCGGCGAATCTCCTCCTCGTGGCGAAACAGTGGATAGGCCGGCGCCACCAGACGGATATCCCGGTCGGTGACGATGCCGACGAGCCTGCCCTCCTCGATGACGGGAACCGAGCGAATATCCCGCCGGCGCAGCAGCTCGATGACTTTTTGCAGCGAGTCCCGAGGTCCCACGGTCATCGGGGCGACGGTCATGTAATCACGAACGCGAAACTGCGTCGCCATTTTTTGTCCTTGCTCGGCCAGGCACGGGAATCCCATAAGTCTTATTCTGTCCTGATTGCGAGCTATGACAGCGCCTTTCTCTTGGCATCGAATTCATCCTTTTCGATCTCGCCGCGGGCATATCTCTGGCGCAAGATTTCCAGCGCGGAATCGGCGCGCGTGCGCGGCCCCTGAGCCATGATCCAGCGGATGCCGACGATGAGCGCGACGATGACAAGCGCCCAAAATATAAACATCATGAACATCATGCCCACGCCCCAACCCCACATCGGATGCATCCGCCACCAGTCATATGGGGTTTGCACCGTGAGAAACGAATTCGTGAAGTCCCAAAGATCCGAAGTCATCGACAACATTTTTGTATTCATAAAAACGCCTCCGCCGTCTCTTGTAGAGACCAAGACCCGGCGCTTTAGATCGCATACGCCGTGCCATCTGCGGGGCTCGATTAACGTCGGCAAAGCCGGGAGGCGTTCCAAGCTGGCAATGAGATTTTCGCGATGGAGGGAAATTCGACGTGCGGAACTTTCAAAAACGCAAAAGCGGTTTTAGTGTCTCGCGCCGCCGGGTAGCAATAAACCAGGCATTTCGCCTGCGGGGTACTAACCCCGCAGGCGACCAAAGGGGATGCTCGCCCCCTTTGGAAACCCCATTTGATGGTGCCCGCAGCAAGCTGCGGGAAATATTAGATTCAACCGGCGGGAAGCGCAACGAGGGCGGGCTGGGGTTTTGCCTGTCGTTACGCTTCGATTCCCAATTTTTCTATCTTGCGATAGAGCGTCGACAGGCTCAATCCCAACAATTCCGCGGCGCGGATCTTATCCCCCGCCGCCTTGCCGAGGGTACGTTCAATGTGGCTTTTCTCATAGAGATCGACGGCCTTGAGCAGGTTGTCTTCGCCGATGCCGTCGTCGGATTCGGCCTGCTGCCCCGGCAGGTCGGTGGGCAAAATCCACTCGCCGTTGCCGAGAATCATCGCCCGCTCGAGCACGTTGTCGAGCTCGCGAATGTTGCCTTTCCAGGGCAACGACATGAGAATTCTCATCGTCGCGCTGTCCACCCCTTTGTAGGCCATCTTCATCTCGATGTTATGCCGGTGAATCAGATGCTCCACCAGGCCCGGCAGGTCGTCGAGCCGCCGGCGCAGCGGCGGAATATGAATTTCAAACACGTTGAGCCGGTAGTAGAGATCGTCGCGGAACCGGTTCGCTTCGACTTCCGCCTTGAGGTCGCGGTTGGAGGCGGCGATGATGCGCACATTCACTTTGATTTGATTCGTCGCACCCACCGGCAGAACCGACTTCTCCTCGAGAACGCGCAGCAGTTTTGGCTGCAGACCGAGCGGCATTTCGCCGATCTCGTCGAGAAAGATGGTGCCGCCGCGGGCGCGCTGGAACAATCCCTCTTGCGTAGCGATCGCCCCGGTGAAGGAACCTTTCACGTGACCGAACAATTGGCTTTCCAACAGATTCTCCGGGATTGCGCTGCAATTCACGGGGAGAAATACATTATCCTTGGAAAAGCTGCTGGCGTGAATCGTGCGCGCAATGACCTCCTTGCCCACCCCGCTTTCGCCGGTGATCAACACCGTCGTCGGCGTCGGCGCGACTTTTTTTATCATCGCCATGATCTCATGCATCGCCTGGCTCCGGCCCAGCGGCCGATCCGGACTGAAGTGAATGTCAAGTTCTCGTCTTAATAGTTGATTCTCCCACGCCAACTTCCGATGCGCCATGAGGAGCTGCACTTTGCGCAGCATGTCCGCGAAGATCAGTGGCTTGACTAGATAATCCTGGGCGCCGAGCCGTATGGCATCGACCGCCGTTTCCACGCTCGCGTGGGCGGTCATGATGATGACTAAAGTTTGCGGCGAAACATCGCGGATATGCCGCAGAACGGCGATCCCATCCGCCCCGGGCATGGTCAGATCTGTCAGCACGACGTCGAGATCGAGCTGATCGACTAGGGCGATGGCGGCCTTGCCGTCGGCCGCCTCGTGGACTTCATACCCTTCCGCTCTCAACAGCTCGGCCAGACTCTCTCTGGCCGAGTCCTGATCTTCGACAACTAGGACGTTTCCAGTCAATTTAGTGGCCCCGCCCTATTTATTTTGCAAGAATGACAACGCCACGGCCAAATATTTCCACCCCTGAGAAGCTTGCTACGCATATCCTATAAGAATTCCCCTAATCTCTGGAATAGCAATATCAAAGCCACCGAGAAACTCAGCGAGTTGGCTGATGTCGCGGCAATTCAATGCGGAAGCTGGTCCCCTGCCCCGGTTGGCTCCGATAGGAGATCCCGCCGCCGTGGGCGGTCACGATCTGTCGAACGATGACCAACCCAATGCCCGTTCCTTCTTTCTTGGTGGTCATAAAAGGTTCGAAGGCATCGACGTCCAGAGGGATGCCCACGCCGGTATCGCTAATCTCCAGAACGACGGTATTCTGGGTCGCGCGCGCTTCGATGGTAATCTTCCCATCCCCCGGCATCGCTTCCACCGCGTTTTTGACCAGGTTGAGCAACACCTGCTTGATCTTGTTGCCGTCGACTTTGACGGCTGGCAAGTCCGAAGAAACAACCGCTTCTACTTGAATGTTACGCTCGACGAAGTCGGGTCCCTGAAGCTTGATAACGTCATCGATCAAATTGCGCAGCTCCGTGGGCTGAAAATCGTATTTCTCCTTGCGCACAAATTCCCGAAATTGCCGGGTCAAATCATTGAGACGGGAAATCTCGTCTTTGAGTCTCTTGACCGTCGCACCAGTCTGATCGTCCGGCGGACTCATCTGCCTGCTCAGGCGTTGCTCCAAAAGCTGAATGGTCAAGGACATTCCGTTGATGGGATTGGCAAGCTCGTGACCGATCTTGGCCGCCGTAGCGCCGATGGAAGCCAATCGTTCGCTTTCGATAAGTTGGGCCTGCAATCTGTCCCTTTCCGAGACGTCGCGAATAAGCGCGGCATAGGGGATATCCTCTTCCCCTTCCATTTCGCTCACTGAAATCTCGATGGGAAAAAGCTCGCCACTCTTTCGCTTCGCGGTCACGCCGCGAACCCGGCCGATCGCGCGCGCCTCGCGGCTTTTCTCGTAGCGCTGGATATATTCATCATGCTCCGAGGCGTAAGGATCGGCCATCAGGACGTTCACCCTTTGTCCGGCGATTTCCGCTCTGGAATAACCGAACATCCGTTCCGCGGCCGGGTTGAACATGACGATTCGTCCCTGCCGGTCGATGGACACCAGCGCGTCTTGCGTAGTCTCGATCAAAGTGCGCAACCAGGCTTCGGCCTTGCGCAGCTCGGTTACGTCGCGAAATATGACCTGGACGGCGGTCCCGCCTTCCCATGTCACCGGCGCGGCCACCGTTTCCACGTGCACGATCGAGCCATCCAGACGAGTTCTTTCCTGCGCACCGATCTCGCTCGCCATCCCGGATTCTAAAACCTTTCTCTGCCGGACGGCGATCTCCGCCCGCAAATTCACCGGAACGAAATCGAGCGGCGAGCGGCCGATCAGATCTTCGCGCCGCGCTGCGCCGAATAGTCGCAAGGCGGCGGTGTTGACGTAGACGATGCGCCCTTGGAAATTCACCAAGACAGCGTCAGGACTAAAGTCGACGAGGTGGCGATAACGCTCCTCGGCCGCTTGCAGCCGCAACTCGACCGCTTTGCGCTCGGTCAATTCCGCTTCCAAATCCCTGCGCGCCGAGTCGATCTCGCGCGTCCGGTTTTCCACGGCCGATTCCAGGCGAGCGTCGCGAAAAGCAATCAGGTACGCCAGCACGCTCAATAATATGATCGCGCTGAGCGCGCCCGCGTCGAGAATCCTCAGTTCCCGCCCAATGGCGCCGGACCAGCCGTTGCTAGGTATCGCGGCCAACTCCCAGTAGGCGTCTGGGAGTTCGATGCGATGAATGATCGGGTCGGACTGAAACACAGCGGGTTCGCCGAAAAACACATCGCCTTTAGCGTCGCGCAGGGCCATATGCAGCTTGCCCTTTTCTGTGACCCCGACTTCCCTTAGAACAGCTAGAACATCGACAGCGACGTTTATCAGCCCCCAAAACTCGTCGCTACGGTAAACAGCGAGCCGCCCGACAACGCCAACACCGCCGCGGCGTAGATCCATAGGAGTGCTGATTACAATTCCGCGCGACTGAACCGCGCGAGCGATATCGGCGCGAACTTCTGGGCGGAGATCGTTCATCAGGACGTTCCCCAGATTCTTTTCATTGCCCGCCAGAGGGTAAACAAATCGAATCACCCCTCCAGGCGCTAAAGCCGCACCATAAATCAAGCCGATATTTTCAATCCGTTCCCGCGCAAACGACTCGAAGTCAGCGCCCAACGTCGTCGACGAGGCATGAGTGTCGACGAACGCCTTCAACCCATTAAGGATTTCAAATCGGCGGTTAAGTTTAATGACAAGCTGGTTGCCGTAAACGTCTAGCCCAGCCAGCACTTCTCCGCGCTTTTCCGCCAGCAGTTTTTGGCGATGCCAAGAGTGGCCGCTCCACCAGGCCCCAGGTAATAATACCGAAACCAATGCCGCCACAGACAGCGCTTTGCGGCGGGGAACGGTAAGATGAGTAATCCACCAATGGCCAATCATGGAAGTGCTATATCACACATTGTCTTTTTCTCATTCTCGCGAGACGATTTCAAATTGAAACGGCATGAATGGGGTGTCAGCCTAAGGAGTGGCGCCCAGTCGCACATGCGAGACGGTATGGAGAGACCGCCGATCTTTCTTGCGGTTGCCGGCGGTTCTCGCAATAGCGGGAAAGCCGGCTGGAATCGTACGTTTTTAACGGTGCCACTTCAATGTAAGCTCCCGACATCATTGAAAACCAGAACTCAACGCTATTCAGAAATAGACAGCGTGTAATGGCACCGACTTTGCTCGTTTGAATTATAAGGGGGTAGGTCCTAGCGATAGTTGACAGGAGGACTTTATGGCATCGGAAACCGAGCTCTTTTATCTGGTGCTCCTCATATTCCTAACGTTGATCATTCACCTAATTCTCTCAATGACGGATCACCGGAGAGACGGAAAGTCGCATCGGTAGGAAACGCCGGGAAAATAGTAGGACCATTTACCGTTAAGCGTTGCGATTTTTTTCCTTGGCGGCCCCTTCGACCTCACTCAGGGCATGCTTTGGGTCTTGGCGCGGGATCGTTGAACTCTCTCTCGTCCTTCTCTGTCCAAAGTTCCAGGCCCTGAGACATGTCGAAGGGTTCAAAGTTCAAGGTGTGGAGCGGGGACATTGAACATGGAACGTCGAACTTTGAACATGCTTCTCACAAGATTCATCATTCGGCAGCGGGCAGAACTGTCTTAGGATCTCGTCTCGACAGCTGAATCGGTAGGGAAAGCGATGCTGGTAAGCCGACCGCACGACGCTGCTGAGTTCCTCGGCGGGCAGCTCGATATCATTTCGTTCATTCCATTCCAGTAATTTTTCGCGGGCTTCCTTCGCGGTCAGGCCAAGCAGCCGTAGTGATCGAAGCTCTCGACCCATGCCGGGACTTCGGAGATCGGAACGACGTGATTGCGAAACCCTTTCTGGTAATGGGCGGCAAAGTCAATGAGGTAGAATTTCCGCATAAAATAAGTATAACGCGCCGTTTCAATTAGTCGAAATGATCCCGACACGATTTTCTCAATCGCGCAAACGACGGCCGTCGGTCTTGGCATTTCTGAAAAGGAAGCTCGTCTCACCTTTACCGTGATCGAGTGTTTCAACCGGGTTCGAGATTCATCCTTAATGGCATGAGTCCTGCAGACTCCTTGAAAAGGAAAGGCTTACTATGCGCAGCACTCGTCAGGCAATCCGCAGTAGGACACCAACGATGATTGCGGAAAGCAATATGGGATATCCCCAAGAAGGGATTCTGACGAGCATTCGCGCGGCCCTCGAAAAAGACACGCGAATAAACCTGCACCGCTATCCCATTAGCTTATCCTTCCAGGACGGAGATCTGCTCGTCGAAGGCGAGGTCGAAAACATTATGGCCAAGAAGCTGGCCTTGGAGATAGCGGGAGGAGTTCACGGATTTCATCCTATCGTCGACCGGCTGAGAGTTACGCCGGCTGAACCGATGGGCGACGCGGAAATTCGCGATCATGTCCTGAAGGTTCTACTCCAAGAATCGGCATTCGAGCGCTGCTTCCTCTACGGCCGCGTCAGCGACGGTCTCGAAACTCTCCACCGGGACGTACCGGAGGCAGCTAGTTCCATCGTCGTGCAAGTCAACGACGGCGTGGTGACGCTCAACGGCGAGGTGCCCAGCCTCTCTCACAAGCGCCTCGCCGGTGCTCTCGCATGGTGGGTGCCCGGGTGCCGCGACGTCGTCAACGGGATCGAAGAAGTGCCGCCTGAGGAAGATAACGACGACGAGCTGACGGATGCGGTGCGCCTGGTCTTGGAAAAAAACCCCTTCGTCAACGCCACCAAGATTCGCGTGCACTCGAAGGATTGGATCATCACCTTGGAAGGCCTCGTACCCAACGAAACCATGAAGCGGCTGGCTGAACGCGACGCCTGGTGCGTTCTTGGCGTGAAGCGGGTGGTTAACAAAATAGCAGTCCGATGGTGACCCTGGGGAGGGGACGGCATGCCGACATACGAGTATCGCTGCGAGAAATGCAAGAAGGTTTTCGAAGAGATCTGGTCGCTCGCCGAGTACGATAAGCGGATTAAGGAGAAGCGCAAGTGTCCGCGGTGCGGCAGCACGCGAGTCGTCCGGTCGCTTTCAGTGGTGCAGGTGAAAACCTCAAAGAAGAGCTGAGGCCGGCCGTTCTTGCATTCCTGGAGGATTACGAAGCAATGGATTTCCCCGCAAGCGCAATGACCCAGGACAAAACCGTGGCGGATGTCATGACTACCGATCTCGTGACCCTGAAGCTGAACGACACTCTGAGGCTCGCCGATGACCTCATGAATCTCGCCAAGCTACGCCATTTTCCGGTTTTGGACGATGCCAAAGTAGTCGGACTGGTGAACCAGACCGATCTCCTCCATGCTTCGATACGCTCGCTGGCACATCACCCTAAAAACACGCTTCGCCACGCATTAGGAATGGTGGCTGTTAAAGACGTCATGAAACCGGCAACGATGGTTTCCGCCGAAACGACCATTCAAGATGCCGCCGGGCTCATGGTGGAGAAAGGAATCGAATCTCTACTCGTGTTGGACGGAGAAAGGCTGGCCGGGCTTGTCTCACGCACCGATTTGCTGCGCGAGCTGGCCCGACGATAAACGGTTCAGCGGGAAAAGGAGGACGTCATGCTAGTCGGTAACCGCATGACCAAACATCCGGTCACGATCACTTCTGAGGAGCTGCTCAGTCAAGCGAAAGAAAAAATGGCGGCGGGCCGTTTCCGCAGGTTGCCGGTCGTTAGCGACGGCAAGCTGACGGGTATCATCACCGAGCGCGACCTGCGGCAGTATGTCGGGGTCCTCGAGCACACCAAGGTCAATGCCGTCATGACTGAAAAGCCGATTACCGTCGGTCCCGAGGCAATGTTGGAGGACG
>Ga0326597_10008653_pt1 | contig 13702 bp, 12 predicted proteins | sample RVTome_12_FD_203789 | JGI IMG/M metagenome (GOLD analysis project Ga0326597, IMG submission 203789) | Soil microbial communities from uranium-contaminated site in the Upper Colorado River Basin, Wyoming, United States - RVT100D185 | ecosystem: Environmental > Terrestrial > Soil > Contaminated >... | reverse complement strand
CCGGAAGCGCTTGGCCCCGAAGCGCGTGCCAATGCAGAGGCCTGGGAACATCACTCGGAGTCGCACACTGGCCCTGACGCCGGTCAGCACAAGGAGATTTCTTCTGCTCCAGCCCAGACGGACACCCTGTCCGATGAAAACGAGACGGAGGGTGAAGAGCCGCTGGAATTCCTTTCCGCTGTGGAAGCCGTCGAAGCCGTGCGGGAAGAGAAGATGATCGAGGATCTGGAGGAAGAGGCAGCGGAAATCGTGGAATCCGAATCGCTGCGCGCCGGAGAATTCGATTCCGCCGCGGGCACGGGAGAAGCGCCTAGCTGGGAGTTGACCGAGGATCGAGTTCTGGACGTCATCGACGATGCCGAGCCCGACAGTCCGGAACCGGGAGGTCCAGAGATGTTCGCGGAGCCGGCTGTGGCGGGGGAGGAAATTTCCGGAGAATACGTCGCATCTGCAGCGACTAATCCGCCCGAATCCGGCGAAGCCTCGCGTCAGGCCACAGTTCGCGAGCGCTCCGGCAATCCGCGTTTTCAGCGAAAACAGCGCTGGGCGGCGCGCCGGCAGCAGCGCGGAGACCGCGGCGCCCGCGGCGAGCAGGATCAGCGGCGAGGCCGCACTGGTCCGCGCGAAGCGCCCAAGCCCTTGATCGGCGACATGCTCAAAGAGGGCCAGGAGATCCTTGTCCAGGTGGCTAAGGAACCGCTGGGCAGGAAGGGCGCTCGAATCACCTCGCACATCGCGCTGCCGGGCCGTTACATCGTTTACATGCCTACGCTCGATCACACCGGTGTCTCGCGCAAGATTGCTTCGGACGAGGAGCGCTATCGCCTGAAGCGCATCATCGTGGAGCAGACCAGGAATCTTTCCGGCGGATTCATCGTGCGCACGGCCGGCGAGGGTCACAGCGAGGAAGACCTGCGGCAGGACGTTCAGTTCCTGGTGAACCTCTGGGCGGAGATCAAGGCCAAGGCGGAAAAGTCGAGCGCTCCGGCGCTGCTGCACCACGACCTGGACCTGACGCTGCGCACCTTGCGCGACCAGCTCTCTGACGACTTCCAAACGATCTGGGTGGACAACGAGCAGGCCTACGAGCAGATCGTCAGCCTGGTGCAGAAGTTCCAGCCGGCCCTGGTGCACCGCGTCCGGCTGTACACCAAGGACGTCCCGCTGTTTGAAGAGACCGGGGTTCAGGACGAGATCAACAAAGCGCTGAAGCCCAAGGTGTGGCTGAAGTCCGGCGGCTATATCGTCATCAACCAGACCGAGGCGCTGGTGGCCATCGACGTCAACACCGGCAAGTTTGTGGGCAAGTCGAACCGGCTCGAAGACACCATCGTCAGGACCAACGTGGAGGCCATCCAGGAGATCGTGCGGCAAATCCGGCTGCGCGACCTGGGCGGCATCATCGTCATCGACTTTATCGACATGGACGAGCGCAAGAACCGCCAGAAGGTGATGACGACGCTCGAAGATGCCATGCGCGCGGACAAGGCGCCGTCGAAAATTTTGGCCTTCAACGAATTCGGCCTGCTGGCCATCACCCGCAAGCGCGTGCGGCAGTCCCTGGAGCGCACGCTGTGCCAGCCCTGCGCCTATTGCACCGGCTCGGGATTGGTCAAATCTCCGCCGACGGTCTGCCTGGAGATCCTGACCGAGGCGCGCAAGATGGCCTCCGAACTCGAAGGCAAGCAGGTTACCTTACGCGTGAATCCGGAGGTCGCCAAGGCACTCAAGGCGCGCGACAGCGCGGTGCTCGAGGCGCTCGAAGAGATTACCGGCAGCGGTATCATCATTCGCGGAGATGCCGCCGTCCACATCGAAAATTTCTATTTCGATTAACGCTTGCCCATCCGAGCCGCGCGCGCAAGCAAGCGGAGGCGGGCTCATTTCCCTGGGCTGTTCTAACGAGTCAACGTCAGCCTGATTGCGTTCGCGATTTCGCTTTCGAGGCCAGGAGCGGCGTTGGAGAGGAAGTCCATGCGGTCCGGGTCCAGGAACGATTCCGCCTGGGATTGCTGGAACGCCTCGAACGTTTCCATAGCGCCTTTCACGAACGCCGAGTTATGGTCCAGGACGCGCGAATGGCTGAGCCTCTGGATCCCGTATCCAAAGTTCGCAGCGATGTAGCTCAAAGGTGCGTCCGAGGCGAACCACGGACCGATGACCACCTGTTGCCGGGCGTTCCAGGCGGGAGCCATTACCGTTGCGAGTTGGTCGGCCACGGGTTTGGGCAGCGACGCCGCGATCTGCGCGTCATAAGCTCTGTTAGCGCGCCCGCTCGCTGAGGACAGCGTAAAGCCGGGCGCAAAGGCTGATCTCACCGAAAACAGCCCGCTGGCATTTCCTCTCCCGATTAGCGAATTGGAGTTGGGGGCTGCCCACACCAACTCCACCATCCGATTCGGCCCGACGGCTCCTGGATTCATCAGGGGAACTATGCGAGTGCCCTTCACGCCCGGTCCCCAGCCGGGATGAGCGGAGCTGAGGGTTTCGTCCCTTCTCGGAACGATAAGCACCCATTCCTCAATCGGCGTGCGGGCCTGCACTAAGTTCTGGACCGTGTACGTGTACGAATAGGTCCCGTCCGCCAGGCGCTCCACGTGAGATGCGAGCTCCGGCTTTACTTCGGCGCGGCTGCCGAAGCGCAGCTCGATCTTCCTGCTGAATAAAGGCCTGCTCAAGTCTTCGGGGAAATAGACGACCCACTCGCGGTTGGGAGGGTCGAAGAAAACGTATTGATCCGGATGCTGAGAGAAGTCTCCACTGGGTCCTGGCCAAAGCGGCACAGGACTGACCCGCGCAGTGATCTGCTGCCCATGTGAAAGCGCGGCGAGGCTCACAATGAGAACAGCGAATACAATCAGACGTGCCGTATGTTTCTTCATTTGCGTCTCCCTTCTGCGACTCGCGCTACGGCGTCTCCGCTGAAGCAAACTGGAATCCCAGGCTGATGCGGAGCGCCTGCATGATCTCCGTTTCCCTTTGGTTGGTTGGCTGACTTTGAATGACGCCGTCCTGTCCAGTTGCAGGCTCCGTCTGCAGTGCTTGCTGGACTTCCTTCACGAATGACGATTGCGGATCAAGCTGGTGTTTCTCAATCCACCGGCCAATCCCCGCCCGAAAGTTCGCAACGATTTCCGCTCGCGGCGCATCCAGCGTGAACATGGGACCCAGTGTGAGGCCCGTCTTTCGATCCAGTCGGATGTTCGTAAGGAATCGCGCCTGAGCGGCCACCTCGCGCGGGATCTCTTCGGGGTCCAAGGGACTGCGATCATCGGCCGGTGCGACTTTGAAATAGGCGGTAGTAAATCCGGGCTTTCTGTCCGACTTAATCTGGAATCCGCCGAGAGATTCCCCCGGAGCCACGCGAACGCCCGTCGTGCTCGCCGCTGACAAGAACCACGAAACAAGCTCCCCATTGGGTGCTCCAGGCACCTCAGCCTGTTGCCATGGCCCACCCGCTCTCCCAGGGGTTGCTATCCAACCACTCAGCCAGGAAGCATGGACATCTTCTCCTGTGTGGTGGGTTGGCACGGCCACCGTATCCGCGGCTACTACGAGCGACCAGTTTCCAATCGCGTCCTTGGCAGCCCGTCCATTCGAGATCGTGTACTGGTACAGGTAATCCCCCTCCGCTTCTAGCTGCACCATAGATGGAAAGCGTAGCGGAGGGACTCCATAAGAAGGTCCGGACATGCTCGAATAGGTTAAAGATCGTTCCGAGGGCTGCAGTTCCCGGATTGCGAAGGCGACACCAGGGTCTAGCTGGTTATACAAGGGGTAGCGTACCACTTTCTTGGGTCCCTTGATGTCCCCACCGGGAGTCTCTGGAAGCAGGATCATCAGGGCATCTCGTCCCGACGTGATGAAAACGTATCGGTCTTGCAGTTCCGGGGGGATTTTTCCATCTTGGGGCCAGATCGGCACCGGAGGCTCGGGTACTTGCTGGGCAGCCAGACAACCTGCCATCAGAACAAACCCAAATATCCTAAGCTGTCTATTCATAGCCGACTCTCCTTAGGTCAGCATCATTCCCGAGCTAGGCCCCCTGTGGGTTTCCGCAGTTACCATTCGCAATGCACATGGGGACCCGGATTATGGATTCCCGTGGACAAGGGGTTTGCATTGTTCTGTTCGCAGGCCGACTCCATTTCCGATAAAACGAGGTCATACGGGCATTGTCCTGAAGCTTTGTTAACATCCGCCGATGTCCCAACTCGATGGCTGTCGTGAGGACCCATCCAATTCTGGTTAACGTCAAAAAGCCCACCCCACGGCAGCGACTGGTCATTAACGCACACTAAGGGGGGCTGCGGAGGTGGAGGATACCCATGCGTATTGCGGTAAGTGTTCACCGCGTCGAGCAAATCCAGCGCCGGGCCGGACTGCATGTAGTGGTTGTGATCAATCGTTCCGTGATTGTTGTTGGGCGCCCCTGGGGTGGGCGGCGCGCCATTGTAATACATTACATCTGTATGTTCGCCAGTCCACAAGAGGTTAACGTCGGGCCAACCGTCGCCCACCCAGAAACTAGGCCCGTCGCAGGTGTTTTCTGCCGTTGGCTGAGGGCACACCAGTAAACACTCTTCCTGGGCAACGGCAGTGGTGGTGAGGGTGAAGGTTCCAGGGGCCGGACCTATAGCTGGACTGATTGTGCTCCCGAGACGGCCGGTATTGTGCAGATGGCCGCCGGAATTCCAATTGGGAAAGCTTCCAATTTCGACTGTACAGCTAATGGGCTGGCCCGAGAACACATACTCGCACCAAACGTTCAGCGAGTGTGGCGAATTGGTGGGCAGCGGCTGAGCATAGTTCACGATCGTGGCCCTCCCAGTCTTTGGTTCCTGGCAATATGCGGACGACGATAGGACGAAAAGGAACAACACAACGACCCCAATCGCGCTGTGCAAGTATGTCGAAAGCTTCTTCTGCATAGAGTACTCCTTCCTTTAGTTAAGTCCTAATTCCGCGAACACTAATTGACGATCTGGTCGGCCACATGAGGAGAGCGACTATGAGATGCGAGTCCCTGAACCACTGAGAGATTCGCGGTCTCATTTTACGTTCTCCTGTAGCCATGAATTGGGTTTCCAGCTCTTAATAACGGCTACCGCCACGGTGAGGCTCAGAATTACCAAACTTTTTAAGAGAAGAAATCGCCTCATCATTACCCTCCTCGTAGGACCGGCCAATTTTGAGTAAGCGACTCTTGAAACGGTAACCGCTACACTTCCCCGCTACTTGTAGAGATTTTGAAACGGACCGGGCATATCACAAACAAGAAACATAATTTTGCTCGCTAGAGGAAGCAGACATGGGCTAAGCCATTTATTCTGAGGACATGGGGGGGGGCTGCCGGGGTACCTAACGGGAGTTTCGCTTCTCAAAGGAAGCAACGCGCCGCTACGCCCGAGCTTTGCGACGGTGCATGATGAAATAGCAGAGCAGGGCGGCGAGGGTGAGCAGGGAAACGGACGCGCCGAGCCAGAAGTGGCGGGGGCGGAAGCGCATCTCGATCCGGTGCGAGCCAGCGGGCACGGCTAGCGCGCGAAAGATGTGGTCAGCGCGTAGAATCTTCGCGGGCTGACCATCCACTGTCGCCTCCCATCCCGGATAGTAGATCTCATTTACTAAAACGAAACCGTCCTGGGGGAGGTCTGCGCGAAAGGCGTACTGGTTTGCGGTAACGCTGAAATCGTGGAAAGAAAAGTCCGTGTTCGAAGAAGAAAAAGCAGATTCCTCGCTAGCGCTCGGAATGACAGCGCTGCTGGCGCTCGGAATGACAGCGCTGCGGCTGGCCAACAAGTTACTAGAGGGAGTTGCCGCGGGGCTGGACATGCTTGCGACGCCGGCGTCAACCGGCAGGCGCACGAGCCAGAGCGCGTGAACATTGAGCGGCGTGTCCTGCCGAAGAGTGAGCGTGACCTGCGCCGCCCCCGGCGCCAGCTCGAACTGGCCCAGCTCGGCGGAGCGAGATTGCGAGCAGGTCCATCCATTTGTTCGGGGCAGCACGCCAGTTATCGCGGAGCTTTTTCGATCTCCCTGCGCAATTTCCGTCTCAAGAATCGGCCCGATGCTCCACGGGTCGGCGTACTCGGCCAGCATGATGTATCGGCCTGGCTTGGTCGTGATTGAAGTATTGAATCGGACCCACGAGCCCTTTCCCTGCCAATCCCCGATAATCTGCCGGACTTCATAGCAATTATTATTCGCGATGACGGCCGCCCCGGAAGCAGCGGCCACAGCGGCTGGATGCAGCGTGATCGTTTCAAGCGGCTCGCTGTTCGGCAAGAGTCCGGCGGGCAGGTCCGGCTCGGCGAGCAGCAGCGTGCGGCGCGGCTCGAACCAGCTCGAACTCATCAGCGGCAGAACGGAGTCAGCGGAGGGAAGAGCGTAGGCCCGGGGATAGAACCAGGCGCGGGAAAAATAATCTTTATTGCGATAGATGGAGCGCCAATCAGGCTCGGCGAAGGCCCTTTCAAACTTGGGGATGTCTCCGGGCCGCAGCAGTTCCTCATCCGGACCGATGATCAAAAGATACTTGACGCCGAGCAGGTCGAGCATCGGGGACTCCAGGTGATGGTCTGGCCCTCCAAACGGCTGGGCGTAAACGCCGGAGTGCATGAACCCCCGGATGTACCGGTTATAGTCGCGGAGCATGACCGGGTTCCAGCCGAAGATGCATGGGATGCGCCAGACAATGCAACCATTGCTGCCCCAAGGGGAGCCATCTATCGCCGCCACGCGAAAATCGCCGCCGCCATCGGCGCGCAGAAACTCCAACGTCTCCTTGCGGTGCGCTGCGTAGTCATAAGCGGTCTCGGTTCGGGGATTGTTGATGGACCAGTTGAAAATCTGGTTCATGCTGTATTGGCAAAGCTCGAAGACCATGAGGAAGAGAATGGCCCAATGTGCAGCTTTCGGTGCGATCTGGCCGCGCTGCCACAACGTGATCAAGAGCGAGAACAGCGCGAGAACCGCGAGCATGTGGTACCAGCCGGGAATAATCCAGGCAAGCTGATGAATGAGACCCCACGCCGCGCCGAATAGAAGCAAGGCCATTAGTCCGTGAGGGAGCCAACGATGATAAAAACTGCGTGTATCCCTGTCGATCAGCGCTTTCATCCCGAAGGCCGCCATCAGGCACAGCGCGAAATTTCCCAGATCGAAGAACGCAGTCATCGTGCGGAATAGATTCAAAACGGGTATGCGGTAAACAAGCTCCGCTAGGTGGCCATTCCTGCCAAGCGATAACTCCACAGCCAGCACGATCAGCCCGAGCCAAAAGTAATTTCGCCGCCTGGCCATCTCGATCAGGCCCACAAGCGCCAGCAGGCACCCCGGCACGGTGAGGAACACATAGTTGAAACTGGGCTCGACGCCCTCCAGATAGGGGACCCCGTTGAGTCCGCCAAAATAGTTGGGCAAAAAGAGCGTCCAGAGGTAGCGCGGGTTATTGCCCTGCGTAATATCCCAGTAGGTGATCTGCGTGCGGATGGAGTGCGCGCTCAGCTCCGCCACGGGAATGACCTGGACCATGGCGAGCCCGGCCCCGATGGCGCCGATGGCGAGAAGGTGAATGATCCAATGCGGCCACAGATGCTTCCGGAGCGGCCCGGCGCAGGCCTCATAGGCAAAATAGAGGAACAGCAGCAGCCCAAGATAGACGGCGTGCTGCCAGTGTCCCACGAGATTCTCGATGCCCAGAAAAAATCCGGCGGAGACCGTCCAGAACCATTTCCTATGTAGCAACCCACGTCTGGCCAGCAGGAATACCAGCGGATACCAGGCCATCGCCTCCACGGAGGCGACGTGCTCGGTGTGCGCCACCATCGCTCCGCTGGACATGAACAGCACGCCTCCGAGCAGAGCCGCAAAAGCATCCTGGGTGAAGTCCCGCGCCAGCCAGAACATGAACAGGCCGGCCAGGAAGAAGTGCGCAATCTCCATCGCCTCTACCCACTTGAACGTGAGCGGGGAAAACGGATGGAGTACCACCAACAGCCAATTCAGAGGGTAGAAAATCTGCGCCTCCGGGTCGGCGATGATGGGAGAGCCGGACATGGAGAATGGGTTCCAAAGCGGGAAGCGCAGGTGTCGCAGCTCCTCATGGACATACCCGAAAAAGGGATAGAAGAAATCCGGCGCATCCCACGGAAACATGTAGCGATTGGTAAACAGGATTTCCCAGTAGAAGAAAACGGTGAAGAGAAGCAGAAGAGCAGGAAATCGCCACCGCGACTCGCGCAACGAAGCAAACATCGGAAACCCCGGGATGCCAGTATAGTGACCGCAACGGCCTCTTGCAAGGGCGCCGCGCCGCTGCGCCGCAATAACGATTGTGCTCCGAAGCACTGTCCGCCGCGGAAATAATGTTCTTCCTGAGAAGGGGCAGAGGTAACATACTGCCATGCGGAAGCGTCAAGCCGGAAGCGGCCCAGGTGCACTCAGCCCGATCCAATTGAAGCGGAACGCTAGACGCCGGGCCATAGGGATTGGGGTCGTGCTGAATGTTTTTTTCTCAGGAGTGCGCATTGGCGTGGTCGGTCTGGGCGCTATTTGGGTCATGCCGAAGATAGCCTTTCCGCAAGAGCTCTCGCCGAAAGTTCCCTCAGCGCAACATGCCCCATACGCCTTGCGGTTCGGCGTTCCCAAACAGACAGCGGAAAACCAAGTGAGTGTGGCCCTTGAGCTTGCGCACGAAGGGGAATCGGAGGCGATCAACATTTGGGCGCAGATTCCGTTGCCGGATGCACCGTGGCGGTTCCAGAAAGCGGAGTCTCCCAAAGGCTCGCGTTTCGAGCTGAGCACACGGCTGCAGCGCGAGGAACAGACGACTTCTGACGGCCGGAAACTCCAGACCACAGTTCTTTATTTGAAAATTTCGGGCCGGAAGGGGACCATTCCCGCCGGGGTGCTTGCTCAGCTTATTTTCTTGCAGGTGACCGCGGGATCATCGCCGCCCATTGCGCTCGTCATACGTAATGTTGAGATTGAGCGTGTGGCGATACATGCTGAGGAGGAGCCGCCACCGCTCGAGCCTCCTTCCGCGAACCCGCCGGCCAACCCTGCACCGACATGCTTCTTTTTTGCGCACTAACCCATTTTCACAATTGCTGTAGAGTTTTTGATTGCCAGCCAAGCCCCGGAGGGGCGGAAGATAGTAGCCCACGGCGCAAGCCGTGGGTGATCGAAGCCACATGGGGATCAGCCCCGGATGGGGCGAAAGAAGACGCGAAAGAAAAGACCCCGAACCTCTTCCGCCCCTCCGGGGCTCGTTGCCGTCCCACACCCGTTATCCCAGGGCTCACGCCCTGGGCTAGAATCTTCCGCCCCTGCGGGGGCTGGGAACTACTCTATAGCAACGCTAAAAATGTCTTAGCCGTGCAACAGGTACATGATCCAGGCGACCCCCAGGCTGATTGCCATGAACAGGCCGAAGACCCATAAGCCATACAGGAGCCGCTCACGGTCGGAGTCCTTGCTGGTGACTCCGAAAACGACCGAGGTTACGACAGCGAAGATGAAGGCGGCAGTAAAATGCGATGACATGTTTCGTTTCCAGACAGAAAAATCACGCAGCCGAACCTATGACTTATTTCCCACGGCGATATCATATGCGTCCAGGATGCAAAGGACGTTCAGCAAGCCGGCAACCAGAAGAAACTTCGTTCCGTAATCGGCGGCCGGAGCGGCAACCGCTGGCGCAGCATATCCCCAGAATTTAGCGCCCAGATAAAAAAGGCCGGAACAGAGATCGCCAACAGAGCCAAGTGACTCCACGATATTTCCCGGCGTAATCTGAAAAAAGCGTCCGCCCAAGGCCAGGCCCATTCCGAACATCAAGCCGATGGCGCCCAGCAGCAGCGCCCCGCGTCCCACGCGGCGCTGCAGGAAGTGGCCGCCTCCGGGCAGCAGCCATGCGGCAACCAATACGCCGATGGGGATCGGGAGCTTATTGGTGGATTCGTTTGTCGCCAAGTCGCTTTCCATAGGATTGTTCAGGGTCCCGCCGCGCCGGTGGGAACCAGCACAATTTCATTTTGCACGGCGCCGGTAACGCGGGCGCTCTCTCCATCGACGAAAACATTTACTTCGCTGCGCACGCCGAATTCCGGAAGGTAGATGCCCGGCTACCCTCCTGGTTCGTATGCCGGTTCGTATGAAGGACCAGTATAAGCGGAAATCGCCGCCTGCGGGAGAAGATCAGCCCTCATCCAGCCTCCTCAATTATGAGCGGCGAGCGCAAGAAACTGCTCCGCGGTGATGCCCTCGAGCGCGACCACCTTCTGCCGCGACTTCGCTCCGGAAAGGATACGGACTCGGGACTGGGCGATGCCCAGGCCTTTCGCGAAAAACTCGACCAGTGCCTGATTCGCCTGCCCCTCGACCGCGGGCGCGGTGAGATACAGCTTCCATCTGCCCTCCGGACCGGGCAGCAGGGCATTGCGTTTCGCGCGCGGCTGCACTCGCACTTCGACCGTCACCGAGCGCTCTCCTGCTGGCCCGGCTTGGGCCGGGCGCCAAAAAGCGCCGTGCCGATCCTCACCATCGTGGACCCTTCTTCAATGGCGATGGGGAAATCACGGGTCATCCCCATGGAGAGTTCCTGTACTTGGGGATAGCCGCTCTGCTGAAGGCGGTCCCGCAATTCCCGCATCCGTCGGAAGAGCGGCCGGGCATCCTCCGGATTGTCGGTGAATGGAGGCAAAGCCATCAGACCCCGAAGACGGAGATGGTCGCAAGTCGTGAGATAGGAGACCAGTGAGATTGCTTCTGATTCGGGGAGTCCGCTTCGCTCTGTATGCGGCGCCGCCGGATCGTCGAGGCTAATCTGCACCAGCACGGAGAGCGCTTTTCCGGCTGCTGCTGCGGCTTCGTTCAATCGCCGAGCGAGCCGCTCGCTGTCGAGGGTTTGTATCCAGGAAAAACTCATTGCCTGAGCAACCTTATTCGATTGCAGGTGGCCGATCAAATGAAAGTGTACTTCCGACAGATTCAGGTGTGGGAGCTTCTCGGTGAATTCCTGGACGCGGTTTTCTCCGAACTCGCGCAGCCCACATTCATAGGCCGCGCGAATCGTTTCAGGAGGAAATGTCTTGGTGACGGCAATCAGCCGGATCGAGGCCGGGTCGCGGCCGGCGCGCGCGGCGCTGATCGCAATCTGCTCCCGCACTCGCGCGAGATTGGCGGCAATGTCTGTTGTCAGCGGCATCCGGAGGTCATCCCGAAGAGTGATTCTACCATCCCCGGTTCACTGCGCCGCCTCAGCTCGGTAATGCTATCATAAGCATCCAAACAGATTCCTGCGGCGCTGAGATCTGCCGCAACTTCGAGCGAAAGCCCAGAGAGCGAAAGCCCAGAAGAAGAAACATTGGATCATCCCGGACGGTTCATTACACTGGAAGGATTGGACGGCTGCGGCAAGAGCACGCAGCTCGAGTTGCTCGGCAACTTTCTTCGCGAGCATGGCCAGGATGTGGGCCGGGCTGTGGTCATGACGCGGGAGCCGGGCGGGACGCCAGTCGGACAGAAGATTCGTGAGGTGCTGCTCCATGCGTCCTTCGACACAGCAGCGGAGCCGATCACTCCGCTGACTGAGTTGAGCCTGATGTTCGCCGCTCGCGCACAGCACATTGAGCACATTATCTTACCCGCGCTTCGCCGGGGGGATATCGTGCTATGTGACCGGTTTACCGATTCCTCGATTGCCTACCAAGGATACGGGAGAGGAGTCCCACTGGATGCCATCCGGGCGCTGGAAAAGATACTCTGCCAGGGCCTGCGCCCGGACCTGACGCTGATTCTGGATATCAATGTGGCAACCAGCATCGAACGCACCGCGATTCGCAATCGAAAGGCACAGCAGCCCGACACGCGTTTCGAACAGGAAGGCGTGCAGTTTTTCGAGCGGGTTCGCGAAGGGTATCTCGCGATAGCCCGCGAGGAGCCGCAGCGTATCCGCATCCTTGATGGCAGCCTAACCATCGAGCAGCTCCATCAGGCAGTACGGCAGGCCGTGGAGGAACTCCTGAAATGCAGCCCTGGCGGAAGCGGTGATCGAGCGGGAGGCGGCCGTGGAATCTGAACAGGGTTTTGGGCAATTTCAGGGCAACCCGGCCGTTGTCGAGGCACTCCGAGGCATGCTCTTGCGGGACCGCATGCCTCACGCATTGCTGTTCTGCGGCCCGGCCGGAGTTGGCAAATACACCTTGGCGCAGATGCTCGCCAAGGCCATTCACTGCCACGGTTTTGGCCAGGGTCTGGGCGATGAGGCGGCTGGAGATTTTTGCGGCCACTGTGCCGACTGCACCACAATCTCTCTTGCTGACGACCGGTGGAAAGCGGTCGAGCAAGCCGAGCAGGAACGCGAAAAATTGACCAAGCGTCCCCGCGAGCTGCCGCTGCTAATCCAGCATCATCCGGATGTCCTGGTGCTTCCGCCGAACGGACCGTTGCGATTGTTTCAGATTGAGCAGGCGCGGCATTTGAAACAGGTGCTCGACTATCTTCCGGCGGGAAATCGCAAGAAGCTTTACATCATTCCGGATGCCGACCGCATGGATTCCGCGGCGGCGAATTCGTTGCTCAAATCGCTGGAAGAGCCGCCCCCGCACGCGATCCTGCTGCTGACCACGGCGAATGAGTCAGCACTGCTGCCTACGATTCGCTCGCGGTGCGTGCCCCTGTGGTTCAGCCCGCTGAGCCGGGATGCAGTGGCAACTTTTCTGGAGCGATGCGGAGTCGGCCGGGACAGCAAAGAACGCCTTGCGCGCGCCGCCATCGCCAAAGGGTCGCCCGGAGCGGCGATGCGATTGGACCTGGAGCGCTACCTCCGGGTGAGGGATGCGCTGCTTGAAATCCTTGCCGCGGGAATCGAAGGCCGCGAGTCCGCAGCCTTGTTTTCTCAAGCGCAGAAATTGACCGGCGGCGAGGAAACGCTTGAAAATTTGATCGAAGTCATTTATAGTCTCTTTCAAGATATCCTGCATATCGAGACGAAAGTAAACGGGGAGCCGTTGCGGAATACCGACCAGCCCAGGATGTTGAGCGAGTTGGCCCGATGGCTGGGAGTGAGAGGAGTCATGAAAGCCATGACTGCTCTCGAAGAGATGGAACGCAATCTGCGACGAAACATTCCCAGCAGGCTTTCCGTGGAAGCTTTCGCTATGAGCTTGGCCAAAGCACGCCGGATGTCTTAACGCAACAATTCCTCCGTTCTCGGCTGAGATTCGGAAGGAGACATAGTTTCCATCCAGCTTCGCGTACCAGATCCCTCCGGCTTTGGTCCGGCGCCGGATGCCACTCGGAACTGCCGAGCAGCAGGAAGAAATGCAGTAGTGTCCAATGTTGACGGATGGAAGAGTGGCGAATGATTCTAAGCAGTGATTGTCATCATACCGCAGGGCCGCATTGGCCGCCCTTATTCGAAGGAGAAGAAAGTGAACCGTAAATTAATCCGCCCTTCGCTGACCGATCTGAAGGAGCAGGTAATGGCGCGGCAACAGCGCAAAAAGCCCGTGCCGCCAGACCAGACCAACGCAGAGAATTTCTATTATGTGAAGCAGATGCAATCCAAGACCCCGATGGTCATTGTGCTGACCGATGGCGAGATCATCCGGGGCGTCATCGAGTGGTACGACAAGCAGTGCATCAAAGTACACCGTGTGAACGAACCGAACCTGCTGCTCTATAAGCCCTGCAT
>Ga0326597_10008652_pt1 | contig 13704 bp, 13 predicted proteins | sample RVTome_12_FD_203789 | JGI IMG/M metagenome (GOLD analysis project Ga0326597, IMG submission 203789) | Soil microbial communities from uranium-contaminated site in the Upper Colorado River Basin, Wyoming, United States - RVT100D185 | ecosystem: Environmental > Terrestrial > Soil > Contaminated >... | reverse complement strand
TTCGAGCCCGAGCCGATCGCCAGCGCCTCGGTGGCGCAGGTGCACGTCGCGCGGCTTCACGACGGCACCGAGGTGGCGGTGAAGGTGCTGCGGCCGGGAATCGCTCCCGTGATCGCCCACGACCTCGCGCTGCTCGATGCCGGCGCGAGCCTGGTTGAACTCCTCTGGGCCGACGGCAAACGCCTGAAGCCGCACGAGGTGGTCGCCCAATTCGCCAAGCATCTCGAGGTCGAGCTCGATCTCATGCGCGAAGCCGCCAACGCGAGCCAGCTCCGGCGCAATTTTGAACGCTCCCACCTGCTGCAGGTCCCCGAGGTCCACTGGGACTACTGCGCGACCGAAGTGATGGTCATGCAGCGGATGCACGGCACGCCGGTGTCGCGGATCGAGGCGCTGCGCGCGCAGGGCGTCGACATCAAGAAGCTCGGCCGCGCCGGGGTCGAGATCTTCTTCACCCAGGTCTTCCGCGACGGCTTCTTCCACGCCGACATGCACCCCGGCAATATCCTGGTCACGCCGGAGGGGCAGTACGTCGCGCTCGATTTCGGCATCATGGGTACGCTCTCGGCGGTGGACAAGCACTATCTCGCGCAGAACTTCATCGCCTTCTTCCGCCGCGACTACCGGCGCGTCGCCGTCGCGCACGTCGAGTCGGGCTGGGCGCCGAAGGACACCAACGTCGACGATTTCGAGGCCGCGATCCGCACCGTGTGCGAGCCGATTTTCGCGAAACCCTTGAAGGACATCTCGTTCGGCCGGGTGCTCATGCGCCTGTTCCAGACCTCGCGCCGGTTCAATATCGAGGTGCAGCCGCAGCTGGTGCTGCTGCAGAAGACGCTGCTCAACATCGAGGGCCTCGGGCGCGATCTCGATCCCGACCTCGACCTGTGGGACACGGCCAAGCCGTACCTCGAGCGCTGGATGGCCGAGCAGATCGGTTGGCGTGCGCTGGTGCGCCACGTGCGGGAGGAGGCGCCGCAGTGGGCCGCCCTGCTGCCGCAGCTGCCGCGCCTGCTGCACCGCTACCTCGAGCGGCAGCCGGAGGAAGAGGCGCTCGCCCGGCGCCTCGAGCGCCTGATCGCGCTGCAGCGCCGGCGGTCGCTGTGGCTCGCCCTGGTCGCCGCGCTGCTCGCGGCGCTCCTCGCCGCCCTCGGCATCGCCCTGCTCTGAGCGCACCGCGGTCTATAATGTGCGCCACCGCCGGCGCCGCGGCGCTGGCGCCGCATCCGCCTGCCTGAGGACGCCATCGCCATGCTGCTCTGGTTCGTGATCCTGTATCTCGCCATCTCGATCGCCGTGGGCATCATCGCGGCGCTGCGCGTGCACAACACGCGCGACTTTGTCGAAGCCGGCCGCACGCTGCCGTTCTACGTGGTCACCGCCACGGTCTTCGCCACCTGGTTCGGCTCGGAGACCGTGCTCGGCATCTCCTCCACGTTCATCAAGGAAGGCCTCGGCGGCATCGTCGCCGACCCCTTCGGCTCGAGCATGTGCCTCATCCTGGTCGGGCTCTTCTTCGCCGCCAAGCTCTACCGCATGGATCTGCTCACCATTGGGGATTACTACCGCATCCGCTACAACGCCACCGCCGAACTGCTGGTGAGCGTGTGCATCGTGATTTCCTATCTCGGCTGGCTCTCCGCGCAGATCGTGGTGATCGGGCTGGTGTTCAACATCGTGACCGCCGGCGCGGTCGGCATGGCGACCGGCATCCTGATCGGCGCCGCGGTGGTGCTGGTCTATACCCTGTGGGGCGGCATGTACTCGGTGGCATGGACCAATTTCGTGCAGATGGTGGTGATAATCATCGGCCTGTTCTATATCGCCTTGATCATCGCGGACAAGGCCGGCGGCGTGGGCACGGTGATCTCGCACGCGCAGTCCGCCGGAAAGCTCGAATTCTGGCCCAGGCTCGGGGCGCGCGACGCGCTCTGGTTCTTCGGCGCGTGGATTACCATGATGTTCGGCTCGATTCCGCAGCAGGACGTGTTCCAGCGCATCAACTCCGCCCGCACCGAGAAAATCGCCGTGAGCGGCTCGATCGTGGGCGGCTCGATCTACTTCGCCTTCGCGTTCATCCCGATTTTCATCGCCTATTCGGCGAGCCTGATCGACCCCAAGATGGTAGGCGAGCTGATGCGGAAGGACCACCAGTTGATTCTGCCCACGCTGATCATGGACCATACGCCGCTTGCCGCGCAAATCCTGTTCTTCGGCGCGCTGCTTTCCGCCGTGATGAGCACGGCGAGCGGCACGCTGCTCGCGCCCTCGGTCACTTTCACCGAGAATATTCTCAAGCGGTTCCTCAGGAAGGGCCTCGACGACGCGTCGTTCCTCCTCACCATGCGCGTAGTGGTGGCGGTGTTCGCCCTGGCGGTGACGCTGTTCGCGTTGAACTCCGATTCCACCATCTACGAGATGGTGGTGGGCGCCTACAAGATCACGCTGGTGGCGGCCTTCGTGCCGCTGGTTTCCGGGCTCTACTGGAAGCGCGCCACCACCCAGGGCGCGCTCGCCGCGATCCTGGGCGGACTCGCCACATGGCTCGCCCTCGAAGCCGTCGCGCCCGAGGGTTTCGTGCCGCCGCAGCTCGCGGGGGTCGTGGCGAGCGCACTCGCCATGGTCCTGGGCTCGCTCGCGCCGCAGGTCTACGGCGTGCGCCAGGGCGGGGACCAGCCCGAGGCGGCGTAGCCGCCGCCCGCCCATGCCCGGCCTCGCGCCGCTGCCGTGGTACGCCGGCTTCAAGCTGGCGGTCTTCGTCCTGCTCATCGTCAATACCGCTTTCTTCGCTTCGCACGGGACTTTCAGCGAAGGGCTCGATTCCGCCGCCTGGTTCACGCTGCTCGTGCTGTTCGAGCTCGAAACCGCTCACGCCGGGCGGCTTTCCAGCCGGCGCGCGGTAACCGCGATGCATGGCGTGCGGTTGGCCGCCGCGGCCGCGGTCATGGCCGCCGCCATCGGCTACGTCCATGAAAAGGCCTGGCTTGACGCGGTCAATGCGTGGCTGTGGATCGTGGTGGTGGTCCTGCTCGAAGTCGAGGTGCGCTACGCGCCAGCCGTCGCGCGGCACCGCGGCTGGTTCGGCGGGTCGGCAGCGGTGCTGTACTGCGGCCTTGCCGGCGCGGTTTTCGTATGGGCATGGCGCGGCCAGTGGTTCGACGCCTACGACGCGGCGCTCTGGCTTCTGGCATTCGCCACGATCGAAATGAACGTGCTCGCGAATTTCAGCCGGGGGGGCGCGTACCCGCCGCCGGCCGCGGCGTAACGCGGCCGCGGTGGTCACGCCGCGAACTGCCGTTCGAACTCGGCGACGAACCTCTCGAATTCCGATTCCGGGAGGTGGTTGATCCCGGCCGCGCCCTTGCGCCCGCCGCCCGACTCGAACCTGAGGCACAGCTCATCCGCGCCGGCGGGCTCCGCCACCGGCGCCCGCACGCTCACCAGGTAGCCGCCGCGCCGCGCGACCAGTACGGCGTGCGCGCGCTGCCGGTGGGATTGCGCAAGGCGGTTGCTGAAGATGCCGTTCACTCGGCGGCTCCAGGCCGCGTCAGGCAGCACATACACGGCGCCACGTTCGGTCGCGCGCGCCGGCTGCATGGATTCGGCGCGGTCGAGATCGTCGAAGCATGCCGTGCGCAGCACCTCGAAGATCGGCTCGCCCTCGATGAAGTCGCGCGGATCGGCGTAGCGGCTCAGGGCCTCGAACAGGTCGGCCGGACAATAGTGCAGGTCTTCGACGCTCTCGCCATAGGCGTTGTAGTTGACGCTCTCGCCCAGCTCGCGCAGGCGCTCGACGTCCATCGCCGTGAGCTGCAGCAGCTCGGCCGCGCGCCGCGCCGATTTCGCAAGGTTGTCGCCAAATGCGCCGACCACCGCCCAGATCCGCCGCCGGCCCGACAGGTAGCGGTCGACGATGAGGCTGGTGCACATGTCGGGCGCGGGATCGATGAAGACGCTGAGATTCGGATGAACCGGCACCCGCCCCGCGTGGTGATGATCGAAGTAGCGGCAGCGCGCGCCGCGCTCGAGCAGGCGCGCGAGCGCGGGCGCGTTGGTCTTGAACGAGACATCGAGCACCGTCAGCTCGTCCCCCGCTCCGGCCTCGACCCGCTCGATCAGCGCGATGTCGCGCTTCACCCCGGTGACGAGCACGCTCGAGCGCGGCTCTTCCAGCCTCAGCTGGTGCAGCGCGCAGATGCCGTCGGCATCGCCGTTGAAGATGTCATAGAATTGCATGCCCTATGCGCCCGATCATTCCCGCTCCCGCTTGCGCCGGTACCGGCCGCGTTGTCATGGTCCGCCCGCCAATTCGCGCGCAACGCCCGGCCCCGGGCGCGCGTCGACTTGCTGATTCGAGGTTATGATGTCGGCGATGGAACGCGGCACGTTACCTGGCTGGCACAAACCGGCGGGCGGCTTCCGGCTGGCGTGGGTACTCGCGCTAGCTTACACACTGCTCATTGCCTATGCCAGCTTGCAGCCGTTCCGCGCTTGGCGCCGCCCGCCGCCCGAAATCCTCGGCTTCCTCACCGCGCCGTGGCCGCACTTCATCACGCTCGAGGACGTGCTCATCAACCTCGCGGCGTACGCGCCGCTCGGCTTTCTGCTGGCGATCGCCCTGCGCGGGCGATTCACCGCTCGCGCATCGGTGCTCATTGCGGCGCTCGGCGCGGGCGGCGTGAGCCTCGCCATGGAAAGCGCGCAGATGTTCTTGCCCGCGCGCATCGCATCCAATCTCGACTTGCTGACCAACGGCAGCGGCGCGCTGTTCGGCGCCATGGCGGCGCCGCTCCTCTCGCCCGCGGGCTTCCCGGGCCGGCGGCTTGCCGCATGGCGCGAGCGCGTGTTCGCGCCGGGCGCCGTTGCCGATACCGGCCTGGTCATCGTGTGCCTGTGGCTCTTCACGCACCTGCACCCGACGGCTCAGGCGTTCGGCACGGGCAGTCTGCGCTTCACCTTCGAGCTCCCGGCGTACGTGATACACACCCCGGAGCGGCTGCTGTCAGCGGAGGCGGCGATCGTGCTGCTCAACCTCCTCGGGCTCGGCTTGCTGATTTCGGCGCTCTCGCGCGACGGGCGACGGGCCTTCGCGGTGACCTTCCTCGTCATCGGCACGGGACTGGCGCTGCGCGCGATGTCCGCGATGGCGCTGTTCAACTCGCCGGGCCCGCTCAACTGGCTCACCCCCGGCGTGGCGCTCGGCCTCGCCATTGGCGCGATCGTGCTCTACCCCTTGTTGCGTCTGCCGCAGACCGAAAAGCTCACGATGGCGCTCGTCTTCTTCGCGTTGGCCGTCGCGGTCATCAACTTCGCGCCGGACAACCCGTACCAGACCGTTCCGTCGAAACTGGTCGCCGGCAACGCGACGCAGTTGCTGCGATTCTCCAGCATCGTGCGCGCGCTCTCGGAACTGTGGCCGTTTCTCGCGATCGCCTATCTCTTCACGGCGACATTCGGCCTGCGGCCGCGCCGGGACTATCGTTTATAATTCCCGCTTACGCGTGCCCCCCATCACCCGGCCGCACCCTCGCCGGCAGGGCTACGGGAAGACCATGAGCTACTACGAAAGACACGTATTTTTCTGCTGCAACCAGCGCGAGCCCGGGGCCAAATGTTGCAACAATCACGGTTCGCAGGAAATGCGCGATTACGCCAAGGACCGCGTCAAGACGCTCAAGCTCTCGGGGCCGGGCAAAGTCCGCATCAATCAGGCCGGCTGCCTCGACCGTTGCGACGAGGGTCCGGTGCTCGTGGTCTATCCCGAGGCGGTGTGGTACACCTATATCGACCGCGAGGACATCGACGAGATTATCAGCGAGCACCTGCAGCACGGCCGTGTCGTCGAGCGCCTGCGGATTTGAACTTTGATGAGCGGTAAGCAGTAAGAACGCGACCCGGGGCGACGGGTCCCGGCGACAAACCAGGTGCGCCAGATACGCGGTCGACGGCTGAACTTGCCGCTCACGGTTCACCGCTTACTGATTGCTGCTTGCCACCAACGCAATCCATGCCATCCATTCAAGTGCGCCCGCTGCACCCTTCCTCGCTCGAGCGGGTGTTGATCGACGGCGCGGCCGGTGCGATCGAGACCGACATCAACGATCCGGGCGCCTCCCGGCGCGGCATCAGCCTGATTGCACACCCGAACCCGCTCCACGGCGGGACCAAGGACAACAAGGTGGTGACCACGCTCGCCAAAACATTCTTCGCGCTCGATCACGCGGTGCTGCGGCCGAACTTCCGCGGCGTCGGCGCCAGCGCCGGCAGCCACGACGAAGGCCGCGGCGAGGCCGAAGACCTCGTCGCGGTGGCCAGGTACGCGCGCCAGCGCTTCGGCCCGCTGCCGCTCACCCTCGCGGGCTTCTCCTTTGGGGGCTTCGTGCAGACGCTAGTGGAAAAGCAGCTCCGCGCCGAGCGCCTGGTGCTGGTCGGCCCCGCGGTCAACCGGTTCTCCGCCGGGCAGGTGCCGGCAGGCACGCTGGTTATCCACGGCGAGCACGACGACGTGGTGCCGCTCGCCGACGTGCTCGCTTGGGCGGGCCCGCAGGGCCTGCCAGTGGTGGTCGTGCCGGGCGGCGAGCATTTCTTCCACGGGCGGCTCAACCTGCTCACGCAGATTGTCCTCGCCTACTGCGCCTGGCGCTGCCCGGCATGAGTTATTTCCGCGTCTCAGGCCTCCGCAAGCGCTACGGCAACGAAGAGGTCATTGCCGGCGTCGACCTGGAGTTGAAGCGCGGCGAATGCTTCGGCCTGCTCGGCCCCAACGGCGCCGGCAAGACCACCACGCTCAAGCTCTGCCTCGGGCTGGCCGATCCCGACGGCGGCGAGATCTCGATAATGGGGATGCCGGTGCCCGCGCGGGCGCGGGAAGCGCGCGCGCGCATCGGCGTCGTGCCTCAGATGGACAACCTCGATCCGGATTTCACGGTGCGCGAGAACCTGCTCGTCTACGGCCGGTATTTCGGCATGTCGCGGACCGAGATCGAGAGCCGAATTCCGGACCTGCTCGAGTTCGCCGGGCTCGCCGCGCGCGCGGAAGTGAAGATCCAGACGCTGTCGGGCGGGATGAAGCGGCGGCTCACGCTCGCGCGCGCGTTGATCAACGATCCCGACCTGATTTTCCTCGACGAGCCGACCACCGGTCTCGACCCTCAAGCGCGACACTTGATCTGGGCGCGGCTGCGCCAGCTGGTAGCGCAGGGCAAGACGGTATTCCTCACCACGCACTTCATGGACGAGGCCGAGCGCCTGTGCAACCGGCTCGCCATCATGGACCACGGCCGCATCATCGCCATCGGCGCGCCGCGCGAGCTGGTGGCCGGCAACATCGAGCCGCAGGTGGTCGAGGTCTACGGCGACGGCGCCGATGCGTGGGTCGATGCCTTCGGGCGCGGCGCTGCCGAGCGCTGCGAAAAGACCGGCGAGACCGTGTTCTGCTACACCCACGACGCCGATCCGCTGGTGCACGACCTCGACCGCCGCGCGGACCTGCGCTACCTGCACCGCCCGGCCAACCTCGAGGATGTGTTCCTCAAGCTCACCGGCCGCGAGCTGCGCGACTAGATGCTCAGACGCGGTCTCAAAGACAAGAATTAGCCGCAGATAAACGCCGATTAACGCCGATAAAAAGGCAGATACTGCCGACCCATTGTTCCATTGTCGATTTTATCTGCGTCCATCGGCGTTCATCGGCGGTTACATTGCTCTTCAACGATTTTTGAGACGGGTTGTAGGCACAAAGGCGTGAACCATGATCCGCACCCCCCAACGGGGTATTGAAATGAATGATCTGACTAAGGCGCATCTTCCGGGCTCATGGATCACGACTGAGGGGTTTAGTCGGATCACGGATCACTTCTTCGTCCGAATTGCGGCGTGTCGCGCGCATTCGAACCGGTTAGCGGGATATCGCCATGACCCGTAAGTCGTTCGCTTTCCCGCTGTTCAGCTGGCGCTTCGTGCACGTGTGGCGCCGCAACCGCCTGGTGTGGACCAAACTCGCGATCCCGTCGGTGCTGGGCAATCTCGCGGACCCCATGCTCTACATGCTGGGCCTGGGCTACGGCCTCGGCGCCATGCTGGGTGAGGTGGGCGGCATGCCCTACATCGTGTTCCTCGCTGCGGGCACCGTGTGCTCGAGCACCATGATGAGCGCCTCTTTCGAGGCGATGTATTCCGGTTTCTCGCGCATGCACGTGCAGAAGACGTGGGATGCCATCCTCAACGCGCCGTTGACGCTCGACGATGTGATGGTGGGCGAGATGGTGTGGGCCGCGAGCAAGAGCCTGCTCTCCGGCCTCGCGGTGCTGCTCGTGGCCTGGGCTCTCGGCCTCATCGCCTCGCCGATGGCGCTGTGGATCATACCGCTCATCTTCCTCACCGGGCTTGCGTTCGCGGCGCTGGGCCTCATCATGACGGCGCTCTCGCCCAACTACGACTTCTTCATGTACTACTTCACGCTCGCGATCACGCCGATGATGCTGGTGAGCGGCGTGTTCTTCCCCGTGGAGCAGCTCCCCGCGTGGCTGCAGAGCGTGGCGCAAGCGCTGCCGCTCACGCACGCGGTCGCGATCGCGCGGCCGCTGATGAGCGGCGCCGTGCCGGCGGGCTTGATCCAGCACCTGCTGGTCATCGTCGCGTTCGCCGCGGCCGGATTCTACGTCGCGCTGGTGATGACGCGGCGGCGCATGTTCGGTTGAGCGCAGCGTCATCGCCGGGGCGGCTCGTCCGTTAGACGGGGTATGCGTGCACCAACGCTTGCCCTGGTCCTGTGCATGGCGCTGCCGGGCTCGGCCTGCGCCGCGGAAGTCGTCGCGCGCATCCTGGTGCAGCACTCGCCGCTCGCCGGGCTGCGCTATTATGACGGCGCGGCCGTGTGGGACGAGATGCGCGCCGGCGATACGCTGACGCTCGTGCGCGATCCGGGCAATCCGCACGACCCCGGCGCGATACGCATCGAGTGGCACGGCCGGATGCTGGGCTACGTGCCGCGACGCGAGAACGCCGATCTCGCGCGCCAAATGGATTTCGGCGCGGCGGCCACGGGGCGCGTCGTCGCGATGACCCGGCACCGCAACGGCCGCAAGCTGCTCACTTACGAGATTTTCGTGCCGCTCCAAACGGTGAGCGGTGAGCAGTGAGCAGAGAGCAGAGGGTAAAGGATTTGCCCGGCTTGACGCAGTGAGCAACAGGATGTTTGACCCGAGGGGTGTGACGGCGTTGTTGGACGATCATCACCCATCACCATTCACAAGAAGCACGCTTTTGGAAAAAGAGGCATTCTTCGCCCCCTGCCCCCGCGGCCTCGAGCCCGTCCTCGCCGACGAGCTCGCCACGCTCGGCGCGCGCGAGATCGCGCCGGCCGAGGGCGGCGCGGGCTTCGCGGGGGAGTTCGCCCTGTGCTACGCGGTGAATCTCCACAGCCGGATCGCGAGCCGCGTGCTGTGGCGGCTGTCCGAAGCGCGGTACCACGACGACCACGATATCTACGAGGCGGCGCGCGCGCTCGACTGGGCCCAGTGGTTCGAGGCGCGGCGCACGATCCGCGTCGACGTCACCGCGATCCGCAGCCCGGTAAAGAGCCTCGAATTCGTGACGCTGCGCGTGAAGGACGCCGTGTGCGACACCTTCCGCGCCGCCGGCCATGCGCGGCCCGACGTCGACACCCGCGCGCCCGACGTGCGCATCCAGGCATTCCTGACGCGCGACGCGGTCACGTTCTATCTCGACACCTCGGGCGAGCCGCTGTTCAAGCGAGGCTACCGCACGGCGGCGGGCGAAGCGCCGCTCAGGGAAAACCTCGCCGCCGGGATTCTCAGGCTCGCGGGCTGGCAGCCGCATACGCCGCTGCTCGACCCGATGTGCGGCAGCGGCACCTTTCTCACCGAAGCGGCGATGATCACGCTCGGCATCGCGCCCGGCGCACGCCGCGCGTTCGGCTTCGAGAAGCTGGCACGGTTCGATGCGCAACGCTGGGCCGCGCTCCGCGAGCGCGCCCAAGGGGAAGCGAAATCAGCAACAACGAGCATTTATGGGAGCGACCGCTACGGCGATGCGTTGAAGCTCGCGCGCGAGAACCTCGCCGCGCTCGGCCTGGAGCAGGCCGTACGCTTGAAGCAGGCGAACGTGCTGGAAATGCCGCCGCCGGCACCCGCAGGCGTCATCGTCACCAACCCGCCGTATGGCGTGCGGATTTCCGATCAGGACGAGCTCGCCGCCTTCTATCCCCAGCTCGGCGACGCGCTCAAGAAAAAGTACGCCGGCTGGACCGCCCACATTCTCTCCGCCGACATGCGCCTGCCCACGCTGATCGGGCTCAAGGCCACCAAGCGCACCCCGCTCTTCAACGGCGCGATCGAGTGCCGGCTGTTCGAGTTCAAGCTCGTCGCGGGGAGCATGCGGAAGCAGCGCAAGGAACATGATCGTGATTAGCTTCAGCTTCATCAAGCGCCCGGCCTGCGGGCTCGCGTTGCTCGCGCTACTGGTCGCCGGGTGCACCCAGCTCGAGGAGATCTTCGCTCCGTCCGCCCCCAGCGTGAGCGACAACTGGTCGTCGGTCCTGAACGAAATCAGGGCGTTTGAGCGACGGATCGGCTTCAGGGATACCGGCAACTTCGCGCGTTTTTCCGCGGGCGATGAACCGAATTCGTCCTGCGGCTACGTTTCGCATTTCCACCTTCCCTACTCCTATGAAGATCCGGCGATCCTGTGGCGCGATGCCGTGTCGGAGCAGGAATGCCTGGAGTTCGCCGCCGACGGTGACGTATCTTTCGGGATTATCGAGGCGCTGGGCGAGGTCAATGCCCCGATGACGCCATCCATCATCGCCAGCGGGCTTGACCGCTTCCTCTATCTCGTTATCCACGAGGACTGCCACGACCAGTTCGCGCTGCCCTACGGCATCGAGGAAGCCGTGTGCGATCTCGTGACCTACAAGGCGATGCCGGTATTGAGCGCAGAGCGGTTCGGCTGGGCCACGCGCGCGCACCGGGCGGTCCGGCGCTACGTGCAGAGCGAATCGCGGCGCGCACACGCGACCATCGCCTTCTACGGGCAGCTCGCGGCACTCTACTCGCGCTACCATCTAAGAGAGGTGGCAGCGGATGCGGTTCTGCTCGATCGCGCGCAGATCTTCGCCGGGGCGGAGCGCGCGCTCGGACGCGACGCGGGATCCATGAACAACGTGGCGATCGCCAACGACATGACCTACAGCCGCCACTATCCGCTACTGGAGAGAGCGTTCGACGCGCTGGGGCGCGATCTTGCGCGGTCCGTCGCATTCTTCAAGCACGTGGACCAGGTCAAGCCCTCGCGTGCGGCGGTCATGGAGAAGCACCGGATCGCCGACGAGAAGAGCGTGGAGTTCATCCGCGCCTACGAGGCGGCGGTGGTGGATACGATCGAGAAGGCGCTTGCGGAGCAGAAAGCGCCGCGGCAGCGTTAAATGGAGTCCGTGTTTAATCGACTGTTGCGTTCGAGCAACGCAAGAGCTGCGCCGGCCCCGCTTACACTCACCGCGCGAGCTCGTAGACGAGCTGTGTGATGCGCCCCCGCCAGTAGGGTTTCGGCCCGTCGGGCAAGAGCCACGCCACCTCTCCATCGAGCGGCACCCGCATGCCCGCACGTTCTTCGTAGTTCCAGAAGCGGCCCACCCAGGCCGTCGGGATGAGCTTGCCCCCCACCGTCCGTCCGCGCGCTTCCGCGCGCACGGTGTCGATCAGTCCCTGCTCGTTGAATGTGAAGAGCATGATCGGGGTCAGGTTGCCTTCGGTCAGCGTGCCACGGGCTGAATGGTCATCCACTGCTTCCCAGCGCACCCCCTGACTGGGCAGCAGCGCGGTGGGGTACCACGCGGCCTCGGCGAAGAAGCGCATCAGTTCGCCCTCTGCCACATCGCCGCTGCCGTGCAGGTTGACGAGCGGGAAGAGACCGAGCAGGGAAGCGCGCAGGATGCCTTCGCCCGCCACGTAGGCGTCGTGAACGCGCGCCGGCACACCCGGCATCATGGCGATGCGTCCGTCCCAGTCAAAGCCCGGCCGCTGGGTAACCACCTTCTGATCCGACGTGAAAAGCTTCCACTGGTCGGCGGTCTCGCCCATATTGAAAGTGCCGCTGTGCCGGACGCGCACGCCGGCCACCATCGGCTGCCCCGCCTTGAGCACCGCACGGAAATAGCGCTGAACCGGAGCGGGCACGCCTTCGAGTTCACGGAAATCGACGGCCTGCGGCCGAACCGGCAAGCGGGCCGCATCCAGCCGCGCCCGCAATTCCTGTGTGCCAACGTTCCAGCGGCGGGATCCATACACCAGGGCAGCGACCAGGCCGGCAGCTAAGACCGGCAGGATGATGAGCAACACCTTCAGCATCTTGAAGCGATTGCCGGGGACAATTTCATCCAGTCGTCTCGAGAACGTCCTCCAGGGGTCGGCGCGGGGCGGCGGCGATCTCACTCGACGGGTAACCCAGGCGCAGCACGATCTGGGGGAAACCGCGCGCGGTGACCTGCGTGGGAGCGAAAGGCTTGCGACAGGGCGCGCGCGCGATCGGCAAACAGGTCGATCACCGCATCGGATACCCGGAACCGCCACGGCTGAGTGTTATGGCTGGACGGCGCAAGCACGGCTCGCCCCACCAGGGTGATTGCGTCGTCCCGAAATGAGGTGTCGCCCGTCATGACGCCTCGGCAGTGTCGTTGGCTGTCCGATCGAGCGCGAGAATGGCCGGCAGCTTCACGGAGCGACCCGCTCTGGTGAGCGCCCAGCGTTGGCCATAACGACCAGCGTGAGCCCGACGATTCCCGCGACGACCAGCCCGAAGTCCTGCGGAACATCAAGAAGAATCGCTGCCTGCGTACCCACTACACACCACAGGATCGGGACAATAAACGGGCTTCGAGGATACGGCGTCGTCAAGAACGCGAGCACGCCGAGAGTGAAGATCGTCGTCGGACACGGAAGACCAAAGGTCGGCGCAGCCGGGTAAACGTGCCCGGCAAACCAGGACCACAGCGGATACAACCCCAGGGCGAACGCAACGAGGAGGACTCCGGTGGCTGCGCGAAAGCCTCCAACCCACGCGAACCGAAGCCGACGGCGAATCACTCCTTCCCACCCTAGAACGAGTGCTCCAGCGAACGACACCCCGCCGAAGACGTAGGCGAGTGGGTTAATGCGGGAGAAGAAGAGGAAGTGATACGCCACCGCGAGCCACGTCCAAAGGAACGCCAGGATGAGCGAGACAACGAGCCCGGACCAGCTCCGCGGGACAAACACCACGGCCAGCGCAGCCACAGCAAGCCCGGAAAGAAAGACTTGCGCTGGCCACAGGGCCTCGTTGTACTCGCGGAACACCCCGAAGAACTGTTCGACCGTGAACGGCAGCTGCATCTGCCTGGTGACGGCTAAGGTGGAAAAACCTCAGAAGCCTCAGGGGCAGACCACGTTCTTCGCGTTTCTCGCAGAGTTGGCTTGGCACAATTCGCAGAAACCGTGGTCTTTCCCTAATCGCTACTCCTTCTGTCTCAGCGAGTGCTGCTTGCGTGCGTCGGCGGCCGCTTGCGCGAAGTACCACCGCACGTATCCAACCGCTCCACACGCGCCGACGAACCAGCCGAAAACCATCACAAGGTAGAGCAACGCACCGGCGAGAGGCGGCGCGTCAATACCCGCCAGGACGCCGCCTGACGCGGTAAACGCAGCCAGGCCG
>Ga0326597_10008651_pt1 | contig 13704 bp, 11 predicted proteins | sample RVTome_12_FD_203789 | JGI IMG/M metagenome (GOLD analysis project Ga0326597, IMG submission 203789) | Soil microbial communities from uranium-contaminated site in the Upper Colorado River Basin, Wyoming, United States - RVT100D185 | ecosystem: Environmental > Terrestrial > Soil > Contaminated >... | reverse complement strand
ACAGGACCAGGACATGGAAGCGAGCCTCACCCTCCTCATCCCCCTCTCCGTCGCCCTCGTATTCCTGATCGGCTGGGTGTTCTGGCGCGCGCTCGAGGGCGGCCAGTTCGACGACCTCGAGCGCCCCGCGCACGACGTGCTGATGGACGACGATAGATAGGGACGGTCCCTATTTGCGCGGCAGGACCAGCGTCGCCTCGAGGCCGCCCTCGGGGCGGTTGCGCAGTTCCAAGCTGCCACGGTGGTCTTCGGCGATGCCTCTGGCGATGCTCAGTCCGAGCCCGGTCCCGCCGGTGGCGCGGTTGCGCGAGCTCTCCACGCGGTGAAAGGGCTCGAACACTTTCTCCATCTCGCCGGCCGGAATCCCGGGACCCTCGTCCAGGACGCGGATCCTCAGGCGCCGCTCGTCGTCGTCCACGGCGATGCGCGCCCGGCTGCCGTATTTCACCGCGTTGTCGATGAGGTTCCACACGCAGCGCTTGAGCGCCTGCGGCCTCGCCGGAAGCGGCTTCAGCGCCGCGCCCTCGATGGCGACCTCGCCGCCCAGGTCCTGCATGTCCGCCTGCAGGCTCTCGAGCAGCGCCGTGACGTCGACCGGCTTCACCGGCTCGTCGCGCGCGGCGCCGCGCAGATAGTCGAGCGCGCCATCGACCATCGATTGCGTCTCCTCGAGGTCGGCGGCGATCTTCGCCTTCAGCGCGGAATCCTCCAGCAGCTCGGCGCGCAGGCGCAGGCGCGTGATCGGCGTCTTCAGGTCGTGCGACATGGCCGCCAGCACCCGGGTGCGCTCGTCGAGGTAGGCGATGAGCCGCGACTGCATCGTGTTCAGGGCGCGCGCCGCGCGCGCCACCTCGTTGGGGCCGCGTTCGGCCAGCGCCGGCCGGTGAATATTGCGGCCCAGTTCCTCCGCAGTGTCGGCGAGCGTGCGCAGCGGGCGCGTCACCCAGCGCACCGCCACCAGCGACACTGCGAGCACCGCGGCAAGCAGCACGCCAAGGCCGAGGAGCAGCCGATAGGGCCAGCTCACGGTCTCCCCGGGCAGCCGCGAATCGAAGGTCGCGAGCGCGCCGTCGCGCAAGCGCACCTGGGCGACGAACTGCAGGCCGGGCCCGCCGAGGAATTGCGCCGCCGCCATCGGCGGCGCCCAGCCGCCGTGCATCCCGCGCCCGCCGAACGGGCGCATCGGTGCCGGCTCGGACGGCGCGGCATCGGTCACGCTGACCGCCACCGGCCGGCCGTCGCCGAGGAATCGGCGCAGCATCGCCGCGAACAGCGCGGCCCGGGCGGTCTTCTCTCCTTCCGCCACGACCAGCGCGGACCGCTCAAGCGAGACGGCGAGCGCGGGCGAACTGAGCCCCTGCGCGATGTTGCGACGCTGCGCCGCATCCAGCGAATCGAGCAGCCTGACCATGCCCGCGATGCGCTGCGCGAACTGCAGGCCGCTCGCCTGCGACAGCGCCTCGCCGCGCTCGTGCATGTGCAGGGCGAAGCCGACGAGCTGCGCGACGACGAGCACCGGCAGCAGCACCAGCACCAGCCGGCCGAAGAGCGAGCGCGGCAGCCAGCGCATCAGAGAACCTCGACGCGCGCGGCTAGCACGTAGCCCTGGCCGCGCACGGTCTTGACGATCTCGGGCTCGCGCGCGTCGTCGCGCAGGCGCTGGCGCAGGCGGCTCACCTGCACGTCGATCGCGCGGTCGAAGGGTCCGGTTTCGCGCGACAGCATCAGGTCGAGAAGCTGCTCTCGCGTCAGGACGCGATTCGGGTGGGCGAGCAGGGCCCGCAGCAGGCCGAATTCCGTGCCGCTCAGGGGCACCACCACGCCGTCGGGCGCGGTCAGGTTGCGCGTGGCGACATCGAGCGTCCAGCCGGCGAAGCGGAAGGCGGCCGCCTTCTCCGGCTCGAGGTTCTCCGGCAGCGAGCGCGCGCGCCGCAGCACGCTTTTCACGCGCGCGAGCAGCTCGCGCGGATTGAAGGGCTTCGCCACGTAGTCGTCGGCGCCGAGCTCGAGCCCGACGATGCGGTCGGTCTCCTCGCCGCGCGCGGTCAGCATGATGACCGGCACGTTGCCGCGCGCGCGCAGATCCCGGCACAGGCTCAGGCCGTCCTCGCCCGGCAGCATCAGGTCGAGAACCACCACGTCGGGGCTGCCGGCGCTCATCGCCGCGCGCATGCCCTTGCCGTCGGCCGCCGCCGAGACGCGAAAGCCGTTCTTGCCGAGATATTCCTGCAGCAGGGCGCGCGTCTCCGCGTCGTCGTCCACCACCAGGATGTGGTCCTGCTTCTCCATGGCGCTCAGTTTGCCGGTGTCACGCCCGTCGTGCGGGATTTTTGTAACGCCCTGTAACGCCGGCGGTCGCTGCAAGACTGCGATACAAAACTCGCCCTTCCTGCAATGCGCCGCTTACAGCTTGCGTCTCTAATGGGCATCGTTGCACAAGCAATCACACACGACCTTGAACAGGAGATCCACCATGAAACTGTCACACAAGATCGCCCTCGGCGCCGCAGCCGCGCTCGGCCTCGCCGCCGGCGTCGTTATCGCCCATCCCGGGCAGATGGGCGGCGGCATGGAGCATGGCCCGATGGGCGGCGGAATGGGCATGCATGCACAAGGCGGCATGGGGCACGGACCGATGGGCGCCGGTCCCGCGGCCGCGCAGCAGCTCATGACGCCGGAAGAGCAGGCCGCGTTCCGCGAAAAGATGCAGAACGCCAAGACGGCCGAAGAGCGCCAGAAGCTGGCGGAAGCAAATCGTGCCGAGATGGAGAAGCGCGCGAAAGAGAAGGGCATAACGCTGCCCGAGCCTCACGGTCCCCGCGCCGGTTTCGGCCGGCACGCCGGTCCCGCGGCCAGGTAGCGGACTCGTCAACGGCGGCGAGCTTGGTGGGGCGGCCAACCCGCCCCACCGGCTTTGTGCCTTCTCAACTGGAGATCGATCATGAAACGTTCGACCAAGATTGCCGTCGCCATAGCAGCGTCGCTGGGGCTGGGCGCCGCGGCCGCCGCCTTCGCCGCCGGGCCCGCGCCCTCGCCGTATGCGGGCGAGCAGCGCCGCGAGATCAAGGCGCTTTCCGGCAAGGACGTGCAGGACCTGCTTGCCGGGCGCGGCATGGGGCTCGCAAAGGCGGCCGAGCTCAACCGCTACCCGGGCCCGGCGCACGTGCTCGAGCTGGCGGACCGGCTGGGGTTGTCGGCGGAGCAGAAGGCACGCACTCAATCCGTGTTCGACGCCATGGAAGCGCGGGCGCGCGCGCTCGGCAAAGCGCTGGTCGAGCGCGAGGCCGAGCTGGACCGGCTGTTCGCTTCGCGCCGCATCTCGCGCGATTCGCTGCAATCGAGCTTGGCGGGGATCTCCAGGCTGCAGGGCGAGCTGCGCCGGGTGCATCTGGAAGCGCACCTCGCGCAAACGGACATCCTGACGCGGGAACAGGTCGCCTCCTACGCGCAACTGCGCGGGTACGGCGGGGCGGGTCACTCCGCAGAGCACCGGCATTGAACGCTTGCCGGGTGTGCAGCACGAGCCGGCGCACGCTGGCAGCACGAAAACAGATAGATGGACAACGCCGGGCCGCGCTATCAGAATGCCCCGGTATCAGGCGGGGGGAACGCCATGGATGGAACGAGCAACCAGGCACCGGGGGCGACGCTGCCGACCGCGGCGGCGGGTTCCGACGAGCCCGGCGACAAGACCAACTTCATGTATCGCGAGCACGCCTCGAACCTCTGGATCGGCATCCTCGTGTCCGGGGCGGTCGTCGTGGTGGCCCTCATCCTGTGGGGAATCTATCGCTACCGGGACGCCGGCAGACAATTGACGTTCACCGCTCCAGCCCCGTCGCCGGGGTGGCATTTCGTGCGATCAAGCAGTCGTTCAGTCGAGGCCGTTCTCCATGACTGACGCGCGGTACTTGGATTTCGACCTCGAGATCTGGCGTGAGGGCGACCAATACAAGGCAGAGGTTAGGCAGTCGCCCGCCGGCCCATCCGAGCGCGTGCTGCTGAAGTGGCCGTTCGACTACAGCGACACCGAGCGCGAGAACCTGTTGCTGCGCCTGGAAAACGCGGTCCTGAAGGGGCGCGGCCGGCGCAGCGGGCCGGCGTCGACAGAAGAAAAGGTCCTGCGCGAGTTCGGCGCCGAGGTGTTCCGCGCGGTGCTCAAGGAGTCGGAGTCGGTCGGCGAGAAGTTCCGCTCCAGCCTCGATCTCGTCGCGCGCGACAGCGACGTCGCCGGCCTGCGCGTGAAGCTGAAAGTCGATCCGCCGGAACTGGCCGCGCTGCCCTGGGAGTATATGTTCGACGAGTCGGGCCGCAAGGATGGTTCGGTCCCGTACCTGTGCCTGCGCAACCGCTCGCCGATCCTGCGCTTCATCGGCAAGAAGGACGCCGGCGGAAAGGTACGCACCAACGGGCCGTTGCGCATCCTGGCGATGGTCGCCAACCCGGGCGGCGAGTGGGCGCGTCTGGACACCGAGGCCGAGCGACGCAGCATCGATGACGCGTGGAAGGCCATTTCCAACGCGGCGATCGAGCTGCGCTGGGTGCCCAGCGGCAAGCTCGACGACCTGCAGGAAATGATGCTGCTCGGCCCGTGGCACATCTTCCATTTCATCGGGCATGGCGGCACCGACCTGTATGCCGACACCGACGGGCAGATGGTGTCCGAAGGTTTCGTGGTGATGGAAGACGGCGCCGGCGGCGCGGCCAAGGTGCCCGCCGCGGACCTCGCACTGATGTTCGAGGGTGAACGCCACCTGCGGCTGGCGGTGCTCAACTGCTGCGAAAGCGGGCGCGGCACGTTCTCTAGCGCGGGCGCAGAGCTGGTCCGCTCCGGCGTGTCCGCGGCGATCGCGATGCAATACGCGATCACCAACGGGGCAGCGGCGCGTTTCGCCGGCATGTTCTACAAGTCGCTCGCGGCGGGGCTATCGGTCGAGCGTGCGCTGACCGAAGCGCGCCGCCACGTTCGCACCCAATCCGATGTCGAGTGGGGCATTCCGGTGCTGTTCGCGCGGTCGGACTCGAGCCTGGCGTTCGACCTGTCTCCCGCCACGGCGTCGCCGGCGCCCGCCGCGCCCGCGGTCAAGCCCACCAACGCGTCGATTGACAGGGCGCGGGCGCAGGAAGAACTGCGGCGGTTGTTCGGATAGCAAGCGACGTACCGGCAGGAGACCTCATGTCCGAAGATGCCGTCGCGGTCCTGTCCATCGCGCTGGTGGTGACCGTGATGTTCGGCTGGATCGGCTTCAACGAGCCGAGCTGGTCGCGCACCTATACGACCGCGCTGCGTTACCGCGCCGCACTGCTGTTGCACATCGCGCTGTACGTGGGATCGCTGCTGGTGGCGTTCCTCGTGCTGCGACGGATGTTCCACGACGTCGGCAACCGCGACGAGGTCGTGGCCGCCTGGGTCGCGTTTGCCGCGATCGCCTGCGTGCGCGGCATTCCGCTGCTGGCGCGCTGGCCGCGCCGGCTGCTGCACCGGGTGGCGGGTATCCCGGACCTGGCGGCGCGCCTGGCCGAGCGGCTGACCGACACGCCGCTCGAGCGGCGCGGTACAGTCGAGGCGGAGGCCCGCGCGCTGCTGGAGAACCGCGGCATCGAGTCGGACTGCGACTGGCTGCCGGCCGCGCAGAATGTCTACCAGCAGCTGCTCAACGCGACGGTGCTGTTCGTGCAGTTGCGCACCTGGGAGCTGGACCGCCAGTACGCTCGTTTTGTCGCCGAGGCGCGCATCGAGTTCAACCGCATGCGCCAGGAGTTCGACCGTGTGTCGTTCCGCTACGCGCGGGCGGTCGCCAACGTCGAGCGGCTCGGACGGATCCGCTACATCAGCACGCACCAGGACGCGGCTGCCTCGGGCGAGGTCGACGATCACCTGCGCAAGTTGGTCAAGGACCTGGTGTCCGACGTGAGCGAGGACGTCGGCGTGTTCTACCGCGACGCCTGCCAGTTGCTTGCGCGCGGCGTGATGACGACGCGCTGGTCGCGCGGCGCGCGCGATGCGGCGTTCGCAAAGTTAGGATTCCTGAAGACGCCGCACGAGCCGCGGTCCGTGATCGACGTGCTGGCATCGGCCGCGGTGCTGATCTACCTGGGCCTGTGGGTGTTCTTCCTCATCTTGCCGGCCGAACGAGGCAGCTCCGTCGACGCGGGCGCGCTGCGTGCGAGCCTCGAGCTGCAGGACCGCGTCGCCGTGATCACGCTGATCGTGCTGAGTTCGCTCGCCGTGGCGATCGTCCCGAAGCTGTATTGGGGTTTTGCCAATGCCGGGTTGCGATACCGGACGCCGGTGGCGTTCGTGATCGCCGCCGGCGTGGCCGCCATGCTGCTCGCGCTGGTGATCAACCTCGTCGCCGGGATGATCTTCATTGGCGGTTCTGCCGGCGCACTGGCGCGGACGCGCGAAGGGCTGCCCTACCTGCACTCGGCGTTCCTGACCGCGGCGACCACCGCTTGGCTTGTGCAGGACCACCGCTGGCTGGGCGTGGCCTTGCCGCGCCTGCGCCGGCTGTACGACGCCGCGACCCTCGGCGCCGTGTGGATCGTGTCGGCGGCGCTCGCGCTGTGGCTGCGCGCTTCGATGGATCCGGGCCGGACCGACCTGCAGGCGTTGGCGATCGCCGTGGCTGCCGCCTTCGTGCTGGGCGCGGTCATCGGCTACGTGATCCCGGGGTCGGTGCGGATTGAGCCGGTGCGCAGGTCGTTTGCGCCGGTCGTGCGGCGCCCGCCAGGTCCGGTCGTGGCCGGCGCCACGTCGCAGGCCGCGACGGCGCGCCCGGCGGGTTGACACGCGGCGCTCACGCGCCGCCACAGCACCAACGGAGATAACCGATGCCCTATTACCTGCACCAATGGCGCTATAAGGACGGCCAGGTCCGCGAGATGCTGCTCGGCACCGAGAAGCTCGACCGCGTCGAGATCGTGCGCACCGCCACCGAGGCCTTCGGCGGAACGTTGCACCAGTTCTTCTACTCCTTCGGCGACTACGACGGCATGGCGGTGTCGGAATTCCCGGACGAAGAATCGGCCCTTGCCTGCGTGACGGCGATCTACGCGCAGGGGCGCATCCATCAAGTCCGCACGACGCCGCTTTTCACGTCCGAGCAAGCGTTGCGTGCGATGGACGCGGCCACGCGCACGCTGCAGCCGCCCGTGGTCTGACGCGGGGCAGTGCCATGCTCAGGCCTGCCGTGCTACTGGACGCCGAACTGAGCGCGGGCGACGTGCTCGAGCGCCTGGCGCTGAACGGCTACTGGCTCGACGCAAACCATCCGGCCGTGACGCGGCGGCTTGCATCGCTCGTTCCGGGAGGCGATCGCAGTGCGGCCGACCTGCTGCGCATGTTGGCGCGCGATCCGCGCGCGGGCGGCGCCGCGATCCGGCGCCAGTGGGGTGCCAACATCCTGTGGTACGCACGCGAACTCGTCGAGGTCCTCGCGCGCTGCGTGGCGGTCAACCCCGACGTCGCGCTGATCGACGCGCTCGACTTGCACGAGAGCGGCAGCCAGCCCGTGATCGACGCAGCTAGCACCGCACCGCTCGGCACCGGCGTCGTAATGCTGCGCGGCAGCCCGGTGGCGGTGTCGTTCGTGATCGCTGCGCCTGCCGCGCCGCTGGCCGCGCCGCCGGCACCCGATGCGCTGACGAACCGCGGCGACGCGCGGCACGACGCGCTGCGCACGGCCACGCGGTCGACCGGCACCGGTGGCGTCACCGCGGAGCGGGCACCGGGCGCCGCGCCGCTCTGGCCACGCATCGACGCGCCCTCGTGGACGCCGGCGGCGGTCCCTTTCGACGTCGTCGTCGGCTTCGGGCGCGAGCGGCAGGCGCAAGTCGCAGGAGCGCCGGTCGTGTTGCGCGCCGCGGCCGGCGCGGGCACGGTCGACGTGACGATCGAACTGTCCGCCGCCGAAGGCATCGAGTCGCTCGACGGTGCCGAAGGCTGGATCCGCACGTTGCGCGTGCCGCTCGCCGATCCGGCATCGGTGCACGCGACGTTCCGCCTGGTCGGCGCCGAACCGACCAACCGCGAACGCGCGTGGCTCACGCTGCTCGAGGTGCGCTACGTGGTCGAAGGCACCGTGTGCGGCACCGCGTCGCGCCCGATCGTGGTCCAGCCCTCGGGCGCCGGCGCGCCGCAGCAGCGGCCGCTCGGCACGCCGTGGATGTCGGGTGAAACGTCGGCGTCGCCGGTCGTGCTCGCGCCCGATGCCGAGGCGCCGGACCTCACGCTGGAGATCGCCGAACCAGACGCGAACGACGCCGCCGGGCAGTACGTGTGTCGGCTGTGCTCGCCGCACCTGATCGCCACCGGACGCGGGCCGTTCCGCATCCGCCTCGGTCACGATGCGCGCACGTACGCGCGCCAGATCGTCGACGAAGTGCGCACGTATGCGCGCAGCGAACTACTTGACTCCTGCCTCGAGGCGATCGGCCGCCGGGTCGGCGGCCGGCTGCCGCCGCAGTTCTACACGGCGCTGCACGAGGTCGCCGCGCGCGTCGCGCCGCAGCCGCCGGCGGTGATGATCGTCAGCCGCGAACCGTACGTGCCGTGGGAACTCGCGTGGGTGGAGCCGCCGCTCGACGACAGCCGCCCGAACTACCTGGGCGCGCAGGCGCTCGTCGGCCGCTGGTTGCGCGACGACACCGATGACGGGTCCGGCGAGGCAGTCGCAGGCTCGCTCTTGCGCCGCCCCGAAACGCATCCGCGCGCGCGACTCGACGTGCACCGTCTGGCCGTGGTGGCCGCCTGGTACAAGGCGGCCTCGGGGCTGCGCCGTCTACCGAAAGCCGAAGAAGAAGCCAAGGCGCTGGTCGCGCGCCATCACGGGCTCGCGCTGGCGGCATCGGCACAGACGATGCGCCAGCTACTGACCGCGAAGCTCTACGATGGCGCCGAGCCGGTCGGTCCCGTCGGGGCGGTGCACTTCGCCGGACACGGCGACTTCGATCCCGCGCTGCCCGACGGCACCGCGCTGTACCTGATCGACGGCATTCCGCTGCGCTCGAGCGTGTTCGCCTCGGCGCGCTACGGCGGAGAGCGCCAGCCGCTGCTGTTCCTCAACGCTTGCATGCTCGGCATCGGCGGCGAGGTGCTGGGCGACATGGGCGGTTTCCCGGGCAACTCGCTACGAGGCGGTTTCGGCGGCGTGCTTGGTGCGCTGTGGGAAGTCGACGACGCCGTCGCGCACGACATCGCGGTGGAGTTCTGGCGTCGTGCGCTGCCCGATCCGCCGGGGCGCGGCGAGCCCGTCGCGGCGATCCTGCGCGACCTGCGCGCGCGCTACGTGCCTGACGCGCTGCCTGCGCCCGCGACCTATCTGTCCTACGTGTACTACGGGCATCCACGGCTAACGCTGGCGCACGCCGCGCGCGATGTCGAGCACGGCGCGGGCGGCGCAAGGCAGGGCGCGCGCGCGGCATCCTGAACGGACCGACCTCAGGGGAGGGGCGAGAATGTTGCTCAACGCGATCGTGTTCGATGCGGCGATGACCGCGTCGGCGGCGCTGGCGCGGCTGGCGCGCAACGGACTGTGGCTCGATCCGCGGCAGGCGGAAGCTTCGCGCTGGATCCAGGTCAACTCCGGCCGGCTCGGCCGGCCGTTCGACGAGGTGGCAAGCAAGCTCGCGCGCGACCCGCACAACGTCGGCGCGGCGATTCGCCGCCAGTGGTATGCGAGTGTGCTGTGGTACCCGCGCAGCGCGCTCGACGTGTTGCGTGCCTGCGCGTCCGCCGCCCCGGACGAGCTGCTGGTCGTCGCTCTCGGCCTGCGCGAAGAAGACGCGCGGTCCCCGGTGAGAGCATCGCGCGACGGCCGCGAGCCGGAGAGCGAAGGCGTGGTGTTCGAAGCGGGCGTGCCGATTGCGGTGAACTTCGCCGAGCCGGCGTTCGGCCGCGTGCCGAGCACGATGTCAGGCGGCGACGGTGGTCGGTTGCCCGATGCGGCCCGCTCAATTCCGGCTCTCGATGACGGTGGCGCTGCTGTCGGCGCGATGGACGGCAACGCTGCGGCCTACGACGACTACGGCGCGTCGCGCAGCACAAGGGGGGCGCCCGCGCCCGCCGCACCGATCGACGTGCGCGCTTGGCCGCGCGTCGAAGCTCCCGACTACGTGCCGGCGCAACACGTCTTCGACGTCATCGTCGGATTCGGCGCGGCCAGGCAGGCGCGCGTGGCGGGTGGCCCGCTGTCGCTGCAAGTGCCCGCGGGGACGCGGACGGTCGAGTTGCGCGTCGAGCTCGTCGTCGACGGCGTCGACGCCCTCGACGGCTGGACGCGCGCGATGACGGTCGACGTGACCAACCCGGCGGCGGCGAAGGTGACGTTCCAGCTGCGCGGGCGCGACGTTGCCGGGCCGGAACCCGTGCACCTGACGATGCTCGAGGTGCGCTACGTGTACTGCGGCTCGATCTGCGGCCACGCGTCGCGCCCGCTGGTGATCGGGCACGTCACCGCGCCCACGCTCGACATTCCTGCGCACTTTGGCACGCCGTGGCTGGCGCAACCGGCGATGACCTCGTCGCTGGCGATGCAGCCGGCGGCCGATGCACCGGACCTGACGATCGAACTGGCCAAGCCCGACGGCAATGGCGCCAACGGCCGCTTCGTATGCCGGCTGCTGTCGCCGCATGCGATCGACCTCGATGCCGGGCCGCACGAGATCGACCTCGGCGACGACGCGAAGACGTTCGCGCGCGCGCTCGTCGACCAGGTACGGCAGTACGCGCGCAGCAATCTCGCCGACAACCTGTTCCGCTCGTACGGCGACCTCATCGCCGAGAAGCTGCCGCCTGCGGTGTTCGACGCCCTGCAGAAGATCGCAACACGGGTCGCGCCGCAGCCGCCGATGGTCCTGCTGGCGAGCGCCGAGCCGTACGTACCGTGGGAGCTGGCGCGCCTGCCGGTGCCGCTCGATCCCAAGCGCCCGCCCTATCTCGGCGCGCAGACACTGCTCGGCCGCTGGATGCGCGGGTCGTCGGCGCCGTCGGCGTCGGGCGGCCGGGCGCGCGCCGAAAAGCCGGCGACGCAGCCACCGGCGGCGATCCGCGTCGGCGTGATGGCGGTAATGGCGGGCCTGTACAAGCCCGAAGCCGGGCTGCGCCGGCTGCCGTCGGCAGAGGAGGAAGCGAAAACGCTGGCCGCGACCTACGACGCGATTGCGCTGGCCGCTTCGCCGCAGGCGCTGCGGCAGCTGCTCGACGCGAAGCTCGAGCGCGGCTTCGAAGCGGTCGGCGGCGCCGACGCCGTGCACTTCGCCGGCCATGGCGATTTCGATCCGTCGCGCGTCGACTCGTCGGTGCTGTTCCTGAGCGACGGCACGCCGCTGTCGTCGCTGCTGTTCCGCAGCGCCAGTTACGGTGGCGAACAGCAGCCGCTTATCTTCCTGAACGCCTGCATGATCGGCGTCGGCGGCGAGTTGCTCGGCGACATGGGCGGCTTTCCGGGCAACTGCCTGCGCGGCGGTTTTGGCGGCGTACTTGGGGCGCTGTGGGAAGTCGACGACAAGGTGGCAGCGCAGGTTGCGCTGGAGTTCTGGCGGCGGGCGCTGCCGAAGGACGGCAAGTCGGAGCCGGTGGCGTCGATCCTGCGCGACCTGCGCGCGAAGTACGCGGCCGGCGACCAGCGCGACGCGAACTACCTCTCTTACGTCTATTACGGGCATCCGCGGCTGACACTGCAGCGCGCCGCACCTTGAGCGCCGGCAGGAAACGCACGCAGCTGGGAGCACGCACCGAACGCAAACCAAGCGAAAGGAGCACGTCATGGCACAGCTCACGGGTTCACCGCAACCGGTCGCACTGGGCGAGGGCTACCAGCTGCGCGCACCGGGCATCCGGGGCACGGCGGACATGTCGCGGCCGCGACCGGCCGGCGAGCGCAGCCGTAGCCGCGCGCCGGAAGACGGCTCGCAGGTGCTCGACGACGCGCTGGCGGGCGCAGGCATGACGGAGGTGCGGCGAATCGAGTTGCGCCTGCAGCCGACGCCGCCCGCCGACGCCACGCGCTCGCTGCGCAGCGTCGACGGCCAAGAGGTGCTCGAGCTTCAGGTGCCCGACCTCGGACCCGACAGCGGCCAGCTCGTGCTCGCCTGCGACGAGACCGGCGTGCTCACCTGGCACCTGCCGGTGGACGCGCAGAAGGCGATCGAGACGCCGGCGTCGCGCGGCGCCGGCGGAGCCAAGCGTTTCCTGATTCCGGCCACGCAGCCCAAGCCGCCGGCCGGCGACACCGGGACGAACCGCAGCCTGCTCGGCACGATCGGCCGCAAGCTGCTCAAGGTGCTCGTGTATCCGATTACCGATCCGGTGATCGGCGCGATCGGCGAGTTCTTCGCCGAACGCTGGGAGGTGAAGAAGCGGCCGTATGGCCTGCGCACGTTCACTCCCGAGAACCGCCGTACGCCCGGCGCCGGCGCGCTGGCGCCGGGCGACTGGGAGCGGCTCGGCAGCGGCCGCGCGCTGCTGTTCGTGCACGGCACGTTCAGCACCGCACACGGCGCCTTCGACCTGCTGTCCGACGACACGTTCGCCACGCTGTACGAGCACTACCAGCAGCGCGTGTTCGCGTTCGACCATTTCACGCTGTCGCACGACCCGCGCCGCAACGTCGCCTGGCTGCTCGAGCAGGTGCCCGCGGGCCGCTCGCTCGAGCTCGACATCGTCTGCCACAGCCGCGGCGGGCTGGTGTCGCGCATGCTCGCCGAGCGCCCGAGCGCATTCGGCCTGGACAACTCGCGCGTGCGCGTGCGCCGCATCGTGTTCGTCGCCGTGCCGAACCAGGGCACGCTGCTCGCGCAGCCCGACCACATGGTGCAGATGATCGACCGCCTGACGACCGCGCTGAACCTGTTCCCGAGCGGGCCGGTCGCCGAGACGCTCGAGGTGCTGCTCACCGCGATCAAGGTCATCGGCCACGGCGTGCTGAAGGGGCTCGACGGCCTGGCGTCGATGCGGCCCGACGGCGAGTTCCTCGGCCGCTTCAATGCGGGCACGCGCGAACCGCCGGCCGCCGACGGCGGCTACTACGCGGCGGCCGCCGACTACGAGCCGACGCACGAGGGGCTGAAGGCGCTGGTCGCCGGCAGGATCGCCGACGCGGTGATCGATCGCGTGTTCGAGCACACCGCGAACGACCTCGTCGTGCCGGAGCCCGGCGTCTACAGCGCAATCGACGGCAATCGCGGGTTCCCGGTGGAAGCGGGGCGACTGCTGCGCATCCCGGCCGACGTCGGCGTTATCCACACCACAGTGTTCGGGTATCTGCCACTAGGGCCGAAACTGCTCGAGTGGCTGGTCTAGCGTGGCGCGCCAGCGGCGTCGCCGCCTCCGCGGCCAGAGCCAGCCCCAGGCCCACGGCCCGAGGCCGGCGCGCCAGGCGATCCAGAGCGCGGCGAGGAAGGCGGTCTTCGCGAGCATACGGTACTGGTATCCGCCCAGCGCGAAGCATCAGCGGCCTGCGGGAGGGGCGGCTCGAAGGCGCCACGGTCCTCGTTCCCTGAGTTGACGAGGATCAAACGGCGCGGCGCGGGCAAGCACAGGATGGCGGCACCATGGAAGTCGTCGTCGCGCGCAATCTCTCCAAGACCTACCGGGCCGGCGCGGTCGCCGTGCCCGCGGTGCGCGAGGCGAGCTTCGCCATCGCGCGCGGCTCGCTGGTCGCCTTCGTCGGGCCCTCGGGCAGCGGCAAGAGCACGCTGCTC
>Ga0326597_10008649_pt1 | contig 13705 bp, 15 predicted proteins | sample RVTome_12_FD_203789 | JGI IMG/M metagenome (GOLD analysis project Ga0326597, IMG submission 203789) | Soil microbial communities from uranium-contaminated site in the Upper Colorado River Basin, Wyoming, United States - RVT100D185 | ecosystem: Environmental > Terrestrial > Soil > Contaminated >... | reverse complement strand
TACAGCACAGGTGCGCCCTTGAACATCAAGTTCTGGAAGCCCGCATCCGCGACCTTCGAGCTTGAGTACCGCAACTGCGGCTGGAGCAGACCCTCGTACTTCTCGTACAGGGCCTGAGTTGTGATGACCACGCCAGGCTGGTCACCACCGACCGACGCGTTGTTGTACAACGTCGTCATGTCAGCAGTCGTCAGAACCTCGGCATCCGAGTCGACGTTGACCTGCCAATAGGTGTTCGACGAAGTGGCGATGCCACCGACCGCGTTGGTGTTCTGACCCAACAGATACCCGAGGTTGTTCCAGCCCGACCCAGACGGTGCTGTAGTCGTAGATGAATGGAACATCGAGTTGAAGAAGTCGGTCACCGACTCACGGGCAACCATGATCTTCGCCTCTAGCAAGTCCAGAATACGAGACGAACCCGCGTTCTTCGCTTCCTCGATGCCGAGGATCTTCACCGACACAACCAACTGACGCCAGTTGTACTGGGCAGCAGAGAACTCGGCTGTTACGGCAGGGCTCAACGCGTCGGCGTTCTCGTATGTCTCGACTGTGCCGTTCTGCGCCACGATCAACGGCTCAACGATTGTCGCGCCACCATCGACCATGCGAATCTGGCCAGCCTGCATCAAGAAGAACGTCAACGGACGTGCCCCGAACACCTGGTCAACGAACTTCGCACGATGCTTGTTGAACGTTGTCGTCAGGATCTGATCGAAACTGGGGTTGGACATTTACTTTCTCCCTAAGTAGCCACGGGGACTTCTGTTAGTATGAGACTTGGACTGCGTCACCGAAGTCGATGTCTCGGAAGTCCTTGACACCTAGTTCCTCCATTGCGGCGTGGATAGCGTCGTGGACGTCTAGGCCCTCGTCGCCACCAGGAATAGGTGTCGAGTTGATTGTGGAACCATCGGAGGCGCCTGCCTGGGCTGCTACGGCCTGGGAGGCGGCGCGCTTCTGGTCTACGATCGTCTGGTCCTCAGAAGCCGCTGAAATCTCCTTCAGCCTGAGGTCCATGATATCGGTGTCGTAAAGGTCCTTGACCGCAAGGTCCACCGTCGGAATGTGATTTACCGTTGCATGACGGAGGACCGCTTGGTCGTCGATCTCCAACCCAGGAAACTTGGCCTTTACGGCTGCGATTTCCTGCTGGACGCTGCTTGTGGCAGCACCATGTCGAAGTTCTCGAACCTCACCGACTAGACCAGTGACAAGCTGTGTAAGCTGGTCGACACGTGGATCACCCGCAGGAGCCGTAGGCTTCTGATTCTCGTCCCAGCCGTCCCAATCGTCGTTCTGACGCTGAGGCTGCTGAACTGGGACTGGTTGATCCAGTGGGACACCGAGGCTGCTGGCCAATGCCTTCAAAGTCCCCGCAGGGTTCTTCTGAAGGTTGTCCATCAACTTCTCAGCCGACTGAAGCTCTGCCCGCTGGTTGGCCAAATCCTGCGTCTTGCGTGTGTAGTCGCTTTGACGTAGGTATCCAGCCGCCAGTTCGTCGAGAGCAAGTTCTTGGTCACCGACCTTGACCTTGCCATCCTCACCGATCTGGTACTTAGGGTTGATCGTCTCCGATTCCCCGCTCATTATTGAGCCCTTCCGCAGAATCTTGTCACGTGACAAGGTGTTCTGCTATCGAATTGTTCTACTGTGTAGGCTGACCGTAGGCCAGCCCCACTGTTAGGTGTCGCCCATCAGGGTCCACAGGACCGTGACGAACCCAGACACTTCCAGAATGTCAGAAGCGGCATCGGCGACGTCGCCGTCGTCGATAATCATGTTCAGCCACACGTCCTCGGCTGTGGACGTCCCGTCCAAGCCTGCGCCTGTTCCGCTCACCGCAGAAAGAACGGTTGACAACGGGTCCCAGGAGGTGCTGGCCATGATGTTGACATCAGCAGCAGTCAAAGATCCGTCGCCAGCGATCGTCGACCCAAGGGAGACATCGCCACCATGCGTGCCAGCAAGCGGAGTGGCGTTGCCAGCGTTGGCAAACCCGAGAGTAAGATCCACAACGCTACCACCAGCCGTGTAGATCAGTCCATCAGGGAACGTGTAGAGCTTTGTGCCGCCGAAGCTGACACCCGTAGTGTTGCCTACGGCTACTTCTACGGCATCAAGTTCAAGGACGGTCTTGTTCAGACCACCCCCGCCACCATACTCACGTACGGCGACTGTCGAAAGTGCGGTGCTTCCCCGCGTGTTCCACTTGGGGTAGACAGTTGCGAGCGTCATTGTTTCTCCCTAATCGCCACCCCATCGGCGCGGCGGAATCCTCTACGGTGTAGGTTGACCGATATTGCTACTTAGTTTGCCCCTGGCCACGAGCCGTTCCAAACCTGGCCTTGATGCTGGCCAAATCAAGTCCAGTAGTTGCATCTACAGCACGGCTGGCCTTGATGTCGTCAACGATCAACTTCATCGCCCCCGCCTTAGACGCAGTAGCCACGTCAGCCACGGCCGACCCCAGCTTCACAAACTCCGACTCGGCATTATCGGCTGAGGCTGGATGCCCAGTCCACCACGTCGTACCAGCCATAGGGGCACCGTCAACGTCGGTACTAGTGGGGACAAGCGAGCCCAGCCCCAGCGTCGTACCTGCTGTAGATGCCAACCATTCGCACTCGTCCTTGCCCAGACTCGCGAGCGCGGCGTGTTCTGCCGCGGTGACCTCAAGGATCTGGATGCCGTCGTCTCGGGTGAAGGTTCGCATGCTAGACCCCGAACATCGCTGACAGGGCGTCTAGTTGGGCTTCGGTGAGGGCGGATTCAAAGATCAGGAAACCACCGTCCTGGATAGATCCTGTCCAGGGGTTTGAGTCGTCGTTGGCACGGGCACCGATTTCAATGGGCACGTGAGTGATCGTCCCGACGCCAGTGATGTCGTCGTCGACAGTGAACCCGACCCCGTTCTGGTAGAGACGCTGGACGCCGTTGTCGATGACATGGGCGAGCAGGGTGCGGGTGCCGACCGTAACGGTCTGGTCGGCGGTGACTGTAAATGTCGTGGCCCCGCCGATGCGGCCGAGGTAAGTAGTGTCGGCTGTGGTTCTAACGAGTTGGCTGCCGTTGTTGTTGGCCGATTCGGATGAGTAGACGCGGCTTTGGGCTACGGTCACAGCGGGGGTCATCACCACAAGGACGGTAAGCGCCCCTGTTGTCGGTGTGAACGTCGGCGTGTAACTCGTTGCCAAGAAATCAGCGCCGTCGAACACCAACTGGTTGCCGACCAAAGTAGGCCAGTCCGTCTGTGCCGCCGTCGTCTGCAGCGCCCACGTCAACCCCGAAGTCGCATCAACCCAATCGGTGTCACCAACAGCAGCGTCACGGGTCGGGTAACATTCTGCGACCAACGAGGCAGAACCACCGATCCCAGAGTAGATCCTGACTCGGTGGACCAGCCCGAGCGTCTCCCAGGTGTTGAGATACAGACGGCCGATCTGGATCGGCGAATCGTTGTTATGAATTGAAGTCGTCCCAGCGACCGTGGCCGACCCCTGTAGGGTCCATGTCTCACCATCGGTTGACGTGTAGTACGTGGCAACGTTCTGGCCCGCTCCGTCGTCGGCATCAAGCTCAACCGCTACCCACCATGTCGCATTGTCCGCGAACGCCAGAGGACCACCAGAGGATGCGTGCGAACTGCCCGTAGTCGTCCCGTCTGGTGACGCAAAGATCGTCGGCGTGCCAGCGGTGTTCAGCGCGAACGCCCACGACTTGGTCGATGTGGTCAGCCACTTCGTTACAAATGCCTGCTCGGTGCCGAACCCGTCCCACTTGGGCAAGGTCGCTTGCACTTCGATTCTGATGTCGCCTGCGATCTCGATGGCCGCGTCGTCGGCCAGTTGAAACGTTCCAGTCGTAGCGACCCTGTTCGGCATAAAGACGGCGAGCCCACCGAGAGACGACGGGGCGATGTAAGCACCGTCGGTGGTGTCGCCGCGCTCGAATACGACATCTGTCACAGTCTGACGGTTCAGTGGGTGGAAACCCGCGCCCACAGCCAACCGCACATTAGCTGTGGCGAACAAGTCAGCTACCGTAGCAAACGTCGCTGCTAGGTTGTCAGCGTACGCGCCCAAGCCCATGTTGGCTTCAAGAATCTCAGCCAACTCATCTGAAGTGCCGTGGCTTTGCTGCCATGCGTAGAACGCCTCCCACGGCTCTCCACCGTCGAACAGGTAGCTACTGAACGCGGCTACGATATCGTCGTTGACGTTAGCCATTACGCATCACCCCTGACATTCGCGTGCGTTACGTCGTCGCTACGCTGCTCGGGTGTAGGCTGCTTCTGCTGAACACCACGAGGCCCCTGACCCTGCGGTGTCTGCTGGCCCACCCCAGTCTGGCCACCAGCCAACGCCTGCTGCTGGAGCGCCTCAACGATCTGAGCCGCCTGCGGCGTCAAGAACTTGGTAGCGTTACGCACCCCGAAGCCGTCCTGAAGAACCTGGACGATCAACGGTACAGGGTCAATAATGCCGATCTGCAAGAACGGCGCCAGCACAGACATCATCTGGATCGCGTTCTGGCGACGGGTCGACTCGTTCGACGGCTCGGTACTTCCAGCCTCGACCTGGAAGTCAAACTCGCCCTTGATATCCTCGCGCGAGTACGGCACGTACAGGCGCTGGTTGCCAGGGCCGACGATGCGAATGAAATGCTCGCCTGTCAGATACTGCTGAGTGATCTGCATGATCTTGCCAGCGATCGAACCGATGAACCGCTCCACCCGAGACAGCTTCTCCTTCGACCTGGCGTTCTGGGCGTCCTGGATCAGAGACGCCTCGGTAGCAGTCTGACGAGTGGGAGGCGACTGGCCACGGGCAAACTCCGAGACACCCGAGACTTCGTTCACGTCGTTGGTGATCTGCTCCGACCAGTTGAACAAACTTGCATCCAACGGCGTATTCGGCACAGGGGCCACCACGTCAGCTAGGTTGACGTTGTCGTCCTTCACGGGGATGGCCAAACCGTCCTGCTTGCGGGTCAGCTTCTCCACGTCCTGACGGTCAATCGCACCATCCCGATACAGGTACTTGCGGGCATAGCTGGCCCTGTAGTTCATCATCTCGGAACGGGTACGTGAAATCTCGTGAACCAAGTCCTCGATCATCTCAAGGTCGCCGATTGGGTAGAAATGCTCAGGCACGTCGTAGTTGCGGACCATCTCGTACGGGTGCCCGTAAGAGTACGGCATCGACCTAGGCTTCACCATCCACTTCGAGCCTGTCTCAGAGAACACACCCATCTGACGGTTGGCTACGTCATAGAACTCCCAGACAATCACCCACTCCGACGCCTTGTAACGGTCCTCCTCGATGAACCGAGGGTCCATCTGCTCGACCTCGGTGAACCCACCAGACACCTCCCTGCGGGCGTTGGCCTGGTAACGTTCATCTTCCTCGACGTCGATCTTACGTCGCACAATCCTCTGAGCAACCCAACGGATATCGGCCATCGACGTAGCCTCGGGGTTCACATACAGGTCGAACGGGGAGACACGCTCCAAGAACGGGCGGTCCTCGATCGGCACCGTGCGAGTCGACGGCACGTTGGCCCTGATCTCCTCGGGCGTAGGTAGTTCGGCAGCTACAGCAGGGTTCTGGGTCGCGGCCTGCTGGACCTGGGATTCGAGGGCCATGATCTCAGCCTCTCGCTCATCCTCGGGAATCTCCTCGTCGTCCTCGGCGTACAACCATCCGACCTTGGCGAACCCGAAACCGTAGATCACCATGTCCTTGACCGTCTCGCGGAACTGGTCCTGGAAGTCGTAGTGATCCCAATAGTAGTTCAGGATCTGTTCGTTGTAGACAGCCCGTTCCTCGTTCTCGGGACGGGTAGCCACAACCCCGATCTTGGGGTGATTCAGCGAGATGCTGGGGAAGATCACGTTCGCGGTAGAGAACGCGAAGTTGACCTTGATGCGGTCCTCGTTCGTCAACGTCGGCGGCAGGAAGTCCCCCGCATACAAGCTAACCATCCGACGCCACAGGTCATCAAGTCCCTGGTCACGGCGCCAACGCTTGGCGCGAACCAGTTCCTCCTGCCATTCGGCTAGTTGTTCCCTCTGGGTTGTGCGGGCCATGGTGCTGTAGATGCCTAACCGACGTGCTGGAGTTCTGTGCCAGATGCCCTAGCATGATCGAAGATGTCCTTGGCCAATTCCCGCTGGGTCATGTCCTGCTTGAACCTGTCAGGAATGTTGATGTTGGGACCCGTTGTCTGCAAGTGGTTGATCTTGTGATACCAGCAGACGCGCTGCGACGTCGGGTCGCAAGGAACCTCGACCCAGACGCCGTCCGTCAACTTGTGTGCCACGCCGTTACGGTCGCACGGCATGGTTACTTGCCCCAGAACTCGACCCTTACAGCACCGATCGCATCGGCGAGGTCTGTTGTGGCAGTTGTCTCGGCACCGACCTCCTGCGCCTCGACCTTCGGAGCGGTAGCTGTGCCACCCAACCGAAGTTCGTAGCCCGCGGTGTCGCCCAACACGACCAGGTTCTCGACGTGGTCAAGACCAAGCTCGACCTTCTCGTCGAGAGTGTCGCCGCCAGTAGCGTACGACGCGCTCAGCGTCAACAAACCTTCAACGACACGCTGGTTACCGTCGACTGGGTGATGACGGGTCCTCATGCCTGGGGTGATGGCGAAGGTTGCGGCGCCCATTACTGACGCCACCCTTCGGAACCACCTGGGCGGGCGAACACGTTGTCGTCCGACCCACCGCCAGTCATGCCACCCTCCTGGCCACCAGGACGGGCCGATCCAGGGAAGTCAGACGACTCCGCGGACCCGCTAGGGTACTGCTCACGACCACCAGGACGAGGCAGGTTCTCTACCTGGTCAGTGCGGACTACGGGAATGTCTGTCGTCCCTGTCTGGGGATTGCTCTTTGAAAGGCTGTCAGAAGCCACGATTTACTCCTTCGACAAAGCGCTTTGTCTCATGCTTTAGGCTGACCAAGCCTTGTCACGTGACAAACCAGGAGGCTGGAACCGACGGGTAGAACGTTCATGGCCGATCGTCCAATCCTGCTCAGGCATCGCACCCAGCCGCTGCTCCTCAGCCTGACGCAACCACCAGTCAGCCGTGAACGTATCGTCCTCCTCGGCCTGGTAGTCCTCGTGATGAATCCACGGCACCATCTGCAACCCGATAGCCAAAGCCATCACCCTGTCGTCAAACGGGGACCCCTCAGTCCCGCCCTTGCCATCACGAACATAGGTGAACAGTTCGTCGATCGTCGGCTTCGAGTAGATCCTCAAACCCTCCCGCATGTAGGCGGCTACACCGTCCACGGCCAAAGGCTTCGACACCTTCGAGGTAAACCAACCCCAACGCAGCGTCTGCTGCTTGCCGCGCTGTTCGACCTTGCGTTCACGGTACTGGCGCCTGTAGCCCAGTTCACGCAGCTTCGCGTTGGTTGTGATCCCGTGGTTGTTGGCCTCGATCCCCACCAAAGCCTCGTTGTAGAACCGCCCCAAACGGTCCACCACATAGGCCAGTTCGGTAGCGTCAATATGCCCATGCCATTCAGCTACGACCTCGTGGGCGCGGTCGTGCTCCTGGGCCATGTTGGGCACCCTGATGACCTGGATGCACGAGTAGTCGCCGTGCTCCAACCCTTCGGCCACGTCGACCCCGAGCGTGTACTCCGACAGCGGCTCAGGCGTCAACCAGACCTTCAACGGACCTTCAGGGATGGCCCTGATCTTCAGTTCGCCCTGATCCTCGATGATGTCGCCCTGCTTGATCGGCTCGCGCCGATGATGCTTCTCGACATACTCCAACAAGTCAGGATCATACACCATGTGGCCCGACTTGATGAACGCCTCGCGCGGATTGTCTGGGTACTCCTGGTGTAGCTGCCACACCTGCATGTCACGCTTCTTCGACTCATACCAGGCGTCATCACGCTCAGGTACAGCCCGCCACGAGAAGAACATCGGCTTGAAACTCGACGTGCCAGCCTCAGCCTTCTGCCACAACTCATGGAACGTGTTGCCCCAACCATTCGCAGTAGACAACCCGATGATCTGACCACCAATGTCAGCCACGGGCTCGATCGAAGCCCACGCCTCCTCGGCGTTCTCCAAGAACGCCCACTCATCCACCACAACCAGACGCCCCGTGAAACCACGAGCAGGGTTAGACTTCGAGGGCAGACTCGTGATGCTGCTACGGTTCTCGAACTCTACCGTCTGGAGGTTCTGGCGGGTCATTGTGGGACCCTTGATCCTGAGCCACTCAGGCAGGCGGTCGACACCGTAGGTGACCTTCTCCAACAACTTGATCGCGTCACGCTCAGTACGACTCAAGAACAACACCTCAGCGTCGGGCTGAGTGTAGGTCAACCACCACGCATAGAAGCCAACCGTCGTAGACCATCCGATCTGACGGGCCTTCAACGTGATAGAGTTCTCACCCGTAGTCCAACGCTCAAGGGCGGTCTGCTGCGGTTCGCGCAGATCGAACAGCCTGGCCCCTGAGGGATGCTTGATGCTCCACAGAGATCGGGCTGTCCAGAGTGGGTCCCTCTTGACCTTGCGCCAGGCCAGTTCAGCCTTCGCCGCGGCTGCCGAAACCACTAGACGGCCTTCTGCCAAACCACCATGTAGCCCTGCTCGCCCAGGCTGATCTCGTCGTTGATGACAACCACGACATGCCAGCCGTTCATCAGACGGCGCTGCATTGACTTCCCGAGGTCTATCAAGTTCTGGACGTGGTAGATTTCAGTCTCCATCGGACCACCCAGACGCGCCGCTGCCCTGCGCTTCTGCTCGGCCACGGCATCTGGAGTCGTGGGGGCTGCGGGTGGCTTACGCTTCAAGGCCATCGTCAAACTCCCCATCCTCGTCATCGTCGACCAGACCAAACGCCTCGTCACCGTCGACACCCACCACCGTCACCGCATCCAGGAGGTCCGACTCGTCAATCCTGGACAGATCCTCGTCCATCTCAGGCTCCTCGGTATGCCTGGTTGGGGGAGACATCTTCTCGATCATACGCCACAACGTCTCAGACGCCCTGATCCTATCGGCTGGCCTGATATCGGGATCATCCCACGCCGCCGATACAATCCGCTGCATCCCCATCACAATCGGGTTCAAGAAGTCAGGATGAGTGAACTGCTTGTCAGACAGCCGCTTCCACAACGCCGTGAACTTCTCCTCGTTCTCCCAGTTGTTCAGAGTCCGAACGGTCACTTCGTTGGCGTCAGCCCACTCCTGCTTGGTGTCGTAGGGCCGAGGCCAAGCCATCAGGTATTCCTGAAGGTACCGCAACTGCTTCTCGGGGGGAATCCATTGGCCACCGACCATCTTCCAATGGGTCACCGACCCGTACTTGGCCAGACGATCCTCGGCCGTTCCTTGAGTCTTAGCTGCTCCAGCCATGCCTGTAGATGCCTCTCTCTTTCCTGTGCGGAATCCTACGTAGGATAGGCTGACCAGGGGTCTAAAGTGAACAACAGATGAACATTAGGTAAACTTTTGGTGAACAGAAAAAGAGGCGCAAGCCCCTGACCAGCCAATACGACTCAGAGTGAGCATAAAACTACGCTGGACTGTCAACGTGACTGCTAAGTCGCCAGCGAAGCCGTCGCAAGGGCCTCAAGCGAAGCCCAAGCGTAGCTAGAGGCCGCTAGTCGCAGATATCGCAGTAGAGCCAGACTGTTCTGTGCCAGAACCAACTTCTAGAGGCAGCTACAGCACGGAGAGCCACAGGCTCGGAGTGCACAAAGAACCTAGAAGCAGCTACAGGCAGGCACAGGTAGGGCTAGGAACGCGCAGGAACGCGTCACAGAGGCTCCCAGAGCCACTGGGGCGCCCTTGGCGCGTCCACTCAGCACCAAGTCGCGTCCTGGGTCGCGGTTGCGCTGTCATGTGACAAATGCCACACCCTAGAGGCCCTAACCACAAGAATCACAACAGTTGCGCGTCATCGGAAAGGGTAACCCCCACTGAGCGTACAACCGCCCACAGACCGTATTATATATATACGCGCGCCCCCACACCCCCCTACCCCTGCCTGTCGTGTACTGTGTCCAGATGTTGATGGTGTCCAGCCTGTAGCTGCTCCAATTCCTACCCTAGGGGGGGCGCTATGCTCCATTCACCACACATGCGCGGGCGCGGCACACGGGTGAAGCTCTGTCACGTGACAAGACCAGGCTAGAACGGCCCTAGCTACGGGGACCGACACCTAAGGCGTCTTGTGGGCGCACCGTGTGACGTGTCTTGTTTCACATGGAACACCTAGGCGTGAAGATTCTCCTTGACTGCCTGGTCGTTTCCGTGGTCTAATCGTTGTGTAGGCCGTTCTAGGCTACGTGGCTAGGTGGTTCCACCGTTTACGGGCCGATCTAGCTTCTGCTCTTTGACAACTTCATTCCCTAGCTTCTGACCATCCTTCGCGTCTGGTCGTGAGTTTGCAGCTACAGCGCTACCTGAGTGAAATCGGGTTGTATCTGCTGATTCACGTCTACCTGGAACGGTCCAGGTGGAACCAAACAGGAGGCAATCATGTCAGAAGCCAAGACAGGCAAGCCCGAAACCCCCACGACCGATGAGGTCGTGAAGCTGGCTCATGAGGATTCGCGTGCGCGGATCGTCAAGGCCGCTCAGGAATCGGGCAAGTCGCAGCGCAAGGTCCTGCGTACCGTCGTCCAGGAACTGGGCATGTCGGTGAAGGACGCCGCGACGGTCGTGAATTGGCAGAACGCGTTGGACGTTCTGACTCAGACGGGCGTCGAGCAAGGCGACAAGGTCGGGCGTGGTCCTCGTGCCGATTTGGGCGAGGCTGTGGCGTTCGCGCTGGCAAGTGTCGGGATCGGGACCGCGGGTTCTCTGCGGACCTATGTCCTGGCTTTGCATTGGCAGGAATCGCATCCTGCCGATGTCGACAGGATCGCCAGAGCGATGCTGTTGACCGATGGCACTCAGTTGTCGCTGAACAACGCCGCGAAGTTGCGCCAGGCAGTCACACGGAAGGATTCTTCCGTGGCGATCGTCGAGGACACGATTCGTCGTGTCCGCGGTCATGGTCGGCCGACCTGGCGTGCGGTGGAATCCGCGCTCGGGGCAGTCAAGGGTCTGGATTCGGCGGACAAGCGTCACCAGGCTATCGACATGCTCTACGTGGAAGGTGGCAAGCCTGGTGGATCGGTCGATCAGACCGAGAAGTCGGGCAAGGCGACCGAGATGACTGAGGAGGGGATCGCAGCGTTCATCACGAATGCCGAGACACCGTTCTCGGTCGTGCTGGAGACCTGCCAGACCGCGGTGCGTCACCTGGTGGACATCGTCGAAAGCGGCGACCACCAGACCGATGAGCGCGAGCAAGGAGCGATCTTCGCCATGAGCGAGGATCTTCTCACTCTGGTCGCGGGTTTCGCTGCGACTGCGGCTGAGGCTGCCTAGCGTTTGTCGTGTGACAAACGGTGGGTAGTGGGTTCCAGGCGCGAGGGATGCTTAGAGGCTAGGGGATGGAGTTGACCGAACATCTGTTCGATAATGTTCTTGACACGACAAGATACTCTAGGGTACCCTGTAGGGGTGCCCAGTTTGTCGCGTCTTGACGCCCGTGACCGTTTGTCACGTGACAGAAAGAGGGTTACGCCATGAGAGAGCAAAGCGTCCCTTGCCGCGACTGCGGCGAGTCGACGTTCAACGATGACCAGATATGCAAATGGTGCAAGAGTCGTCGGCGTGCCGACATTCTGCATCAGGGTTACTGCCATACCTTTGTCGACACGGGACCATGCACAACGGACGAATACCGTCATGCCTGCGGGACGTGTGGCGGCGACAAGCGACTGCCGAAGCTAGTGGGGGAGGAGTCATGACCCAAATGTTCCGCCGTTGGCGCCTACGGCGCATGATAGGGAGGTGACGCCATGACACAAACTCGAAAGCCCGCGGGTCAGTGGGTCGGCCATGACCATGCCCGTAAGGTCACAGATATGCTGACCGACAAGAAGGTGTCAGTATCGACTGCGTTTGCCATCGGCCAAATGTTCATACGGTGGCAACCCGAAGGCCAGGAGTTGCAGCCGCGGCCATCGGTGTTGGCGATGCTCGACGATGCCGAATGGTGGGCTGTTGAACTGCCGTGTGTGTATGTGCCGATCACCAGAGCCAACCGCGCCGAATCAATCAGACCTGCGACGGAGCAGATATGGTCTATCGCGGGTGGGCGTTGTCTGATCTGTAACCGCGTCAAGGAGGATCACCAATGATCGACAGAGACCCAACCCGTATCTATATTGGCGACGACCGTCATGGTCGTCCCCAATACAAGGAGAGAGCCGTGTACCGAACCTGGACCCCACCAGGCAGTGAGGAAGCCAGAGGTTACCTCGACGTGGCCTTGGTGGCCGACAAGTACAAGGCTCAACGTCAACGGGGCCGTAGATGCCCGCCACGCACAAGACGCGACTCCTATCCTAGTTCTGCGTCCGACCGCGGCATGAGACGCCTGTATGGGGGGACGTTGGGCCAGCCGCGTACGCAAGGCCAGAGGCATTGGGCAGAGATCCTGTGTCCCGACATGGGCACGTCCTTCGATCGCTCCACCAAAGCGATGGTGAAGGCAGCTACAGGCAGCACAGACACGGAGGGCATGGACATCGACGAGGCTCTGTCACATGACAACAACAAAGGAGAGCAGCTATGACCACAAACCTAGATGTCGTTGAGCGGTGGTTCAACGTCCAAATGGGCACCCATGACGGGCCACTTCGCAATTCGCAGAGTTGCAGTCTGGGCGCGACGTTGGACTATCTGTATTCGTGGGGTCAGCACTTCCGTTTGGCCGAGCCTGTGGGGTTCGATGTTGACGTGCCTGATCGTCGACTGTGGCTGTTGAACGGGCAACGGTTCTCGTCCAGTACGTCGCGGCATCAGACTCATGTGAGGGACGCTGCGGCACGGACCGAGTTGCCGTTCGTGGTGTTGCCGTTCTCGGCGTTGGAACGTGCCGACATAGTGCGTTCGACGATCCGTTTGTTGGACAAGCAGGAGGAACAGGTGGTCAAGGTGAGGCGGACGGCGTCTCGTTGGGAGGACGTGCCAGAGCACCAGCGTTGGCAGTTCCGTGCGCTCGGCGAGTACCAGAAGGACCTCGATCACTACGAATGGGACCACTACGAGCACCTGCTGGGCGAGTGTGTGTTCGCGGCCGACGTCTTGTCACGTGATAAGCTGGGCCGCGACGTTCTGCGTAAGGACGTGGTGTTCCTGTCGGCGTTCGACCATCAGGAGAGCTACGGTCGGCACTACTTCCTCTGCGAGCTTCCTGTAGCTGCATACCGAGAGACGACGTTGGCCGAGGCGTGGGAGATGTTGAAGCCACCCGAAGTCAAGAAGGCCGAGGAACTAGGCGTGGACGTGGTCCGACAGGGTGACATCTTCGCCATAGCCACACCGAACACGGTCACAGACCGCAAGATGGCTGAGGGTGGCGCCAGTGTGACGCCGCGGGCTCGGCTGTTCGACCAGCGTCATTCAGCGACACGCGTCGCAGAGTGCGAGGGTTCATGGCCAGGACCGTTGGTGCGTGGCTGTCTGTACCACGACGGCGGTGAGCACAAGCGTCAGAAGCTGGGCGACGGCAAGACGTGGTACCGTGTGTTCCAGAACACCGTGCCACACGATGCGCTCAACTTAGGGCGTCGGGCTTGGTCGATCCATTCGGCC
>Ga0326597_10008647_pt1 | contig 13707 bp, 11 predicted proteins | sample RVTome_12_FD_203789 | JGI IMG/M metagenome (GOLD analysis project Ga0326597, IMG submission 203789) | Soil microbial communities from uranium-contaminated site in the Upper Colorado River Basin, Wyoming, United States - RVT100D185 | ecosystem: Environmental > Terrestrial > Soil > Contaminated >... | reverse complement strand
TTGGAAGCCGACCTGCTCGCCGATCCCAAAGAGCGCGCCGAGCATATCATGCTCGTCGATCTGGGGCGCAACGACGTCGGGCGCGTCGCCGCGATCGGCAGCGTCGAGGTCAACGAGCTGATGGCCATCGAACGCTATTCCCACGTGATCCACATCGTCTCCAACGTGCGCGGCAAGCTCGCCCCTGGCAAGACGCCTTTCGACCTGTTTGTATCGGCTTTTCCCGCAGGGACGGTATCCGGCGCACCGAAAATCCGCGCCATGCAAATCATTAGCGAGCTGGAGCCCCAGAAGCGCGGACTCTACGCCGGCGCCATCGGCTACTTCGGCTACAACGGCAACCTGGACACCTGCATCGTCATCCGCACCATCGTCATGAAGGGCAATAAAGTTTTCATCAACGCCGGCGCCGGCATCGTGGCGGATTCCGATCCCGCCTCCGAGTATCAGGAGACGCTGAACAAAGCCCGGGCCATGCTCAGAGCGATAGAACTCGCCGAACAGTGGAGGAAGCGATGATTCTGCTCATCGACAATTACGATTCCTTCACCTACAACCTCTATCATTACTTGGGCGAACTCGGCGCTGACGTCAGAGTCTTTCGCAACAATAAAATCACTCTGGACGAGATCGAGGCGTTGCGGCCCGAGAAGATCGTTATATCTCCCGGCCCCTGCACCCCCAAAGAAGCGGGCATCTCCTGCGACGCCATCAAGCGCTTCGGCGCGCGCATACCAATCCTTGGAGTTTGCCTCGGCCATCAATCCATCGGCGCCGCCTTCGGCGGTGAGATCATCCGCGCGCCGTCGATCATGCACGGCAAGCTCTCCGAAGTCAGCCACGACGGGCAAACTATTTTCAGCGGGCTCAAAAATCCCTTCGCCGCCATGCGCTACCACTCGCTGGTCATCGACCCGCAGCGGTTGCCCGCGGACTTGAACGTGACGGCTCGCACCGCCGATGGCGTCATCATGGCTGTGCGCCACAAGCAATTTCCCATCGAAGGCGTGCAGTTCCATCCCGAGTCGATTCTCGCCGAAGAGGGGAAGAATCTGTTGAAAAACTTTCTGGACTATTACTGACGGCCCCATGAAGCTTCTCTGCTTTCAGGCGAAACGTTTCCGGTGGAAAACCTACGCCAAGACGCTTCCCGACGTGCCGGACCAGGACGTCGAAGCGGAAGTGGCGGAAACCCTGGTGGCCTTCATCCACGCCGAGACATCCGATGAGATTGAGGAAAGAAGAACTTCAGTTCTGCGCCAAACGCTCAAGCACATGAAGTGGCTGGCCAATAAGAGAGGGCTCAAAAATATCGTCATTCATTCGTTTACCCACCTCGGCGGCGCCACGGCATCCCCCGCCGGCGCGGAGTCCATCATCGTTGCGCTGGCTGAGCGCCTGCGTGAAACCGGCTATCAAGTGTGGATCACGCCATTCGGTTATTTCTGCGAGTGGAATCTCGACGTCTACGGCGAGAGTCTGGCAAAAGTCTGGAAGGAGATTCACTGACCGACGCGTGATTCGGTCTCGGCACCACCCCCCCCCAACCCCTCGCACCCGCTGCCGTTCACCAATCCGGTCAGCGTGTTATAATGGCATCACTTCACTTAAACGGTTCGGAGGAAAAAAATATGCGTTATCGCGCGAAAATTGCCGATGCTTGTCTGATTGTCCTCTTAAGTGCGCTGGTTTTATCAGCGTGCAAGGACAAAGGACCGAGCGGCAACCCGCGGGACCTTCCCGATCTCAACACCCTGATCCGTCCCTATGTGACGACCGCCAACACGACGGTAAAATCCGGTCCGGGCACTCAGTTTCGCACCCTCGCCCAGATCCCGCAAAACGCAAAGGTCCAGGTCGTCGGCAAAGACGGAGACTGGGTGCTGATCGTGTCGAAAAAGGGCAACGCGCCCGGCTTCATCGAATTGGCATCCGTCAAACCGAGCGCTGGCGACGAACCAGAATCCCCCGCTGCAAAGGTTGAAGGTCAATTTGAGACTCTAACCGGCACTCAGGTGCGCAGCGGGCCCGGTCTTAATTATCCGGTGGTCGCGGATATCGGCAAGGGAACCAAGATCAACGTCGTAGGGGAAGAAAACGGCTGGCTCAAAGTCGAATCGAAGCGCGGCAACAAGCCCGGTTACATCGACGCGAGCCTGGCGAAACCGATCGCAAGCCGTTGAAATTTTCGGCCCTTCGACTCGCGCCCCGGACTTGGCCGGGGCGATCGCTCAGGATTCCGCCCCACGGGCGGACTGGAATGGAAGGTACCACGGGCTTACCCGTGGGGCTCCACAAGTCTCGGGAGCGTCGCCCGTCTTAGGCGCAGCATTTACGGGCAAGCAAACCGCCAGCGGCTAGGTTTACTATGTTCAAGAGACAAGCACTTATTAATCTAATATTAATCCTCATTCCGCGGTTGTCCGTGATATTTAGTATAATTAGGCCGTACCTGGAAAAACGTGAGAAAGCAGAGAACCTGCAAAGACAGGAATCTCAGAAAATGCGAGAGAACGCCGAGAGTAGAAGAGACGGTCAAACACCGCAGGTAGAGAAAAAGGGGCCGGTAGACTTCGGATCAGGGGAGTGGGGGTCACCTCAGCCCGTTGCCTGCCCCTAAACAGTTAGGCAATGCAGGCAAGTCTGACACGCACGATTGGCGCGTGTCGTTGAAAGAGTCTAAGATCGATGCGGTACGGAATCGAATAACGGTTACACGGAGGCGAGCCATGAACAGCAAGAGATATCCTAAACTCAGCGAGGAACCAGCCGCCGAGCAGTCGATGGTGAACGAGGCCAGACCCACGATCTATGGACGCCAATCGGCGCGACGAAAAGCTACCGGCTTCGCCTCCAGCATTGCCGCCGTGAAGAGAAGAATCAAGAATCCCGTCAAGCGCAGCAGGGCCGAGATTGCGTGGGCGTTAGAGATCGCCGGCATTGGCGAAGGTCCGGCGGATTTGTCCGCGAACAAGGGTGATTATCTTTATGGCGGCAGATGAGCGCCTCGTCTTCATTGATGCCTCCGCCTGGGTGGCCATTACCAACCGTAAAGACCGAAATCACAGACTCGCGGTGGTGATCTTTCATCGCCTTCTGGGTTCATCGACGCGGCTCGTCGCGACGAACTGGACGATTTACGAAGCCTTGACAATCGTCAAATCCCGCCTCGGCATCAACCAAGCCGAGTGGCTCTGGGACCGGCTCAGCGCAAGATCGGTGGTCGATGTTATTCGGATTGATGAGCCCATTGAACGGGCCGGACTAGAACTTTTCTGGAAGTATCGAGACAAGGCCTGGGGAGTAGTGGATTGCAGTAGTCTGGTCGTCATGGACGCTCTCGGCTGCCGCCATGGCTTCGCGTACGATAAGCATTTTGTTGAAGCCAGTCGGCAGTTCGGTTTCACTCTAGTCCAATAGACATTCGCTGCCGCGATGCGGCTTTGGAGACTGAACCTTGATAGCCCGAACGACTTGAACAGAGCTACCGGCCCGCCGCCAGGCAGGCGGGAGCGAGTGAACGATTGGAACGTTTGCAACGGGGCTCAGTATTGACTTGAACGGTTTGAACTTTTGGAACGATTGAAACGTCTGGAACGGACCGGTCCCCGTGATGAACGGAGCGCCTGTCCTGAGCGCCGCGAAGCGAAGTCGAAGGGAAGCGATTGAACGTTTTGAACGACTGGAACGTTTGGAACGGGCTTCAGTATTATTTGATCGGTGCCGGCCCTGACGGAAAGCAACTGTACCCTCACTTTCCCCGACGGTCTGAGCGGATGGCAATCGGATCCCCCGCGTCCGCCCGACCTCCAATTCTCCTGACCAGCCCCCATTTTCCCCATTGGCATCACCGCCCCATTTCGACTAGTATTATTTGAGCGCTGATCCGGGATGTGGGGACTTTGACCCGGCCGTTCTCCTAGCGTAAAACCGATCGCGCGTAGTGCGATATAGCTCCCGTCAGAGAAAAAGGGTGTTTAAATTTCCTAGACCCCCAATGGAGCTTGTATGGACAAAATAACTCAATCTCTGCTCGAGTCCTTTTCAGCGGAGAATGGTCTTACAAATCTTGAGCAGTGGAAACAGTTCGAGCATTTTACAAATTTTTGCGTGATTTCGAAGCTTTACAGGAATACGTTTGAATTAGCCGCTGTCCACACAGGTAAAGGGGGCGATGGCGCGTTTGATGGAATTGCAATTCTCGTGAATGGCCAGATGATTGAAGACGTCGAGGAACTTGACGATGTGGTTCAAACGTCGGGCTTTTTGGATTGCGACGTTATCTTCGTTCAGGCAAAGACATCGTCGTCCTTTCAAGGATCGCAGATAGGAAACTTTATCTTCGGGGTTAAGGATTTCATATCGGACTCGCCAAAACTGATCCAAAATGAATTCCTAAAACAACGAAAAGAAATATGGGAGACGGTGATCTCAAAGTCGGCGCTCATGCACAACAGGAGACCGAATTCCTGGCTTTACTATGTCACGACAGGATCGTGGCAGGCTGACCCAAACTTGTTGGCCGTGATTAACTCTGGCGTAAAAGAGATCAAAGATAGCGGTTTATTTCAGGACATCAGATTCAATCCCCTTGGCGCGGATGAAATACAGCGCTTATTTCATGAAACGAAGAACAAACTAAGTACAACGATTTCGTTTCAAAGTCGAATCACTCTGCCAGACATACCGGGGGTCACCGAAGCGCACCTTGGTATTTTGCCGTTCACCGAATTTATGAAACTCGTGCAAGATGAATCTGGACAAATGTATAACATTTTTGATGAAAATATTCGCGATTACCTCGGAAGCAATGATGTAAATAAAAAAATTGAAAAATCATTGACCGATCGAAAGTTCGAACTGTTTAGCATTCTTAACAATGGCGTAACTCTCGTTGCAACTTCTCTCACCCCTGCTGGAAATAGATTCACAATTCGCGACTACCAGATTGTGAATGGCTGTCAGACAAGTAATGTTTTGCACAGAATGCAATCATTAGAAGGAATGGATCAAATTCAGGTACCCGTTAAGATCATTGTAACGGCAAACGATGACATTAAGAACGAAGTAACCATCGCCACCAATAGCCAAACTGATGTCAAACCGGAGCAGTTGGAAGCTCTGACTCAATTTCAGAAAAAATTGGAGCTTTACTACCAGTCAATTCATGACCCGGTGCACCTTTATTATGAACGACGATCCCGACAGTATCACTCAGAGTCTTCGGTTCGAAAGACTCAAATAATAACGATTCCTATACAGATAAAGACGTTTGCCGCGGCGTACCTGAACGTCCCCCACTCAGTATCCGGCTACTATGGAACTATTGTTAAAAAATTTGGCGCCCAAATATTTAACAAAGAGCATCAACTATCACCATATTTTGCTAGTGCCTTATGCTACTATAAACTGGAAAGTTTATTCAGAAGTGAGGAGGTAGATCCAGAATTTAAGAAACTAAGATTTCATCTCATCATGATCGCACGCATACTCGCGTCGGGTATTAACGTGGCACCCTTTTCAAGTAACGCGCTCGATAAGCAAGCAACAGCCTTCATTACGACTATAGGCAATGACAATGACGCAGTAAAAATTTTCCAGCGCGGAATCCAAGTCTGCAAGAATGCCGGATTAGATTTATCGAAAAGGCAGTTTAAGGCCGAAAATGAAACAGAGGCCTTAGTGAAAGAAGCGGCAAAATAAAGTCGTGAGGGAGAGAACTGAGGGGTCAACTGAGGGGTCAAATCTGAAGTTGAATAGTTGCCACTGGTTTTGGTGTCCGCCCGTGATCCCGTCGACCGTCAAGACGGTATAGAGTTAGTCAACTCCAGACTTGACCCGTTTGCCGTTTGCCGTTTGACCCGTTTGCCGTTTGCAAAACAGATGCGCATCCGCCAGCCGGTCGCTGGCGCCGGCCGGCTATTGGCCGAATTGCCGTAGCGACCACGCACAACAATTCCGCAGCAAAAACACGCAGCGACAATTTAACCTTTGTAATTTATCCTTTCCAATCCCCGGCCTCCTTTGTTATTATTCAGACGCGCGGATCCGGGATTTAGCGACTTTGACCCCGCAGGTTTTCGGAGCGCAAACCCGTTCGCGCGTAGATCTCACAATTTAACTGACTGAAAAAGGGCCGAAGAAAATCACGACGCCAAAGTCTGACCCGCCGGCTAATAGGTGACCCCGGAGATGCCCCCGGAGACATGCCGGTTGGCCACCTGATCTCCCTGGGCTAGAGTCTAGTGTGCCGATGATCAAATCAGCCAAGGACGATAACTCGGACCGTCTGCGCAACCCTCAAAAGTGTTTTCTGACCTCAATGTGACCACATGCCTTCGTCCCATTCTGCGGCGGCCGTTCTAGTCCACCAAGAACGACTGTTTAACAACCTGTCTTCGTTTCGCGAGCTTGAGCAGAGAATCCAAGCTCTCCACGGTCAGAACACCAAAACCGTTGGCGACGCATTCGAGATTTTCATAGAAGCGTACCTCGCAACTCAGGTAACTCTTCAAGCCGAAAGGGTTTGGATTGTTGGGCAGGTCCCACCACAAGTAAGGCAGCAGTTAAATTTACCCGCAGACGCGAAAGGCATCGACGGCGTATTTCAAACCCATAGCGGTGAGTTGGTTCCCTACCAAGTTAAATTTCGCACCGAGCGGGGAATCCTTAACTTCACCGAAGTTGCCCCCTTCCTCGCAATCACCGAGCGAGCAAAAGATCGGATACTTTTCACCAACGCAAGAGCACTTGCCACCGACGCCGCGAACAGAGACGCGCTTCGGGTGGTCCGCCGCGCAGACTTCCATCAACTGGGCGAACACGATTTCAGCGCCATAGAGGCATGGCTAAACGAGCTGCCCCGTCCGAAGCCTGAGATGGCTCCGTATCCCCACGAGAAAGAGGCAATCGAGCAAATAACCGATGCGTTCAGCGCCGACAAACGCACGACTGCCGTGATGGCGTGCGGTAGCGGTAAAACGCTAGTGGCACTCTGGGTCACGGAAGCGATCAAGCCTAAGTCAGTTTTGGTTCTTGTTCCGTCCCTGTCGTTACTGAGTCAAACACTGCGGGAGTGGTGTCGTGCGAATCCGTGGGGCGCTGGCTTTAATTTTCTCTGCGTTTGTTCCGACCCAACGGTATCGAAAGGCACCGACGACATTATCCTGCACAAGACCGAGACACCCTTCCGTATCGATACGGACCCGCAAGTCGTGCGCGACTTTTTAACGAGGGACTTAGGCGGGGTCCGCGTTGTTTTCAGCACTTATCAGTCTATACGCGTGGTCGCGGACGGCGCACGAGGGTTGCCGCCATTCGACATGGGCATTTTTGATGAAGCCCACAAAACCACCGGTCCCCACGGAGGCACGTTTGCCTACGCCCTTAACGACGCCAATCTGCCAATCGGCAAGCGCCTTTTTCTCACGGCCACTCCACGCCACTACGACATCAACAGGCGTGACCGCGAAGGCGATTTTAAGATTGTTTCCATGGACGATGAGACGGTCTATGGGAAGGTATCCTACAAGCTGCCATTCGCCGAGGCGGCGCGGCGCGACATTATTTGTAATTATAAGATTTTAATTTCAGTCATCACCACAGATGAATTAAACGCCTATCTTCTCGATCATGGAATTACCTTGGTGGATGGTGACAAGATTGGCGTGCGTTGGGTTGCCAATCAGCTTGCCTTAAAACGAGCAAGTGAGCAGACCGATGCTTCCAAGATCATTACGTTCCACAGCCGAGTTCAAACTGCCAAGGCATTTGTAGAGGCAAGTCCGCGCGGCATTGCTCGACATATCAATGGTTTTTCCGTTTTCCATGTAAACGGCGACCAACCCGCGTCAGTGCGCGACGATACCCTCGATGCGTTTAGAGACGCTGAAAAAGCCTTGATCGCGAACGCTCGCTGCTTAACCGAAGGTGTGGACGTACCAGTCGTTGACATGGTGGCTTTCATCGATCCGCGCAAGTCTCGTGTAGACATCGCACAAGCTGCAGGAAGGGCAATGCGGAAGGCACCGAAGACAAATAAAACCGTGGGCTACGTTGTTATTCCGCTGTTCTTGGAGCAGGCAAAAGGCCAGAGCATCGAAGAGGCGCTCGAACGTTCCGATTTCGGCGAAGTTGCTAATGTCGTCAATGCGATGCGCGAACAAGATGATTTGCTCATCGACATAATCAGAGACATGCGCGAGTCGCAGGGGCGCGGCGAACTCTTTAATCCTCGTCGATTAAGAGGCTCGGTTGAAGTCATCGGTCCAGCGATTGATTTGGATGCGATTGCGGCAGCCGTTGATGTCAAACTAATTGAGAGGTTGGGCAGCTCGTGGGACGAGATGTTTGGCAGGTTGGTCGCCTACCGCCAGCAGTATGGCGATTGCCGAGTGGCACATAATTACAGCGACAAACAATTAGCTAGGTGGGTTCACAAGCAGCGCGGGCTCAAAAACAGAGGCAAACTCGACCCCGCCCGCGTTCAGCGGCTTGAGGAGCTGGACTTTGTCTGGGACCCACATGATGAAGACTGGGACGAGATGTTTGGCAGGCTAGTCGCCTACAAGCAGCAGCACGGCAATTGCCTTGTGCCACCAAGCTACAGCGACAAGCAATTAGCTAGATGGGTTACAAAGCAGCGCAGTGTTAAGAACACGGCTAAACTCGAAGCCGCACGCGAGCGGCAACTCAACGAGCTGGGATTTTTGTGGGACCCATACGGTGAAGCGTGGGAACAGATGTTTGGCAAGCTAGTCGCCTACAAGCAGCAATATGGCGATTGCCTGGTGCCAAGAGACCACAGCGACAAGGAATTAGCTAACTGGCTTCACCATCAGCGCAGATTTAGAAGCAGGGGCACACTCGACCCCGCACGCGTTCAGCGGCTCAACGAACTGGGATTTGTCTGGGACCCGATCGACGACCGTTGGGAGGAGATGTTTAACAGGTTAGCTGAATACAAGCAGCAGCACGGCAATTGCCTGGTGCCAGACCGCTACAGCGACAAGCAATTAGTAAGGTGGGTCGTGAACCAACGCGCAATAAAAGTCAATCTCGATTCCGCAAGCGTTCAGCGGCTCAACGAACTGGGATTCTCGTGGGCCCCAATCGGCGACCGTTGGGAGGAGATGTTTAACAGGTTAGCTGAATACAAGCAGCAGCACGGCAATTGCCTGGTGCCAGACCGCTACAGCGACAAGCAATTAGGTAAGTGGGTTCAAGTTCAGCGCAGATTTAGAAACAGGGGCACACTCGACCCCGCACGCGTTCAGCGGCTTGAGGAGCTGGAGTTTGTGTGGGACGCGCTGGAGGAGACCTGGGAAGAAATGTTTGGCAGGCTGGTTGCCTACAAGCAGCAGCACGGCGATTGCCTGGTGCCACAACTTTACAGCGATAAGCAATTAGGTAGCTGGGTCCTGAACCAACGCGCAAGAAAAGACAAGCTCGATTCCGCACGCGTCCAGCGGCTCGAAGAGTTGGGATTTCGCTGGGACCCCATCAGGGAATATTCGGAAGATATGTTTCGCAGGTTGGTCGCCTACAAGCAGCAGTACGGCAATTGCCTCGTGCCAACGAGCTACAGCGACAAGCAATTAGTAAGCTGGGTCAGGAACCAACGCGCAAGAAAAGACAAGCTCGATTCCGCACGCGTCCAGCGGCTCGAAGAACTGGGTTTTGTCTGGAAGGTGCGGAAGTGAGACTCCTTTTTTCCAATGCGCGGCAATTAGCTCTGTTAAAGGTCGGATCAGATTGTACAGGCGTGGTGTCAGTACAGGGTCCGTGTAAGATTTGCGAACATTGCGTTTCTTGCGGTAATGACGGCTCAGGCCTCGCCATCCGCGTGTACACGCTTCGGGCCTGCTCGGCTGGACCCGCAAGCGGTGGCGAGACGGGGCAAGAGCGGAACCATCGGTGAAGTGCGACGCGGTTTCATCGAGGCGTCTGTGCTGGAGCAGGGATATCAGGCGTCGGAGGTTGCCAGTTTTTTAGGGTGCCATCCGTCCAATGTGAGCCATGCGTTGCAAAAGCGGGGAGGCACACTTTGAGCAAGAGTCGCAAGCCTGATACCGGTCTCCGGTCCGACACCGGTCCCGCACCCCTTATCTGGCTTGGATCTACTTCTGCCAGTCGTATGGAGGGATAGGTTCATCGAACTGAGCTTGGTAAGACTTAAATTCCTCCCGTGTGAGGGGATACCATGCGTTAAACGCGTATCGTCGAAAGAAATGAGAGAGTGATTCTCTGAAATGTTCACGAGCAATTGGGTTTAAACGCGCCACCCTATGATCTCTCATGTTCTCTAAATCAAGTCGCGGCACAGGTAAAACAACACGGAAATCGACAGCCGACTTCTCATTCAGGTTAAAGCGAGTATCCTCCGGAAGGTAATAAAAACGCGGGTTTTGTTGGCTCGTTTGAACAATTAGTGATTGCCATTTCTTCGCATCTTTGGGGATAGCGGATTCCCTGCCCGTGACCTTCAGGTAGTTGTCCACCTGACATAGGGATAACCCTTGGCCTCTTACAGCGTCACAATTTTGTGTGATGACGATCGCCGTAACAGGCGTTACGGCCAATACAGCAGTAATCGGTTCCGACCGTTTTGACAGCAGAACCTCTCTCCACGTCGTTTTTTTCAGGTCATCATTGTCATCGATGACGGCGAGAGACGAAAGAGTGAACTCAACGCGCGGAATGTTGGAAAATATATCACCTTGTTGAATAGCATCAATCGTGTTAACCGACTCGTAGATCATGTCTCATTATTTTCCTGCGCTAGATTTATCAGTCGGTCTTCCAAAATGCGGTCGTTGCGAAGACTTTCTTCAAAGTCATGATGTACCTGCAACGCCATCTTTCGAGCGTCCCGCAGAGTTATTTGAGGACTTTTTTCAAATGATCTGTATTCTAGCTGATCCAAACTTGGCAACCGCGTAGGATTCGATACTAATATATCTGCTAAAGTGAGCGACTGCGTGGTCAGAATTAGTGTTAGTGATGAAGCGAGCATAAGCTGAGGCAAGACACCCGATCGTTTTGAAGATCGAGTCTGTGGTTCTTCTAGCAAAGCGCTGTTGGCTGATGGGACGCCATCATCATACGCAATTATAGTCGTGGTTAATGCGCATACACTTTGAGAATCGACTGGAGGAACCGACTCAATTTTCATGCTTCCCTCCAAAACTTGTGAATAATTCGCCACGACACAAAGTAAAAAACCACCGGTCTGTAACGGCGTGCGCTTCCACGAACCATGTCTCGAATTCGTCAAGAGTTTTCGGCACGTCGGGTTCTCGGGAGATAACCATATTTTCCCAAATTATACTAGGAACATTTTCCTTCATTCCCGTCGAAAATGAAAGAACACCCAACCCACGCGGTTTGTCGAGACGGAAGTTGAGGCGGAGATTTAAGGCCTCAGGCACCATCGCAATTTTAGGATCGTCAAATAGTAACGGATCAATCGAAATGTTAGTGTGAAGGTGATCCTCCAAAAATTCTAGCACTCCTTGTCCGCCTCCAAAAGTATTTAAAGGGATCGCATCGATATAGCGAAGGGTTGCCTGCCCAAGAACAAGCGGGGCGATTTTCACTGGGTACGTGTCTAAAAGCGCCTCAACGGCCTGACGTAGCATCGGCCTAAACGTTTCCCAATCATAACTCTCCGTATCATTTACCGAGAGCATGCCAGTCCCGAGTTGTATTAGGGGCCACCCTTCTTTTGTTTTTCGAAATCGATGTCGGACTACATAAGGAGTCATTACTTCCGGAACGACTGATATTGGCAGATTTTCCATTTCGCAGAAATTCTTTGATGACACATTGTCGTAAAAACGCCCAAGGAGAACCTGGAAACCAGGGTCGATCACGTTGCCCTGACCAGGCTGCTGGAGTTTCCAGCGTAGCTCGAAAATCGCCTCGACGAGAGGCTTTTTGGGTAGTTTCTGGGACTTTGGAATTTGGTCCGTCATTTCCGATTCTGCGCCGACGGTCGTTGAACTAATGATTTGCCAAGGTATTGGCCCTCTTCGAAGTGGCAAATCCGGAGCCTGTGTATAAACCCATCTTTGCGTATTATCACTTCGGAAGTCACTTGCGTGATGATCGCAAACCATAGCACCCCTAGGTATCTATCACAAACAGAATTGCCCCTTCCCTTGTGCCCATCTTGTGCCCAAACCATCGACGCGCAGGGGCCGGTGCCGGGCCGGGGCCGGGCCGGGGCCTGACTTGCCTTAATTGCCTAACTTAGCGCGGCGCAAGAACGTACTTGTTCCAGCTGTTCCAATAATACTGAAGCCCGTTCCAGTCGTTCCAAGCGTTCAACCGCTTCGCTCCGTTCAAGTCGTTTAAAACGATCAAGATCGGCGGTCGTGATCTGGAGGCAGGCTTTTGTTTCCTAACTCTTCTGCCTCTGCTCTAACTCAAGGCGAAGAACATGCTCGCCGATTCGATTGCCGATGAACCTGCTCGCGCTGAGTAGAGTCAAGAGACCGCCGGTTCCAGCCGTTCAAATCGATCAAGATTGGCAAGACCGATTCAACTCTGTGCTCTGTGTGATGAATAAGAATTCGGATATCCCACCGCGGAGGCGCTGAGGACGCTGAGGGGGGAGCGCACAAAATTAACTCCGTGTACTCTGTGTCTCTGCGTGACGACGAACCCGCTCGCAATGAATAGGTCATCGGCCCGAGTCCGTTGGCAACGGTCCCGGTTGGCTGTATAGTGGAGATCAAATTTCTCCTCTGGAGTAAGTTATGGAAAGCGCGAAGAGGGCGGCGATTGACTTGATCCGGCAGTTGCCGGACGATACGAGTCTAGAGGATATCCAGTATCATCTCTACGTCCGCGAAAAGGTCGAACGGAGCCTGCGGGATCTGAAATCCAAACGCATCCTGAGCCAGCGAGAAGTAGAACGACGGATGAGTAAGTGGCTAAAAGGATAGTCTGGACTCAAGCCGCCTGGAGCGATCTGGAGGGCGTTGCCGACTTTATTGCTCAGGACTCGCCGTATTACGCGGCCTCTCTTGTCCGTGAAATCCGCCGCTGTGCCCGCAGTCTCGGCCGGCTATCCATGCGCGGCCATGTGGTGCCTGAGATCGGCGACAAGACAATCCGCGAGTTGATCGTTCAGAGCTATAGACTCATAAACAAAGTCGAGGGATCACGGGTTGCGATTCTAGGAATCGTTCACGGCGCTAGGGATCTCAAGAGTCTGTGGGCGAGGCGATCCCGGGAGTGAGCAATTTCCCCGGCTTCAAGGTCACACTAACAGCCCGTTTGGCCGATTCGATCTTCGCTGCACCTGCTCGCGCTGAGGGGGGTTCAAGAGACCGCCGGTTCCGACCGTTCCACCATAATACTGAAGTTTGTTCCAGTCGTTCAAGCTGCCCAACACCATCTCAGCCCCACCTGTTCCAAACGTTCCAGTAGTTCCAGTCGTTCCAAACGTTGAAGATTGGCAAGATCGATTCAACTCTGTATCTCTTGGTGAATACGAACCTATCCGGCCGGTTCGATCTCGAGTTACTTTCACCGTTTGGCGAATACCCCCTCCGCGTTGTATCCTCAATGAAACGGGGGGAACGGGCTTTGGGCGCGGTGGTATAAATGCGCAGCACTGGGCGTAGAGGTCAGCCGATGAAATGAAGATCGTCAAGTCGTGCATGGGAGTGCCCGTCAGGTTGACGCCGGAACGAACGG